>Ga0315298_1004192_pt1 | contig 21847 bp, 23 predicted proteins | sample WHS_1_MG_FD_203077 | JGI IMG/M metagenome (GOLD analysis project Ga0315298, IMG submission 203077) | Extremophilic microbial mat communities from Washburn Hot Springs, YNP, Wyoming, USA - WHS_1_MG | ecosystem: Environmental > Aquatic > Thermal springs > Hot (42-90C) | place: USA: Wyoming...
ATGACGAAGGCTGCTGCGATGCCAGCCAGTACCATTCCAGTTAGAACTATCACGGTATACAGCATGGCGACCACCCGAGCCGGCTATAGTCCCACATGGAACGATCGCACCATTATAAGACAGTGCTACCCGTGGGGCAATTGCCCCGGACTTTGCAGTTATGGCAGACGGCTAAACTTGTTGCTGCCCCGGCGGCTATCTGCCAGAGAGACAGGGCTCGAGTTGAATTTATGGTCTGATTGGCGGTTCACCCCCACATGCGTGGGGAATACGTGGTGCGACAATAGCTATCGCTCTCATTGCCCGGTTCACCCCCACATGCGTGGGGAATACTTAACTCAGGCCTGATTTCAGTGACCATCTTCTGGTTCACCCCCACATGCGTGGGGAATACGGAAGGTTTCTGCTCAAGAGATAGCCAGTTTGCGGTTCACCCCCACATGCGTGGGGAATACGATTCGTCCTTACCGACATAGCCCACCACCGACGGTTCACCCCCACATGCGTGGGGAATACGATTCGTCCTTACCGACATAGCCCACCACCGACGGTTCACCCCCACATGCGTGGGGAATACTTAATGTATCATCATCACGAGATACTTCTGCAACGGTTCACCCCCACATGCGTGGGGAATACCCTAGACACGCGAAGCTACAAACCATCAAGCGCGAATCTGCTCAAGCTATTGCAGTGTCAGTGCTCATTGCCCACTATTTCCACAAGCGACAGCCCTTCTACGTCTACCAACTGCCGGTCTTTACATCCCCACTGACGGTAGGAGAAGCCTTGCGGATTCTTATCAGTCCAGATTTGAAGGATGGTAACACAACCTTGCCCCGTTTGCGTGGCTCGCTTCCAGAGCTCATCCCTGACTCTTGCACTCGGGTTCCCAACGAAGACCCCAGCTTTAGGTTCCAACAGCCAGCGTGACAATGCGCCCCTCAAGGTCCTCGGGACTTTCTCCAGTATCATCACCAACACCTAAGACCTCCGAAATGTCGGGTAGCAACCTTTCCATCAGCTTGAATTCATGAAATGCTTTGCGACATTCGATGCGTATCTGTCTCTCTAGGTCGGGCGGGCTCTCAGCAGTCACCCGAAAGGCGACTGGCACAGTGAGCTCGGTCTTGTAAAGGTCCGCTACGTCGTAGACGAAGCTTAGCATCTTCCCTGTGTGTATGAACCCCAGTGCCGGGGAATAGCCAGCGGAGAGGATGCCAGCGTGACAAACGCCGTAAAGACAGGCGTTAGCTGCGGACAGAGCCCGGTTTATAGCATCACCCTTGCTCCAATCGTTCTGGTCGTACTTCCGCCCTTCCCAAGGAACGCCATATTTTTGTGATGCTTCGGCATAAGCACGTCGCACGCGGATGCCTTCCATGCCGCGGATGCTTTCCAGGGTAATGGAAGGAGGTATTTCCTCTTTAAAGCGAAACCGGTACATTCTCCAGGCTACCTCAAGACGTTTATTGTCATCGGCCACGAGGCGTGCTTGGCGGATGAGACGACGAGCGCTATATGTGCCACCGACGCTAGCGGCATACAAACGGATTCCGTCTTGCGCTACCCAAGCTAGCAGACAGTTATTTCGGCTGAGCGCCTTGACCGCAGCGTGAGTAACCGTAGTCCCAGGGCCGAGCATTACCACGCTCAGCTGGTCTACCGGGACGAGCACGATGCCGCTAGCTCTTTCAAAGCGCAGGCCGTCGGCGTCAACGTCCAACCTCCCCATCTCCAGATAGAGGTAACTCCAGCGGTCGGAGAAGCGCGGAAGTTCGTAGAGAGTACGCATACTCACTACTTGAGAGGTGCTACCGAGAGCAAACCGAAGCCCATGCTCTTGCCAGAGCCGATGCCAGACTCCAAGCACTGAACGAAGGGGCGCGGGTCCTCCACGCATAGCACACCGTCGAAGCGCACAGACAAAAAGCTCAGTGGTTGCGCAGTGTCGTCCTTTGGCCTGGTGCTTTTCTGGATGCCCTCACAAATGACCTGACATGAAAGCACTGTAAATCCTGAGGCGGCGGCTTTGCGATTCAACCATCTTATCTGATCCTCCTCGCGCAGGATGCCAAGCCGCTTACCATCGCGCCTGATAGTCGGGTTTGCACGCAGACGAAAATAGAGCTTCTGCCCCTTAGCCACAACAGGATTGAATGGTTTAGTTCTGGGGGGCTCTTTAAGGCAGGTGTGGAGTAATTCTGCTTTTTCCCAAGCTGGCTGTATTTGCGATTGTACCAGGACATTTGCGGTGCGCGATTCTGTGTCGACATCCAGCCGATAAAGGACTCGGCCACGACCGCCGCACGAGGAGTCCGGGAAGGCGCGGCAAATTGCCTGGTGAAGCAAGTAGCTGTCCAGCAATAGCCTGCGTGTCGTGAGAAGTGTCAGGTCGAGCTTCAGAAGAGACAGGTACATGTTGCCTCCTTTGCCGGCGGAAGTGATGCTCGGGCTACATAGTCTGTTACCACATGGCGCAGGCCAAAGCAACGCTCGGCACTGACGAACGACCGGGGCTGGTCAGGCTTGACGACATGCCCCTGGCCATACTCGACCTCAAGCTCAAGCTGCAAATTTTCGGGCGGGTGCCTTTTGGCGGAACAAAAGTAAGGGTACGTCGTAAGAACCCCCTTCAGGTCATCCTCCCCGCGACGGAAACCATCCTTAAGCCACACTGGACAGGAAGGGACAAACGCCTTTCGTCCCAGGTATAGTTGCCAGGCGGGATGCTGGAGGGCGTGGTATATTTTTTCCAGAAGTTGTTCGTTTCCTGCCAGGGCAACGAGGAAGACAGCATCAGCGAGGTACCACCGCGGGGAAACGATTGTCCGCCGCGATTTACCATCGGTAGTGGGGACGCCGTACCATGAGTCCTCTTTGCGGTGCCAGCCACCGACGGTATGATAGTCGCGCTGCAACCTGCCGGGACAGTCGATGCGCACGCCCATTTTCAGCGCTGCCAGCTCTGAGAGAGAAGGCCAACCTGGATGGTCTGGAGGGGGAGGTACAGTTTCATCACGGGGCTTACCCAGGGCGGCACAGATCAGGCCGATAACGCCAGACTTGGTTGGTGTGAGCGAGGTATCTCTGTCAGTAAAGGGACTTTGCATTCCCCAGGACTGCAGAGGGGCGCAGAGCCTTAGTAGCAGTATTGCCACTTTTACCTCCTCTGTGTTTTATTAACGGCTTCGTCGAGCCTTGCAACCAGTTCTGAGAGGTTAGCTACCTTTTCTAGCCCCTCAATGTCGACATCGACGAGCGAGAGTACAGGTTTAGCGACAATGCCGGTGTCGCCGTAGGCAGCGGTCAGCCTTTTCCAGTAGGCTAGGAGTGCAAGAGCCGACTGCTGAAGTATGTCGCCGCCCTGTGGCGAAATAGGTCTAATGAAAGCATTGGCGAGCGACCAGGCTCCGTGCTCTCTGGCCACCGCGAAGACGAAGTCCGGTGGGTTCTGAGCGCAAAAGGTGGTCTGCCTACCGGTAGGCGTAGCCATTACTGCTGCGGTGATAAATGCCTGCCATGCCTGGCGCTCTAATTGTTCATCACCCAGCTTCTTAAGCTGACCGAGGTCAACGTTTGCATAGCGGTAATAGCACGCTGAGTTGAATTCCAGGTACCCCAGCATGCCGGCGCCAGGTTCGCTTTCTGGTCGCAGTTCATCCACAGCGGTAAAATAATCGAATTCTACGTTCACCTTATTGGTGGAAATGGCATGGGCTACCTGACAAGCGGCGTCGACGTTCTTTTCTGGCAGATCGGCGATCATGCGTCCAAATAGCCACAGGTCAACCGCTTTACCACCGTCGAGGCAGTCAACCAGTTTCTTTCTCAGCTCGTCGGACAACTTATTGCCGATGCCAATTATCCTGTCCCTATTCTCGTGAATGGCTCTAACTAATGCGGCAAGCTCCTTTTCGCCAAGAAAGAGGAGTACTTCCTTCTGGCCTCCCCTTGCAACACTACCTTTAACGCCCTGCCCATTCTTATCCTCCTTCTTGAGGCAAGCCATGGTTAGCTCAGCTGCTTGTGTTGCCTCCGCTCGGTCCCAGCCGTATACCTCCACCAGCTGACTAACTAACCTATCCTGGATGAACCTGGAGGGTGTGGAACGTGTAGCAAGATTCTCCGGGTCGATCAGGTGCTGTTCTCTGATGTAATCTCTGATGGCCCTCTTGATGCATTGGCTAGAGATGCGGGCCCGGCGGTAGCCGCCGAACTCACAGTCTTTGGGGGCACCGGTATCATCCCGGTTAAGACACGAGGGGGCAAAGTTCTGCAAAATGTGTAACTCAATAATCATTGGTTCCCTCCTTTTCTTCTCGTTCGTTGTCTATAGTGGCAGGCCTATCGCCGGCAGCGGCGCGGGTCCAGAAAGCTCGGGACCAATCTCGCTGGACGCTGCGGCTTTCCCTGTCCCAGTCGTGGATGTCTTTGAGCAATTGCGCCCAGTTAATCGGGATGTCCTCTGACCGTAACAGGCTGACTATGTGGCGGAGACGGTCTGGCAGGTCATCGCGGTGACAATTAAGCAAAGCGACGAGGCGCCTTTCGATGCGCTTTTCGACCGCCTCACGGGCGCCGTCTTCTGCCTCTTTATCTACCAAGGCACGAAGGGAGGCGCCCAGATTAGAGTGTGGACTTGGTGCTGTCGACTCTCTGCCTTGATGCCACAGGGCGAAGAGACTGGCGACAAGATAGTACGGCTCGTAATTCGCTGTTTGGCCCGAGATGAACTTGAGGACATATCGGTCCATTTCGTAGACGGCGCCGGGAGGCTTACCGAGACCGCGGCGGAGAGTAGCCATGGCTGCGCGGTCATTCAGCAGTCTCCCAAGCCACTCGACAAATTCCTCTGCTTTGTGGTCTGGTGTTCTCACATGTCACCTCCTTTGTACACGTACGTTCGTGACAGAATGCAACTTCTTCTCAAAACAGCTGGCGGAAACAGTGGCTGCTTTCAAAACGTTGCCAGAGCTGCCGAGACTGTATATTACACTGTGGAAGGCCTGCCAGGCTGCCTCTCTTACCTCCTCTGCCCACCACGGTTTAGTACGCTCACCATACCTCTCCCCATCGGGGGTGGGGTCCTCAGCTAACCGCTGCATGAGTCGAGGAAACAGCGAACCGAGTCGTGACCAGTAATGCGCTTCTGGTGACAGATGCTCAACAAGGTTGCTTGTGTCCCCGGTTTTCTTTTTGCTTTCCTCAATGAGCCTGGAGGCTAAGAGCTCCAGTCCCTCCCTCAGTATGCGGGCAGCCTTCTCTGCAATGTCCAGTAGCTGCTTCAACGCCTCGAGTAGGTTATCATCGCAGAGGTACCTTACTGGTAGTGGCAGGCGTTCGTGACGCCATAGCACGGGATTTGCTTGACTTAAGACCAGCCCGACCACGCTCAAGCGGTAAGTGCCACCGACCTGTCCCCCTACCTGGCTGAGATGGTGAAGTATCTCGGGTTTGGCACTCTGAAGGAAAGTGTGGCTGTCACGCCAGACTGCCCTGTTCTTGCCAAGTCTGAGCGGTTGCCAACCCCTGGCTTTGTCCCTTTTGTATGCTTTGAAGGGGTCGGAAACGGTTTGAGAGTCTTCCTTCAACCTTAAGTTCTGTCGCACCCGGCAACAGCTTACGCGGCCATCGTTGTCGCGGAACAAGCGAACAGCACGGCTCTGCCAGGTGAGGTAATCGAGGTAGCCGCTCGGCAATGTTCCGTTCTTGTCCGGCTCAGCTTGTGTATCTTGCTCCCAGCAGGGGAGGTCCTTTCCAAGATGCCGAATAGGCTTGAAGGCATTGTAGATAACCATGTTTAGCATAAGAGTCTGGAAGAGGTCATTGCCGATGACAAGGAAGACCAGGTCGCGGGTTAGAGGAGCGTCGCAAAAATTGAACGGCTTGCTTACACCGCCACCTACGGCGAAGGCTTGAAAGGCGACAAGGTGTCGAGCGGCGACAGCGGCACTCACTTTCAGGGACCAGACGTTGGGCCTGACTCTGTAGTTATGGTCGAATAGGGTCGCGTTGTTTCCGGATGCTTTCTCGAGTATAATGCGCGCTACAGTGTCTTCATCCGAACTCCCGTCGAGCTCTGCCTGTTGATAGAAAGGTCTTTCCCTGTCGAACAAGTTGAAACGCTGGTACCGTTTATGGAAATATTCATCCAGCTTTCTCTGATCCCAGTGACCCTGGTTCCACAACTTCCGCCACTCTGTTAGATCCTCTGGCCCGAAGTTGCGGTGGAGGATGGCCAACAGTAAGCGATGGAGTGCGATGGTAACCAAGGGTGAAGGGTCATATATCTCAATAATATCGCCCGCTTGAAACAGCGCCTCGCGCAGGCTACATTCACAGTACTGCCCACCTTTTTTAATGCACGGAATCCAGCTGTCATCAACCAGATTGAACCCAGTCATCTTGCCCCCTCGTGGGAAAGTTTTTCAATGACTATACCCAACTCATCGTCAATATGGAGGCGATAGTTAACCAGGGAGCAGGTACCCCTATCATCAAAGAACAACAGATAGTGATGCCGGAGCAGAGGGTTCTTACGCCACTGCTCGTAGCACGGCGGAGCGTGTTCACGGATTTCTGGGGCTAGCCCCCGGTGGGAGATGGTGACCGATCTTGATAGGAGCATTCTGACTCCAATATCATCGGGCGAAGTGGCAAGGTCGAGGCCCACCCCAGATGTTGGTGAGAATCGCGGCTGCTTCAAATCGCCGTAAAGACAGAGCACACGGACGCTTGGCTCCTCTACGATGCGGGTGAGCGCCTGTATCGACCGCTGCAGCTTGGGGTCATCTTCTTCTTCGAGGTCTTTGTTGAACTCAGCCAGAATGTCGTCGTGGTACGTCGGCGGCAATATCTGGTTCTTTTGGGCTAGATACTGGTATTCTTTCCTTTCGCGTTCTAATTTTTTCAAACTTTCCTGCCATCTGGCTTGGATGCCGGGAGGCAGGGTAGGTGGGGGCAACTCCTGGCTGTTGTACACTTGTTCGATCAGCGGTTCGATGTCGTCCGGGATGCTCAGTGTGTCCCTGTCCTTCAGGGCAAGCCAGGAGCGGAGCAAAATATGGTAATCGTAAACCGCCTCAGTGCCATTGCCGAACGTTGGGATACCACTACCATCTAAGTCTGGTGCCACTATCCAAAGTTCTGGCCTGTCTTGAAAGCACACAGGGCGAGTGTGACCATGGCGCTGCAGCCTGCCGGCGCGTTGAAGGATGAGGTCGACCGGTGCCATCTCTGTTACTAGTAAGTCAAAGTCGAGGTCGAGGCTCTGCTCAATTATTTGGGTGGCAACAAGGACGGCGCGCTTTGGACGAAGAACCCTGACCATCCCCTCCTCGCCACAATCTACGGTACTACCTTGCTTGCTGAAGCGCAGCAGAGTTCGGCGCTCACGCCTCTGTCTCTCGCCGAAGAGATAGCGTGCGTGAAGAATGTCGAGCTCGGGCGAGCCGTCATCAGCCATTTCCGGGAAATACTTTTTCAGAGCAAGGTACACTTGCTGGGTGCAGTCGACAGTATTGCAGATGACGGCAGCACAGCCACCGTGAGCCAGTGCCTGTTGTAGTCGGTCACCGAGTTCGTGAGCAACGGTGTTTGCCTGATTTTCGCCCCCAAGCCATACCAAGCGCACGTTTTTGCGGGAGCTGATCGAGACCGAGACAGGCGTAGCGCCAGCGTCAACCGAGCTTAGCCAGGTAATGCGTGGATACTTCACGTCGTCTGGTATTTTCAGTGATTGCCGCCCATCGCTTTGAGACAGGCCAAGCGAATAGGCGTTGAGGAGAGCTTTCCGCCGTTCTTGCGGCAATGTGGCTGAGAGAACTACTACTGTCGAGCCCAGCGCCGCGAGCCACGAAAGAAGATTTTCGAGCAGCGTGACCATATAAGCGTCGTAAGCGTGCACCTCATCAATGACAACTGTCTTGCCTGCTAGACCGAACAGTCTGACGAAGAAATGCTTGGTTTGCAGTACCGCAAGTAATGCTTGGTCGATTGTACCAACGCCGAATGGTGCCAACAAGCCGCGCCTTCGGTAAGTGAACCACTCGGCAGCGAGTACGCTCCCGGCAGCGCCATCATAATAACAGTTCGGTCGGTCTGAATCTATGGAACTGAACACAGCGTAGTTTTGGCGCAGAAGGCGGTTGAACTCGTTGTGAAGGCTTGCATGTCCGTGAAGAAGCATGAGATCGACGTTGTGTCCCTGGTAGCGCCTTTGTAGGAATGCTTTGACGCGTCCAAACATTTGGTCGCTGGTTGCCTGTGTTGGCAGGGCAAAATAGCAGCCCTTCTGTCCCAAGGATGCGAGCCAACTGTCAGCCAGATAGAGTGCTGCTTCCGTCTTCCCCTCTCCCATTGGCGCTTCGATGATTACCAGGCCGTGATGTCCACCGAGCTTGGAGGCCAGCCTTTTGACCTCGCTTTGTAATGGCCTCTCTTCGTTGAAGCCAAAATATGCGGAGAAATCGCCCACTGGCCTCGGCGATGGAATCTCCCATATTAACCTGTTGCGGACGATTTCAGAGGCCCGGGCTCTGGCATATTCAAAGTGCTCATCAGAGGTGCTGTGCTGCACTGAGTACGGGAACCACTCCTCGTTGGAGGCAATCCAGTCGGCAACTGACGTTAGTCCCGCCAGTATTAGGAAAAAGCCATGGGCGGGAGTCGTCTCAGATTTATGAACCCTTGCCACGTCGAGATGAAGGCATTTCTTCAGCGCACTGGCCAGTTTTTGCCACTTGTCACGCCATTGGCTGTTACCAAGGTAATTCAATTTGGGCAAATCCCCAGGTCTGGGGAAAAGGCCATGGTGGCCAGCAATGGTAGTGGCAACGCGCTGGGTCAGCTTCGCAGGGAGGTGGCTTTCCTTCTCTAGGAGCCAGCTGACGATAAGACTTGTGGCAATACTGTGATGCGTGTCACTGTAGGTGCAATCGAAGTCTAAGCCTCCCTGCTCCAATTGCATTCGGCTGTCTTTGTCTTTGCCCTGGAAAGCTGGGATAGCCTTGCCTATGTCATGCAGCCCGCACCAAAAAGCGAGCCAGTCTCGGGCATGGTCTTCTTCAATGTTGAGTTGCTGTGCCAGGAACCGGCGTGTATCCTTCTGAATTGCCATGTCCCACAGTGTTTGAGTGACGGCAGCAACGTCAATCATGTGGAACATCAGGGGATACCGCACCACATTTTCAGTGCCGGTCTTCTTAGCCCAGAGTTTCAGCATTATCTCATCCAAGCGTCTCTTGCCTCCATGATGCTACGGATGATAGATGTTATGTAGGTGCTCTGACCAGACGCGAAACTGCGCCCTTAGCTCCTCCGGCGCCAGTACCTCGACGTCAGGCCCCCAGCCACGGATCCAGGGCACCATCTCCAGGACATTAGCCACCTGTAGTGTCATGATGCAACCACCATCGGGAAGGTCTTCCACCTTCTGAGAAGGGTGCCAGATGGACTCCTTTACTCGTCTGGTAACCTGGGATGAAAAGCGCAGTTTCACCTCGGTGGTGGTCTCGTCCCAGATGATACCCCAGCTTGAGGAAAGTAGCCTTTGTATGTCCAAATGAGGCGGTATGTCAAAAGTCTCATCGAGCAATTCGACGTCTCTTATGCGGTCTAGTTTAAATGTGGTCAATCCCTCCCTTTCCTCACCTTTAGCATAGCCGATCACGTAGGCGGAATAGCCCACGCCTGTCATCTCGACAAAATAGGGGTCGAGCAGCCACATTTTTGCCTCGCTCTGGCGCAAAGAGTGGTACAGGACGCGTAGGCGCCGTTGCGTTGCCCAGGCGATGGCGATTTGCTCAAAGATCGAAACATAGTGCGAATCTGGTGCTTTGGCGGCGATTGCTTCTACGCTGAGCAAAAGCTTGTGTCCCAGAGCCGCCGGAAGGGCAGTAGCGAGTTTGGATAGCGCTGACTGAATGTGGGGATTACTCTCGTCTGTCGGAGAATAAGGCGCGAGGCGAGGAAAAGGGCAAGAGCCTCATAAAGGGAGAAGGTGATGGGCGGCAGGATATAGGACTGTAATATGCTATAACGGTCTCCTTTTTGCGCCACGGGCACTTGCATGTCGTGAAGGGCGAGTAAATCGCGCTGGATGGTGCGCTGGGAGACGCCACAGAGCTCTGCAAGCTGACGCGTGGTTAAACCAAGAGGTTCTTCAAACAAGAGCCGCTGTATTTGCAACAGCCGAACAGTTCGTGCTAGCTTATCGCCCCGTTCCACCACTTGCTCCGTGACAACCCGCGGTTGCGGCGCCCTGTATATTGTCATTATACCACAACTATAGCACACAAGGGCGTCAGGCTGTGTCGTTTTGCGGGGGTTTTGCGGATTGTACTTGTAAAAATGTCCGATTACACGAATCAGGGGGCCATGTGTTGGAGTAAAGATGCAGTTGCAGTTTCTGCTGCTTGCGGACGATTCCAGAGAAACATGAAAAACGCTGCGTTTTTGACGGTATCGGCAAACTTCTCCTCCGGGCTTATCTCGCCCCCATTGTGGTGATAAACTGGATTGCTGCCTGGTTCAAGTAATCGATTCATTGGATAAGGGTTGTCTCGGATAGATGCGCTCCTGACAGGTGAGAAAGCGCTGCCATGCTCCAGTGGCTTGATTCGTGGATGCGCAGAAGGTTCTGCCGCCTACCCGTCCGATCCCAAAGTGTAACGTGTTGAACAAACCGTCGGAAGGTTCAACAAAAAACCGCCTTGCTTTTGAGAGACTTCGTTGCTGCAATTTAAGATTGGACAGGCTAAGTGGCAAGGCGGAAAGCCGGGGCAAAATCCTTCTTTCCGTCCGGTAAGCCCCACCATGCCGTACGGGATAAGGAACGTCACTCCGAGGTGTCCCCTTGCGGGGTGTGTTGTTCTGACATGGCGGAAGGCGCCTTGGTGAGCTGGCTGCGATAGAACCTTTGTCTTTGCCGTTTACGGTGCTGCTGGCTGTACCGGCATTGCTGGCACCCCGGGCGCCGCCGCTGGCTGCCGCGATTAAAGCCGTGGCGGGATGGTCAAGGTTAGCTGACTGCTGCCTCAGTCAGCTAACGGTTCCTTTTGTTTGCTACCCAGAAGGTACCAGCTTCTTTTCTGGCTCCGGGCGGCAGGCGGCGTGTAGTTAGCCAGTGGGTGAAGCCGGCGAGACATGGTAGAAACACAGTATAAACTACTATGGTAAGCGATGGTTGACCGAGCAACCGATTGGTAACAAGGCAAATAGCTGGCAGAGGGATAAAGAGCGCCATTCCCACCCAGATGCTGTTGCGGGTTACAAATAGCACGATAATGCCCGGGATGAAGGTCACCATTATCTGCCACGGGACCGCGGCAAAGAGGATACCCACTATCGTTGCCTCCCCACGCCCTCCTTTAAAGCGCAGAAATACAGGACAGTTATGTCCGGCAACTGCTGCCACGCCGGTAAGGCACACCGCTATTTCGGGTATGTGGAGAGTTTTTGCCACCATTATCGCCGTTGCGCCCTTTCCTATGTCCAGTGCCAGAGTGGCTAGACCAGCACCCAACCCGACATGGCGGAATACATTGAAAGCCCCAACATTACCGTCACCCACCCTGCGGATGTCCACACCTTTGGTTCGGCTTATTAAATAGGCAAATGGTATGGAGCCCAGCAGGTAAGCCATAACCAGGCTTATTGCGATATTCATCTAGCTCTGGAAAACTCCCTTTGGAAGACTCAAATTGTCTGCTCCGGTAAGCATCGTCGTTATTACCAGCCGTGGCTGAGGCGGAGGATGAGGGATAAGGGCAGACCCTGTTCTGCCATTTTTTTCTGGGTGGCGGCGATGTCGTATTCCACACGGTAGTGATGTATAGTCCGGGCGTCGCTATCGTAGATGGCGTAGGCAGCCCTGGGGTCACCGTCGCGTGGCTGCCCTACACCGCCAGGGTTTATGATGAGACGGCTCGTGCCGAGCTGTATTTTCATGCCGTCGGTAAGCGGCCTGTAAATCACGGTGTTGTCTGCCTGCTCGAAGACAAGCGGCACATGGGAGTGACCGACGAGACAGTACCTGGTGGTGAAATGCTTCAGGTTTTCCTTTGCCAGTTCAAGCGATAGCAGGTACTCCCAGATGGGCTCGCGGGGGCTACCGTGAGCCAGGGTGAAATCGTCCCGGGTCAGGGTGAGCGGCAGGGACTGCAGGTACTCGATATCCTCGGCAGTGAGCTGTTTTGCCGTCCAGTGGCAGGCCTGAGCCGCCACCGGGTTGAAGTCGGAGGTGTCTATCTTGCCGATGGCAGCCCAATCGTGGTTGCCGGCGACACATATGTGTTGAAGTCCGCGTAACAGTTCGATGCACTGGTGAGGGTCGGGACCATAGCCCACTATGTCGCCCAGGCACCAGACTTCATCAAAGCCACCATGAGCCCTGACGTCTTCAAGGACGGTCTCAAAGGCGGCCAGGTTGCCATGGATGTCGCCGAGAATGGCATAGCGCATGGATTACCCGAATATCTCAAAGGAGCGATTTGGCCGAGACTGCACCGCTTAGCCGTGTGCCATCAGCCCACCGGTGATGTAGAACGTGGAGCCGGTGACGAAGCTGGAAGCATCGGAAGCGAGGTACACCAGGGCGGCGGCAAAGTCTTCCGGTCTTGCTAAGCGTTTCAGCGGTGCATAGCGCACCAGAGCATCCCTCCATTCCGGATTAGCGGTCTCAGCGCTGTCCTCCATCCAGCCAAGGGCGATGGCGTTGACGCGGACGTTGCTCCGTGCCCATTCCAGTGCCAGGGCGCGGGTGAACTGGACTACTGCCCCTTTGCTGGCACAGTAGGCGGTGCCATTGGGGATTCCCCTCTCGGCAAGTCCGGAGGTGATGGTGACCACCTTGCCCTGTTTTCTCTCCAGCATGTGTTTGCCCACCACCTGGGTGCTCACGAATACAGGGGTAAGGTTGGCCTCGATTACCTTTGTCCACTCGGCGGTACTGATTTCGGGAAGTGGCTTGGCGAAGGGCAGGTTGAAGCTATTGACCAGTATATCTATCTTCTGCCACTTCTTCAGCACCGTCTTTACCATGTTTGAGACTTCTCTGGTGCTGGTGACATCGGCAGTGATTGCCATCGCCTGCCTGCCGAGCTTTTCTACAGCTCTGACTGCTGCTGCCATCTCGTCCTTGTCTTTGCCGAAGACCGCAACATCGGCGCCGGCCTCTGCCAGATATGACGCTATCTCCTTCTGCCAGCTCTGTCCCAGCCCACCGACCACCGCAACCCTGTCTTTAAGGCTCATCTCTCCGGGAAGCATATTATTTCTCCTTCAAAGGGATTACCGGTACATAGTTTATGGGGGCATAGCCGCTGAACAGGGCGCCGCCATCTATGGAGAAGACCTCACCGGTGGCATAATCGGAGGCATCGGAAGCAAGGTAAACGGCCAGAGCACCTATTTCCGGCGGCTGCCCCACGCGTCCCATGGGTATGAAGCGCCCTGAAGTCTCGTAGCGCTCCTTGGGACCGATTGTCTCGAACAGCCCGGGGGCGATGCAATTGACCCTGATGTTGTATTCAGCTAGCGTCAACGCCATGGACATGGTGAGGAGTATCACTCCAGCCTTGGCGACGTTATACATGAAGCTGCCCTTCAAGCCCCTCATGCCGAAGCCAGAGGCGATGTTTATTATTTTGCCGTATCGCCTGTCGATCATGTGCTTGGCTACCGCCCGCGAGCAGTAGAAGGCGCCGCTCAAATTGGTATCTATGCCGCGGTGCCAGTCAAAGTCGGTTATCTGCCAGAAGGGCCTGGGTATCTCCCCGCGGACGATGCCGGCGCAGTTGACCAGTATGTCCACTTTGCCCCACTGGTTGATGGCTTTGGACATCATGTCATTGACCTCTTCGGGCTTGGTGATGTCCGCAGGGAAGAACACAGCTTTCCTTCCTGTGGTCTCTTTGACCCTGGCGGCAGTAGCCTCACCGGCATCGGCGCGGAAGTCGGTGACCACGATATCGGCGCCGGCCTCAGCCAGCGAGAGGCAGATGGCAGTGCCCAAGCCACCACCGCCGCCGGTGACCACCGCCACCCGGCCTTCCAGCTTCAATTTTTCCTCTAACATTGTCTGTCTCCTTACAGCCGACTACTCGATGGGTTGGGGCGCTTGACTGCCGGGGCGGTAGGTGGGTGGCCCGACAAGTTCGCCGCCATCGACCACAATAGTAGCGCCGGTGATATACCTTGCCAGGTCGGAGGCAAGGAAGAGCACGACGCCAGCTACATCTTCGGGCTCACCAAGACGCAGGAGCGGCGTCCTCTCCGCGGCGAGTTTACCGGCCTCTCCTTTCCAGAGCGCCTCGCTGAGTCTCGTCTTGATGACGCCGGGTGCGATGGCGTTTACCCTGATGCCCCACTGCCCCCATTCCGCTGCCATGACCTGGGTCAGCATGATATAGGCAGCTTTGGTGACGCTGTATATGTTCAGCGCGCCTGGTCTCAGGCCTGCCACCGAGGCGGTGTTGATGATGACGCCACCGCCCTGCTCTTTCATCACCCGGGCTACAAGCTGGGCGAGAAAGAAAGGACCCTTGAGGTTGACGTTGAAGGTGACATCCCACGCCCACTCTTCGGCATTCATCAGCGGGCCCATATAGGGGTTTGTGCCGGCGTTGTTGAACAGGATATCAATGCGCCCGAACTCTTTGAGCACTGTGTCCACGAGGTTCTTGGAGTCCTCGATTTTAGCCACATGCGAGGCTACTGCTAGGCTCCTTACCCCTCTGGCGCGTACGTTCTCGGCGACCTTCTCCAGGTCGGCCAGCTTGCGGCTGGCGACCACCACATCAGCGCCGGCATCGGCGAATGCATATGCGGTGGCCTCACCGATGCCGCGGCTGGCACCGCTGATAAGTGCCACTTTACCTTTTAGTGAAATTTTGGTCATGTCCATCGCTTCCTCCTTATCAAAAATTCTGTCCGGGCTATCGACTGTACATAGCCATGGTCAAATTCAAGCAACGCTATATTTTCGCTAAGACTCAGGAAAGCACTTTCCTGGGCACCTCTCTGAGCACGGTCTCAGCCTCTTTGACTATCTGCTGCACCAGATCGCTGACTTTGGGCATGTCCTGAATCCTCTGGGCAACTTCGCCGGCGGCCATCATCGCCTTTTCCTTATTTCCTTCATAGACTGCCCGGATGGACTCCCTCTCGAAATCGATCAGCGAGGTGTCGATGGTAGTGTAATCATCGGGTGTGCCCAGAAAGACACCGGGCGATTTCTGAAGGGTGTTCCTGGCATGTTCAATGCTGCGCGGTGTCTTCAGCCAGCGCGCTGGTCCAACAAAGCCCCGGGCTACCAGCGTACCCCTATCTTCACAGGCTACAACGGACTCTTTCCAGAGCGGTGGGAAGTCGCTCTCCTGGGTTGCCAGGAAGCGGGTGCCAATCTGTACTCCGTCTGCTCCCAGCATCAGCGCTGCTGCCAGCGTCCTGCCATCGCAGAATCCGCCGGCACCGACGACCAGAGTCCTGTCATCCAGGACTGCGTCCACAACTGCCGGCAGCAAGACCATGGTGTGCACCGGCTCCCAGGCAATGTGGAACCCGCCTTCGTGACCTGAGGCTACTATTACATCGACGCCAGCCCGCTTGCAGCGCTGGGCAGCCCTCACCGACGGGACCACGTGTATCCAGGTGAACCCGGCACCCTTTATTTTCTCGCCCCAGGGCATGGGGTCGCCGGCGGAGGTGAAGATTACTTTGAAAGTGTTTTTCATCTCGGGGTTTTCCTGGCGCACTTTGATAGCCCGGTCAATCAATATCCGCGAATATTCCATCACTTCAGCGGAGACCATCACGTTGATACCGAAAACGCCCCCTTTGTCTTTTACCAGGCGGTGCGTGCGCTTCAGCACCTTCTCCAGCACAGTTGCCATATCGTCGTCGAAATCAGCCTCGGCAGTTTCCACAAAAGCCCGGTAAATCACCGGTTGGCGGTCTTTCTCCCAGAGCCCACTGGTGGAAAGTAAGCCCAGCACGCCGGCATTTGCCGCAGCCACGCACAGATTGTTGTTGCTGAAAGGGCCCATCCCAGCCTGTATGATGGGATGTTTGATGCCAAGCAGGTCGCACAGTCTCGTTTTGACCATGAAATGCTCCCTCCCGTGTTTTTGTTGGCGATATTGTAGGGCATGGTATAACTTTGAGTCAAAGAGGCGGCGTGTTTGTTCTCAGCGGGGAAACCTCGTAAAATTTGACGGCGTGGAGCAGTGCCCGGGCTGTGTGACCTGACGGGCGCGCTGGCTGTGTGAAAGGAGCGACATGAGGAAGGTAAGGCTTGGCAAGACTGAGCTGTCGGTTTCCCAGATAGGTTTCGGCGGCATTCCGATTCAGCGGTTGGACGAGGAAGGGGCTGTGGCTGTGGTCAAGAGGTGCCTGGACCTGGGCATTGATTTTCTGGACACCGCCAATGCGTACACCACCAGCGAGGAGCGCATCGGCAAGGCTATAGCGGGGCGAAGGGAGGGACTGGTGATAGCCACCAAGTCGCTTTCGCGAAAGCCCGAAGGAGTGGAGAAGCACCTTAAGCAGAGCCTAGAGAGACTTGGTGTGGAGTATATAGACCTTTACCAGTTCCACGGCGTGAGCGACGATAATACGTTGCAGGCAGTGCTGGCCCCGGACGGTCTCCTGGCGGTGGTGGAGAAGGCCAGAGATGCCGGACTGGTGAAACACATTGGCATCACCTCCCACCAGATCGATGTTGCCAGGAAGGCGGTTATGTCGGGGCGGTTCGAGACCATCATGTTCCCGTTCAACTTCGTTACCTCCGAGGCTGCTGATGAGCTCCTGCCTCTATGTCGGCGGTATGATGTGGGCTTCATAGCTATGAAGCCGCTGGCTGGCGGCATGATACCGAATGTCCAGTTGGCTATCAAATACTTTCTACAGTTTCCTGATGTGGTGATACTCTGCGGGATAGAGAGGACTTCTGAGGTGGACGAGATCGTGCATATCGCCGAGACCTATGAGGGGCTTTCGGCGGCAGAACTTGAAGAGATGCACCGACTGAAGCGAGAGCTTGGTAGCAGGTTCTGTCATCGCTGTGACTACTGCCAGCCGTGTAAGGAGGGCATAGCTATATCCACGGTGATGATTTTCCCGAGCCTACTGCGGCGTTCACGGCCGGAGAACATCTTTTTCGGTCCCTGGGGACAGATTATGGAAAAGGCGGCCGGCTGTGCCCAGTGCGGCGAATGCGAGCAGAGATGTCCTTACCAGCTCCCCATCCGCGAGATGATAGCCGAGCATGTGAGCCTGTTCCGGAAGGCGAAGGAAGAGTACCTGAAGCAGGAGTCGGCTTCAAAGGGCTAATGCTTTTGCGCTATTTTTAGGAAAGGGGCGCTTGGCCGGCAATGCTCTCAGCCTGCTGTCTGGTGTTTGCCTCGATGTCCATGAGCACCCAACAGAGGTCAGCAAATGCCAGGGCAAGCAGTCCGTACAGCACGGACAGTATGATGCCGCCGATAGCGGTGGCGAGGGCCCCCATACCCCATGTGCTTATTTGAGGCAATTGCTGTTCCACAAGGGTGGTGCCGGCCGCTATCAACACCGCGGCAGCGATTGAGATCAGGCTGCCACCTACGAGGATTAGCCAGCCGATAATGCGGCACACGGTGGCTAATGCTCTCAGCGCTCCGTATTTGCGCGCCACCTTCGCTTTTGCTGTAGGGGCAGCAGCCACCGCATGCCGGGTGGTCGGTGCTTGCGGGGTCGGTATTCTCGCCAGTCTTGTGCCGCAGTTAGTGCAAAACTGCATCCCGAGATTGGGGGCACCGCATTGTGGGCAGATGGGTGGGACTTGGGTTGCAGTGGGGGCTAGCCTGGCCCCGCAGCTGGTGCAGAAGCTCATACCAAAGGTTGGAGCGCCGCAATGAGGGCAAATGGCAGATTGGGTCGCCATTTCTTACACCATTTTTATTTCACGAGCCGAACGGCAACTTCCAGGTCCAGCCGAACACGGTGACCGTCAGCAGCATGGCTACGAGGTAGACCACGGCGCCGAAGAGCAACGCGATTATCAGCGCGCGCCACCACAGTCCCCAGGCTAGGCCCCAGGTTGGTTTCACCGTGACCTGCTTGCCCTCCGCTGGACTGGCGGCGACAGCCGATGGGGTGGACGGTGCTGCTGTCGGCGTCACCAACCTCGCCCCGCAGGTGCTGCAAAACTGCTGGTCAGGCTGGTTTTCAGCACCGCATGAGGTGCAGACTTTCTTCGGGGGTGGTTCAAACACAAGCCTGGCACCGCAGTGCCCGCAGAACCTCTTCCCTGCGGGGGTCTCCTTGCCGCAAATCGGGCATTTCACTCTCTGCTCCATGCACCGTCTCCTTATGCCTGCCTACTTGCATTATATAGCTAGTGGTCAAAAACCACAATACCCCAACATCTTGTTTTTCCATTTTTTTGCAATTTTTTGGTCATGCAGAGTGCGTCTGCCGGCAATAGACGGGGTGGCCGGGGTAGGTGCGTGGGGCCGGAGTTCGCCATATGTTATAATCGATGCCGATGAAGGTAAAGGACCTGGGTGAGTTTGGTCTTATCGGGCTGCTTGCTGAAATCGTGGACAGGGAGAAGGACAGCCGGCAACCATCGTGGCGCAGGTTGCTTATCGGCATTGGAGACGATGCTGCTGCCTGGCACAAAGGGTCGGCGGTACAGCTAGCCACGACAGATAGCCTGATTGAGGGCATCCATTTCACGCCGGACATTACCACCTGGAAAGACCTCGGGTGGAAAGCCCTGGCGGTGAACCTGAGCGATATTGCCGCCATGGGGGGTGTGCCGGAGTATGCCGTGGTGTCACTGGCCCTGCCCGGGGACACGGAGGTGGCGTCTGTGTCCGATTTGTACTGCGGTATGGTAGAGCTGGCGAGGGAATTCGGCGTTGCCATAGTCGGTGGCAACATCTCTGCCGCGGACAGGGTCATGATTACCATCACGGTGCTCGGGAGTGCTGAGACGGATGTATTGTTGAGGCGCTCGAGTGCCATGCCCGGCGAGAAAGTGGCGGTCACCGGCTACCCCGGGCTATCGGCGGGCGGGCTGAAGATGTTGAGACAGAAGTTGGACTTTCCTCCCGATGAGCACCGTCTTCTGTGCCGGGCCCATCTCCGGCCGGTGCCGCGGGTGAAGGAGGCGCAGGTGCTGCTGCACAGCGGTGTCAGCACAGCTATTGATATCAGCGATGGTCTCATAGCCGACCTTAGCCATATCTGCAAGGCAAGCGGGGTAAGTGCGGTGGTGAGGGAGGAGCTGCTGCCGGTGCATCCGGTGCTGAAGCGGCGGTTTCCCAGAGAGTGGAGAAAGATGGTGCTAGGCGGTGGCGAGGACTACGAACTATTGTTTACCGCCAGCAGCGAACTGATTGCCCGGCTGAAACGGGAGCTATTATGCCCGGTCACGGAGATAGGCGAGATTGGCAGTGGTAAGGTGGGGGAAGTAAAGCTGCTGGATGAACAGGGCAAGAGCCGCACATGGCGGCGCGGGGGCTGGGAGCATTTCAGGTACGAATCGTGACTCAAAAGGCGACATGCTGAAAATTGTTTCCCGGAGTGCCCGAGAGACCCAGCGCCTGGGCAAAAGGCTGGGCGAGCTGTCTCAGGCGGGCGATATCTTTCTTCTCGTCGGCGACCTGGGCAGCGGTAAGACGTGCCTGACGCAGGGGATAGCTCTGGGGCTGGGTGTAACAGAGAATGTCTTCAGCCCTTCCTTTGTGCTCATTAGGGAGTACCGGGGCAGGCTGCGACTGTACCATATTGACTTCTACCGTCTCAATAGCGTTGAGGAGATTGCTGACCTGGGGCTCGAGGACTACCTCTACGGGGGAGGCGTGTGCGTCATAGAGTGGGCAGAGAAGGGCATGGCAGTGCTGCCCGGAGAGAACTTGCTTATCACCCTGGAGTACCTTTCGGAAAAAGAACGTAGCTTAACTTTTGAGGCTAGGGGCGAACGCTATGCCGACCTGGTCAGGGCTCTGGAACCACTTTGCAGGGGCAAGCGAGTGGCATGAATAGCAGTAAAGGAATGGTATCGCCGTGAAGAAGTATGAGCTGTCAATAGATACCTCCACCGATACCAGCAGTGTGGCGCTTTCTCTGGGGGGGGAGGTGGTGGCCGAGCTCACCTGGAGGGTGGGCGCCAGTCACACTGTGCAACTGGTACCGAGTGTGGACTATCTGCTGCGCAAAATCAACGCTACACCACAGGAGCTACGGGCAGTATTTGTGGCTAAGGGTCCAGGCAGCTTCAATGGGCTGAGGGTAGGTATGAGCGCGGCTAAAGGCTTTGCCTTCGCCCTAAGCATCCCCATAGTGGGCATCAGCACGCTGGAGGTGGAAGCTTATGCCTTTGCCCACACCGGACTGCCCATATGCGCTATGCATGGTGCCGGGCGCGGTGAACTGGCGGTGGCCTTCTATCAGCAGGCGGACGGATGGCGATGTCTCAAGGGGGAACACCTGATCACGCCTGAAGCGCTGTGCCAGCAGATAGAGAGACGTACCCTGTTCTGTGGTGAGCTCTCAACGCATGTTATTGAGGTGTTGAAGGCGAGGCTCGGTGAGCTGGCCTTGATAGCAGAACCGGTGGCGCGGTTGAGGCGAGCCGGCTATCTGGCGGCACTTGGCTGGCAGCGCCTGGAAGAGGGCAGGGTGGATGACCCGGTGAGCCTACAGCCAATATATATGCGCCCGCCGCCCATCACCCAGCGCAAGGTAAAGTAAGGTAAAATATAGGCACAGAGCCTACTTGAAAGGAGACTCAAGATGGAACGCAGTCTGGTACTGGTGAAACCCGACGCCATGAAGAGGGGGCTAGCCGGCGAGATAATATCGCGGCTGGAGAGGCGGGGGCTGAAGATCGTGGCCATGAAGATGCTGCGCATGGACAGGGCTTTAGCGGAGAAGCACTATGCTATACACAAGGGCAAGGCCTTTTTCAGTGACCTTATTAACTATATCACCTCCGGTCCCATCATCGCCGCTGTACTTGAGGGTGAGAGGGCGATTGAAGCCATCAGACAGACCATGGGCGCTACCGACCCGCTTAAGGCGGTGCCGGGGAGCATCAGGGGAGATTTCGGGCTGAACATTCAGGAAAACCTGGTGCACGGCTCCGATTCTCCGGAGAGTGCTGAAAAAGAGATAAGCCTGTTTTTCTCCGCGGAAGAACTCATTAACTGGTGAAGTGGCCGGCGGTGGGGACTTACTGGATTCTCAGCACCGGCGTTGCCTTGTGCCAGAGCTCCTCAAGCCGGTAGTAATTGCGCAGGTCCTTGGAGAATATGTGCACCACGACATCGCCGAGGTCTATGATTATCCAGCCCGAGTCGGCCGTGCCCTCGATGCGGTTGGGGATGACGCCGTCCTGCTTCAATTTCTCCTGGATTTCCTGCCAGATGGCATTGAGCTGACGGTCGCTCTCGCCGCTGCAGATGACGAAATAGTCAGCAAAGGAGCTAACCTCTCGGATATCGAGAACAACGATATCTGCCGCCTGCTTGTCAGAGGCGATCTCGCCTGCCTTCCTAGCGACTTCTATTGGCTTCAGGCTCTGCTTGTCCAACAATACGTTTTATATTATTATACCACGTCCACCTATGGCTGCGCCGCATACCTTCGCAGTTCATCCCCACATACATGCGGGATTATGTGGTTGAGCTAGTTCAGATAGATGGGTGACACACGGGCATAGCAGAGCGGGGGTAGTGTCTCGTTTAGTCAGGCTTTTCTTTTTGAGGGGCAGCTCATCTACCTCGTGGAAGTCTGCCGCTCTTTCTCTTTTTAGTTTACCACAGCCTTAAGCCAATCTTCTTTTGCCATTCTGGCA
>Ga0315298_1004193_pt1 | contig 21840 bp, 21 predicted proteins | sample WHS_1_MG_FD_203077 | JGI IMG/M metagenome (GOLD analysis project Ga0315298, IMG submission 203077) | Extremophilic microbial mat communities from Washburn Hot Springs, YNP, Wyoming, USA - WHS_1_MG | ecosystem: Environmental > Aquatic > Thermal springs > Hot (42-90C) | place: USA: Wyoming...
ATCTCTCCAATGTGGGCGTGAGGGGCGGCGTAAGAGAGGGAGGCGGCGCCGCCGTAATGCGGATGTATACGGGCGTGGGCGAAGCCGGTTTGGGTGAAGGGGGCATAGGCAAAGGAGTTGGTACCTTGCTGCAAGCGACAAGGAATAACACCGCCAGCCAAAAGACCGGCCTTACCGCACGCTGAGGGTGTGCCATCCCTTCCATTCCCTATGCTTGGGTGCCCTTGCCCAGTTCGCTCATGCGCGCCATGATCGCCAAGGCCGGGTCCACCGGCACGGGCGCGCGCTGTACATCGGGCGGGATGACGATCGTCGGCGTGGGGCGGATGGCCTTCCCCTCGAATTGGGGGAGCCATTCGCGCTCGGCCTCCAGCATTTCAGCAGCCATCTCGCGGATCTCTTTGAGCGTGAGCACCGCCGAGGTCAAGGGGTCCAAGGCACAAGCGTGTACCACGGCCTCCGGGTCGCCCTCTAGGGCGGCGAGCACCGCCAACCGCTGGGCGTTGATATTCGTCAGGTTTAGCGCGGCGCATTGAGGGGGTAAATCTCCCACTACCGTCTTATGGATGCCGGCGCCATCCACAAAAAGCGGCCCCTCGGCGCAGCAATCGGCTGGGAGATTGGTGATCATCCCGCCGTTGATGACGTTGCCGTTCAGCCGGAAGACGCGCCCCGACTCCAGCGCCTCGATGATATAGGAGCAGTATTCGATGCTACGCGGCGGTAGGGTAGAGGGTTCCCCGGCTAAAAGGTCGCGCCCCTCGTAGCGCGCTGCCACCGCTTGAGACCATTTGAGCGCCGCGCCCGATTCCCCGCCAAAGGCCGGTTCATCGCAGTAAAGGTCCAAGGCTTTTTTGTTCTTGCGGAAGTAAGGCAGATACTCGGCGAGGTGGCCGCTCGATTCCGTCATCATATAGCCAAAGTGGCGCAGGGTCTCGCCGCGCACCTTTTCATTGGCATAGTATTCGGGCTGCTCAAAGCGCGCCCGCAAAATGGGGTAAAGGTCACGGCCGCGATGCTCTAACTTGAGAAACCAGGCCATGTGGTTGATGCCCGCGCAAAGAAAGTCTATCTCCTCTTTGGGCACGCCCACATACCCCGCGATGAGGTCGAGCGTCGTCTGCACGCCATGGCACAGCCCCACAAAGGGTACGCGCGTCTTCCCCAAAGCCCAACAGACCATCGCCATCGGGTTCACATAGTTGAGGAGTACGGCTTGGGGGCACAGTTCTTCCATATCGCGCGCCATAGCCATCGCCACGGGGATCGTCCGCAGAGCGCGGAAAATGCCCCCTGGGCCGAGCGTATCCCCGATGCACTGATCCACGCCGTATCGGAGGGGGATGGCATAATCGCGCTCCCAAGCCGTCAAGCCACCCACCTGGAACGTGGCGATGACGTAATCTGCGCCGCACAAGGCATCTCGCCGATCGGTCGTTACGTACACGCTGTGCGGCAGGCCATTCGCGGCGATGACGCGCCGGACAAAGGCCTCCACTTGCGGCGTACGCCGCGTGCTCGGCGCCATAAGGGCAAATTCGATGGGTTCCAGCCCCGGCGTGGCCATGAGGTCGAGGATCAGCGTTTTGCAAAAGATGATGCTTCCCGCCCCGATGATCGCGACTTTCATCTTTCTTCCTCCGGAAAAGAGGGGTTCTGTTCGGCGTTCGCCTCTACGACATTTGAGGCGCGGCTAAGGCTCATCAACTCGGCCTGCACCTTGCTCAACTCCCCGGCGAGGCGGCTGCGCGAATTTTCCAGCATGGTGAGCGCCCGCGCAAAACGCCCCTCCAGTTCTTCCTGCAGGGCGCGGATGCTTTGCTGGCTGCTGTGTACATAGGCCGCAAGGCGCTGGAGGTCTGGGGTTTGGGAGGTGCGCAAGGCCGTTTCGATCACCAACAGGAGGTAAGGCAAAAGAAGGCTGTGGCTGATGAGCGCCACTTGGGAGGCCATCAACGCCACCTGGATGCCCCGGCAAAGGTCATACACCGCATCGGGCACCACGGCCAACGCAAACCCCACGGTGATGTCGGGGTCGAGATAGCGCGTTACCTCCCGCGCGCGCTCCCATACCGTTGCCTCGATCTGCGCTTTGAGGCGTTTGCGCAGGGCATGGTCGTCGGCCTTGGCGGCCAAGAACTGCTCCAAAAGGGGAACGGCCGCCCATTTGTGATCAATGGGCAAGATAAGGCCATTGGGCAGCATCAGGCCGAATTCCACCACCTTGTTTTCCACGCGGTAGTTCCGCACCTGCCAAGAGGGGGGTAACTGAGAAAAGATCAGGTCGAGTAGTTCTTCGCCGGCGGCTCCCCTTGCCTGTGTGCCGGCTAAGACCCTCTCTAGCCGGTGGAGGGCTTGGTGGGTTTCATTTTCCAGATCTTGCCGGGCCTGGAGATAGGCTTGGAGTTGCGCCAAGCCCGCGCGGATGGTCGTAACGTGCTGGGTCAAGGGTTGAAGGTCCCCCAACTTTTCTTCGAGGAGCATTTGGCGAGCGCTTACATCGTGAAGGGCGCCGGCGATTTCAGCACTTCCTCGCGTGCGCCAGAAAAAGGCCGCCGCGAGGGCGACCAAACCGATCGCTTCTAACACGACGAGGAAAAGGAGGATCATCTCGGTGGACATTTCGCCCCTTTAGATAGGCGTGTGAGGTATTCTGAACCGAGTATACCATCGCGCCCAAAAGGTACGCAATATGGCCCGCTCTAGCCCCTCTATGGAAGGCCAAACGGGCCATGGAGTGCCGCGCGGGCCGTAGGCGCGCCCTTTTACCCTCGCCCGAGATATTTCTGCTGGAGGGGGAGGACGATGGCCTCGAGCATGTTCGCTTCAGGCGGTAGGGTGGCCATCAGAAGGGTGCATCGGGCAATGACCTCCGGCTCGAACATCGGCTCGATATCCTCTGGGCGCCCTCGCGCCTGGCCCGCGATGCGCCGCTCTACGAGCGTATTGCCGGGGTGCAAGCAACTGACGGCGATGCCGTAATCGCGCCCCTCGAGGGCAGCGGCTTGCGTCAGCCCCCAGATGCCAAATTTGCTCGCCGTGTAGGGTGCCATATTCTCGCGCGTTCGTTGGGCAGAGATGCTGCCGATGTTGATGATCCGCCCGCCGCCGGCCGGCTTCATGATTTTGAACGCCTCTCGAATGCACAGGAACGGCCCTGTGAGGTTCGCGCCGATGACGTTGTTCCAGGCCTCAAGCGAGAGCGATTCGAGAGGGCCTCCGTCAAAGGCGCCTGAACTGTTCACGAGGATATCGAGCCTGCCGAAATGGGTTATCGCCTTCTCAAAGAGGGCGATGACCTCTGCCTCGATGGTTACATCGGTGGGCACCGCCAAAACCTCCGCCCCCAAGGCGCGCATCTCGGCCGCGGCGGCTTCCAGGCGGGTTGCGTTGCGCCCCGCGATGGTCAACCCGCAACCCTCTCGCGCGAAGGCTAGGGCGATGGCCTTGCCAATGCCGCTGCCACCGCCCGTGATGATGGCCGCTTTCCCTTCCAGTTGCCCCATCTCAATCTCCTTGCGGTGAGATTTCGTCGAGCAAAGACCACTGTTGTTTCGGGATGAAAGAGGGGTCTCTGACCTCGACGAGGGTTATCGCCCCTACCGGGCAAGCAGAGGCGCACAAGCCGCACCCCATGCAAAGCGCGGCGTTCACCTGGGCCGGCCCCTCGAGGCGTTTAATGGCGCCAAAGTGGCAACGTTCCTCACATGTGCCGCAGGCAATGCAAGCCTCCTGATCTACCACGGCCTGAAAGCGGCTTTCTTCCATGACGGCCTGTTTGCCGTGTACCGTGATGGCTCGCAAAAAGACGCAACAGCAAGGGCAGCAATTGCAAATAACCGTGGGGCGATCGGTATTCTCTGTGGTGTGCACTAGGCCCAACTCTTCACAGCGCTTGAGGATATCGAGCGCCTCGTCTACGGTGAGTTCGCGGCCTACGCCGCGCCGAATGTGATACTCGGCGACGCGGTCGAAGGCGAAGCAGGTCTCCAAAGGGTTATCGCAGGCGCGTTCGCGTACGCGGCAGGGGCACTGTTGCACCGAGATGCGTTCCGCCTGGCGCACCAGCGCGGCCACCTGCTCGAAAGGCAACACAGAGCGCGAATCTTCCACCTTTTCGGCGATGGGGATGACGCGCCACGGGCGCGCTTCGGGATCGGGGTGCTCATAGGTATGCACCAACTCGCGGTTGTAAAATTCGCGCCAGCGGTCTAGAAAGGCCTCGCCATAGCGCTCGACGTACCGCCTATCGAAAAGGATGAGGTCCATCAGCCAGCCGGGGTTTTCCGTCGTGATATAGCGGGGGCCTTCTGGGGATTCTTCGATCAGCACGAGGCCGCGATCGTAGAGATCGGCCAGGCCTTGGGCGATCTCGGCTTCGTCTTGCCCGAGGCGTTCGGCCAAGTCATGCGGCGTCCCGGGCAAGTGGGCGATCCATTCCGCCTCCCGGTCAGAAACCATCATATCCAACAGGCCGATGAGGATTTCCGAATCGGGGAAGCCGACGCGGCCGGCAAAAGTACGGAGGTGATCGCGCTTGGCGTTTTCCATAAGGCTCCTTTCGATGTTGGGTGATGAAATCATACCCGAAGGGTTGTAACAATGTCAACCCGCTTGGCCGTGAGGCGTTTGGCCGATTTTGACGCCTTCCCCGCTTGACCCTACAATGGTTCGCGGCGTTACAGCCGCTGGAGGATGCCCAAACCCGTATGCACACGCTAGACGCTGCAAAACTCGTTGCCCAAGAGGCCGGGCGCATTTTGGCCGCCCTGTATGAAGAACCCCACGAGGTTACCGTCAAAGGCCCGCGCGATATTACCACCGAAGCCGATTTGCGTTCGGAAGCCCGTGCGGCGGAGATTCTTCGCGCGCTTTACCCCCATCATCGCATCGTCTCCGAAGAGGCTTACAACCATTTCTCCGCCGAAGAGGATGTGCCCACTTGGTATATCGATCCCCTCGACGGCACGACGAACTATGCCCGCGGTTACCCCATCTTTAGCATCTCCGTGGCGATGGTGGAGCGCGGCGAAGTGCAGTGCGGGGTGGTCTATCATCCGCTTTTGAAGCATCTCTTTTGGGCGGAACGCGGGCACGGGGCCTATTTGAACGGCCGGCGCTTGCGGGTCAGCGAGCGACAGAGCCTCCAAGAGGCCATCGTCTTGCTCGATTGGCCGCGCGACCCGGCCCTGCGCGAGCGGAGTGTGCGGTTCCTCTCGCGCCTCGTGCCCTTGACCGATGCTGTGCGCTCGGGGGGCAGCGCCGCGCTCTCTTTTTGCGCTATCGCCGCTGGGTGGGCCGACATTTACTATCAGTACACCCTCCAACCCTGGGATGTGGCCGCGGGGATGCTAATCGCCGCCGAGGCGGGCGCCACGGTGACGGACCTTTCGGGCGAACCCGCCGCGCTTCACAAGAAGGATTGGCTCGTGACGAATGGCCTGCTCCATCGCGAGGTGCTCGCCCTGGAACCCTGGGGGTAAGCCGGGCGTCTCTAGGGGGAGGCTTTCAGGAAGGGGCGCTTTCGAGGCGAAAGGTCATTTCCCCCGCCGCGTCAACGGTATAACTGCCGTAGAGGAGGCTTCCCATCGGCTGTGCCAAGAGGCGGGGGAGGAGCACGGGCAGATCTTCCACCAGTTCGTGGGCGGGCAGGGCATCGAGGGGGTACCAGGCGAGTTCGCCCTCGGAGGAGGGGCGCACCTGGCGCGAGGGGGCTTGGCCGGTAAAAAGGGCGATCAGGACGCCCGGGGATGCTTGCGGGGAACCTTGTGGCCCTACGATGTGCACAATGCCGCGTAGGGTCAGGCGGGGGATCCAGAGGCCCGTCTCTTCCCAGATTTCACGCTGGGCGCTTTCGTAAATGGTCTCGCCGGGTTCCACATGGCCGCCGATGCCGTTCAATTTGCCCGGCCAGATGCGTTTGGTAGGCGCTCCTCGTAAAAGGAGGACGTTTCGCTCGTAGGTGATGAAACTCAAGGTGCGCGGGATGACGGTATGCCGCTGATTCCCCAAGGTTCCTTGTTCTTCCCAGCGCATAACGGCCTCCATCGTATGTGATCTTGGTAGGAGTATGGTTCGACATGGCACTTTTTTCAACCGGACGGCTTGATCGGAAGGTGTTTTTCGGCGCGTTAGCGTTTGCGGCGATTTTGGTGTTTCTGGCGGGGTGTAATAGCCCTACGCCGGCGCCTACGCCCACCCCAGTTCGCACATATACTCCCAAGCCCACCTTTACGCCGTACCCTACGGCCACTCCGCCGCCCACGGCTACGCTGCGGCCGACGGAAACCCCTCTCCCCACCGTGCCCGCCACGCCCACGGCGGAGCCTACGGCCACGCCGAACCCCTTCATCAACCCCTTGAGCGGCCAGCGCGTGGAAGATCCTGCCAAACTGGCGCGGCGCGTCTTGGCGGTGCGCATCGGCAATGACCCCGAGATCCGCCCCCAAGAGGGGTTGGGGCAGGCCGAAATCGTTTACGAAGAGGTGATGGATGGGTGGGTGGTTACGCGCTTTACGGCCATCTATCTGGCGCGCGATGTAGAACGCTTGAGGCCCATCCGCAGCGCGCGCCTTTCTAGCCTGGCCATCGCACCGCAGTACGATGCGGCCTTGGTGCACAGTGGGGCGAGCGACAAGATTCGCTGGCTCATCAGCCAGGCGAAGGATTTCGTGGACCTGGACGAATATTTCAACCCCGGTCCTTATGCCATCCTCGCGGGGTATGATTGGCGCGGGCGGATGTATACCTCCGTTCCCGCCGTGCATGCCTATTTATCCAAGAAAGGGCTGGAAAGGACCTCGCCCATTTCGGGGTATACCTTTTCTGAAGCGGTGCCCCAAGGCCAGCCCGCCAAGAGTATTCACATCCCTTATCCGCGCACCTGCGTGGTTGATTGGGTTTACGATGAGGCGCATGGCCGCTATTTGCGTTCCGTCCAGGGTAAGCCGCATGTGGAAGGGCTAACGGGCGAGCAGATCGGCGCGGAAAACGTCATCCTCTTTTATACCGAACATAAGAAAACGGATATCGTCGAAGATACCTTGGGCAGCACGGCCATTGACATCGTGATGGTCGGATCGGGGCGGGCGCAACTTTGCCGCGATGGCGTGGTGCAAGAGGTGCGCTGGGAACGGCCCGCCTCCGGGGGGCTTATTCAATATTATGATGCCGAGGGCAACCTTGTGCCCCTCAAACCGGGGCAAACGTGGATCCAGATCGTACCGCTCGATTATCAGGTCGAGATCAAGGGGTAAAAAGGGGGGCTTGCCATAACTTGACTTCTCTCCCCCTCTGGATACAATGAGGATGCAGGGCGAATCTTACAAGGAGAAAAAGAAGCATGCCGCACTTGGGGCCGTGGGAACTGGGTATTATCCTTTTGATCGTGCTAGCGATTTTCGGCGCTGGCAAACTCGCCAGTCTTGGCGGTGCCGTCGGCAAGGCCGTGCGAGACTTCCGCAAAGAAGTTCGCGCCGGTGAAGAGGCCAAGAAGGAAAAGGAAGAGGCCGAGAAAGCCGCCGAAGAGGCCGAGAAAACGGAAGAGCCAAAGTCCTAAGGTCGCTTGCACCATAAGCCCTGGGCTGTGTGTGCCGTTTGGCCAGGGCAAATTGGGAGGAAAAAGCGATGCCGAACATTGGGCCGGCTGAACTGATCATCATTCTGGTCATCATTCTCATCATTTTTGGCGCGGGTAAACTGCCGGAGATCGGGGGGGCTTTAGGAAAGGGCATCCGTGAGTTCAAGGCGGCTACCAAAGAGGTCGATGCCGCCAAGAAAGAAGTGGATGCGGCCAAGAAAGACCTTTCCGAAGTCGCCCACGAGGCCGAGCAGGCTACCAAACTCGAGCAGCCCAAAGAGGGCTGAGCGTTCGACAATCTCGACGCCTTGCGCTCATCTTCCCCTTGGGGAACGGTGGGCGCTTTTTTGTTTCACGCCGAGCGCCGTTCCGATGTATAATGGGCGCGCACAGGCTTGGCATTAAGGAGGCATTATGTTCATACTGAGCGGCTTTGCGGACGAAATCTCGCCCGATTTGAACGTCCAACTGGACGTCTTGCAGGGGTTGGGCATCCGCTACTTGGAATTGCGCGGCGTGTGGGGGAAAAACGTCCTCGCCTTGGACGATCGCGAGATCAAGACCGTCAAAATGGAACTCGCCAAACGCGGGATCAAGGTCTCGGCCATCGGTTCGCCTATCGGCAAGATCAAGATTGATGATCCCTTTGGCCCTCATCTCAAAGACTTTCGCCGCGCCATTGACATTGCCGAATACCTCGAGTGCCCCTATATCCGCATCTTTTCTTTCTATGTGCCTGAGGGCGAGGCGGATGCCTACCGCCCCCAGGTGATGGATCGCCTCAATGCTTTGCTCGATGAGGCGGAGGGGCACCCGGTAACGCTCCTCCACGAGAACGAGCGACATATCTATGGGGATATCCCCCGCCGCTGTGCGGATATCCTAGAGACGTTCGACTCGCCCCAACTGCGCATGACCTTCGACCCGGCCAACTTTGTCCTCTGCGGAGTGCGCCCCTTTACGGAGGGGTATCCGCTGCTCAAAGAGTATATCGCCTACCTGCACATCAAGGATGCGCGCATGGCCGAGCAAGAGATCGTCCCCGCGGGCGAAGGGGATGGCGAACTCCTGCCCCTTTTTCAAGCGCTCGTGAAGGATGGCTTCGAAGGTTTTGCCTCGCTCGAGCCGCACCTGGCCCACGCCGGGGCTTTTAGCGGCTTTAGCGGGCCGGAACTGTTCCGCGTGGCGGCGGAGGCCCTGAGAAGGGTGATCCGCGAGGCGGGCGGCCAGGAACGCGCGTGACGGTGGGGGAGCGATCTCGACAAGGGGGGAAGATGCCTCAAGAAAAGATTACCAAAGTGGTTATCCCCGTGGCGGGGTGGGGGACGCGCCTTCTGCCAGCGACCAAATCTCAACCCAAGGAGATGCTCCCCGTAGGGCGCAAGCCCGTGGTGCAGTATGTGGTGGAAGAGATGCAGGCCGCTGGCATCGAACAGATCCTCTTTGTTACGGGCCGGAAAAAGATGGCCATCGAAGACCATTTCGATGCCGACCCCGAACTCGTCAAGACCCTCTCGTCGGGCGGCGGCTATGCCCTGTTGGAGGAACTCAAGTATACCGAGACGGATGTGCGCTTTTTCTATACGCGCCAGAGCGTGCCCTTGGGGTTGGCCGATGCCGTCAACCATGCCCGCGAATTTGCCAACGACGACCATTTTGTGGTGGCATTGGGAGATTCCATCATCAAAACCGATGATGGCACCAACTTTACGCGGAGGATGATGGACCTTCACCTGCGCGAGGGGGCTGCCTGCACGCTTGCCGTCGAAGAGGTGGATCCGGACGAGACCTATCGCTATGGTATCGTCAAGCCTCAGGCCGGCCAAGAGGATCAAGAGGTCTTTGTGGTAGAGGACCTTGTAGAAAAGCCCAAACTGGGCACGGCCCCCAGCAACCTGGCCATCGCGGCGCGCTATGTGTTCAGCCCGGCCATTTTTGAGGCCATCCGTCGCACGGCGCCGGATCGCCAAGGGGAACTCCAACTCACCGATTCGATCCGCCTCCTCATCCAATTGGGGTACAAGGTGCAGGCCGTGCGCCTGCGCCCCGGCGAGCGCCGTTATGACATTGGCAATTTCGAAAGTTACTTCAAAGCCTTTATGGATTTCGCCCTGTCGGATGAGAAATACGGCTATATGATTCGCCAATATCTCAAGCGCAAAGCCCGAGAGTTGTAGCGATGCCCAAAACGATTCGCTGTTCGGCCCCTGGCCGCTGTGGAATCATCGGCAACCCCACGGATATGTACGGCGGAGCGGTGCTTTCGTGCACCATCGCCTATCGCGCTTATGTAACCGTGGAGCCTTGCGACCGGCTCGAGTTGGAGACGGCTGGGGAGACGTTCGTCATCCGAGGGCCTGAGGACCTTCTCCTGAGAGGAGATCACTTTGATATTGCCCGAGCCGTGCTCGAATACTTGGCCGATGAAGACCTGCGGTGCCGCATTTCGTATCGCTCCGATGTCCCCATCCGGGCCGGCGTCTCTAGTTCGACGGCGCTTTTGGTAGCCATCCTGTACGGCCTGTTGCAATTCAAGGGGCTAAATTACCATCTTTATCAGATCGCCGAGGTGGCGCGGTATATCGAGTTGAACCATTTCCGCGTGGTGTGTGGCTATCAAGATGCCTATATGTGCACCTTTGGCGGGCTGAACTATATGGATTTTCGCGGTAAGCAGTTCTATCGGCGAGCCGCCGAGGAACTCTATGCCACCATCGAACCGCTGGCGCGCTTTGTGCCGAAACTCCCCTTTGTGCTTGCGCACACGAGCGTCGAACATTCCTCCGATGCGGTGCACAAGCCCCTCCGCGAGCGTTGGCTGGAAGGCGACCCCGTGGTGCGGCGCGGCTATGAGGAGATCACGCGCCTGGCGCAAGAGGGGAAAAAGGCCCTCCTCGCCCAAGATTGGCCCCGCCTGGGATGGCTGATGAACGAGAACCACGCCATCCAGCGCGATTTGGGAGGCTCCGGCGAGGCGAACGAGCGGATGATTCGCATTGCCCTGGAGCATGGCGCCCTGGGGGCGAAACTGGCCGGCGCAGGTGGAGGGGGGACCATCATCGCCTTGCACCTCCAGCCGGAGGAGATGATCGCCGCCCTGCGCGCGGCGGGGTGCAGCGCGATCTTTTACCCGTGCATCACCGATGGCGTGCGCCTCGAAGGGGAGGGGGATATATAAAAAGGCCCGGCAGAGGAAACTCCGCGGGCCTATGGTGGGCAGGATAGGACTCGAACCTACGGCCTCCACGATGTCAACGTGGCGCTCTAACCAACTGGGCTACCTGCCCACGAGCACAATTTATTATACGCAAAATGCCCCAAAATGCAACTTATGGGAGTTGGGGGTGTTAGGCACAATAAGGATGCGCTGAGTTGCTTTGCAAACTCCTATGGTGTATACTTGGCTCGCGAACGGTCAAGATAATGAGAAGCATTTCCGTCGAGAGAATCGGCGTGCAAAGGTTTCTCACCCTCTTCCCATAAAACGTGGGAGGCACCGACCCAAGATGGAACTCATCGTCGAGTTTTTGGGGCTGGCGAGGCAGTTGGCCCAGACGAAGGAATGCCGCATTGCGTGGGATGGGCCGGCGTCCTTTCGTCAAATCTTGGCATATCTTGCAAGGCAGTTCCCCGCCTTGGTCGGGCCGGTCATCATCCCCGAAACGTTCGATCTCGTCTCCTCGTATATGCTGAACCTCAACGGTCAGCGCCGCATAGCGGATCTCGACGCGCCGGCTGCCGATGGTCAGCGCCTTCTTCTCATGTTCACCGAAGCAGGAGGGTAAACCATGTATGCTTACACGGGCAAGATTCTGCACATCGACGTGACGAACCGTAAAACCTCTGTCCAGCGGGTTGGTCCCGATTTTTTGAAAAAATACCTAGGGGGCGTAGGGTTAGCCACCCGCTTGGTCTATGACAACACCCCCAAAGGGTGCGATCCGCTAGGGCCGGATAATGCCCTGTGTTTCGCCGTGAGCGCCTTTGCGGGGACCACGGTGCCCGTGGGCACGAAGCACGGCGTGGCTGCGAAATCTCCGCTGACCGGCTTTATTGGAGATTCGCTCTCGGGCAGTTACTTTTCCGAGATGATGCGCCGTGCCGGTTATGATGGGATCGTCATCAAAGGGCAAGCCCCTCGGTGGGTGGTCGTGTTCATTGATGATGACGATGTGCAATTCTTGGATGCGGCCCCTTATATGGGCATGACCACGCTCGAAACTCAGCAAGCCATCCGCGAGCGCCTGGGCGATGAGAACGTCCGCGTGAGCGCCATCGGCCCGGCGGGTGAGCGTTTGGTGCGCTATGCCTCCATTGATAACGACGGCCGCCAGGTGGGGCGCACAGGGAATGGCGCCGTGATGGGTTCCAAGCGCATCAAGGCTATCGCCATCCGTGGGAGCCAGCCCATTACCGTGGCCGACCCCAAAGGGTTGATGGAAGCCTCCCTTCGCCTCATCAAGGCCTCGCGCGGCCCGGGCACGCTCAAATACCGCACGCTGGGCACGCCGGCGAATGTTTTAAATATGAACAAGTTGGGCGTGCTCCCGACACGGAACTTTCAGGAGACGGTGTTCGAGCATGCCGAGAAAGTAAGCGGTGAGTATTTGCGCGAGCGCTATCATGTCAAATCGGTGGCGTGCGCAGGGTGTTCCATCGCCTGCGAACAGTGGGGCGCCGTCAAAGAGGGCAAGTACAAAGGGGCGATGATCGGCCTGGATTACGAGCCGCTTTTTGCCGTGGGGCCGAACTGCGGCATCGGCGATATGGCCGCCATCATTCGGCTGGTGCAACTCTGCGATGAATACGGTATGGATGCCATGAGCACCGGCGTCGTCATCAGTTGGGCTATGGAGTGCTACGAGCGCGGCATCCTTACCAAAGAAGATTTCGGCGGCCTGGAGCCGAACTTTGGCAATGACGATGCCGCCGTAGAGTTGGTGCGGCGCATCGCCTACCGCGAGGGGATTGGCGACCTTTTGGCAGAAGGCGTCAAGCGCGCCTCCGAACGCGTGGGCAAGGGGAGCGAGCACTTTGCCATGCACGTCAAGGGTTTAGAGATGCCCGGCTATGACGTGCGCAGCCTCAAAACATTTGCCATGGGGCTTGCCGTGGTAGCGCGTGGCGCGTGCCATAACCGCGCGCTCAGTTATGAAGTGGATGTCAAGGGTGAGGTTGACCGCTTCACGGCCGAGCCTGGTCGGGGCAAGTTAGCCATGGAGAAAGAGGATTTCGCCTGCATCCTCGATTGCCTCGTCCTGTGCAAGTTCCTGCGTAACTGCTTTACCGATTTCGAGCGCGAGGTGGCCGAGATCTATACTATGACAACGGGCATCCCTCTCACGCCGGAGGAACTCAAGCAAGTGGGCGAGCGGGTCGTTAACCTCAAGAAGGCCTTCAACATCCGCGAGGGTTGGACGATGGCCGACGACTGGCTGCCGCCGCGCGTGTTGGAGGATCCTTTGCCTTCCGGCCCGGGCAAGGGGGTGCGCGTCACGCCGGAAGAACTCCGCATGCTCATCCAAGATTACTATGCCGCGCGCGGGTGGACGCCGGAAGGCCTCATCCCCAAGTCGAAACTCGTCGCCTTGGGGTTGGAGGATATCGCCGAGGAGATCGGCGTCGAGGAGCCGGTGGCCGCACCCGCGGCAGGGGAGGCGTAAGCGATGGCACAACCGGAATACCAACACATCATCTGCGACCCAGCCAAATGCACGGGGTGCCGGCTTTGCGAGTATGCTTGTTCGATGGTCAAAACGGGCAAGTTCGACGCGAACCTCTCGCGCATCCGCGTGGTGCGCATCGAGCCGATCACGATGACGGCCATCGCCTGCCGCCTGTGCGCGGATGCCCCTTGTATCATCGCCTGCCCGCGAGATGCCCTTTCGCGTTCCGAACGGAACGGCATCATCTTGGTGGATCGGGATAAATGCGATGGCTGCGGCTGGTGCATCGAGGCTTGCGACTTTGGCGCCATCGTCCTCAACCCCGAGACGAAAAACGCTGAAATCTGCGACCTCTGCCAAGACCTGGAAGGCGAGCCGCCCTGCATCGCCTATTGCCCGATGGAAGCGCTTTCCATCGGCACGCCAGAGACGCTTCGCCAGAAGGCGCGGCGAGAAGTAGTGGCGAAACTGTTCGAAGAACTCTTGAAAGAGTGAGATGGGGTTTTGCCTCAGAGCCGCAGAGCACACCCCTGTGGCTCTGAGGTGTTTAGCGATAGGGTGAATAGCGTAGGAGAAATCATACCATGCCAAACTCCAAAGACCTGCGCATTGGGGTGTACGTCTGCAGTTGTGGGTCGAACATCGGAGGGGTGATTGACCCCGGCGCCGTAGCGGAGTATGCCCGAACGCTTCCGGGCGTCGTTTTGGCTCGCACCAGCCTGTACCTATGCGGAGACCCCGGCCAGAACCGCATCAAGCAGGATATCGTCGAGCACCAACTGAACCGCGTCGTCATCGCCGCTTGCAGCGTGCGCATGCACGAGCCGACCTTCCGTGCCTGCTTGGCGGAGGCCGGGCTGAACCCCTTCTTAATGGAGATGACGAACATCCGCGAGCAGGATACCTGGGTGCACGCTCACGTGCCGGATCAGGCTCTCATCAAGGCCAAAGAGATGGTGGCAGCGGCGGTGGCCAAGGTGCGCCATGTGGCGCCCCTTACGCCCATCCGCGTGCCCGTTACGAAAAGGGCTTTGGTTATTGGCGGAGGGGTAGCGGGCATCAGCGCGGCGCTCGATTTGGGGGATATGGGCATCCCCACCGTCTTGGTGGAGAAGGAGCAGAGCATCGGGGGGACGATGGCCCAACTGAATAAAACGTTCCCCACGATGGATTGTTCCATTTGAATACTCGCCCCCAAGATGGTTGACGCGGCGCGTCACCCCCAGATTACGATCAAGGCCTATTCCGAAGTGGAGCGGGTGGATGGGTACATCGGCAACTTTCGCGCCCTGGTGACCCAAAAGCCCCGTTATGTCATCGAAGAGCGCTGCACGGGCTGCGGCGAGTGTGCCCCCGTGTGCCCCATCGAGGTGCCCAACCCCTTTGAGATGAACATCGCACCGCGCAAGGCGATTGATGTGCCCCACGGCCAGGCCGTGCCGCTCATCTATGCCATTGATATGGATTACTGCATCAAGTGCTATCAGTGCGTTACGGCATGCGGCGAGCGCGATGCGATTGACTTTTTGCAGGAGCCGCGCACGGAAGAAATCGAGGTCGGGGCGATCATCGTCGCCACGGGAGCCGCCCATTTCAACCCCAGCGTGATCCCCGAATACGGGTATGGCCGTTACCCGAACGTCATCACGGCCATGGAGTTGGAGCGCCTGGCCAACTCCTCCGGCCCCACCGTGGGTCGGCTCATTCGCCCCTCGGATGGGCAAGTGCCCAAGAGTTTAGCGTTCATCCAGTGCGTTGGCTCGCGCGATAAACGTTTTAACGAGTATTGCTCCGGCTATTGCTGCATGGCCTCCATCAAAAATGCCATCCTCCTCAAGCAAGAGCACCCCGAGATGGAGATTTCCATCTTTTATATGGATATTCGCAGCCCCTCCAAGGGGTATGAGGAGTTTTACAATCGGGCGCGGGCGATGGGCATTCGCTTCATACGGGGGCGGCCGGCGCAAATTACAGAAGACCCCCAGACGGGCAACCTGTTCATCGAAGTGGAAGATCAAGACCTTGGCCAGGTGCTGGAGGTTGAGGTGGATATGGCCGTCTTGGCGACGGCGCTCATCCCCCAGCCCGATACCCAGCAACTCGCGACTACGTTGACCCTGGCGCGCAGCCCGAGCGGCTTCTTTATGGAGTACCATCCCAAACTACGCCCGATCGATGCCCCGACGGATGGCATCTTTTTCGCGGGCACGGCCCAAGGGCCAAAGGATATCCCCGCCAGCGTAGCCCAAGGGAGCGCGGCGGCGGCGCGGGCCGCGCGCGTTTTGAATGCGGAGACGTGGGAGATCGAGCCTGTGATCGCTCACGTGAACCCGGAATTATGCATCAGCGCGCAGGGCAAAAAGTGCGGCCTGTGTGCCATGGCCTGCCCTTACAACGCCATTACGGTGGAGGTAGGCCGGCCGGCGCTGATCATCCCGGCCAAATGCCACGGGTGCGGTGGGTGCGTGGCCGAATGCCCACAGAATGCCATCACGCAGGATCACTTTACCGATGCGCAGATCGTGGCCCAGATGCGCGAGTACTTGCGCGAAAAGCCCGAGGAAAAGATCCTCGTCCTCATGTGCCACTGGTGCTCCTATGGCGGGGCCGATAACGCGGGGGTGAGCCATTTCCAATATCCTCCCGATTCGCGCGGCATCCGCGTGATGTGCTCGGCGCGTATGGATCAAGACCTTGTCCTAGAGGCCTTCCGCCGTGGAGCGGGGATGGTGCTCGTCTCCGGCTGCCACCCACAAGATTGCCACTATATCAGCGGCCAGCAGGTAGCCGCTCGCCGTTTTGAGCGTTTGTTCCGCACGCTGGAGCGGTTAGGCATTAACCCGGAGCGCTTCCGCGTGGAATGGATCTCGGCGGCGGAGGGCGAAAAGTATGCCCGCGTCATCACCGAGATGAGCCAGAAACTGGCCAGTTTCGATAAAGAGGCCTTGCGCCGCGAGAACGAGGCGGCCCGCAAGGCGATCATGCAACGGCTTTTGCGCTGGAGGTCCCTCCCCGATATGGCGGCCGTTTTTGCCGAGGAGGAAGAGGAAAAGGAGGTCGCGCTCGAATGATCCGCTCGGATCAGATGGATCGCCGTTTCATCGAAGAGGTTATGGCAGAGCCGGGCGGAGAGCATCTCTTGACCTGTTGGTCGTGTGGGACGTGCGCGGCCACCTGCCTCGTGCGCCGCTTCAACCCCGCCTTCAACCCGCGTCTGATCCTCCATAAAGCCGGCCTTGGCTTGCGTGAGGCGGTGCTTTCCAGCGCCGAAATTTGGGCTTGCTCGGCTTGCGATACGTGTTACCCCCGTTGCCCGCAGGGCATCCACATCTCGCAGGTGATGCGGGCTATCCGCAACGTGGCCATCCGTGCGGGGTATGAGGCGCCGGGGCCTACAGCCCAGGTAGATGCGAACCGCTGTTCCGGTTGCGCCGTCTGCACGCGCATTTGCCCTTATGAGGCCATCGAGCGGGCTTCGCAGAATATAGATGGTCAGGAGCGCGTGATTGCCCGGGTAGATCGCAACCTGTGCCAGGCCTGTGGCCTCTGCGTGGCGGCCTGTCCCTCTGGCGCCATGAGCCTGGAGGCGCTGAATGATGCCGAGTTGCTCACCCGCATGGCCGCGGGCGGCTGGTTAGAACACGCCGGATTTTTGCAGGGCGCTAGCACAACCCCGCGCCTTCTCGCTTTTGTATGCCAGTGGAGCGTCCGCGCTGAAGACGAGTGGCAGCGCATCCAGGCGCTAAACGATGAGCACCTACGCGTAGTCATCCTCCCCTGCTCGGGGCGGGTGGAGCCTGCGCATATCCTCTTGGCGTTGAGCAAAGGGGTTGATGGTGTGCTCGTGATGGGTTGCCATGAGGGGGCATGCCACTATCAACGAGGGACGTACTTGGGGCGCGGTAAAGTAGCGCTCTTGAACGAGATGATGGCGCAAATGGGCATTGTGCGGGAGCGGGTGCGTTTCGTCGAATCGAGCGCCCTTGAACGCCGCATTTTCGAGGAACGGCTGGCCTTGATGCGGGAGGCAATTTTGGCCCTGCGCCCCGCTTTAGAGATTCCCGCGAGGTAAACGATGAACAAGATCAACCTGGCAGCCTATTGGGCTTCAAGTTGTGGCGGGTGCGACATCGCGATCGTCGAGTTGGGCGAACACCTCTTGGAACTGGCTCAGGTGGCGGATATCGTCTTTTGGCCCGCGGCCACCGACTTTAAATATGCTGACGTCGAAGCGATGGCCGATGGCTTTATTGACCTAACATTGTTTAATGGCGCCATTCGCACCGAGGAGGATGTGCACATCGCCCATCTCCTACGGCAGAAAAGCAAGGTGCTCATCGCTTTTGGTTCCTGCGCGATGGAGGGATGCATCCCTGGGTTGAGCAACCTCGTTGGCCCCGAAAGGGCCTTGCGCCGCGCTGCACTCGAAACGCCTTCGACCGATAACCCCGAAGGGGTGCTCCCCCAAGGGCACTTTGAGATACCGGAGGGCGCGTTGACCCTGCCACGATTGTGTGGGACGCTCCGCACCCTAGAGCAAGTTGTCCCGGTGGATTTCAAGATCCCCGGTTGCCCACCGAACCACGACCAGGTATGGAATGCGTTGCAGGCCTACCTTGCGGGCCATCTTCCGAAAAATGGCCTTTTGGGGGTGGACCCACGCACCGTGTGCGACCAGTGCCCCCGCGTGCGCGAGGGCAAGATCCGCGTGAAGCAGTTTCAGCGGCCCCATGAGGTTATCGCAGATCCCGAACGGTGTTTTTTAGAGCAAGGGCTTATTTGTGCAGGGCCAGCGACCCACGCTGGCTGTGGGGCGCTCTGCGTCAAGGCAAATATGCCCTGCCGGGGGTGCTATGGCCCTCCTGATGGCGTAACCGATCAAGGGGCCGCGTTGTTGGATGCCATCGTCGCATCTTTTGATGGCCAAAGCGACGCCGAGGTGCGCCAGATCGTCGGGACTATCATAGACCCCATCGGCACGTTCTATCGGTTCAGCCTGGCTAATTCCTTATTACAGAAAGCGCGCGCCCTCGCCTCGCAGGGAGATGACCCCTGCGCATCTCAGGCCGCGACCGAGGGAGAGACGTTATGAAACGCATTACGATTGACCCCATCACCCGCCTCGAAGGCCACGGGAAAATCACCCTCTTTTTGGATGACCAAGGGGATGTGGTCAATGCTTATTTTCAGGTGCCCGAGTTTCGCGGGTTTGAAAGTTTTTGCGAGGGACGCCCTGTAGAGGAGATGCCGCGCATTACCCAGCGCATCTGCGGCGTGTGCCCCATGGCACACCATATGGCCTCTGCCAAAGCGGGAGACGCCGTTTACAAGGTGGAACCACCCCCGGCTGCAAAAAAGATCCGCGAAATGGCCTACACCGCCTTTGTCTGCGGCGACCATGCGACGCACTTTTATGTCCTCTCCGGGCCAGATTTCTTTGTCGGGCCAGATGCCGACCCAGCTCAAAGGAATATCCTAGGCCTGATCCATAAGGTAGGCCTGCAAATTGGGCGGCGTGTGCTCCAGCACTTGGCTGAATCGCACGAGGTCATTTCCCTTTTAGGGGGGCGGTTCGTTCACCCCGTGATGGCTCTGCCGGGGGGCGTGGCCAAAGGGGTTTCGCCGGAGATGCAGGCGCGGTTTATCGAGATTGGCGAGCATTTTGTGGAGTTTGGCCTTTTTTCGCTCCAACTGTGGAAAGAGGCCGTGCTGGGAGATAACGCCTTCCACGAGATGATCTTTTCCCCGGCCTATTATCAGCGCACACATAATATTGCCTTGGTGGATGCGCAGAACCGCCTCAACTTTTATGATGGTCGGGTACGCGTGGTGGATGCCGAAGGCCGTGAGGTGGTCAGATACGCCCCATCGGAGTACCGAGAGCACATCGCCGAACGTGTGGAACCGTGGACGTACGTCAAGTTCCCTTATCTCAAGCATTTTGGCTGGCGCGGCCTGGTGGATGGGATGGAGAGCGGCGTGTATCGTTCAACGCCGCTCGGCCGGCTGAACGCCTCGGAGGGGATGGCCACACCGCGCGCTCAAGAGGCTTACGAGGAATTTTACGCCTATATGGGCGGCAAACCGGTCCACGCGACCCTGGCCACCCATTGGGCGCGCCTGGTGGAGATGCTTTACTGCGCCGAACGGATGCTAGAACTCGCCCGCGACCCTGAGATTACCGATCCGAATATCCGCACCATCCCCACGGAAACGCCTCACGAGGGCATCGGCGTCGTGGAAGCGCCGCGCGGCTTGTTGACGCACCACTATATCACCGACGAGCGGGGCATTCTGCAAAAGGTCAACCTCATCGTGGGGACGACGAATAACCACGCCGCCATCTGCATGGCCATCAAATCGGCGGCACAGGCCCTCATCGGGGGCGGTCGGGAGATCACCCAAGGGTTGTTGGATCGGGTCGAGATGGCCTTCCGTGCCTTTGACCCGTGTTTTGCCTGTGCGACGCATGCCCTGCCGGGCGAGATGAACTTGGATATCGAAGTGTTCGATGCGAAGGGTGAACGGGTCGCCTACTTGAGCCGCACGGCAGATCAGGCCTCCTAGGGCTGTTTGATCCTTTTTGAGGAGATATGATGACGCCGCTCCCAGAACCCATTGCCCTCCAGATCGCTGCCTGGCTCGCTTCAGGGGAGATTGACCTATTCATCGGGTACGAGGCAGGCACGGTGCCCTTGCACGCTACGCCGGCCTTCCTCCGCAAGCCGGAGGAGGTCTCTCGCCTTATCTGGGATGCGACCTGTGAGACGAACCTCACGGCCTACCTGAAGAACCTGCGCGGTAAAAAGGTGGGGCTGATGGTCAAGGGGTGCGATGCACGCGCCATCGTTGGGCTTATCCAAGAGCGCCAGTGGCAGCGCAAAAACTTGCGCCTGGTGGGGGTGAACTGCCCGGGCGTGGTAGATCGTTTGGCCGTGGCGAGACATTTAGGGATAGGCGTCGAGGAGATCGCCGATGCCTCCCTCGAAGGGGAGGTGGTGCGAGTGGGCGAGATCACCTTGCCTTTCGATGAGGTGCTCTACCCCATGTGCCGCGATTGCACGATGCACGCTCCCATCCTCTATGACCTCCTCATGGGGCCAGAGGTGGGAAACACCTTTCAAGGGGATCCCTTTGCCCACGTCCGCGAGATGGAAGCCCTTTCTCCCGACGAACGTTGGGCGCGTTTTACCGAGGAGATCGCGCCGTGCACCCTCTGCCTGGCATGCCGTAACGCTTGCCCGCTCTGTTATTGCGCCGTTTGCTTCGTAGAGCGCACCATGCCGGCCTGGTTCACGCCCACTACGGCGCCGGAGGATATTCAATTTTACCAGATCGTGCGCACCTTTCACCTGGCTGGGCGTTGCGTGGGATGTGGCGCCTGCACGCGAGCCTGCCCCATGGGGATAGACTTGCGCCTGTTTTTGGATAAACTCCGCCTAGACACCCTCGAACTGTTTGGGTATGAGGCGGGGGTGAGCGTCGAAGCCCGCCCGCCGCTGACCACCTACCGCGAAGAGGACCCGAACGATTTTATACTGTAGCCTTATGGAGATCGAGTTATGAAGGACGGCCTTTACCGCCTTCCCAAGGGGAATCGAGACGTTTTCATGCGCCGCTTGATGGCCGAGCGGCGCCTCTATGCCCCTGTGCGGCGCAAAGGCGAGGTGATCTTTGAAAGGGTGCGCGAGCCGGAAGAGATCCTTTGGGAATATACGAATACCGCTAAACCTCCCAAGGCGCTCTTTTTCCCGCCGGTCGAGCGTTTGCTGAGGTATACGGCCTCGGCGCGCGATCACAATGCCTATTGCGAAATCCCCATAGATGAGATGCCTTCGATCATCTTGGGGATACGCCCTTGCGACTTGCGCGCCTTGGAAGTGTTGGATGCCGTCTTTTTGCAAGGGCCGTATTGCGACCCCTATTACGCCGCGCGGCGTGAGAAAACCCTCCTCTTTGCCCTGGCCTGCGCCCAGCCACGCCCTACCTGCTTCTGCCATGCCTTGGGCGGAGGCCCCTACGAGGCGCGCGGCGCGGATGTTCTCTTGCGCGAGGCGGGCGAAGCGTACCTCGTAGAAGGCGTGAGTGCGCGTGGCAAGGCCTGGCTCCAAAATCTGAGCCAAGAGGCTGGCCTGGAAGAGGCGGACGAGGCCGATTGGGTGCGCGCCCAGGCGGTGGAAGAGCAGGCCATGGTGCGCTTGGCGGAGATGGAACCGATCGAGGGAGTGGCGCCCCATTTTGCCGCGCTGTTCGATGACCGCGACCTGTGGCGCGAGATTGCCGACAAGTGTTTGGCCTGTGGCACCTGCACCTACCTTTGCCCCGTCTGCCACTGCTTTAACATTGTGGATCGCCCTTTGGCCGGCGGCGGAGAGCGCTTGCGCACCTATGATGCCTGTATGTACGCTACGTTTACCCAGCATGCCTCGGGCCATAACCCCCGACCGGATCAGGCCGCGCGTTGGCGCCAACGCGTGATGCACAAATTCGTCTATCTGCCTGAGAATGTCGGCCTCTATGGGTGCGTGGGGTGTGGGCGGTGCATCGTAGCATGCCCGGTGAGCATGGATATCCGCCGCGTGTTGGAGCGACTGC
>Ga0315298_1004194_pt1 | contig 21838 bp, 19 predicted proteins | sample WHS_1_MG_FD_203077 | JGI IMG/M metagenome (GOLD analysis project Ga0315298, IMG submission 203077) | Extremophilic microbial mat communities from Washburn Hot Springs, YNP, Wyoming, USA - WHS_1_MG | ecosystem: Environmental > Aquatic > Thermal springs > Hot (42-90C) | place: USA: Wyoming...
CGATGATCAGGGCAGCGATCAAGATGTACTGCGAATATAGCGCCAGGGTGCCCAAGATGCCAAGCTTGTTGCGCCGCGCTGGCGCGTTCTCAACGTTTCGCACCACAGTGATCCCTCCTCCGCGCGGGCGCGGTCCACTCGGCGGACCGCGCACGCTTTTCTGTTACAGCCACTCACCGTTGAACTTCTTCATGTAGAAGGTCTTGACGAGCTGAGTCTGGATCATGTAGAGGACGACGATGCCGGCGAGCCAAGGCCAGTAGCTGGCGGGCAGCGGCTGCATGCCGACGTGCGCCCCGAGCGGGGTGAACGGGATGACGCAGGCCGCCGCGATGGCGGTGGTCGTCGCGAGGATTACCGGCGGCGCCGCCGTGCTCTGGATGAACGGGATTTTCCGCGTGCGGATCATGTGGATGATCAGAGTCTGCGACATCATGCTCTCGATGAACCAACCGGCCTGGAAGAGACCGGCGTTGACATACGCACCGCCCGGCCCGCGGAGGCCGCCGCCGAAGACGAACCACATCAGGTAATACGTGGCCAAATCATACACCGAGCTGCACGGGCCGATGTAGAGCATGAAGCGGGAGAGGCCGGAGGCGTCCCACTTGCGCGGCTCGCGCAGGAACTCCTCGTCCATTTGATCCCAAGGCAGGGCGAACTGGGAGAAATCATAGATCAGGTTGAGGATGAGGATCTGGAGGGGCAGCATCGGCAGGAACGGCAAGAAGATGCTGGCCGGCAGCACGCTGAACATGTTGCCGAAGTTCGAGCTGGCCGCCATCTTGATGTACTTGACGATGTTGCCGAAGATGGTCCGCCCCTGGACGACGCCCTCGCGCAAGACGGTCAGGCTGTTCTCCAACAGGATGATGTCGGCCGATTCCTTCGCAATATCGGTCGCCGTATCGACGGAGACGCCGACATCCGCGTCGCGGAGGGCGCCGGCATCGTTGATGCCGTCGCCGAGATAGCCAACGGTGTGGCCTTTGCTGCGCAGGGCGCGGATAACGCGCGACTTGTGGAGCGGGTTGAGCTTGGCGAAGACCGTCGTGCGCTCGGCCAGTTCCGCCAGTTCATCGTCGGACAGCGCATCGATCTCGCTGCCGAGGACGACGCCCTTCACATCAAGTCCGACGTCGCGGCAGACCTTGAGCGTCACGAGCTCGTTGTCGCCGGTCAGGATCTTGATTTGGACGCCGTAATCGCGGAGCGCTTTGATCGCCTCACCGGCGGTGTCCTTGACCGGGTCGAGGAAGCCAATGTATCCGGCGAGGGTGAGATCCTTCTCGTCCGCCACGGAGTACGCTTCCTTCTTGGCTGGTTCGTCCTCGAGCGACTTAAAGGCAACCGCGACGACGCGCAGACCCTCGCGGTTCATCTCGGCCGTGACGCGCTGCACGTTCGCGCGCGTCTCGTCGTCGAGCGGCCGTACCTGGCCGTCAATGAGGACATGCGTGCAGACATCGAAGATCTCTTCGACCGCTCCCTTGCAGATCAGCAGGTGTCGTCCGCCGCCGTTCTGGACAATCACCGACATGCGGCGGCGCACAAAATCAAAGGGGATCTCGTCGATCTTGGGGTACTTGGCGAGCATTTCTTCTTCCTGATCCATCTCGACATGGTTGATGATCGCGTGGTCGAGCAGGTTCTTGAGCCCGGTCTGATGATAGCTGTTCAAGAAAGCCAAGCGGAGGACTTCGTGGCTGTCCTTGCCCGTCACATCGAGATGGCGTTCGAGCACCACTTTGTCCTGGGTGAGCGTGCCGGTCTTGTCGGTGCAGAGGATGTCCATCGCCCCAAGGTTCTGGATGGCGTTCAGCCGCTTGACGATTACCTTGTGTTTGGCCATGCGGATCGAGCCTTTGGCCAAGTTGGCCGAGACGACCATCGGCAGCATTTCAGGGGTCACGCCGACCGCGACGGACAATGCGAAGAGCAGCGCTTCGCTCCAATTGTGCTTGGTGAATCCGTTGATCAGGAAGACCACCGGCACCATGACGGCAATGAACCGAATGAGCACCCAGGTGACCTTGTTTACGCCGATGTCAAAGCTGGTCGGGGCGCGACGGCCAACGATGCTCCCGGCCAAGGCGCCGAAGAGCGTCCGGTCGCCGGTGGCGACCACCACGCCGGTCGCCGACCCGCTGACGACATTGGTCCCCATGAAGCACAGGACCGGGGAGGCGAGCGCGTCCTCGCTGTGGTCGGCGACAGCCTCAGTGCGACCAGCCGACGCCGGAACCTGATGGTACTTCTCCACCGGCATGGACTCGCCCGTGAGGGCCGACTGGCTGACGAAGAGGTCCTTGGCCGTGAGGAGGCGCAGGTCGGCCGGGATCATGTCGCCGGCAGACAAGACGACGATGTCGCCCGGGACGAGCTCGGAGATGGGTATCTCGCGGCGAGCGCCGGCGGATGGCGCGGTCGAGGTTAACGACGCACCGGCAGTCTGATCGTCCGGGCGCCGGATCACGGTCGCGGTCGTCTTGACCATTGCCTTCAGTCGCTCGGCGGCCACCGTCGAGCGATACTCTTGGACGAAGCGCACCAGGCTGCTGATGACGATCATCACCAGGAGGATTATCACTTTGGTCCAATCCGCGTGCGGGGCCGTGCGGACATCGGTGAAGTAAGAGACTATGGCGAGCACCAGCAAGATGGCGCTGAACGGGTTCGAGAAAGCTTGCGCGAGATGCACGTACCAAGCTGGCGGCTTTTCGCGGGCGATTTGGTTGCGTCCGTAGCGGTGAATACGCTCCGCAGCTTCGGCGTCAGTCAGGCCGTCGCGGCGGGTCCCGAGGGCCGCGAGCGCCTCTTCGGGCGTGGCGGCGGCCATTCTCTTGTGCAGTGAGGTATCGAACATCTGAGCGGCAGTGGGCCGGGGCATCGCAGTCACCTTCCTTGCCTGGGTTGTGATTGGGCATAAAAACTCCCCGCGCGCACGATCGGACAGACAGTGCCGCGCGGGGAATCAGCCCATGTCGAACTAGCCCAGCAAGGCATAGCCGTGAGCTGAGAGCGGCGGACCCGCGGCGGGCGCATGCGCCCGGCACTGTCTGCTGTTCTGTTCGGCAATTCGCCAACTGTCGCCGGCGTCCACCGTCCCACCTCCAAAATCTCATAGGTGCGCAGAGGGTTTTAAAGCAGCGGCGCCCATCGGAACACAAAAAGACCTACAGCCAAGCAGGGCTGGAGGTCTCCATCGTTCGCCGCGAGGGCTATTCCGGGGGCCTCCTTCTCGTTGAGTTTTGGCACGGTACAGCTAGAACGTCAGCTCAACCGCGTTAAGTCACACCTTAATCCGGCGAAACCTGTTCACCCGTTGGAGTCTCTCGACTTTTCCGGGCAGCGGCCTATCGCTATACCGGAGCCTCACCTAACAAGGGGCCGATATTCCTCTGTCATCCGTATAATATGACGCTAAAATCCGCGTTGTCAAGGGAAAGAGGGCAAAAAATACGTGCCGTCGCGGCTGCAATCAAGCAATCAACCCGACCGGCTGCCGCGCGTCATCAGACGACCGCGCTTCGTCTGCGCCGACTGCCAAGCCGAACCGACTGTGCAGGGCTTTGACCGCCTTCGCGAGATCCGCGCTGCGGATGAGGCACGAGATTGTCGTGTGAGAGTCGGCGGTCTGCAGCATTTCGAGCGCGGTCGGCCGGGCGCAGTTGCTCGTTTGCCGCCCGCTCAAGCGCCGGCGAAATAACGGTCGAGGAGTCCCTTGAGCGCGCGGGCGTGCCGCGCCTCATCCCGCGAGGTCTCATCAAAATAGTCGTGAGCGGGGTCGAGGTCGAGCTCCTTGGCTTTCTTAGCCGCCTCTTTCTTGCCTTTGTTGGCCGCTTGCTCGCCGGCCAGCATCTTCTTGATGTTCTCGGCCGTCGAGGCGCTGATCATGCCGTTCAGTTCGGCGTATCCGGCCGCGTGCCACGCCTCTTCCATAGCGATGCGGATGAGCGCCTCGGCGACCTCCGGGTAGCCTTCGCGCGACGCTTGACGGGCCATGGCGAGGTAGAGGCCGACTTCCGCCGTCTCGCCGCGGAAGTTCATGGCCACGGAGTCCTCGAGCGCGGTGCCCTTCGCGACACCAAGTTTGACCTCGTTAATCAGATCCAGTTCCATCGGTCAGACCTCCTCTTGATGTTTGTCTGCTCTGTCCGGGCCGCTCTGAGCGCTGCGGCAGGCCGGACAGTAGCCGTAAAAGCAGCAGTCCAATTCGTTGATGGCCCACTGGCTCTTGGCAGCGCTGCGCGTCAGCAAATCAGCTAGCAGCGGTTCGAGGTCGCCATTGGTATCGTCGACGCGGCCGCAGCGGCGGCAGACCAGGTGGGCGTGCGGCGCCGTGTTGGCGTCATAACGGTAGATGTTAGCCTCCATGCTGATCCGTCGGAGCAAACCGGCTTCCTCTAGTGCGTGCAGCGCCTGGTAGACCGTGTTCAAGCTCAGGCCCGGGTACTGTGGTTTGAGTTCGCGGTAAACCATTTCGGGACTGGGATGGGCTTTGGTCCCGCGCAGCAGTTTCATGATCGCCAGCCGCTGCGGAGTTATGCGCAGCCCGGCTGCCCGCAGTGCGCCCTCGGCGTCGGTCTCCGTTGCCCTCAGAGCGATCACTCCCTTCCTGTAATTAATATTAACTAGGAATTATTACTCTGTCAATACTCAAGAGAAGATTTTTCGCTGCCCTCCGTCGGGTGCGTGCGCGGTTCGGGTGCCGCTTTCCGCGACGGGCGCCGGGCGGGCGAGGACTATGATCGCGGCAACCCGACAAGCGCCGGCACGGTGGACGTGGTATACTCAAATGCGTGCGGAGAGCTTGAACCGCGAATCTACGATGTGGGGGAGGGGGGGCGCTTGGACAACCGGCGACGATTGATTCGCGGGGCGTTCGTCGCAATCGGCCTGAGCGCTGCCGGCCTGGCGACCCTCGTCTACGCGACCGGTGGACGCCAGCTGTTGCCCGCTCTCGCGCGTCTTGATCCGCGGGCGATCGGATTCGCGGTCGGTCTGATGGGCCTTTATTGGGCCTGCGACGCGGGACGCATGATGGCTTTGTCAGCGGCGCTCGGCGGCGATCTGCGCGCTCTTCACAGCCTGCGCGTCTCTTTGGTCGGCGCTGCGGCCGCCAACCTGACGCCGTTCAATTCAGGAGGCGAAGCGCTCCAGGCTTTTCTCCTTTCCCGCTGCGGGCTTACTATCGGCGAGGCGACGGCCATCGTGGCCGTCAAGACGTTCTTCAACGCGGTCGCCCGGCTTTTCCTCGGTCTGGCGATCCCGGCTTGGCTCATATCGGTAGGCCAATGGTACTTCTCGCGCGGCGTCGACGTGGCGCTGCGCATAGGTCTGTCTCTGTACGCTTGCGTCCTCGCCGTAGCCGTCTACTTGATCTTGCGTCCCGAGGCGATCAACGTGGTCGTCGCGCCGCTGCTGAACAGCCGGATTGTGCTCCGCGCCTTGGGCGAGCAGAGAGCCGCCGCCTCTCTGGCCTTTGTCCGACGCACGGTCCGTCGTTCGTTCTGCGCGCCTTCGGCTTGTCCATCCCGTTTGTGCGGACGCTTGGGGCCGCAGTCGTATTCTACTTTGCGGCGGCCTACGCTCCGACGCCGGGGTCGAGCGGCGTAGCCGAGATCGGCTTCGCTGCGCTGTTCAGCCCGGTCGTGCCGGTATCCCTGTTAGGGCCGTTTGTGGCGGTGTGGCGTCTGATCACTTACTACCTCACGATTGCCGCCGGCGGCTTGTTGATGGCCTCCGGGGCGCTTCGCGGCCAGCTTTGAGAGACGCTGGACGCCGCAATCGGCCCCGGCATGGCGCGCCGGTGCCGAGCCGATGCCAGGAATCATTGGAGTCGGATCTGCATACAGTGGTTCTAGGGTAGCGCCCTCCGAGGCCGGCCGGCGGGAGCGGTTCGCTACCTGAAGTGGCCCCCTCAGTTATGAGGGGGCCTTGCAATCGTGACTCGACCGGCAGCGGAGCTGGCTGGCGAGTTGGTCCGCTGAGATGCACGGCGCCCTTGCTATACTGCAGACGAGCGAAGAGACCAGGCGTGGATCCTGGTCTCTTACTGGTCTCTGCTGAGTGATTGCGAGGGCTTGTCATAAGTTGCTCCAATTGGTATAATTCTGTTCTCTGCCGTTACCAGACTTGCCAGCCAACGCTCGCCCGACACTCTCGCCGCGGCGAGCCTATGCACCTCTGTTCAGCCTAGGTGGCCGCTGCAGAAGTCTTCACTCCACGGGAGCTTCGGCCCGACAACATCAAATTGACCGAAGGAAGTCGGGCCGCGCTCCAGTTCCGTTCATCCTTCTGCGGCGGCCTGGACAGGGGAACAGAGTTTTCCAGCATGCTCCTAGGCCTTGAGTCACGCGGCAAAAGGAGGCGATGTCGCTGGTCTACTTCACCGTTGCGCGCAAGAGCTATGCCGGCAACCTCCAGTACCGCTGGGCCCACATGGCCAATAATGTGGGCAGCTTCGTCTTCGGTCTCTTGTACATTTCGTTCTGGGTGGCCCTCTTCAGGCAACCGAGCGCTGCTGAGACTGGCCTTAGCGAGCTGGGCTACAGTGCCCAAGTAATGCGCGGCTATATTGCGGTGGCGCAGGTCACGCTCTGGGTGACATTCTTTGCCAGCCCGGGGTTGTTGATCGGGCGACTGATCCGCACTGGCGAGATCAGTATGGAGCTCGCGCGCCCGGTCGACTTTTTCCTGTACACGATCGCCAAGGAGGCCGGTCGGCTGTACTATGGTCTGGTCCATCGCTCCCTGCCGATGTTACTCATGTTCGCGTTGACCGTCGGCTTCCCGCGTCCGGCCTCGGTCGTCTGCGCCTTGGGATATGCGGCTGCGGTCCTGATCGGCGCCTACAATACTCTTTGCATGAACTATTTGGTTGGCGCCACCGGCTTCTGGACGAAGGACATCACCTGGGCGCATCGTCTGCTCTACAGCGCCGCATACAGTTTGGCGGGAACCATGATCCCGGTTGAGATTTACCCCAGCGCTCTCGGTCGGATCGCGCAGTACCTGCCGTTTGCCGCCCAGTGCTATTACCCGGTCGAGATCTATTTAGGCCTGAGGTCGCTGCCGTACCTGCTGATTGGCCTCGCCTGGGGCGCGGCACTGACAGTCGTCTGCCGCAAGGTCACCGCGCTGGGTCGGCGCCGGTTGGAGGTGCAGGGAGGATGAAGGAGTTTCTGCGCGCATACTGCCTCCTGGTAGCGACCAGCCTCAGATCCGCCATGCAGTACCGCTTCAGCTTTGTCGCGACGACTGTGGGCTCCGGCCTCATTGGCTTAGTCGACTTTCTGATGCTTGCCGCGGTTCTGCTGCGCTTTAAGGCAATCGACGGTTGGAACGTCTACGAGGTGGCGCTACTCTATGGGACGAGCGCGGCCGCGCTCGGGCTGTTTCGTACGTTGGGCTCGCAGATCTATGAATTCGACGCTTATCTGGTCAATGGCGAATTGGACAGTCTGCTGGTCCGTCCCTGGGACCCGCTTTTCCTGCTACTGGCCCGCAAGTTCGACGCGGGCCGCATCGGGCAACCGATGCATGCCCTCATCGTCACAGTTCTGGCCGCCGTTCATCTTGTGCGGAGCGGCGCGCTGTCGCCGCTGGCGGCCGCCCTGATACCGCTGTGCATCGTCAACGGTACGCTAGTCTACGCAGGCATTTCCATCGCGACGGCCACGGTCGGCTTCTGGACAACGCGCATCGACGACTTGCAGACGATCACTATCTACGCGCCGTCGACGGCCGCCGAGTATCCGCTCAGCATCTTGCCGGGCTGGCTGCGGGGACTGCTCCATACGATCCTTCCAGTGGCTCTGACAAACTACCTTCCCCTATTGTACCTGCTGGGCAAGGGTGCGCCCTGGTATATCCTGCCTGTCTGCCTGGCAGCCACCGGGTTTTATCTTGTCCTCGTCTGGCGCTTCTGGCAGTATGGCCTCCGCAAGTACAACAGCACTGGCTCTTGAGGAGGTGTGGCGATGGTAGAAGTCACCGGTTTGCGGAAGGAGTTCTTCATCCCGCAACGCCGGGGGGGACTGTTCGGCGCCGTGCGTGGGCTGGCGAGCCGCGCCGGCCGAACAGTGGTCGCGGTGGACGGGATAAACTTCTCGATCGTCGCCGGCGAGTTCGTCGCCTATTTGGGGCCGAACGGTGCCGGCAAATCGACGACGATCAAAATGCTGACCGGCATCCTGCATCCGACGCAGGGCGCCGTGCGGGTGGCCGGCTTCGACCCCACTTTGCGGCGCGCGGAGGTGGCGCGCCGGATCGGCGTCGTCTTCGGCCAGCGCACGCAGCTCTGGTGGGACTTGCCGGTCCTTGACTCCTACGAGATCCTGCAGCGGATGTACCGCGTTCCGCGCGCGGTTTGGAGCAAGCGTCTTGCCGATCTCAGCGATCTGCTCGGGCTGAGTGGCATTCTCGACGCCCCGGTGCGCAACCTCTCGCTCGGCCAGCGGATGCGGGCGGAGCTCGTGGGAGCGCTGCTGCACGACCCGCCGGTACTCTTCCTCGACGAGCCGACAATCGGCCTCGACATCCAGGCCAAAGAGCGGATCCGCAGCTTCCTCGCCGAGATCAACGCACGCGGCACGACTATTCTGATGACGACCCACGATTTGGGCGACATCGAGCGCCTCTGCCGGCGGATCATCTTGATCAACCACGGGAAGATCCGCTACGACGGCGCTTTAGAGGCGCTCAGACGCGAGCTGGGCTTGCCGACGGTGCTCACGGTCGAATTCGCCGGTCAGGTTCCGCCCGGTATCAGCAGCTTGTTCGCCGGACGGGCGGAATTTAGCGCGACCGGTGCGACCACGGCTGAAGTGCGCTTCGACCGTAGCTCTCTGACCGCGGGCGCCGTCGTCAACGCGCTGAACGACTTGGGTGAAATCAGGGACATTCATCTAAGAGAACCGGCAATTGAAGAGATCATCAGGCGGTTGTATGGGTGACGGTTGCTTTCGTGCCGGCGTTCACGCGCCCGCTTCCGCGATCACCTTGAGGTTCGGCTGCGGGACTACCCATTCGCGCCCGTCGCACTCGGCCACCACGACGGCCATGGGAGCCAGCGCGCCGCTGGCCGCCGGCTGCGGCCGGCTGGACAGCGACTTGATCCGGCCAATGACGCCGAATCCCGGCTCGCGGATGATCATCACCCGCATCCCCGGGGCCAGGGCCGCGGGAGGGGCCGTCCGTTCGCTGACCTGGTTCTCCGCTGCCAGCGGGACGATCACCTCGGGCCGGACCACGCCGGCGCGCAACTGTGTGGTGCCGTCGAGCGAAGCCGTCCGGCCGATGAGGCTGGCCAGTTCGGCGTAAGTCTCGTCGGCCAGCGGCAGCTTGCCGAAGCCGTTGACGAGGATGATCGTGAAGGGGCAATCGGCGCTCGGCCCGGTCGCCTGCAGCGGGTTGGCCGCGAGGAACTCCTTCAGAATGTCGTAATCGGCCGACCCGAGGACGAGGCCGGCGACGCCGCCCTCGGCGCAGCGCTTGAGGGCAGCGCGCGTGACCCCATGGCGCCCGACGATGACCTTGCCCTGAACGTCTTCAGGCAGATCCTCAGGCGCGAGATCGCCGTCAGTGCGCGAAATCGGCTGCAGCTCGCCGACCCGCTCGCCGCCGTAGCCGATCACGCCCTGGATGAGGTGCCCGACCGCGGTGATCTCGACGCTTTCGCCCGGTTCGACGGCGCTGACGGTGCCGGCGATATGCGCCAGTATCTCTGTAGGTTGGTAAAGCGGCTTGATCGTGATTGTGCCCTCGCTGCGCGAGATCGCAACCACTTTCCCGAAGACGGGCGAAACCAGGGGGCGTTTGCCGCGGAAGCCGGCGCTCACCAGCACGCGCCCTATCTCCACCGTCTCGCCGACCATGACGCTCAAGTTGGCGGCGAAGCGGACCAAGCTCATCCCGACGTCGGCGGCGCTCACTACGACCGGCTCCTTCGGGCCGGCGGGCAGCGGCTCGCGGATGAAGACGTGGCCGAGCGCGCGCGAGATGAGGCCGATGTAACCCGTGCGCGGGCTGCTGGCGCGGCGCGCGATATAGAACTCATCGGCCGCGGCCAGCGGTTCGCCTGCCTCGACCCACTGCCCGGCCTGCTTCAGCATCGTCTCGGGCACGTGCGCGGGCGCGACCGCGAGGGCCTCGGCGACGTTGAACCGCGTGAGCTGGCCGGGGATGTAGTCGAGCGTGCCAACGGCGGTGCCCGGCTGGACGCGATCGCCCACGTTGACGAGGATCTTGCCCTGCGCGGGCAGGCTGCGTCGCTTGCGAATGACCTGGATCATCGCGACACCTCCTCGGCAGCGGCCTCGGGCGGCAGGGCGGCCAGGCGCCGCAGCCACTCGCGGACGCGGGCGGCGCGGTCGCTGAGCTCTCCCACGGCGAGCGGCCGGCCGCGCAGGTCAATGATGATCCCGCTCGCGCCGCCTTTGGCCACGCAGGTGTGGGGCAGGCCAGGGCCGGCGCCGACGTTGAGCGGCGGCACCGGGATGAGGCTCAGCTCGGCGGTCTCGCCGGCCGGCAGCGGCACGGCCTGGAGGTCGCCGACATGCACGGTGAGCTCAATCCGGCGGCCGGCGCTGGTCCGCCCGCTGACGTGCAGCCCAGGCGCGCCGGGCGGCAGGTGACCGGTGGACGCGATGCAGGTGCCGAGCGGCACCAGACACTCGCGGTCAAGCAACTCAAGGGCCGCCCCCGGCTCTGCGCGGGCGAGGATGCCGAGGTGCGGCAGCATGAACACCGAGTCCACGGCCAGCTCGGTCACCCCTTCCGGCTCGAAGGCGTCGATCAGGATGGCCGCCGCCTGGCCGCGCAGCGGGGCGTGCGAGAGGACGCCGCCGCTGCCGATGATCAGGTCGATCCTGCTCATCTGCACGAGCTCGCGCTCGCTGCGCCCGATCGAGTTGTCGAAGAGCGACTTCGGCGCGCGCACTTTGGCGATCGCCCGGTGGTCGCGGAGCGAGAGGCGCAAGGCCTCGCGCGCCAGGGCCTGTTCGACCATCAGGTCGCGGACGGTGGCCGGGATCGTCGTCGGGTAGATCATCTTGTTGCCGATCCGCTGGCAGACCTCGCCCGGCGCTAGATCGAACGGCAGCCACTGGCTTACGCGCGCGACGCCGGCCGTCGCGAGGACGTTGCCGGCGCTGTAGCTCATGCCGTAATTGGCGCTGACGGTGCGGTGGTAGTGGCCGTCGACGACCGAGAAGACGTCAGTGGTGGCGCCGCCGATGTCGACGCAGAGGAGGTTGACCTTGCGCTCCCTCGCCAGCCGCTGCAGGATTTCGCCGACGGCCATCGGCGTCGGCATGAGCGGGCCGGTGGCCATGGCTTTCAGGCGCGGGTAGCCGGGCGCGTGGGCCATCACATGCTCTATGAAAATGTCGTGGATGGCGAGGCGCGTCGGCTCGAGGTTCTCTTCGTCGAAATTCGGCCGCAGGTTCGGCACGACGCGGACATCGAACTTGTCGGCGAGCAAGTCCTCGACGATGGGCGCGGCTTTGCTGGCGCCGGCGTAGATCACCGGCGGGCGGTACTGGTAGCCGAACTTCGAGCGCGGGTTGGCGGCGCGGATGAAGTCGCACATCTCGAGCACGAAGCGGATGGCGTTGGCACCCTCGACGCCGCCCGAGAGGAGGATCATGTCCGGGCGCAGGGTGCGCAGCCGCTCCATGCGCGCGAAGAGCGAACGGTTATCGTCGGCCGAGAAGACGTCTAGCAGCACCGCACCGCCGCCCAGGGCCGCGCGCTCGGCGCTCTCGGCCGAAACCTTGCCGACGTTGCCGCAGACCACCATCTGCAGGCCGCCGCCGGCGCTGCTGGTCGACAGGTAAGCGTCCGTGAGTGTCCGCGGCACTTCGCCGCTCTCATCGAGCAGGCGCCGCCCTGTCTCGTTTTCGAGGTGGCGGATGGCACGCGTCACGCCGACGACCACGTCCTCATCGGGAGCCTCGACGGTCGTCGGCGACTCGCCGCGCCCGCTGAGTCGCCAGCCGTCCTCATTTCGTTCGAGGAGTAGCGCCTTTGTCGTCGTGCTGCCCACATCGGTGACGATCACACTGTCCAGCTTGGCGGAGCCTACTTGCGCCAACGGTCCACACCTCCCAAGAGCGCGCCGACCGCACAGCTCAACGCCTTCGGGTCGGCCTCTTACAGCGCGGCGCGCTTCACCTTTTCGCTGAGCGTCTCGTTCAGGCTGCCGGTGCGGTAGCCGAGCAGATCGAGGGTCGCGTAGGCGAATCCAAGCGACTTCAGTTCTGCCGCGATCTCTTGCCGCCGCTCGAAGACGCGCAGCATGTCATCGGGGGCGACTTCAATGCGGGCGATTTCGCCGTGATGCCGCACCCTCAGTTGGCCAATGCCCAGTTCGCGCAAGAAGCTTTCGGCGGCGTCGACCTGCCGCAGCTTGTCCTCGGTGATCCGCGCGCCGTACGGGAAGCGGCTGGCCAGGCAGGCGAGGGAAGGCTTATCCCAGTTGGGGAGGCCGTAGCTCCGCGCCAATGCGCGGATATCTGCCTTGGTCAGGCCAGCTTCGCGGAGGGGGCTGCGGACGCCGAACTCCCGCGCGGCCCGGGCGCCGGGACGGAAATCGCTGCTGTCGTCGGCGTTGGCGCCGTCGACGACGCAGGCCAGCCCGTTTGCCCGCGCCAGGTCGCTCAGCTTCGCGAACAGCCCGGCCTTGCAATAATAGCAGCGCTCGGGCGGGTTGCTGACGAAGCGCTCGTCGCCGAGCTCGTCCGTCTCGAGGTGCAACTGCCGCACGCCCATCCGGCGGGCCAGTTCGTCAGCCAGCCGAATCTCGGCCGCGGGGTACGTCTGTGAGCTGGCCGTGGCGGCCACGGCGCGGTCGCCGAGTACATCGCAGGCGACCCGCAGCAGCAGAGTGCTGTCCACGCCTCCCGAGTATGCCACGAGCGCGCTGCCCAGCTCGGCCAGAATCGCTTTCAGACGAGTCAGTTTTGCCGACAAATCGGGATTGAGCTCAGTCATCCTGCTCCTCCGTTGCTGATCGAGCTTGCGCGCGCAGCCGTGGAATCACTCGCCGCTGAAGTACGCGTGGAGTTCTTTCAGATGCTTGCGGATCGGCAGATGTTGCGGACATGCTTCCTCACACTGGCCGCACTCGGCGCAGGCCGCAGGATCGCCGAAATTCTGCTTCATCCGCTCGTAGTTCTTGGCGTAGTCCGCGCGCAGGCCATACATGGCGGCATCGTTCCAGGTGCCGAAGTAGTGCGGGATGACGATCTTCTGCGGGCAGGGTTGGCAGTATTCGCACTGCGTGCAGGCGACCATGGTCCGCGCGCGATAGAAGGCCTTTATCTCCTCGAATGCCTGAAGCTCGATTGCGCTCAGTCCGCCGGGTGCGGCTGTCTCGGCGGTTGCGACATTCTCAATCACCTGGCTCAGCTCGCCCATACCGCTCAAGAGCAGCGTCACTTCCGGATGGTTCCACACCCAGCGCAGCGCCCAGTCGGCCGGCTTGCGCCGCGTGCCCGTGCGATCCCAAATCGCTTGCACGTCCGGATGAACGTTGCGCACCAGCCGGCCGCCCCGCAGCGGCTCCATGACGACGACGGCCAACCCCTTGGAGGCTGCATATTTCAGACCTTCGAGGCCGGCCTGAAAACGCTCGTCCATGAAGTTGTACTGGATTTGGCAGAAGTCCCAATCGTACGCATCAACGATCGTCTTGAAAGTCGCGAGGTCGTCGTGGAAGGAGAAGCCCGCGAAGCGAATGCGCCCGTCGGCCTTCGCGCGATCGAGGAAATCGGCGAAGTTGTGCTCCAGCATCTTCGACCAGCGCTCTTTGCCGAGCGCATGCAGAAGGTACATGTCGATTCGGTCGGTCTGGAGTTTGGCCAGTTGCTCCCCAAGATACTTGTCGAAGTCCGCGCGCGAGTTGACGAGCCAGACCGGATTCTTGGTGGCCAGGTAGACCTTGTCGCGCAAGCCGTCCTTAAGGATGCGGCCCACTACGGGTTCGCTCTGTTCACGGTGATAGGGCCAAGCGGTGTCGATGTAGTTCACGCCGTGCGCAACGGCGTACTCCACCATCTCCCGCGTCGCTCGCTCGTCAATCCTGGCTTGGTCGTTGTCGATGACCGGCAACCGCATCATGCCGAAACCGAGCTGGGAGACTTCAATATTGTGGCGACCGAACTTACGATACAGAATGGGGCATTCCTCCTTAGGGTGTCTCGCGCACAAAACTAATCATTCGTGCCGGCGGCAGGTTTCCCTGCCGACCAGCTCACCCCCGGTTCGCCTCCAGGCTTTCGCGCGCCGCGATCACCCAGCGCGCGTCGCGCAGGAGCGCGCGGCCGATGCCGATCAGATCAGCGTCGCCGTCCTGAAGAATCTTCTCGGCGAACGATGCCTCGGTGATGCCGCCGGTGACCATGACGGGGATGCCGACGGCCCGTTTGACCGTCCGCGCGGCCGGGACGAAGTAACCAGGGGCCGCGCCGGCCGGGCGCGAGCCGCCGAAGCCGCCCGAGACATCGATCATCGCTGCGCCGGCTGCCGCGAGCAGGCGGGCGACCGCGGCCGCCTGGTCAGGGTCGAAGCCTCCTTCGAGGTTGTCGACGCAGCCGAGGCGGACGAAGAGCGGGAAGTCGTCCCCGACTTCCGCGCGCACCCGTTCGAGGGTCTCGACGATGAAGCGGGCGCGGTTTTCGAGGCTGTCGCCGTACTCGTCAGCGCGGCGGTTGGTGAGCGGCGAAAGAAATTGGCTGCCGAGATACCCATGCGCCGAATGAATTTCTACGGCGTCGAAACCGGCCTGCTTGGCCCGGCGCGCTGCAGCGGCGAAGGCCGCTTGAATCTCGCGGATCTCATCGACGGACAGGGCGCGCGGCACGCGCTCCGAACGCGGCACCGGGACGGCCGATGGGCCGAGCGGTTGGCCGCCGGTCACCTCCGGGTTGGCTGCCGCCCCGGCGTGGTTGAGCTGAATCGCCGCGACGGCACCGCCGCTTTTGATCGCCTCTGCGAGGCGGCGGAAGGCCGGCACTGCTTCATCGGAGTCGAGTCCGAACTGGCCCCGGTGGGCCTTGCCGCGCTTGTCGACATAAGTGTGCTCGACGATCAACAGACCGACGCCATTGCGCGAACGCTCGGCATAGTAGGCGACGGTCGGTTCCCCCGGCCGCCCGTCATCGGCGACGGCGCCCCCCGGGCCCTCGAGCGCGGTGGCCATCGGCGGCATGACGATGCGATTGCGGACTGTGAGGCCGGAGAACGACAACGGCGAGAACAACTTTGACAACGCTGACCCCCTCCTCGGATTGATTCGTGCACCTTAATATTAGCGCCAACGGACGGGCGGCACAACGGAGATCGTCGGCGCGCCGCGGGCGGGGCGCATGCAGGAATCGCGGTCGCCGCAAAGTATTAGCATTAGGTATGCACTGACATGGTGCCGACGACAGCGAGCGGACGTCAACGGAGGGATAAACATTGGCGCAGCAAGTCACCATGGACAAGTTGGTAGCCCTGTGCAAAGCGCGGGGCTTCATCTTCGCCGGATCGGAGATTTACGGCGGTCTGGCGAACACTTGGGATTACGGCCCCCTGGGCGCAGAACTGAAGAGGAACATCAAAGACGCCTGGTGGCAGAAGTTTGTCCGGGAATCAAAGTACAATGTCGGCATCGACTCGGCGATCCTAATGAACCCGCAGACTTGGGTCGCCTCGGGGCACCTCGCCAACTTCACCGATCCGCTGCTTGACTGCAAGCAGTGCAAAGCGCGCTACCGCGCCGATCAGCTTATCGAGGCTTGGTACGGCGCCCAAGGTGAGACGCCGCCGCACCTCGAGGGGAAGAGCAACTCCGAGTTGAAGGCTCTGATTGATGAGCAAGGCATCCCCTGTCCGAAGTGTGGCGGCCGGGAGTTCAGCGATATTCGCCAGTTCAACTTGATGTTCAAGACGTTCCAGGGCGTCACCGAGGATTCAAAGGCTGAGATCTACCTGCGGCCGGAGACCGCCCAGGGCATTTTTGTCAACTTCAAGAACGTTCAACGCACGACGCGCAAGAAGATCCCGTTCGGCATCGGCCAGATCGGCAAATCGTTCCGCAACGAGATCACGCCGGGCAATTTCATCTTTCGGACGCGCGAGTTCGAGCAAATGGAGCTCGAGTTTTTCTGCAAGCCGGGCGAGGATCGCGACTGGTTCCAGTATTGGCGCCAGTTTTGCGTCGACTGGCTGAAGAGCATCGGCCTGCGCGAGGACTTGCTTCGCCTGCGCGACCATGCGCCCGAGGAGCTCTCGCACTACAGCAACGCCACCACCGACATTGAATTCCAGTTCCCGTTCGGTTGGGGGGAGCTCTGGGGCATCGCCGACCGCACTGACTTCGACCTCAAATCGCACATTGAGGTCTCGGGCGAGGACCTGTCTTATCTCGATCCGGAGACGAACGAAAAATACGTTCCCTACTGCATTGAGCCGTCGGTCGGCGTCGAGCGCCTGCTGCTGGCCCTGCTCGTCAGCGCCTACGACGAGCAGGAGATCGCGCCCGGCGACGTCCGCACCGTGCTGCATTTCCATCCCGCCATCGCGCCGGTCAAGGTGGCGGTGCTGCCGCTCAGCAAGAAGCTGGCCGAGCCGGCGCTCGCCCTCTACGATTCCCTGCGGCGCGCTTTCGTCGCCGAGTACGACGAAGCCGGCAGCATCGGCAAGCGCTATCGCCGCCAGGACGAGATCGGCACGCCGTACTGCGTGACGTTCGATTTTGACTCCCTGAACGATAACGCCGTGACGGTGCGCGATCGCGACACGATGGAGCAGGTGCGGCTGCCGATCGCCGAACTTACCGCATATCTCGCTGAGCGGGTCAAGCTGTGCTGACGCGAGTCGAGAAGACCGCTGCAGAAGGCTTCACTCCACGGGATCTGCGGCCGACATCATCGGTCAAACGAGCCCAGGCCCGCATGGCAGGCCTGGGCTCGTTCTCCCCGCGTTCACTTGATGAGCCTCTCTTTGAGCCTCTCGTATTCCTCTTCGGTTATCTCGCCCTTGGCGAGCCGCTCACGCAAGATCTGAAGCGCCGGATCACCACCGTGAGCGCGATCGCCGCATTCGTAACCGTAACCGCCCCGGAAATGACGGTACCAATGCCGCCGCGGGCGACCGACGGCCCAGATCAGCAGCGCTACCAAGCCGAACGGCACCAGCCACATCAAAATGCCCCAACCCCACATCATCGGCCAGCCATTCCAACCCCACATCATGGGATTTCCCTCCTCCACATCCGTTGTGACCGGCATTTCTTTGTTTCGATCCTAATTGTGTCACGCACCTGTGAAGACAATTTGCGGGGGCTGTTAAGAACTTATCGAATCGCGGAAGGAATTCGCCGCCAATGTCTCCCACGAGTTGAAAACGCTGCTTACCTATCTGCAGGGCTAACCGGACAGGCGCGCCAAGCGCAGGGTGGCCCCGCCCGATGCGTCGGTGCCGCCCTCGCTGTACCGCCTCCCGGCTAATTGCATCAGTCCCGCTCAGGGCGCGCCGACGAGCCGCTCGAAGACGGCGCCCTTCACCAAAGTGAGGTAGGTGGCCAAGATGGCTACGATCACCCATGTCCGCGCTTTGCGCGCGCGCAGATAAGCCATCTTCTGCTCCCAAGTTAAGTTCGGGTACGCTTGGTTGAACCTGACGTCAACCCGCCACTGCCAGACGCCGATGGCGCCGGTAATCAGCAGCGGCACGGTATACCAAAGCAAAAGGGCCATGCTCACACCTCCGCGGCCTGCGGGCCGTTTACTCGGGCGACCGGCAGAGGGCGTCGTTTACTGCACGCCTTCATCGCGGGCAAGTTTTGACATCCGATAAGGCATTTCCTGCCGTATAAACAGCGACTGTCAGGCCGGGCCGGCGGGTCCACGACCGGAGCGATGATGGAGGCGGGGAGAGCGTCAGCGGATTGGACAGGATTCTCCGGTCGCTCGCCGAAATGGGAAAGGGGGTAGCAGTGGTGATTGTTGGCATCGGCGTCGATCTGGTCAAGGTGATTCGCGTCGAGGAGGCGCTCGCGCGCTTCGGGACGCGCTTCCTGTACCGCTGTTTCACGGCCGACGAGCGCGCCCGCTGCGGAAGCGATCCGCAGCGGTTAGCTGCGCGCTTCGCGGCCAAGGAGGCCGTCGGCAAGGCGCTCGGGGTCGGGCTGAAGGGGCTGTCGTGGCGCGACATCGAGGTCATCGGCGACGGCGGCCGCCCGGTCGTCCGGCTGCACGGCCGGGCTGCTGTTCGCGCCCTCGGACTGGGCGTCGGGCGCTGCGAGCTGAGCCTTTCCCACGATGGCGATTACGCTATTGCCTTCGCCGTCGCGGTCAAGGAGGGACTCTCGTGAGAGTGGTGACTGCCGCCGAGATGCGGGTGATCGATCAGGAAGCTCAGCGGCGCTACGGGCTGCCGGAGGTCGTCCTGATGGAGAACGCCGGCTTGCGCGTGGTCGAGGCGATCAGCGACCGCTTTGGTCCGCTGCCTCGCCTGCGTGTGGTTGTCGTCTGCGGCAAGGGCAGCAACGGCGGCGACGGTTTCGTCGCGGCGCGCCACCTCATGGTTGCCGGGGCGCGCGTCCGAGTGTGGTTGGCCGGCGATCCGGCCGACATGGCGGGGGCCGCCAAGGCCAACTGCGATATCTTTATGCGATTTGGCGGGAAGATCGATTCGATCCCCACGGCCACACCGGCGGACGGCGAAGGGGTGCGGGGCCGGGCTGCCCGCGCCGCGAGCGATTGGCCGGCCAGGTTGGCGGATGACCTGGCGCAGGCCGACGTGATCATCGATGCCCTCCTCGGCACCGGCGCGCACGGTGCGGTCGCCGGCGCTCTAGGCGAGGCCATCGCGGCGATCAACGCGTCCGGCCGACCGGTGGTCGCGGTCGACCTGCCTAGCGGGGTGAACGCCGACACGGGGGCGGTCTTGGGCGCGGCGGTGAAGGCTGACTTGACGGTCACTTTCGGGGCGCCAAAGCCGGGGTTGCTGCTTCACCCGGGCGCGGCGCTGACCGGCGAATTGGTGATCGCCGATATTTCGCTTCCGGCCGTTCTCTTGGCTTCGGCACCGGGCGGTCTGGAACTCCTGACGGCTGAGGAGGTGGCGGCGCTGCTCCCGCGCCGGGCTCCGACCGCGCACAAGGGGGATGCCGGGCGGCTGCTCATCATCGCCGGCTCGCGCGGGCTGACGGGTGCGGCGGCGCTTGCCGCGGAGGCGGCCGTCCGCGCGGGGGCGGGGTTGGTCACCGTGCTCACGCCGACCTCCGCGCAACCGATCTTGGCGGCCAAGCTGACGGAGGCGATGACGGCGGCCGGGCCCGAGACCGCAGGCGGTCAGTTGGCTGCCGACGCGGTGGAAGACGCGCTGCGCTTGGCCGCGCGGGCCGACGCCGTTGCGGTCGGGCCGGGTCTCGGCGTCGGCGACGGCGTGCGCGCGCTGTTGCGGTGCCTGGTCGCGACGGAGGGTGTGCCCCTCGTCCTGGACGCGGACGCGCTCAACGTCCTCGCCGGCGAACCCGGAGGGGCGGCTGCGGTTGTGGCCGGCGCCCGTCGGCAGGTCGTCCTGACGCCGCATCCGGGCGAGCTGGCCCGCCTCGTCGGAAGCGAAGTTGCAGCGGTCGCCGCGGACCGCATTGCCGCCGCACGCGAACTGGCGGGGGCCGGCCGCTGCTGTGTCGTCCTCAAAGGAGCGCCGACCGTCATCGCGGCGGCGGACGGCACAGCTTGGCTGAACCCGACCGGTAACCCTGGCATGGCATCGGGCGGCATGGGCGACGCGCTTACCGGAGCTATCGCCGCTCTGATCGCGCAGGGCTTGACGCCTGTTGAAGCGGCCCGCGCGGGCGTTTTCCTGCATGGTCTGGCCGGGGACATTGCGGCGGAGGAGATCGGTGACATCGGCTTGGCGGCCGGCGATGTCGCGGCTCGCCTGCCTGCGGCGCGCCGACGGGCGCTGGCCGCAGGGGAGACGGCACGCGGCGAATGACGGGCGCCGGCGGCGAGCGCCAGAGGATGCTTGCGCGGCCTGTAGCGGCCTGGACAGGAACGGGTTTTTGCAGCAGGCTCATAGGAAGCTTTTGTTGGGCATAAATTACTGAACTGACCGGCGGTGTTCGCTATGAATAGAGCGATCCGGGGGGCGGCCGTCCTCATCTTGGCCGCGGTCATGGTTGGCGCCGGTTGCGGCGATCGCGCGCGGACCCTGCGTGAACGCGCCGCGCGGACTTGCGCCGGCCTGACTGACTACGAGGTCACGACTGAGATCATCAGCGGCGGCGCGCGGAGCGACCGCATGGTCATCCGCCAGGCGGCGCGCGCGCCCGCTTCCTATCGCCTTGACGCCCTGACGCCGGATGACATCAAGGGGCAGACGACCATTCGCAACGGGTGCGCGCTGTGGACCTATGATCCCGCTGCGCGAGAACTTATCATCAGCGGCATTGGCAGCGGGGGCTACGACAGTAACAGCCGCATCATCCTGCGCGATATCATGATGCGCTTCGCGGCTGCCGCGGGCGCGCGTTTTCTGCGCAGCGAGCGCGGCCCGGACGGGACCCTGGCGGTGGTGGAGTACGCCGATCCGACGTCAGAACAGGGCAGCGTGCGCCTCTGGGCCGATGTCAAGACGGGCGTCCCCGTGCGGGTGGAGTACCTGTATCGCGATGGCACAGTCAGCCAAGCGGTCATCTTCCGCGACTTGCGGCTAAATCCCGGGCTCCCGCTCGATCGCTTCAACTTTGTCGTGCCCGCCGGCACCCGCGTCATTGAGGACGACAATGCAACCCGACGCGTCAGCCTCGAAGAAGCCCGACGGATCGCCGATTTCCGGCTGCTCCTGCCCGAAGAACTCCCCGCCGGATACGCTCTGACGGACATCAGCATTGTCGGTGCCGGCGATGATCTGCTGATAGTCCTTTCTTATACCGCAGGAGAGCGCCTGATTCAGCTGACCGAGGCGAAGTACGCCGGCGGCGACGACAGCATCTCGCCGGGCTCAGTGCGCAGAATCGTCAACGGGATCGAATATCGCGTGGAGGCCGCGGATGGCTTCGCCACGATTGCGTGGACGCGGGACGGCGTCAGCCTGTCCCTGACTGCAGATCTCAAGCTGGAAGAGCTTTTCGGGCTCGCGGAGACGGTCAAGTAGTTGCGCGCCGGAAGCGGCCCGTGCGAGAATGAGAGCACCGCTTGGCGCGCGGCATCCGTAGCATCAAGCGATCAGGAGGTGGCGCGGTGGGCGATCTCAGGCGAATCGTGATCAGTCTTCCCGATAGCTTGCTGGAAGAAGTGGACGGGATGGTGGCCCTCGAACATACGAATCGCAGCGAGCTGATCCGGCAGGCGATGCAGCAGTATATCAGCGCGCGTAAGCGCCGCGAGCTGCGGGACCAGATGAAGCACGGCTACATTGAGATGGCGGCGCTCAACCTCGCACTGGCCGAGGAGGGCTTCGCCTGCGAGCAGGACGCGCCACTGCAGCAGGGCAGAGGATGACGCGCCCGGGTGAATTCGTCCGCCGCGGCGATCTCTTTTACGCCGACCTGTCGCCTGTCATCGGCTCGGAGCAGGGCGGCGTCAGGCCTGTGCTCGTGATCCAGAACGACATTGGCAACCGCTACAGCCCAACCGTCATCGTTGCCGCAGTGACATCGCAGATCGATAAGGCGCGCCTGCCGACCCATGTCGAGCTGTCGGCTGGGGAATGCGGGCTCGAGCGCAATTCGGTCGTCCTCCTCGAGCAGATCAGGACGATCGACAAACGACGCCTGCGCGAGCGGATTGCCCGGCTTGATGAAGCGATGATGGCCCGCGTGGACGAGGCC
>Ga0315298_1004196_pt1 | contig 21827 bp, 23 predicted proteins | sample WHS_1_MG_FD_203077 | JGI IMG/M metagenome (GOLD analysis project Ga0315298, IMG submission 203077) | Extremophilic microbial mat communities from Washburn Hot Springs, YNP, Wyoming, USA - WHS_1_MG | ecosystem: Environmental > Aquatic > Thermal springs > Hot (42-90C) | place: USA: Wyoming...
CAAACCTCACGATCTGCACCGCATGACTCGGGGCCGGAATGATGCGTTACGTCTTTTCCGTGTTGAACTTTCATCAATTACCTCACGCCAGTTTATACCGGCGCACTAAGCGTTCAGCGAACCCACCCTTGCGGATTGGTGCCAATCAGGCTAATGCAGATTTTTTCCAGTTCCAGGGTAGAAGTTCGTGGAGCCGCTTGTTGGGCCATGTGGGGAGTTTTTCGAGCACATCGCAGAGGTACGCGAAGGGCTCGACGCCGTTGAGCTTGCAGGGTATCTCAGTGTCAGTCGGCAGCAGTTTTGCGGCATCCGAGCCTTTGCCTTCCTGCCCCTGGTCAACTGCTCCGCAGTCCGTCGCGCCACTATTTCAGATGATCTTGGGGACTCTTGGCCCCGTTCTGCTCTATGCGATAAACCCATGCCAGAACTTCTGCGACGGCCTGATAGAGTTGTGGCGGAATCTGTTGGTCGAGATCAACCTGCATCAGCAAGCTCACCAGTTCCTTGGATTCATGCACGAAAACCCCTGCCTCATGGGCTTTCGCGATAATTTGTTCAGCAACCAATCCCCGCCCCTTCGCCACGACAATGGGCGCCGAATCCTTGCCACTATAGCGCAAGGCCACGGCGTTGAATGGGTTTTCTGGCTTGTTATCCATCGAATGCGCGGATCTCATGCTGCGTTACGCGCAGGCCCAGCGCCCGCAAAGCCGCCTTTAAATCCCCCCAATGATTTATTAAAGCTGCCGCCTGATCCGCAGTGATGGCCAAGCTCAGCATGTCGCGATGCAAATGCAGCTTCGCCTGAATATTCCCCAAATGAGGCATTTGCAGCGTCAATGTGCTATCCCAATGCGGCACTGTCTCCGGCGTCGCCATCGGTGAGTGGACATTCTCTCCCGAATGCTCCTCGCGTCGGCTGACTATCCATTGCACGAACTGCCCCGGCCAAACCGGGCCGCTCCAGGTGATCTGCTGCTGGTTCAGCACCTGAATCTGGCGGCCTACAAGGCCGGCAAGATCTCCGGTCATTGATGCAGACTCATAGCGGATAGCCGACTTTCCCAAATCGGCAATCTGCGTGTACGTCATCGCCTCCGCGACACGATCGGGTAAGACGTGTTCCGGGGTCTGGCTGGCCACCAGAGCAGACACCTCCACTCGAGGACGTTGGCTCACCAGTGTCGTCTGCGGCAAAGGACCTTCTGGCACCGGCAGCATCACCGGCGATAAGGACGCATTCTGTGGCTCTGCGCGCAGATTTTGCAGTGACAGTTGGCCCTGCACCCAAGCCGCCAAGTGGCTTTCATAAAAGAGCCCACTCTGCATTATGGACTGCTGCAACATCTGCGCGAGCGGGGCACTTTCTGAGGGTGGCTGCGGCAGCAATGGCTGTAAGCTGCGGAGCCCGCTGCCACTCTCGGCTGGAGACAAACCCAGAAGAGACTGCGCTGTACTCGACAAGCCCACACGATCCGGCAACGATGCTGCTGCCGAGGTCGTGAGCAAAAAGGCGGGACGGGAACGGCCTCCCAAATAGAGCAACTGCAAGCGCTGTCCCGCTGCCCACTGGCCGGGCAACTGAAAGGCCAGCGTTTTCCCCGCTACCGCTATGAGCGTCTGCGCATTGGCGCTTTGTAACACCCGTCCCTCCAGGAGGGTGCCGGGTGTTATGGTTTTCGCAAGCGCTGTAGCCGCATTTGGAATAAGTACCGCGCCAACAACACGCAGAGGCGCCAGGGCGCTGGCGGAAGGCGTCATTTTTACGACGGCCGATTGTTTAGGCGGATCAGGAGTTCCGCCTCTTCTTCACCGATCTGGCAGGCGCTCGCAATATAGCAGGCGTCACGCCCCGACTCGGCTAACACGCGGGCACGCCGATAACGGTTTTCTTTCTCCTCGCTCTCCTCTGTCGGTCGTGACAGGACCTTGAAACCTCCGTCACCGGTATCGTGCACAGCGTGGGAAGCATCCGTTTTTTTTGTCGTCTGGCCGACGGTAATGCGCCTCACGGTCTCCTCCAGCGCTTGCACACGCGCTTGAGAAACCTGCAGATTCGTCAGCAAGCGACGCTGCAAACGCCACAACATCGCTTGGGCAGCAATAATAATCAGCGCAAGAACCAGCATAAGAAACCACATCAACATTCATCCTTGGTGATCATGTTTTCCACCAGCGCTTGATCCGGCCTGTCCAGGACACAGGCTCTGCCTTGGCAGAACTGCGTAAACCAATGCTCAACAAACGTAAGATTTCCCGGTCACGGGCCTGCACATATTGCGCGACTTTTTCCTGATCTGCGGCGGTTGGATCCAGAAACGCGAGCCCCAGAATAACACCGGAGACATCCGTCGCATAAGTATCCACAAAGCGTACGATAGCTGGCATACGCAGTGGCGCACTGTCACGAATACCGAAGATGAGTTGCGGTATCCGCTCTCCCGGCTGAAAGGGAAAATCCTTTGGACGACGGCTAAGCATGCGCAAGCCACCTGCACTGATATCCTGCATCCGTCCTGTAATCATCTGCGCGCCCTGCCGATATGCCTCTACCTGATCTGGATCCTGCACGGTCGGCGGGACCCGGTATAACTGACGACGCTGCAATTGATAAAGGGCATCCGGGTAGCAGATCACGATTGCATCCTTTTCCACCCGGACTATCCTGCTGCGGAATCCGCTAACCAGACCATCAACGCTGGTGATAATCGTAACGGGCCATTCCGGGCGCACGTTCTGCGGAAAATTGAGCGGAACATCCACCCAGAGAAGTTCCTCCTGCATATCGAACAGTAGCGTATTGAAACTCTCAGGTTGATCATCCAGCCACAAGGTACAAAAAATATGATCCCGAAGGAGTCTCGCCAAGACATTGGTCGCATGCAGCCAAGAGCTGAGCCGATAGCGATCAGCAAAGAGGCGCTGGCGGACCTCATGAATCTGTTCCGTCATCGTTTCCCCTCTACCTCCCGGCCGGACTCTAACCGGTCCTGCGTGTCACCCCAGCACCCTGTTTTGTGTCATCTTAGCAGTACTCGGTCGACCTGTCCCGTCAGACATCCTCCTGTTGCAACTGCTGCCACAAGGCCGCCATATCCTGTAGGGCGATGACAGGGGTGGGCCGCAGAATCGCAGGCAGCAACCAGTTTTGCCAGGTGAAGAAAGCATTTTCAGGTAGCGGCGGCGCCAGCAGATACCCCTGTATGTAGCGTCCACCGAGAAGCAGCCACAAATGCAGTTCATCGGGGGTAGCAATCCCTTCGGCTACCAGATCGCATTGCGCAATCTGGCTGAGCAACCGGCTGGCTCCAGCAACACCGAAACTGGCCACGTCTTTGCGGAAGGCGCGAATAAAGCCTTGGTCCAGCTTAAGTTCATTAAAGCGCAGGCGTGCCACCGACAGCAATGAAGAATATCCGGTACCAAAATCGTCCATGGACAGCGCGAAACCACGACTCTGACACCATTCCATGATGGGTTGGGCAGATTTCCTGCCCGTCACCGAAGCGGTTTCCGTTATTTCGAGCGTAATCCCCCGGCCATCCGGGCAATGTGTCTCCAAATCACCAATAAAAGCGGGATCCAAAAAATGCTTGGCACCAATGTTGATGGAGATTTGCAGGGACAAATGCTCGTCGTGCATACGCTCGCGCAGGCGCACAGCCTCCTGTAAGGCTCGAATACCTAGCAAACGGATCAAATGCGCGTTTTCTTCGACGTACGGCATAAATTTACCCGGCCAAATCCAACGCCCTTCCACGGAGCGCCAACGGGCCAGCATTTCGACGCCGGTAAGCCGGACGGCGAGCATATCGGCTTTGGGCTGCAGGAAAAAATGAACATCTCCACGCTCTATGGCCTTGGGAAAGGAACGACGCACCCAAAGCCGCTGTACCGCGCGCCGTGCCACGGCACCGCCATAAACCCGGTATTCGTTTCCGCCTGCCTTTTTCGCCTCGACCATAGCCTCATCGGCCTGAGCCATGAGGGTATGAACATTCTGCCCGTCCTGAGGAAAAAATGACCATCCGATAGAGGTGGACAGCGGCGCATCCAGTATGCCCCGCGCTGCCGCAGTTACCGCGAGCAAAAGCTGCGGACTGATGTCAGCAATGATCCCGTCATCCGCGACAGGTATCATGATACCGAATTCATCACCACCGATGCGGGCCAGGAGCGCATCTTTCTCTGCCAATGCCTCCCCGAGATTGTGCGCAATCATCCACAAACAATTATCGGCCTGATGAGGGCCATAGGAGGTGTTGATTTCATTAAAGAGATCCAAATCCAATACAGCGATACCCCAGGATACGGGCCCGTACTCCGCCATGCGCAACAAGCATTCGGCCTGTTCGGAAAAACGGGCCCGATTAGGCAGACCGGTAAGTGTATCCGTCTGTATCAGGCGTTCCTGCTCACTACGTGCCTCTAATCGTTCGAGGTAACGTTCTACGTCATGCAGCAGCGACTCCCAGTGGGCAATCAGGCTTTTTCCAAAAAGCCAACGGTTAATCCGGGTGACTTTCAGCATAAAGATTGCGCACGGATTTTTTTCACCGGACAGCATGATCGGCCAGGCAATCATCTCGCGATAATGATGCCATTCGGGGCACTGCTGCATGACCTGCGTCATCACTCTGGAAAACTGGGAAGAACATGGATTCACGGGCTGCTGGCGATGATATGCCAGACAGGGCGACATCTGGCCCCAGGGAAACCCATCGGGGTCTAACGACAGCGGCAAGCTGCCCAGAACTTCCTGCAACCGGGGGTCTTGAGCGTGGGCAGCATGTACCGGCAACTGTCCACTGACATGATCCGGCACCGCCACAGAGGCTGCCAAGGCGCCCGTCGCTAATACACTGATCTGTACCAGCTTCTCGTAGAAATCTTGCGCACTGGGACTCCCCAACATTAACGCCTGTAATGCTTGATGCATGCGCTGATAACGGGCATCCATAAAACGTCGATACCTCCAGATCAGCGTGATCATGGCCAGAATCGCTTCCGCGACCATCAACAGCACCGTCCACGCGCCAATACGCTCCAACTGGCTTTGTAAGCCCCTCGCCGGAGCCGGATTCCATCGCGCGCTGATCATCCAGGGGGTTCCAGCAACTGGAATATCGATGTGCGCAGGTAACCTGCCTGAGAATGAACTGTCCGGCAGTGACCAGTGCCCTTGGCGCCAGACGGCGAGTACCCGGTGGAGGTTATCCAGCAGTAGCACTATATGATCAGTCTTGGGGGACGCCATGACTTGCTGCTTTCCAAACAATAAATCAGCGGAGCAGATGGCGATACCAGACCCATTGAAGGATTCTGGATGGTGCGCAGTCACGCTCATGGGTACGTGTAAAATTCCGTCTGCGGAAATGCCCGGTATACCAATGCTTCCGTGGAAGGCGCTTACCATCCCGGACGCCTCAGTCACATCATCGCTCAGCTTCAAGGGATAATCATCCGAGGGAATTTGTGCGGTAGGCTTTTGCGCATTACACGATACATTGGCAAGCCAGGTATGCACATTGTCAAAGTGCGTCACCATATCCGCGGTCAGCTCTTTCTCCGGAAGCCCCGCCAAAAACCTCAAGTCGCTGACATGCACCTGCAACATCGCGGCCAAATTTATGGCAACACTGTCAGCCAATTTCTGTCCGGCCTGTTGTTCACTGAACGCCGCCCGTTGCACGAGCCGATGCTGCCAGTCTTGGCTGTTCGAGTAAGTAAGCTCCGCCACCATCATAAAGATCAAAGCAGTCCCCAGCATAAAAAGGGCTTGGCGCCTCTGGGCCCGAAGCCCTGCCGAAATCATTGCCGCCATCTTTTGCGGAGTGATATCCACCGACCGAGTATCCGGAGCTATCATCTTGCTGCTCACGCTTTGCCTCCACCTACCGGTATGGAGCGCGGCAGGCGCATCGCAATACCCTGCAGCGGGAGAATCTCATCCACCCCGCCTAAGCGAATGGCTTCTTTAGGCATACCGAAAACCACGCAACTCGCCTCGTCTTGGGCAATGGTACGCGCGCCGGCGCAGTGCATCTCGGCGAGCCCCTGCGCGCCATCATCTCCCATGCCGGTCATGATGACACCCCAGGCATTCCGCCCCGCCACCTGCGCCACGGAGCGGAAGAGCACATCGACGGAGGGACGATGATGCTTCACCAAGGGGCCATCAAACACCTGCACCGCAAACTGGGCACCATTGCGTATCAAACGCATGTGCTTACCACCTGGCGCGATGAGGGCGCGGCCAGGTAAAACCCGGTCACCATCACACGCTTCACGCACTTCCAGGGCGCTGATCGTATTGAGGCGGGTGGCAAAGGCGGCGGTGAATTTTTCCGGCATGTGCTGGACCACCACCACCCCAGGAACCGTTACCGGGAGCGCACGGAGCAGCACTTCCAGTGCCTGTGTGCCACCGGTACTGGTGCCGATGGCAATGACTTTTTCCGTGCTCTTCTGTAGCAACACATCGGAAGCAACAGCAGTGGTGGCAGCAAAACTGGCGGCAGGTGCAGGACGAATATTACGCAGGTTGGCACGCGCCGCAGCCTTGACCGCCTGAATGATTTCTGGCGCATCTTTTTGCAAAAAGTCGCGCAGGCCGGAATGGGGTTTCTGGATAATTTGTACGGCGCCAGCAGACAAGGCATTCAAGGTAATCTGCGCCCCAGATTCCGCCAGACTGGAACAGATGATTACGGGTAAGGGATGTTCCGCCATGATTTTGCGCAGGAAGGTCACGCCGTCCATACGCGGCATTTCGATATCGAGTATGATCACATCGGGCCATTGGCGCTGCATGCGATCCCAGGCAAAAATCGGGTCATGGGCGGTCGCCAGTACGGCGATATCCGGGTCTTGCGTCAGGGCCGCTTGCAGCACCTGCCGCACGACTGCGGAGTCGTCTACAATGAACACTTGTATTTTCTTCACAAGAAGTTTAGCTCAATAATTATCTGTTTATTAACCCGCATGGATAGCAGCACCTCGCCCGCTGAATTTCAAATACACCGCACCCGACCATACTTCAAAATAAAGACTGCGGTGACCTTGTCCCCCAAGGTGCGAGGTGGCAATACCAAAACCAGCCTGCTGGACCAATTGCTTTGCTGCCTGCACATTTTTACAGGAGATATCAGCGCAGGTTTCCGGCATATGGCATTGGAAGCACTCGCGGTGAACGGCGGTGCCTATCGCCTTATCGTTGTCCATAATGGTTCTGCCAGGCTGTCGGCGAAACATATTACCGCCACCAAATAGCTTGCACACATAGTCACTGGGATGAGTGCGTTGCTGGCGCAACTCCTGCATCAGCGCGGCCACCGCCTCATCGCCGTACCGACCGTCCAGAGACGCCGCTGCCGGGCGCGGACTACCTCGACTAGGGAGCATGAAGTGACACATTCCGCCCACCTGCAGACGGGGATGCCAGAGGGTAATGGCGATACAGGAACCGAGCAGGGTGCCGATACGGGTATCCCGATCTCCGAAATACCATTCTCCCGGTTGCAGAAATATCTCCACGATACCCATGCGTCAATCCCTCCGATAGACCGCCGGTTGAACAAGGCGCAGACCATCGACGATACCATTGAGACTTTCGGAGTGTCCCACCAAAAAATATCCGCCGGGACGCAGGTGCGCGAGCAGGCGCAAACAAATGGCCTCCTTAGCGGGCGGATCAAAGTAAATCAGCACATTGCGCAAAAAAATCACATCAAAATCCCCCACGGCAGGCAGCGGATGATTCAGGTTGATTTGCGAAAATTTCACCGACTTGCGCAACTCCGGCACGATACTGAATGATCCCTCTTGTCGGCCCACACCACGCAGACAATAGCGCTTCAAATAGGCTTTAGGGATTTTCTCGGCATGTTCCATGGGGTAAATACCCTGCGCAGCCGAAGCCAGCATACGAGTACTCAAATCCGAGGCCAGAATTTCCCAACCGCGGCCGCGGCGTTCGGCCAACACCATCGCGATACTGTAGGGCTCCTCGCCGGAAGAACAGGCGGCGCTCCAGATACGAAGCGCCGACTGGTTAGCCCGCTGTGGGATAATCTGTTCACTCAAAAAGGCGAAGTGCTTGGTCTCCCGAAAGAAGTAGGTCTCATTCGTCGTGAGCAGATCCACGGCCTGCTGTCGCTCAGTCGCCTCGCTGTCGAGCAGACGCAAATAGGCATCATAACTATGGCAATCTCGTGCCCGCAGGCGCTTTCCCAATCGCCCCATCACCAGCGGCTTCTTGGCCGGGCCGAGGGTAATCCCAGCCTCTTTCTGAAAAAAAGCCTGGATACGTCGATAGTCGGCATCAGACAAGGTGGATACGGGCGTGGTCATCAACATGGTCTATGGACCGGCCGCCGCGTCGGCAGCAATCGCGGCGAGTTCGGCCATCTCGTCCAGGGAGAGCACCCGCTCCATTTCCAGCAGGACAATGAATTGATTAGCCACCTTGGCCATACCCCGGATGAACTCGGTGCGCAAACCGGCACCAAACTGCGGCGCTGGTTCTATCTGTTCCTCTGAGAACTCCAGCACCTCATTGACGGCATCGACGATGACGCCGAGGCGCTGTCGTGACTCCCCTTCCTGCAGATCCACGATGGTAATGCAACTCCGTTTATGAATGGCAGTCGCCGAACGTCCGAAACGGCGCGCTATGTCGATGATGGGCACTACCTGACCACGCAGGTTGATCACCCCCACCACAAAAGTCGGCATCATGGGAATCTGGGTAGGAACGACATAGGCGATGATCTCTCGCACCGCCGTAATATCCACACCAAAGGATTCCGCCTGCAACTGGACAATCAGATATTGCCCTCCCCAACGTTCAACCTGGGCGGTACCGTCTCCTGCTGGCAGCATATTCATGGACGCCTCCTCAGAAGCGGACGAAATCGTGGCTGTCAGCACTTACTGGCGCTACGTCGTGTCCACGTCCCTGGAGGGGCGACGGGCCCCCCGCAGAGGCTTTATGCACACTGGCTTTGGCAGAATGTCCGCCCCCATTCGTGCGTAGTCGGAACGTCGCCATCAACTGCTGAAGCTGTTCGGCCTGTCCGCTCATCTCCTCTGCCGTCGCCGCCAGCTCTTCAGAGGCAGATGCATTTTGCTGGGTAACCTGATTGAGTTGCCCCACCGCCAAGTTGATCTGATCGATGCCGGCCGCCTGTTCATTGGACGCTGCGTTGATTTCCTGCACCAGGTCAGAGGTTTTGCCGATCGCCGGGACCAGAGCGGTCAGAGCGCTTCCGGCTTGTTCCGCCACCTGCACACTGCTGCTGGCCAGTGCGCCAATTTCCTGTGCCGCTACCTGACTGCGCTCCGCCAGTTTACGGACCTCAGCGGCGACCACAGCGAAGCCCTTGCCATGTTCACCAGCACGGGCGGCCTCGATCGCGGCGTTGAGTGCCAGCATATTGGTCTGATAAGCGATGTCGTCGATGATTCCAATTTTATCAGCGATATTCTTCATAGCCTGCACCGTCTGGGTGACTGCGTCACCGCCGCTACGCGCCTCTTTAGCAGCACCAGTCGCGATATCGTCGGTCACCCGCGCATTCTCCGCGTTTTGCTTGATGGAAGCTGCGGCCTCTTCTAGCGTCGCAGAAGTCTCCTCGACACTGGCGGCCTGCTCAGAGGCGGCCTGAGAGAGCGACTGAGAGGTTGCGCTCACCTGCTCAGAGGCACTGGAGAGATTGTCTGCGGCGCTACGCACCTCGCCGATGGTCTGGGCCAGGCGCTCCACCATAGTGCCCATCGCCGCCATCAAGCGTCCCGTTTCATCGCGGGTCCGAGATACCACCTGCATGGAGAGATCACCATCGGCAATCTGTTCGGCCACCCCGACAGCCTCATTCAATGGTCGGGTAATGGAACGGGTCAGGAAAAAACCCATCAACATCGCCATGAGAATAGCGGCAACACTGATCCCGATAGACAGATCACGGGCGCTGACATAGTCCGCATTGCCTTGCTGCGATGCCGTAACAAAACGGACGGCTAAGGCTTTATCAAGCCGATCCAGTTCAGTGCGGAGCAAGGTTTCCTGGGGAACCACCTGTTGTTGAAACTGGGTAAAGGCGGTAATAGGATTCGCATCTTGAAAGCAGCCCTTTAACCCGGAATCGTATTTTTCCATGTGGCCTTGGATTTTTTTCACCAGCAATTTATCCTGGGGATGCTGGGCAACCTCCTCATGAAGGACCGCCAGAATATCCTGACTCCTTGATTGCAGATTTCGGATATTCTTTTGATCTCCGGCACGTTGCCCGGGAGTCTGGCTTAAAAACATATCGCGACAGTCACTGGCCATGGCCAGGACCGCAACGTGGAGTTCATTGGCGTGATCGGCGATGGGCCACGCCACGCCGGTAATGCTATCGACATCGCCCTTAATTTTCTGCAGTTGCACAATCGACGTTGCCGCCAGAAGGATCAGCAGGATGATGACTGCGCCATAACTGGCGCCTAAACGCAAACCGATACGCATATTCCCGAGCATAATGAATTCCTCTTGGTGTAAGTCAGTGGGAGTGTTTTGCGGAAGTGTGATGCTGAATCAGCGCCGGAATATCCAGAATGGGGGCGACGTCGCCATTACCGAGGATGGTCGCTGCGGATATCCCCGGTACCTGTTCGAACAACTTGCCGAGCGGCTTGATGACCGTCTGCTGATTGCCGAGGATAGCCCCGACTACCATGCCAACCCGATCTTGACCATGACGCACGACAATGACATTGCGACGTTTTTCGGGTTGGGCATCAAACCGAAAAACTCTCGTCAAATGTAGTAGCGGCAGAGCCTGGTCGCGTAACACCATATATCCGACAGTGCCTTGCTGTTCCGGATATTCCAGGCATTCCTCCACGGACTCAGAGGGGATGACGAAGGTATCCGTCGCTAACTTGACGAGAAAGCCGTCGATAATAGACAAGGTGAGTGGCAGACGGATGCGCATGGTGCTTCCTGCACCGGGAGTGGATTGGATTTCGATACTGCCACGGATAGCCTCGATGTTTTGACGCACCACGTCCATCCCCACCCCTCGCCCGGAAATGTCGCTCACCTGGTCGGCTGTGGAAAACCCGGGGGCGAATATCAGCGCGTAGATTTCCTGGTCACTGAGTTGTTGCTCTGGAGTGGCCAGCCCCTTTTCTATGGCCTTGCCCAGAATTTTCTCGCGATTGAGTCCGCCGCCGTCATCACGCACCTCGATAAGAATGCCGCTGGCATCATGACAGGCATGCAGACTGATACAGCCTTGAGCCGGTTTGCCGAGCGCGTGACGACGCTCCGCACTCTCAATACCATGGTCCATGGCATTGCGCACCAAGTGCATAAGCGGATCGGTGATTTTTTCCGCCATGCTCTTGTCAAGTTCCGTCCCTTCGCCGCTGATTTCCAAACGAATATCCTTGCCAAGAGTCCGTGCAGTATCCCGCACCACACGCGGAAAACGCTGAAAGACCTCAGCTACATCGATCATTCGCAAGTGCAGAGCACCATCGCGGATATCCTCCACCAGGCGCGCCACCTGAGCGGCGGATTCGATCCGTTCCTCGGCGTTATTCTGCGCCGCATAAAGACTGTTGGCGGCGCTGGCGATGACCAGTTCCCCGACCAGGTTCACCAGTTGATCCAGATCGGCAGCACGTACACGCAACATCTGGCGCTCGACTACCTGATGTTCGCGCTGTTGTTGCTGTTTCTCCAGAGCGCCCTGTACCACAGGCTCCTGCACCATGTTTTGGGCCACCAGAATCTCGCCGAGTGGTTGATGCTGACCGCCCTGGCTCGCCGAATCCTGTAAGGCGAGCGCTCCTTTCAACTCCTCTGGCGTCAACGAGCCTACAGCGACGAGAATCTCGCCCAAATGCTTATCGGCTTCTGGCAATTGCTGAATCAACTGGAGATAAGCACCGATCTGGCTATGTGCCGGAAGGATGTGAATCGTGCTGGATTCTTTGACGAAATCAAAAACATCGGCAATTTTTGCCTTGTCGGCGGAACTCTTGAAACTGATTTCAAAACCCAGATAGCAGCTTTCTGCGTCCATCTCGGATAGTGGCGGCAGGCGGTCGGTCAGGGTAACGATCCCGACAATTTCGCCGATCTGCTCCAGATAGCGCAAAAAAGAAAGAGGGTCCATGCCATCGCGAAATGTGTCGAGCCCGAAACGCAGGGAAATATGCCAGTTGCCCGTTTGCACCGAATCAGGCGAATTGCTGCACTCTGGTTCGGTGGGGGATACGGTTGTTGCCAACGTTGTCGGGGCAAGCGCCGGTGCTGTGGCAGGTACTATGCTCGCTATCGGGCTGGAGCCCAATTGGGCCGCGAGATCTCCGAGCAGCCGCAAATCCTCCGCAAGAAAACTCTGATCCAATGACGACTCAGTGGCAATTCGGTCCAAGTAGCCCGCGATATGGTCGCCACAGGAAAGTAGCAAAGTGATGCGCACCGGCGTGAGCTCCGTAATTCCCGACCGGATTTGGTCCAGCAGATTCTCCAGGCGATGGGTAAAACGCACTACCTCTTCCAGTCCGAACAGGCCAGCAGAACCCTTGATGGTATGCGCCGCCCGAAAGACTGCGTTTATACGTTCCGAATCAGCGCCCGCATCCTCCATGAACAACAGCGCATTTTCCATGTCCTGTAGCAATTCACGACTTTCTTCAAAAAAAGTCTGTAGTGCTGCTGCCATTTGTGGATCAAGATCAATCATCCGGCCATCTCCCGCGTCAGAATAACAGGATCACCAAAATAGGCCGTCAGACGGCACAACTGCAGTGCCCGAACCATAGCGACTGAATGTCCGGTGAGTCGCAGAATCACACCAAGGCGCAGAGCTTCGGCTTTAGTCGCCAATAACATTTGCAAACCAGCCCCATCCACTTCAGCCACTTCGTTTAATACCAGTTCAATTTCATGATGCTGCTGGAGCATGGTCAGCAGATGTGTACGCAAGGATGCCGCCGCGTAAATATCCAGATCGCCGGATAACCGGATTTGCAGATTGGCACCCTGCTGCTCCTGCTCAATGTCCATAGTCATCAAGGCAAAATCAGCTTGCCTACCGCGGCCAGCATCTGCTGAGGCTGGAATGGCTTGATCACCCAAGCTTTTGCGCCAGCAGCCTGTCCCTGGAGTTTTTTTTCTTCTTCCGCCTCAGTGGTAAGCATGATCACCGGCGTGAACTTGTATTCCGGCTTCTGTTTAACCTCCTTGACGAAGGTAATGCCATCCATGTTGGGCATATTCACATCACTGATAATGAGATGGACTTTGGCTGCTGCGCCCAGTTTTGCCAGACCATCTACACCGTCACAAGCCTCGATGACTTCATAACCTGCGCCTTTCAGCGCAATGCTGACCACTTGCCGCAAGGATGCGGAATCATCGACTACGAGAACTGTTTTTGCCATTTCGCGAACTCCTTGCGCGCTATTTTAGAAAAAAGTGATGTCTTGGCCGGCGTCCGGGGCCGCGTTGCCTTCTCCATGATGAATGGCATGTTCTTCACGGGTCGTATATTTGCTGGTCAACGCCTGCAACCACTCGTCTATCCCACCTCCGGGATTTCCTTGTGCCAAGTGCGACGGCAGATCACTCATCCCCTCTTCCACATGTCCCAGCACCTGACTGACACGATCCTGAAATTGCAGGGCGATCAATAATTGGTCCATTTCTTCAGCGATCTTTTGTGCCTCGCTTTGCAGAATATCCGCGGATTCGGACAGGCGGCCCGTCATTTCTTGCAAGCGATGCAATACGCTACGGATAGACAGCTCTGCGTTGGCCAGGAATTGCCTTTCCTGTTGAATAGCCGTTGCCGTTTGCGCGACCACACCACGAATGGCCGTGCTGATGACTTTAACGCTCTCGCTCATTTGCTGGCTGGTGTCCTTGGAGCGGGTGGATAATTTGCGCACTGCATCGGCCACCACGGCGAAACCGCGGCCATGCTCGCCAGCGCGAGCCGCTTCTATGGCGGCGTTGAGTGCGAGCAACGTTGTCTGAGAGGCGATTTCTCCCACATCCTGCGCCATACGCTCCAACGTATTGATCTGGGACAAAAGTGCCGATATCACCTGTTGCTGCGCCTCATGCTGCTGGGTAGCCGTGCCGATATGTTGGAGTACACCCAGAAGTTCCGCCTCACTGGTGCGGAACAAACCGCCCATATCCGGATCTCCTCTTTCGGCCTGCGCCGCGCCGCGTGAGGCGCGCACGGCATTACCCAGACGCTCATGGAGCCTGACGAAGCGGCTCATAATGTCAGAAACTGCTTGTTCCATCTGTGTCCGACCAGATTTGATCTGGGACGCCAGCACCTGAAACGCCTGCTCAAGCACCTGATCTAAAGGGAGATTGTCCGTCATTTTATTCTCTGTATTCGTTGCGTAAGAAATTAGGTACATCAACCTTACGGCACTACTCCGCAAAACTTTAGCGACTCCGGATCAGGCTCGGTTCCCGTCCCATCAATGAACCCTTTAGAAGGCATACTGCAACATCATCCGATTGTAGATGAAGGATCTGCCTGCATAGGCCTGTAAACCATTATCGATAGCGACCTGATCACGGACAGTAAATCCTTTAAGCACCTTGGGGACATAGGTCATATCTAGGTAAACGCCGTGGGTCTTACCCTCATAATTGGTATTAAAGTGGACATATCCGACCATTAAAATAATTTGCCTTTGACATAGTCGATAGCTTGCAGCAACGCGCCACGCATGTCCGGGACCAAAGGCCAGAAGGTTGTCCGTTATGAACGACGAGTAAGTGGCCTTATAATTGCCATAGGGTGAAATAATGGCACCCCCACCAAAGGAGCCAGCATGAGGAGTAAGGGCGTTATATGCCACAAACAATTTACCACCAGGGATTTTTACACCCACTTTGCCACCCCACAGTGTCGCACTTACATCACCAGATTGCCCGAAGAGTTTGGCATCATATTTCTGGAAGACCGAATTTACCTGCCATTCCCGCATATACTGCACGGCAGCAAAGGGAAAAAACTCCGCACCCGTTTTTAGGGTATAGGCGGCACTACCATAAAACAACTGCGCAAACTGGTAAAAGTTGTAATACCAAGCCTGAACATTTGCATTCCTCGCTTTATATGTCGCGCCGAAGGCCAGCGTACCCTGAAACTCACCAGCATTTTTCGGTAATACGGCGGTCACGTCATACAGGGGATCGTTGTAATAATTTGTGTCATAATACAAATTATCTTTGTAGTAATCGCCGGAGGTTCGACTTTTCCAGCGGAAAATACGCATGGCCTCCAGATTTAATCCAGAAACAGGGGTGAACCGGGCAAATATGCCCTGGAAGGTTTGCGGCAACATGCGTGAATCGCGGGGACCCATCCACGGCGTGTTGATCATCTGGTTGCCGATGCGAATCAGCAGACGGTGAGGTCTTACATACTGAATATAAGCTTGCCCCAGTGCATTAATGGAAGACGCAATGCCCATCAATGTAGTGTCAACATGCTTGGGATTATTACCGTGTGTGCCCAAATCGTTGGTAGTGAAGAAGCTGGCACCTAAAATAAAGCCTCCGAGAAAGGGAGCGGTTTTGACGTTGAGAATACCGGCCAGAGCGTAAGCATCCATGTTGTTTTCCGCAGCGGCACCATAGAGTTTGCTGAAGTAGCAAGAGCGTATAGTTCCACTAATGCCACTTTTCTGGATGAGATTTTTTGGCGCTTCGGCCTGCGCGAAGCTGGGTATGGCGAAAATGTAACAGGCACCCATTATAATTGAATATCTATTTTTCTGTAACATGGCTCAACTTTCAGTGTCCAGATTTATATCCACATATTCCGACATATTTAACACGACGCTTTCAATCAAGAGATTTTCTACTAGGCATATTGGGTTGGCGTGCCTGGTACAGGCCATTAAAGTCGTGGCGCCGCACCAAACCCGGCGCGCAAAAGCCGCATTATGAAACGTCAATACGTACAGATCAGCGCGATCATGGGCAGAACCGCTTCCGCAACCACAAACGCACCTTCCATACGATCCAACCGACGTTGTTAAGCCGCTCGCCGGGACGGGATTCCATCGAGCCCTAGTCATCCAGGGGGATCCGACAACGGAAACGTCCATCGACTTTACGACACAACTTCCCAAAACTTTAGCGTCTCCGATGGACCTCTGGCAATCTTGCCGATATCGTGTAATCTCAGCAGACCAAAGTAAAACATCAGTGGGATACCAGAGGGTAAAGCGTATGGGTTTCTTAGAAATAGTGAACAAAGATCAGAACCTGGCGATTTTTGTGCAGATGGCAGGGCTGAAAGAGACGGATGTGCATCTCATTCAGTCTGCTGCACCCCAGGCGCTGGCACTGCTGCCGGAAGTTGTTGCCCTTTTCCTTCAGCACCTCAAGGCCGTCCCTGAAGTGGAGCAGAGGCTCGCGACTGCACATCAGGATTTTCCACAACATCTGACCCATTGGCTCGGCAACCTGTTCACCGGTCCGCACGATCAGCAGTTTCTGGAAGCCCAGCATCAAGAGGGCAGCAATAATGTACAAAAACGCATTCCGCCGCTGTATACCGCCTTTGCCATGAGCTTTTTGCGAGCGGCTTTGCCGCAATTATTAGGGACCCACGGCGTTTCCCAACAATACGGCGACGGCGCTTTAACGGCAGCCATCCTGCGCATGCTGGATCTCTGTCAGTATCTCACGGACCGCGCTTATACGGCACGCCTGCTGGAAGTAACAGGCATCTCGAAAACCTTGTTAGATCGCCTCATGACGGTATGAAATGAACTCAGAAATTGCCAACATACCCGCGCCCGACGCTGCCCAAGAACTCGTTGCCCGCCAAGCCATTCTGAATCGTCATGGCGAGGTAATTGGCTATGAACTATTTGCGAGAGAAGAGGCCAGCGGACCACTGGAGGATCCGTTCCTCTGTTCGGCCAGAGTGCTAATAAAAACATTCAGCGTATTCAATATCGAACAGTTACTCGGCGGAAAACCAGCCTTTATTAACTTTACCAACAGCAATTTTGATGAAAAAAGTTTAGAACTTTTTCCAGCCACACAAATAATCCCAGAGTTTACCATTATCGAAGCGCCAACACGGGAGTTTATTGACAATATTCTCAATTTGCGCAAACGTGGCTTTCGCCTCGCTTTGGACCGTTTTGAAGCAGCGCCATGGCAGATCGGCTTACTCAAGGTGGTGGATTTTGTCAAAATAGATACCTATCTCAATGAACCCAGGGAATGGGAAGCGTGGATACAACTAATTCGCAAAGCCGATATTGCCAATACTCCAACCATTATCGCCACCCGGGTTGAAACCCAAATCATGGCGCGACGCTGCTTTGAGGCGGGGGTGGACTATAGCCAGGGTTACTATTTCATGCGTCCGGAAATTATCAGTGGAAGGAGTCTTTCTGCCAATCAACTTACCATCTTCAACCTGTTAAACATGCTTGCCGAGGAGAATCCAGTCGGTGATATTGAAGAAACTTTTCGCCGCGATCCCGGCTTGTCTTTTCAGTTACTCCGTTATTTGAATTCTGCAGGGCTGACACGGGGTCAGGAAATTGACAGTATACGCCGTGCGCTCATATTACTGGGCAGGCAACCCTTGCAACGCTGGCTAACGCTGTTACTTTTTGCCAGCCAAGGTGCGCGTAAAACGCCATTGCTGACGATGGCCGCGACCCGCGCACGCCTTGCTGAGCTGCTTCGCGAGCGATCCCCTAAACTGGATGCGCAACCACTGGCACTGCATCGCTCATTTTTAGCGGGTATGCTCTCCCTGCTGGATGCCTGCTTCAATCAACCGCTGCCTGAACTGCTGGATGAGTTGCGACTCTCACGGGAAATGCATGCTGCCATACTGCAGCATGAGGGGGAGGATGGCATGCTGCTTCTTATCGTCGAAGCGGCCGAGAATGGTGATATCGAGGCGGTGCGAAATGCCGGTCACGCACTGGGCTTATCGGTAACCGACATCACCAACATGTCGCTGGAATCCATGGCTTGGGCAGCGACTTTAAAATAAGGTACCCGCTTTTGTTAAGACATGCTCCGCGGCATCAGATGATGTCACATTATTTTCTGCCTGCTGATTATAAATAATACGTCTGGCTGCCTCCTGACTGAGCACGACAATACTTACTCGGCGATTCAGCGGAGAATTCGGCTCCTTGGGAACGTACAGCACCGCCGAGCCCATACCGACAACACGCAGGATCTTGCTTTCATCCAGCCCGCTTTGTACCAGGGTCTGCCGCACCGCGTTCGCCCGGCCTGCGGATAAATTGTAGTTACTATAGCCCTTCCCGTCATTGAGATAACGCAACGCGTCGGTATGGCCAGTTATACTGATCTGATTGGGCAACTCATTCAGAGTCGGCGCGATAGCCTGGAAAATAGCGTGGGCGTAAGGCTCCAGTATGGTACTCCCGTTGGAAAACATAGATCTTTTAGCGCTATCCACGACCTGAATGCGCAACCCTTCCGGGGTGATGTTTATGAGCAGCTGTTTCCGGAACGCTGCCAGTGCCGGTTTACTGGCAATTTGCGCATCCAGCGCCTTCTGGAGCTGTTCGAGGTTGTGTCGATCAATACGCTCTGCGCGGTTGACCGGTGTTTCATTACTCGCCATGACCTGCCGTTTCTGACCCCGCTGCACCTCCCCGACCGTTTTATTCAAATTACTCCCACCACCAGGCAGGATCGAGTTGGATGATCCGCTACCCGGCCCTCCCATCAGCGACACTTGCTCAGGATTTTTAAACCACTGGGCAATACCCTGCAATTGCGCTTTTGTGGTAGATCCCAAGAGCCACATCAGCAGAAAGAACGCCATCAACGCTGTAATAAAATCAGCGTAGGCAATTTTCCACGCACCGCCGTGAGCGCCACCGCCTTTTTTGATACGCTTGATGACTATCGGTTTGGTTTTATCGTCACCGGCCATAAATGCGCTACTTGCCTTTCAAATCACGCAAATGTGAATCCAGCTCCTGGAAACTGGGACGCTCCGTCGAATAAAGCACCTTGCGTCCGAATTCGACAGCCACCTGCGGGGGGTAGGCATTCATCGTCGCCAGTAAGGCAACTTTGATACACTCAAACATTTTGCTGGCCTCAGCAGCACGATCTTCAAGGCGTGCCGCCAACGGCGATACAACAGCATAACCCAGCAGAATGCCGAGAAAAGTACCCACCAGTGCGGCGGCGATCAGTTCGCCCAATACGGACGGTGGCTTATCCACGGAGCCCATCGTATTCACCACGCCCATCACCGCCGCCACAATCCCGAACGCTGGCATACCATCCGCGGTGCGGATCAATGCGTGGATAGGAATTTCTTGCTCACGATGATGCGTATCTATGTCCACATCCATGAGGTTTTCCATCTCAAATGCCCCCAGGTTTCCACCCACCATAAGCCGCAAATAGTCCGTAATAAACTCTAGAACATGATGATCGGCGAGAATACGAGGGTATTTTTTAAAGAGCTCACTGGATTGCGGATCGTCCACATCGCCTTCAATAGACATCAATCCGCCCTGCCGAATTTTTGCAAACAGCTCATTGAGTAAACTGAGCAGCTCCATATAGACGGCTTTGGTATAGTTAGAACCTTTGAATGCCCGTGGTAACGCTTTGAATACTGATTTAAAAGTCCTCGGAAAAGTGGCGGCAAAAAACGCGCCGAATGCCCCGCCGCCAATCATGAGCAATTCATAGGGCTGGACAAGGGCGGCGAGTTGTCCACCCTCCAACGTGAATCCGCCAAAAATGGCGCCCAGAGCAATTACATAACCGATTAGTAAAAACATGATGTCATCATCTACTTACTGGACAACGAAACTGGCAAAGTAAACGGCGGCAATGGGCGGATTCTTCTCTGTCAGAGGCACTTTCTGCACCCCTCCGTCGGTCTCCAACGTCTTATTCACTTGCTGCTTTATCTCTTGCAGCAACTGATCACGCACTGCGGGCTCACTGACCTTGTCAGCATTCTGGGCGCTGAGCAGCATCAAAATACCATTACGAATTTCGGGCATAAAAGATTTTACTGAAGTTTCGACGACAGAATTATAGGTTTTCAACTGTATCTGTACCTGAATATAATGCGTGCTGCCGTCACTGCTCTGCAGATTGGTGACGAGAGAACCGAGATCAATAAACTTGGTATCCCGCAACCTTTCCTTGGCGATTTGTGCAGGCGTGGGCACGGTCGCTGGGCGCAGGACAAACCACCAAGTGCCCCCTGCCCCGACGATGAGCAACACAACAATCGCAATGATGAGGATGATCACCCGACTGCTTTTCCCCGGCTTCTTTTCTTCTGCCATGACTTCCTTGACTGTCGATATCTGAGAGAACTGACCTTCTACCTAACGCTTATATACCCGATCCTTGTCGTTCAGCCAAGTAAAAATCTTGCCAAGTCGACTTGGCTCAACCTGCACAAATCCTTCCTTTCGGAAGGATGAAAAATCGCTGACCATTCCAAACGCAGGTCGCCAAGGATCGTGGCGCATCCAGCAATCTCCTGTATATCATTGAATAAATTTATATACGCTAGTTTCAGCAAAAGGTACCGATAGAGACTATCGAGGCGCCGCAGGTGAGGGGATGGGAGATTGTCGTCCAGAGTGACCAACAGATGCTGAACGACCTGCTGAACCCGCTCCATCGCGCGCTGCTTCGCGGCGAAATCCCGACGCTCCAACGCCCGTCGAATCCGGTGTATATATTTTTCAACACCCTCTAGTCCTAGAAAAACAAGGCCATCGGCCGTAAAATACGGCATTGCTGTAGAGAAATCCTGCGCTGATTTTTTGGGTATCTGCTGCATAACACTTTCCTCCCGTTTTTTCTCAAAAGGAATAACGGCACGTCACAGGGAAAACTGAAATGGTAGACGGTGCAAGGCGAGCGGCACTACCCTGCCCATAAAGGCGTGACTAGCAGCCGGTCAGGCCCTTTGCGTTGAATTTTCGTATAATTAATTATAATTCAATGTGATGAATGAAATACAGCCCACTTTATCGATCCCGACCGCAAGACGAGCTACCTCCTGCCCCCTTCTCCTCAAGACTGGCTCCCTGAAGGACACCTCGCCCGCTTTATCGTTAAGGTGATTGAGGAACTGGATGTGTCCCGCCTGGTTCAGCAATATGCCGGCCGGGGCTGCAAGGCCTATCACCCAACTACCCTGCTGGCGATACTGGTCTACCAGGGCCACGGCACTCTCGCATCCTAGCTTCATGACTTAACGGCGGAATCCCCGTTTTTCTGGACAAAGTCCAACACCTTCTGTATAAATCGGGGTATGACGGCCCCACACCTCACCGACCAGCAACGCGCTGATCTGCAGCGTATCCAGGTACATCCCCTCCTTGGGGAGTGTCAAACAGCGCTTAAAAATGACCAGATAACGGCGTCTAATTTTGACCAGGGTTAGAGGGGGTGGCTGCGGCGTTTTTTGAACCGGTAAGAATCGTTTCCGGTCTCCAGAATGTCGCAGTGATGGGTCGTGGCAGATTCTGGAAGGGTAAGCCATTGCGCAGGGCCCCGGGCTTACGCTCCAGCACACTGAGGCAGTGCTAGGGGGCCGTGATGGTCTTGTCGCGTCCCATACGCCGGGAATGGGTGGCGATCACCGCACTCTCCTCCAAGGTGGAGCCGTCGATGGCCATGATCCGCAGGCCGCGATAAAACACGCCTGGCATCCCCTGTAGGCCATGCGGTTGGACCTGCTCTTGGTACAACGCCTTCAGCGGGCCTGAACCGACACGCC
>Ga0315298_1004197_pt1 | contig 21821 bp, 24 predicted proteins | sample WHS_1_MG_FD_203077 | JGI IMG/M metagenome (GOLD analysis project Ga0315298, IMG submission 203077) | Extremophilic microbial mat communities from Washburn Hot Springs, YNP, Wyoming, USA - WHS_1_MG | ecosystem: Environmental > Aquatic > Thermal springs > Hot (42-90C) | place: USA: Wyoming...
CATGATCGCTCATGGCGTGCACACTTTTATCGAGATTGGCCCAAAGGATGTGCTGAGCGGGCTGATCAAGCGCATTGACCGCAATGTGCGCGTTTGCCATGTGGGTACAGTGCAGGATATAGAGGCGCTGGAGGGGCTATGAGAGAATTAACTGGTCGGGTCGCTGTCGTAACTGGTGCGTCACGTGGAATTGGGCGGGCTATCGCGATAAAACTAGCCAGCCTGGGAGCAAAAGTAGTAGTCAATTATCGCAGCAACCAGGCGGCGGCGGAGGAAGTCGTCCAACAAATCCAGGGAATGGGCGGGGAGGCGATCGCGGTAAAAGCCGATGTCAGCAACTACGCTGAAGCACAGGGGTTGATTCAAAGTGCATTGGATCACTTTGGGCGGCTGGACATCTTGGTGAACAATGCAGGTACCACCCGTGATGCGCTTTTGGTGCGCATGTCCGAAGAGGATTGGGATGTCGTAATCAACACCAATTTGAAAGGGGCGTTCAATTGCACCAAGGCTGCTCAGCGTACAATGATCAAACAGCGTTACGGTCGTATCGTCAATATTACTTCCATCGCGGGACTGGCTGGCAATCCGGGCCAGGCAAACTATGCTGCCGCTAAAGCAGGCCTGGTTGGTTTTACCAAAGCAGTGGCTAAAGAGTTGGGCTCGCGCAATATCACCGTCAATGCGGTGGCTCCCGGCTATGTCCCTACCGATTTGACTGCGACTTTACCTCCGGAGTTGGTCGCAAAAGGCATAGAAATGACGCCCTTAGGCCGCCCAGGAACCCCAGAGGACATTGCGAACGCGGTGGCTTTTCTGGTTTCCGATGAAGCGAGTTATATTACTGGACAGGTGTTGTCTGTAGATGGCGGATTGGCAATGCAGTAATGGTGATAAAGGAGAAGGAGAAAGCTCAATGACAGAGCGCAAATTGGGGACAGTAGTCATTTCTCCAGCGGTTCTAGCAACCATCGCCCGATTGACGACGCTGTCCGTGCCGGGCGTAGTGCAAATGAGTCCATTCGGCGTGCACCGATTCTTAGGAGCACGCCAAGGTGGCGGTGTCAAAGTGCAGGTCATTGATGAAGCAGTGATCCTAGACATCTACATCGTTGCTGCTGCCGATGTCAACATGTTACAATTGAGCCGCGAGATACAGTCCAAAGTGGCCCGCGCGATTCGCGAAATCGTGGGCATGGCTGTCAATGAAGTGAACGTGCACATCGTGGATGTGGAGGCGCCCTCAGTTTAGGGTTCGCAGATGAAAACCAGGCGTCAAGCCCGTATTGTGGCTTTGCAAACCTTATTCGAAGTGGATAGTGTACACCATCCAGCCGAGGTGGTCTTGGCACAGCGCTTCGCGGAGAAGCCTTTGCCGGCTGAAGGAAAGGCTTTTGCCAGACAGTTGGTCATGGGGGTATTGGAGCACCAGCCTGCTCTGGATGCAATTATCCAGAGCATTGCAACCGATTGGCCATTGGAACAGATGGCCATTGTAGACCGGAACATCTTGCGCATTGCGGTCTACGAAATCACAGTAGATGGGCAAACACCGGTGAAAGTGGCAATCAATGAAGCAGTGGAGCTAGCCAAGCTTTTTGGAAGTGATAGTTCGCGGCGCTTTGTCAATGGGGTATTGGGTACGCTGGTGTCCAATCGTGGTATCGTGTCCACGGAGCAAGTTTGACGGCATGATTTTGCGGAGAACTGATTGACAAAGGCAATCTGACTAGAGAGGATGCGCTAAGGGTAGTCTCTATGGCGAATGAAGTACAGATGACTGTTATCGAACACTTGGAGGAACTGCGTCAGCGTCTGATGAAATGCTTGATCGCAGTGGCGGTTACAACCGCTCTGTCTTTTGCTTTCACCACCCAAATTATGCGCATTCTGATTGCTCCAGCGGGCATCAAACCAGTTTTCCTGCGGCCTACAGAGATGTTCATCACCTATTTCAGGGTAGCCTTGCTGTCCGGCAGTATTTTGGCGATGCCGGTGATTGTGTACCAGGTCATCCAATTTATATGGCCAGGCCTTCAGAGCAGCGAGCGCTCTTATGTACGCATTATCGTCCCCGCAGCAACACTCTCTTTTATCCTAGGAGTGCTATTCACCTATTTTGTGCTGTTGCCTTTTTCTTTGCGCTATTTGGTTTCCTTTGGTGGTGATCTGGTAGAGGCTAAGTGGGCCATCGGTGAGTATATCTCATTTGTAACCACGCTCCTCTTTTGGTCTGGCGTGGTTTTCGAAACGCCGCTGATCGTCTACTTCCTGGCACGTTGGCGCATTGTCTCACCGCAATTTCTGTCACGGAATCGCAAATTTGCTGTCTTGCTCATTGCAGTGATTGCGGCGGTCATCACGCCCACCCCCGATCCCTTCAACATGGGGTTGGTGATGATTCCCTTGTTGTTGATGTACGAAGCGGGTATTCTATTGGCCAAACTGGCCTATCGAGGGCGTTCGTGAAAAACACCACAACGTGGTAACTGCATTTTATCCAAGGTCGAAGGAGCCTTTGGAATGCCCCCTATCAAGAATTACCAACAGTTGCTTGCAGCAGCCGCTGCGGTAGGGCCAGTCCCGGTGGTGATTGCTGCGGCACATGAATACGAAGTGTTGCAAGCTGCCTGCGAAGCACAGGCACAAGATATCATTCGTGCTATACTGGTCGGGCGCGCTCAGAGCATCCGCCAAATTGCCCGCGCAAACGGCTTAAACCTTGGCACGATGCACATCATAGACGAGGAAGATGAGGCAACCGCGGCTGAGAAAGCCATGCGCCTTGTGTCCCAGGGCGAAGCGAAGGTAGCCATTAAGGGGCAAGTGCAAACTAGCACTTTTCTCCGTGCAGCCTTGGCGCGTGAGGTGGGCTTGAGAACGAATCGCCTAATTTCCCACGTGGGCGTTTTTGAAGTGCCTGGTTTCGACCGTTTGCTTTTCATCTCGGATGGCGGCGTTGTGCTCTATCCCACCAAAGAACAGAAAATTGAGATCATCAGCAATAGCATTGCTGTAGCGCGTGGATTTGGCATTCAACAGCCTAAAGTAGCTCTTTTGGCTGCTGCGGATGAGGTTGTTGCGGACCTGCCGGTAACTGTTGAGATTGCTGAAATTGTTGCCATGCAAGAGCGGTGGCTGGCGGAGGGCGCGTTGGTAGATGGGCCTTTTCTCCTCGATACGGCGGTGTCACCTGAGATCGCCAGACAGCGCGGGCGAGGCGGGCCCGTTGCTGGCTATGCCGAAGTGTTGGTTGGCCCAGATGTAGAATCCGTAAACATCATGGCGAAAGGGATTACGTATTTCGCTGGAGGCCGCATGGCCGGCTTAGTAGTGGGTGGGAAAGTGCCTTTGGTGGTTGGCTCACGGGCTGATCCCCCTGAGACACGTCTCGTGTGTATCGCTGCCGGAGCTTTGCTCGCGGCAGAATATGGGAATTCTTAGCCGCAGAGGCTGCGAGAACTTGCTTTCTATACTTTTCAGAGGAGATACTTCGATGAAGAAGACCAGAGTGTTAATTATGGGTGCGGCGGGACGCGACTTTCACAATTTTAACGTGTGTTTCCGCAATAACCCCCTTTATGAAGTGGTAGCCTTCACTGCCACGCAAATACCCAATATCGAAGGTCGCACCTACCCCCCAGAGTTGGCTGGCGAACTCTACCCTGCCGGCATCCCCATTTACCCCGAGGAGGAACTCGACAAACTTGTCCGTGATTTGGGTATAGACCAGGTGGTCTTTGCTTACAGTGATGTGCCTCATGAGTACGTGATGCACAAAGCATCCCAGGTGCTGGCGGCAGGCGCTGATTTCCGTTTGATGGGCACCAAAGAGACCATGCTGAAGGCTAAAGTCCCGGTGGTTTCTGTATGTGCTGTGCGTACTGGGAGTGGGAAAAGCCAGACAACACGGCGTGTTTCGGACATTCTGCGCCAGATGGGGAAAAAAGTAGTCGTCGTGCGGCATCCCATGCCTTATGGCAATCTGGTCAAGCAGATTTGCCAGCGCTTTGCCACTTATGACGACCTGGACAAGTACGAGTGTACCATTGAAGAGCGCGAAGAGTACGAACCCCATCTAGATAGAGGCACCATTGTCTACGCAGGTGTGGATTACGAACGGATTCTGCGCCAGGCGGAGCAAGAAGCGGAGATCCTCTTATGGGATGGCGGTAACAACGATTTGCCGTTTTACCGACCTGATCTACATATCGTGGTTACAGACCCCCACCGTGCCGGCCATGAACTGCGTTATCATCCCGGTGAAGCCAATTTGCGCATGGCGGACGTAGTTGTCATTAACAAGATAGATACATCGCAGCCAGACAAGATGGAAATAGTCCGCCACAATATCCTCGCGGTGAATCCCCGTGCCACTGTTGTGGACGCGGCGTCGCCTATCTTTGTGGATGACCCCCAGGCAATCAGGGGACGCAAGGTCTTGGTAGTCGAGGATGGACCAACCCTGACTCACGGGGAGATGTCTTACGGAGCGGGAGTTGTGGCAGCGCGGCGCTTTGGAGCAGCAGAAATTGCCGATCCACGGCCCTACGCGGTCGGCTCGATTGCAGAAACTTACCGCAAGTACCCCAATACCGGTCCTGTCTTGCCTGCAATGGGCTACGGTGCCAAGCAAATTCAAGAGTTGGAACAAACGATTAACGCCACACCCTGTGATTTGGTCATTGTGGCTACGCCAATTGATCTGCGGCGAGTGATCCAGATCAACCGGCCGATGCAACGCGTGCGCTATGAACTGCAAGAGATTGGGCGACCTACCTTGCAGGATGTGCTCAGTGCACGATTCAATTTTGACTAGAAATGTGATAAAAAGCCTGTCTCGTCTGGGAGAGGAGGTGAAGGGTATCGAGCAATAACAACATAAGTGGTCGTGGGAACGATTATCTACTCAGAGAGGAGGTTATCTATGCCCAAAGAAGTGGCCATCATTGGCGTAGGCTATGCTGGTTTTCGTGCCTTGACGCCAGAGGTGTCGTACAAGGAATTCATGTACGAGGCAGCGGTCAAAGCATACGAAGACGCTGGCGTCGATCCACGCCGCGACATCGAAAGCTTTGTAACCGTTGCCGAAGACTTTACAGAAGGCACGAGCATTTTTGATGAGTACGTCCCTGACCAATTGGGAGCGGTACTCAAACCGGTCCACACCATCTCCGGGGAAGGGTTACATGGCTTCATTGCCGCTTACCTGCAGATCCTCACCGGTGCAATGGACATTGTCGCTGTGGAAGCTCACAGCAAGGCATCGAATATTCTCACTCCTGATGAGATCATGGCTTTTGCCATGGATCCGGTATACAACCGCCCCTTGCGGGCTAATCCCCATTTCATCGCCGGCCTGGAGATGAACCGTTACCTCTGTGAAACAGGAGCTACCAGGGAGCAATGTGCCTTGGTGGTTGCGAAGAACAAACACAACGCTTTGTACAACCCTCTTGCTGCCTATGGCGCCAGTATCGCCGTTGAAGATGTCCTAGAATCTGAGATGGTCTCCTATCCTCTTTCGCGCTTGGACATGAGCCCGCGTGCAGATGGGGCCATCGTCATGGTTTTGGCTGCTAGAGAGCGCGCCGAGGAATTGAGCGACATACCCATCTGGATTCGCGGTGTAGGATGGTGTAACGACTCTTTCTCTTTGGAAAATCGGGATTGGACCAATGCTATCTATGCCGCGAGGGCAGCGGAAATGGCTTACCGCATGGCAGGCATCCGGACTCCCTGGCAGGAATTGGATTTTGCCGAGATTGACGATACATTCTCCTACAAGGAGCTGCAACACATGGAAGCCCTACGGCTTTGCCGTCCAGGAGAGGCGGGGCTGTTAGTAGAGGATGGGGCTACTGAGATTGGCGGTGAATTTCCAGTGAATCCTTCAGGGGGTAGCCTGGGGATGGGGCATTTGCTAGATGCTTCAGGATTGGCGCGGTTGCTAGAAGTTGTATTGCAACTGCGTGGCGAAGCGGGCCAACATCAACTCCCCGATGTGGAGACTGGCTTGGCTTTTGGCTGGCGTGGCCTGCCCACGACGAGTGGCGCTGCCGTCATCCTGAGCAATTGAGAGGAGGTCAACATGGGTCTGAGAAAAGTAGCCGTAGTTGGAGCAGGAATGACCAAGTTTGTCCGGCGCGCGCAGGAAACCGGCAAGGAATTGGCTTATGAGGCTGCCAAAATGGCGCTGGATTCCTGCGAGTTGACGCTGGATGACGTGGATGGCGTAGCCCTCGGCACAGCCCCGGATGCTTTTGACGGCGTGCACATGAAGGGCGAATACCTGAGCGATGGCGCTGGAGCCTGGCGCAAGCCATTTATGCGCTCTTATGTGGGGGGTGGCACAGGAGTGTTTGCGCCCATACAAGGTTGGTATCACGTCGCCTCCGGACTGTTCGATGTCTGCCTAGTGGTTTGTGAGGAGAAGATGTCTAGTTGCCAGCCTCACCCACAAGGTGCATTCCTCACCATCTTCGACCACACCACTGAGCGCCCATTGGGGCCCAACCTGCTGTGGATTTTTGCGCTGGAAATGAACCGCTATATGCAGACGTACGGCTTGCAGAAGAAAGACATTGCCCTGGTATCGGTGAAAAACAAGCGCAACGCGGCAGATCATCCCTGTGCCTTGCTGGGTGACCCCAACATTACGGTGGAAGATGTCCTGAATTCCGAGGTGCTGGCTTGGCCTGTACAGCGCCTGGATGTCAGCCCCGTCACCGATGGCGCCGTGGCTTTGGTGCTTGCGGCGGAAAACGTAGCCAAGCGCATCACAGATAAACCCGTGTGGATCAAAGGCGTTGGATGGTCGCTGGACACCGCTTACTGGACAAACCGCGATCTCTACTACCCCAAGTACGTGGAATATGCGGCACGTATGGCTTATGAAATGGCTGGCATCCGCGAACCACGCAAAGAAATCCACATCGTTGAGCCTTATGATCCATTTGATTACAAGGAATTGCACCACCTGGAGGGACTGCTTCTAGCAGATAAAGGCGAAGCTCCCCGCCTGACCGCTGAAGGCGTGACCGCACGCACAGGCAACATGCCCGTTTGCCCTTCCGGCGGGCTGTTGGGTGTGGGCAACCCTATCGCTGCAGCGGGCTTGATGAAGGTAGCCGAGATCTTCTGGCAACTGCGCGGCGAAGCGGGCAAGCGCCAGGTGCCCGGCAAGCCCATTACCGGGCTAGCGCAAGCCTGGGGCGACCTGATGCAGGTGGGCACCGTGATTATTTTGGGAATCGGGGGATAGGAGGAGAAGATGACTGCAAAGATCAAGGAATTCCCTGGTGTGGGGCTGCGTGAATCTGACTTTACCGAGCGGAAAGTGCTTTTCACCGAGTGGAAACCAGATGCGCGCTACGCCTGGGATGCAGGTATTGCTATCGGCCGCTATCTGGCAGCACTAAAGGAAGGGCGTATCATCGGGGTGCGCTGCCATCATTGCCGGCGCACTGTTGTGCCGCCGCGCATCTTTTGCGAATGGTGCTTCCGGCCCATGGACGAGTGGGTGTACTTGGAAGACCATGGTGTAGTGAATACTTTCTCCATCTGCTATGTGCGGTGGGATATGGAGCGCCTCGAAGAACCGCTTATCCCTGCCGTGATCGAGATTGCTGGCGCATCTAAAGGGATGGGGATTCTGCACCTGCTAGGTGAAGTGGATCCCCAAGAGGTCAAAATCGGCATGAAAGTCAAAGCGGTATGGAAGCCCGCAGCGGAGCGCATCGGAGCGATCACCGATATCCGCTACTTCAAGCCCATCAAGTGAGGAGGTAGCCCATGGCTCTGCTAGAAAAGGTGGATAAGAACATTGAAGCGCGAGCCTGGCAAGGAGAGATTCCTATCCAGAGTCGGTATACTTGTGGCCTGGCTGGCGAAAAATTCTTCCGCGAGATCATGGAGAATGGCCGTTTCGTGGGCACGCACTGTGCTGAATGCGAGTACACGTATGTTCCCCCCACCATTTACTGCGAACGCTGCTTCGCGAAACTGGACGAATGGGTTGAAGTGGGCCCAGAAGGGACGGTACAGAGTTTTACCGTCTTGCTTGTTGCTCTAGATGGTACTCCACTGGAAGAACCAGATATCCTGGCGCTCATCCAGTTGGATGGCGCGGACAGCGTTCTGGTCCATCGCCTGGGCAAGGTGGGTTTGGATGAACTGGCTATTGGCATGAGAGTCAAAGCCGTTTTCAAACCCAAGAAGGAACGTGAAGGTTCTATTCTGGATATTGTGCATTTTGTGCCCGTTAACGCATAAATAGCCACGAGACCCCAAAGGTTTGAGAAACCTTTGGGGTCTCTAGGATCTCGTGATATTACGTCATATGAGGAGGAGAGTGATGGAGATTCTGGCAGAGGGCAGCGGAGAACTGGTCGGCTGGCATGACCCAGACGAGCACCGTGAATGGGTGCGCCAGAACAAGTCGCGCAACCTGCAAGACAAACGCACGACCATCGCGGAAGCGGTGGCGAAGTACGTCTTCGATGGCGCTCTCATTGCTTTTGGTGGATTCGGCCACATTCGCGTTTCTATGGCTGCTGTGTATGAGATCATCCGCCAGCGGAAGAAACACCTTATCCTGGCTGGCAAGACAGCCGTGCATGATGCGGATATTTTGATTGGTTCAGGCTGTGTGGATCGCATTGAGGTCGCTTACGCTTTTGGCCATGAACTACGAGGCTTATCACCTGCCTCGCGCCGGGCAGTGGAGACGGGGCAATGCAAAGTGGTGGCAGAATTGAGCAACGCTGCTTATCAATGGCGCTTTCTGGCTGCCATGATGGGTGTGCCCTTTATTCCCACACGGAATATGTTAGGCACGGATACGTTCAAGTACAGCTCAGCCAAAGTCGTGAAAGATCCTTTTAGCGGTAAGCCGATTTGCCTCCTGCCTGCTTGCTATCCTGATGTGGTCTTTATCCATGTGCCACGCTGCGATATGTACGGCAACGCACAGATTGACGGCACCATCATTGAGGATTTTGAATTGGCACGGGCAGCAAGGAGGCTAGTTCTGACTACAGAGGAAATCATCCCAGAATCAGAGATACGCAGGAAACCCTGGCGCACTGTCATCCCATTTTTCCTTGTAGACGCTGTGGTGGAAGTGCCCTATGGTGCCCATCCTTGCCAAATGCCACTGCGTTATTTCTTTGATGAGGAGCACATCGGCGAATGGCTGCAGTTGTCCAAGTCCCCTGAGGGAACCAAGGAATATTTTGACAAATACGTCTATGGGACGAAGGATTTCAATGAGTATCTGGAACTCGTCGGAGGATTGCACAAACTGCAATATTTGAAGCAGGTGGAAGAGCTGCGCGCGCCCATGAGAGCACCCTGGTTGAAGAAGAAGGAGGAGTAAGACCATGCAAGGAGATTATACCCCCACGGAACTGTTGGCGGTCGTTGCCAGCAGATTGTTGGAAGATGGAAAATCCGCCTTCGTCGGCACTGGCTTGCCCATGATTGCGGGCATGCTTGCCCAACGGACACATGCACCCAATCTGCTGATCATCTTTGAGGCTGGCGGAGTAGGACCACGGGTGCCAGTCTTGCCCATCTCAGTCGGTGAATCACGTACCTTCTACCAGGCTGTTGCTGCTTCTAGTATGCATGATGTGATGTCCATCTCCCAGTCGGGATATATTGACTATGGTTTCCTTGGTGCAGCGATGATTGACATGTATGGCAACATCAACACTACGGTCATCGGTGACCATGATCACCCCACAGCACGCTTGCCTGGCAGCGGTGGTGCAAATGATGTGGGCTCTTTCTCCTGGCGCACAATCATCATGATGCGGCAAGAAAAGCGGCGCTTCCTGAAAAAGGTGGACTTTATCACCACCCCCGGTTATCTAACTGGGCCAGGTGCGCGGGAAAGGGCTGGGCTTCCTGCCGGCACGGGACCTTACCGCGTGATTACGCAGCTTGGCTTGTATGGCTTCGACGCGGCGACCAAAAGGCTCATGCTCCTGGCAGTTCACCCCGGCGTAACCATCGAACAAATTCAAGAGAACAGTGAATTCGAGATCCTGATCCCGGATCGTGTCGAGACCACCGAGCCACCCACTGCGGAGGAACGCCGCATCCTTCGGGAGATAGACCCGACAGGTATTGCCATTGGAAAGTGACGAGTAGTGAGTGATGAGTGACGAGTAATGAGTGACAAGTGACGAGTAATAAGTGATTTTGCTAGTGGATTCATTATGTGCCTTGGGGAGGGATGGCTGAATGGATTTTGCGCTAAGCGAAGAACAGCAGATGATCCGCAAAACAGTACGTGATTTCGCCGAGAAGGAAATCCGGCCTATTGCCAGGGAAATAGACACTACAGGGCAATTTCCCTGGGAGATTATCCGCAAGATGGGCAATCTGGGGTTAATGGGATTGCCCATACCCGAAGAGTACGGAGGTTCAGGAGCAGATACTATATCTTATGCGCTTGCCGTCGAGGAAATTTCCCGCGTTTCAGGATCCATTGGTATCACTTTGGCTGCCCATACTTCGTTGGGTTTATATCCCATTTACCGCTTCGGCACCGAAGAGCAGAAGCGCAAATATCTGCCTCACCTGGCTTCGGGCCAGGGCTTGGCAGCCTTTGGCCTCACAGAGCCGGAAGCGGGTTCCGATGCGGCAGCCATCAAGACGACTGCTGTCCTGGACGGGGATCATTGGGTCATTAATGGGCAAAAAATCTTTATCACCTCGGGTTCCATTGCTGATGTAGTCATCATTGCCGCGGTAACGGACAAGTCAGCAGGCACACGGGGTATCAGCAACTTTATCGTGGAAAAAGGCACGCCTGGCTTTCGTCCCGGACGCGACGAGGAGAAAATGGGGCTCAAGGGCTCGGTGACGTCGCAACTGTTCTTCGAAGATTGTCGCGTGCCGAAGGAAAACCTGCTTGGCGCACCAGGTGAAGGCTATAAGCAGTTTCTCATCACACTGGACGGGGGGCGCATCAGCATTGGCGCCATGGCCATTGGGCTGGCACAGGGCGCTTTCGAGGCAGCGGTGAAATACTCCAAAGAGCGAGTGCAGTTCGGCCAACCGATTGCCCGCTTCCAGGCCATCCAGTGGATGATCGCGGACATGGCTACTGAGATTGATGCGGCGCGATTGCTGGTCTACCGTGCGGCATGGCTGAAGGACCAGGGCGTGCGCTTTACCAAAGAAGCAGCCATGGCGAAGCTCTACGCCTCCGAGGCTGCCGAACGGGCTTGTTTTAAAGCCATCCAAATCCATGGTGGATACGGCTACATGAAAGAGTACGACGTCGAGCGCATTTATCGCGATAACCGTCTGACGACAATTGGTGAGGGGACAAGCGAAATTCAACGCCTGGTTATCGCGCGCCAAGTGCTTGGGGAAATCTAATCCGAAGTAGTTTCTGCGATGGTTGGTGCGAAGCCATGACCGAGCAAACTCGTCCGTTCTCTAAATGATGGGGGAAAAGCCCTAGACACTGAAACGGATGTGGATGATGTCGCCATCCTGCACGATGTAATCCCGGCCTTCCAGGTGTAGCAATCCTTTCTCGCGTGCCGCCGCCGCTGACCCAGCCCGCACCAAGTCGTGATAACTGATGACCTCAGCACGGATAAAGCCGCGCTGCATGTCGCTGTGGATGCGTCCTGCAGCCTCAATGACAGCCGTGCCACGCTGGATAGGCCAAGCGCGTACCTCTTTTCCTCCAGTGATCGTGAAAAACGTAATCAAGTTCAACAGGCGGTATCCAGCGTTGATCAAGCGGTTGAGGCCCGGTTCCTGCACCCCTAGCTCGCGCAGATAGCCAATGGCTTCCTCTTCGGGCCACTCTGCCAGTTCTGCCTCACACTGAGCGCAGATAACAACCAGTTCGGTTCCTTCCCTTTCCGCGAGGCGGCGCAGCGGTTCTACCAGGGGACCTCCATCGGGTAAATCCTCTTCGCCCACGTTCGCGACGTAAAGGATGGGCTTAGCGGTCAGCAGGTTCATTTCACGAGCCAGGTCCATCTCTAGTGGGGATAGGTCTGCGCCGCGCAGAAAAACTCCCTGATTGAGGCGATGATGCAGCGATTCCAGGGCGGCGAGTTCGGCTTCGAACTCTGCAGGTCTACCTTTGGCGGCGCTCCTTGTTTTTTCTTGGCGCCGCTCTACCGTAGCGACATCAGCCAAGATGAGTTCCAGTTGCACGGTCTCGATATCTTGAATGGGGTCTAATTCTGCGGCCACATGGGGGATGTCCGGATTGCGAAAAGTGCGCACCACCATGGCAATTGCATCCACCGTGCGGATGTGGCTCAAGAACTGGTTGCCCAGCCCTTCGCCTTTGCTTGCTCCTTTGACCAGCCCGGCGATATCTACGACGCGTAGCGTGCTAGGAACAACTTTTTCTGGCTTGACAATGGCGGCAATCTTTTGCAGCCTCTCGTCGGGCACTGCTACCACGCCGACATTGGGCTCGATGGTTGTGAAAGGGTAACTGGCTACAAGTGCGTGCGCCTTGGTGAGAGCGTTGAAAAGCGTGGATTTGCCTACATTGGGCAAGCCCACAATACCGAGTTCAACTGCCATTTTTACCCCCTTGGCTTTCGCTTGTTGGATGCCTGGCTAGCCTGGTGCAATGCCTTATGGAGGACGGGCAAGAGACGTGGGATGACATCCAATTGATTGAGGCTTTTTTCATCCACCCAACGGACTTCCATGGCGTCTGTCGCGGCGATAGGCTCTCCGCTTACGTAGCGTGCCAAAAGGTCTATGAGCACATAGTGGTAAAGGATGCGCCCTTTTTCATCCCGCTGAATCAAGTCGAATGTGGAGAGCACTTCGCCGGGTTCGACCTCGATGCCACACTCCTCGCGCACCTCTCGGACGGCAGCCTGTGCTAGAGTTTCGCCTAGTTCGACAGTTCCGCCAGGAATGCTCCATTGCCCCTGGTTCGGGGCATTGGCACGGCGGACCAGCAGCACTTGTCCCTCTTTCACCACCACAGCGCCAACACCTACAATAGGCGCTGAGGGGTACTCGCGACGCATATTTCCCCTCCTGCATGCGCATTATACTCCTTTGCCTCCTGCTTGGCAATGTGGGACAATCCGCTATAATTTCAAAGAGGAATGGTGAGAAAGTGAAGCAAGTTATCTCAGCCTCGCGGCGGACAGATATCCCTTTGTACTATACGCGTTGGCTGGCTGACGTGATTCGCCAGGGATTTGTAGATGTGCCGCAACCATACAATGCACGCGTAAGACGTGTTTCCCTGTTACCCGAAGATGTGCATACCGTGGTTCTATGGTCCAAAGATTTTCGCCCTCTGTTGCACAATGCGGCTGGTGTCAGGGACGCCTTGGCACGTTATGACCAGGTGTTTTGCCATCTGACCATCACTGGACTGGGAGGCACAGCATTGGAGCCAGGCATCGCCCCTTGGCAGGAAGTGATCGCGCAATTGCCAGAGTTGATCGCCTTTGCTGGGGACCCCCGCCGCGTCTCTATCCGCTACGACCCAATTGTGCATTGGTATGAGGGTGAAGAGGTCAAAAGCAACCTCCCCTTGGCAGAACCCATTCTGCAAGAGGTCAGCAAAACAGGCATTACTGCGGTGCGTATATCGTTTGCTACATTATACGGCAAGGTACGTCAGCGCAGAGGGTGGCGCTGGTATGACCCTACGCCCGCACAGCGCCTGGAGATCACAAAGGAATTGGTCGCCTTGGCTCATTCCCTGGGTTTGATACTCTATGCCTGCAGCCAGAATGATCTCTGCCTAGCCGGAGCGATGCCTTCTCGGTGTATAGATGGCGCATTGCTTTCTCTCCTGCACCCACAACGATTGCCCGCTGCAACGGGCAAAGACCCAGGCCAGCGCCCTGAATGTGGCTGCACACCCAGCGTAGACATCGGCTCCTACCTGATGCGTTGCCCCAATGGATGCCGCTATTGCTATGCCAATCCAAAGATACCCAGCAGATAGAAAGTTGGTAAGGGCTTAGAAAAATAGAACAGGCTCCCGTGCCTGATGGACACGGGAGCCTGCTTGGCGAGTCCTTGAGGACAGCCCCTTAGTGGGCCTTGACTTTCCAGGTCCAGATTTCTTCCATTCCACCCTGCTTGCCAAACGTGCGCTCTACATACGGCTTGGTGCAGGTGACGCGGGTGTAGTAGTAAATCGGGGCGATCACCGCTGAATCCACGCACAGGATCTTTTCCGCCTGGAAATAGAGTTCCGCGCGCTTCTTCGGATCGCTCTCCGCAGCGGCCTGTTCGGTCAGCCGTGCAAACTCGTCCGCATCGGGGCCAGACCACTTGGGATTGTTCTGACTCTTAGTGGGGTGGAAGACTTCCAAGACCCAGTTGTTCTCATCTGGATAGTCCGCACACCAACCGAGACGGTAAATCTGCGGTGCATCCTCTGATAGTGTCTTAAGATAGACTTTCCACTCCTGGTTAGCCAGCTTGACTTCAACACCAAGCACCTCTTTCCAATTTGCCTGGAAGAACTCGGCGATCTTTTGGTGCCCAGAGCTGGTGTTGAACATCATCGTGATCTCCGGCAAGCCCTTGCCTTCAGGATACCCAGCCTCTGCCAGCAATGCGCGCGCCTTTTCCGGATTGAAGGTGATGCCTTCAAACTTCGGATCTTCGGCTGGCGAACCAAAGATGCCTGGGCAGGCAAAGGTCTTGGCAGGTTTCTGCTCACCCTTCAACACTGTGTCAATCAGTTTCTGGCGGTCCATGGCATAGGAGAAAGCCTGGCGTACCTTCGGGTTGTCAAAGGGTGGCTTGGTGGTGTTGAAGCCATAGTAATAGGTGCACAGTACGGGAGCAATGTACAGCTCTTTGCTGAGCACTGGGTCGGCTTTCACGCGGTCCATGTCAGCCAGTGGAACGCCTGTGACATCGAGCTCACCATTTTCATACATCGCAAAGGCCGTCGCTTCATCCGTGACCATGAACCAGTTGATTTGCTCGATGCTGACGCTCTTGGCATCGAACCAGAAGGGGTTCTTTTTCATGATCATCTTGTTCTCATGTTCCCACGTATCCAACACGTAGGGGCCACAAGTCCAGATGTTCCCTGGTTCGGTCCACTTGTCGCCATATGCCTCGATGGATTCCTTCGGCACGGGATAGTTGGTCCACATGCCAGCGATAGCGGCAAAATAGCCGGCAGGCTGGGTCAGCGTAAACTCGACCGTATAGTCGTCCACTGCCCTCACGCCGATGGATTCCAGGTCCGTGCTCTTGCCGGTGTTCACGTCTTCAACGCCTTTGATGATATAGTCCACATAGGCATAGTCAGAGGCCGTCTCCGGGTTCGCGGCGCGCCTCACGCTGTACACAATGTCCTGCGCGGTAACGGGGCGCTTTTTCTCCGCCTTTTGCGTGGCTGGGTCCCACCGCACCCAATAGATGTCCTTGCGCATCTTGAACGTCCAGACCAAGCCATCATCGGACACCTTCCACTCCGTGGCTAGCCAGGGCTTGGGCTCGACCGTATTGATATCCAGCCTGGTCAACCCCATGAACAAGAGGAAATCGCATTGCACGGAGGTTGTATCCGTGGCGAGGTTGGGGTCCAAGGTAGGTGGCTCGGTGCCATGGTTCAGATTGATCTCCTTGGCGAGCTTCTCAGCAGGCTTGCACGAACTGAGCACCATGGCCAAGGCCAGCAACAAGGTTACGATCACAACAAATCTCTTGTGAAACATCTCTTACTCTCCTCCTCAAAATAGAATGGTTATCTCTGTCTCAACAACGATAGGTATTGTCATCCGATGGCTTTGCTTGCTATCCCACCCCCTTTCTTACCGCTTACCAGAATTTCTGGATTTCGACGATGCGCTCTCCACGGTGGCTGTGGTGAAGCGGCTCTTTCCCCTTTTGCAGAAGCATGTACCCCCGCAGCATATCCTGATCAGACTCCACAGGAGCACTCACCCTAGGGATAGTCGGTGTTGCGCTGGCGTGATATGCCTTTTGCGACAGAGGCATATTGCGATTCACTTCCAACCCAAAGGCTAACAACAGCACAGAGATCACCACAGCCTGGACAAAGGATGCCAAAGGCAACGCAGCGCGCCTTCTGCGGCGTGGAGAGAAAGCCGGAGCGTCCATCTCCTTGATCCGAGCGAGAATCTTGTGCCAGACATCCGCTGGAGGCTCTGCCTCTCCAACCGTCTCTTCAAGGCTCCAGCGGATCAGCTCTCCGAGCTCATCCTCTGCGGATATTGTAGAGCGACTCTGCTTCGTGCTAAGACGTTCCATAAGCTAGCTCCCCTGCTAGGCGTCTATCTTCACGCAGTCTTTTGCGTAAGGCTTTGCAGGCATAGTGCAAGCGGGATTTGACTGTGCCTACTGGGCAATCAAAAATATAAGCGATTTCGGACAGACTAAACCCCTGCAAATAGAACAGCACAATCGTGGCACGCTGTGTAAAACCCAGTGTTGCGATTGCCTCACGCACGATCTGGCGTAATTCTAATGCCTCCACGACATGCTCCGGAGAAGCGATAGGCCCAGCAATGAGACGATCAATCCATTCATCGAGAGCCGACGGCCACTGCCGATTGCGATTCACCCAATTGGCACTCAGGTTGATCACAATACGATGTAACCAGGGAGAAAGTGAGGTTGAAGCATCCACTCTCCCCAGAGCGGCATAGGCGCGCACAAAGCAATCTTGCAGAATCTCTTCTGCCGCATCCTGATCGCCGGTGATAGCCAGTGCTGTCTGATACAGCGGCCGCTTGTATTTATGGTATAACGCCTCAAACGCGTCTAGATCTCCACAACGGATGCGCGCGACAAGTTCGGCATCCTCATTGATCGGCTCATGCATTGGCTTTGTCCCCAGCGTGAGCACCTATTGGATACACACAAGAGTCGCTCAGAAGGTTCAATACTTACCCCCCCGATTGGCTTGTCATCTAGTTAAGGTATAGTAAGCACTTGTCCAACCCAAATCCAGTAGGGATCAGACAAATTGTTCGCGGCAATAATGTCCCAGACATTCTTACCAAAGCGTGCCGCAATGCTATACAAAGTATCACCCGGCTGCACAATATAGGTAGATCCACCAGAAGGAGTGGTTGATGTGCTGCCTTGTGGGATGACCAGTTTTTGCCCAACGCGGATGTACCAGGGATTGACAATGCCATTGGCGCGGCTAATTGCCTCTACCGTCGTGTTGTATCTGCGAGCGATCGAGAAAAGGGTGTCCCTAGGCTGGACAATATACTCCACGGCTGTACCGGTGCTCGGTGGTGAAGTCCCCGTTATTCTCAGCACCTGGCCTACGCGGATATAGTTGGGATTGGGCAAACCATTGAGAGCCACCAAGGCATCAACCGTAGTATTGAAGCGGCGCGCTAGGGAATACAAGGTATCTCCCCATTGCACCGTGTACTCGAATTGGCCAGGTACCGGCGTTGCTACTGCCGTAGGGTAGATAGTAGGAATAGCCGTTGGAACGGGAGTCGGAGAAACCTCAGCCACACTGATCACGGTCGGGCCAGGCGTTAAGGGAATGGTGGTAGGTGGAGGCTGGGGCGTCAACACCTCTGTTGGCGTTAGAGAGGGAAGAGGGGTCTGAGTAACGGCCTGACCTGCAATTGGAGTAGGAGCAGGCGTCTCCGGTTTGGCGCGCGTGCAGCCAGTGGATATCCAGCTTGCCAACAAGACACAGGCGATCAAGGCCATTACCATTATCCGTTTCATCATGCGCGCTCCTTTCACGGCCAGCGATCTCCCAACAATTGTTACAAAATTATCATACCATAACATGGTATCATTGTCAAATAAATCTAGCCGGCAAGTAAAGGCAGGATTTGATCTAGGAGACGCTGTCGGTTCGCCAGGGTAACAGTGAGCACGGACACTCCTGGCATGTTTTTCAAGGCATCTGCCCACGGATGCTTCTGCCAGATGACCGTGCCCAGCACGGTTTTGGGGCTTTGCACGGCGTAGAGCACTGCAGCACGAAATGCTTCAGAAAGCAACTCCATCTTGCCTATTTCATCAATGACCACATAATCTGACTCGGCTACTGCGCGGTAAAGGGCGGGTACGGCCACGCTGTCCACATTTTCCACATAGACGCCGTATTTGCCAACCCGCGGAGAGCCAGGCTTATCTACATGGGCTAGCAGCGTCCGATGCCCATCCAAGGTGACAATCTCAAAGCCCAGCCGAGCCGCCTTACCACGAATTTCCTGGGTGTAAAATCCACCCCAGCGCCCAGGCATCATGGCAATGATCTTCTGGATGAGGGTAGTCTTGCCGACACCCGGCTGCCCGCTCAGCAATACTGTCCGTCCCATAACTGCCCTTTATGGCATCTAGTCAGGAATATCCAAGTAGTAAAAAGCCGCCAGGACAGTTCCTCGCACGTTCCCCGGCGGCTTTCACGCTCAGCGCACAAACCCTATCTCATCCAGCGGCCAGTAGCGGAACCAGGCGCGCCCCACGATGTAGGATATTTTCACTTCTCCAAAGCTGCGCGAATCATTGCTGGCTCCACGGTTGTCTCCGAGGACGAATACATGTCCTGGAGCGATGACATGAGGAGCGATATTGCCATAGGTCAACTGGTGTAAATAGGGTTCTTCCAGCATCTGGCCATTGATATAAACATGGCCATCCCGGATTTCGATCGTCTCCCCAGGCAAGCCCACCACGCGTTTAATCAATGGGTCTGAATGCCTATCTGGCAATTTAATAACTACAATGTCCCCACGGCGCGGGGGGTGGAAATGGTAAGAGATTTTTTCGATGATCAACCTTTGGTTGTTGTGCAGGTTAGGTTCCATGCTTTGCCCTTCGACCCGGGTAGCCTGGGCTAGGAAGAGATTGACCACCAAGACGATGAGCAAGGCTGGCAGTATTGTCTCCAAGATCTCCCGAATCCAGCGCAGGATAGTGCGTTGCAGCGAATCCGGAGCAGGCTCCGATGGCTTCGGAATAGGGTGCTCTTGACTCATCTAGCGAATCCTCCAGAATTATCGTTGGCTGTGTTGTTTTGAGGTACCCCCGTGGGGTCGGCGAACTGGCGCTGATGGACCACGGGGGCCGCCTTTCGTTTTGCGGTCGCGTGCACGAGCCTCCTCCGCTGTCCAACCCTCCAGAACAGCTTGTCGCGAGAGCTTGATCTTCCCCTCCTGGTCAATATCGATAATCATGACCATGATTTCATCGCCGACCTTGACCACATCTTCTACTTTTGCCACACGGTAATCAGCCAGTTGTGAGATGTGCACCAGTCCGTCGGTGCCCGGCAGGATTTCGACAAAGGCTCCAAAGTCTGTCGTGCGCACCACCTTACCCACATAAATTTTGCCAATTTCCGGCTTTTCGGTCAACGCCTGAATCATGGCCACGGCTTTCTCACTGCTCGCCTTATCTGTAGAGGCAATATAAACTGTGCCATCATCTTCTACATCAATCTTTGCCCCTGTCTCTTCAATGATATGGCGAATGGTCTTGCCACCCGGCCCAATCACTGCGCCGATCTTCTCTGGATCGATTTTGATCAGCGTGATGCGCGGTGCATATGGAGATAAATCAGGGCGTGCTTCACGAATCACGGAGAGCATCTTATCCAGGACAAAGAGCCGCGCCTCTTTCGCTTGTTCTAAGGCAGAGCGGATGATCTCTGTATTGATCCCCTTGACCTTGAGGTCCATTTGCAGCGCAGTAATGCCTTTGGCTGTGCCTGCCACCTTAAAATCCATATCGCCAAGGGCATCTTCCATGCCCAGGATATCCGTCAGGATGGCGTAGCGATCCCCTTCCTTGATAAGCCCCATGGCAATGCCTGCAACCGGTGCTTTAATGGGCACGCCTGCATCCATCAAAGCCAGAGTGCTGGCGCAGACGCTAGCCATCGAGGTGGAGCCATTGGAGGAAAGCACCTCCGATACTAGGCGGATGGTATAAGGAAATTCTTCTTCGGGTGGGATCATGGGCAGCAATGCTCGCTCAGCGAGAGCGCCGTGCCCAATCTCCCTTCTCCCTGGCGGGCGGAGCCTGGCAGTTTCCCCAGTGCTGTAGGGCGGGAAATTATAGTGGTGTATGTAGCGCTTTGTTTCCTCGGTGGCATCCAGGCTGTCAATGATTTGTTCATCGCTCACAGTGCCCAGGGTAGCAATCGTCAGCACCTGGGTCTCACCACGGGTGAACAGACCAGAACCATGTGTGCGCGGCAACAACCCCACTTCGCAAGAAATAGGGCGAATGGCTTTCAAGTCCCGGCCATCTGGGCGGTAGCCTCTCTCGAGCACTGCCTGGCGTACCACGCTTTTCAAATAGTCCTCAAAGGCGGTCAGGATTTCTAGTGAGGGGTATGTTTCACCCAGCTCTTGGATCAGTTCCGCGCGCAGTGCATCAAGAGCCTTGTTGCGTTCTTCCTTGCTCTGTGCTTGTTCCAGTGCCGGCATGATGCGGCCACTCAAACGCTCGCTGACAATGCGGGTAAGCTCTTCACTGACATGGAACAATGGATATTCTTTCTTAGGTTTGCCAACAGCCTGGCGCATCTCCTCCTGCATGCGGATAACGTCCTGGAATGCCTGGTGCCCTTCCTCCATGGCTTGCACCAGAATATCCTCAGACACCTCATTTGCCCCCGCCTCAACCATGATAATGGCATCCGCAGTTCCAGCCAGGCGCAAATCCAGGAGGCTGTTCTGCATCTGTGAAGCGGTCGGATTGAAGAGCAACTTACCATCGGCATAGCCCATGCGGATGGCACCCAACGGCCCTTCAAACGGGATGTCCGAGATCGTCAGCGCTGCTGAAGCCCCAATAATAGCCAGGATATCGAGATAGTGCTCCTGGTCTGCAGAAAGGGCCGTTACAATGACTTGCACCTCGTTGCGGAGGCCCTTGGGGAAAAGCGGACGCAAAGGCCTATCCACCAAGCGACAGAGCAAAATGGCTGCTTCTGATGGGCGGCCTTCTCGCTTGAAGAAGCCACCAGGGATTTTGCCAGCGGCATATAGTCGTTCCTCATAATCCACAGTCAGGGGGAGAAAGGTGGCGCCTTCCAGGGGCGTTTGCGCAGCAGTAGCCGTGGCTAAAATCACTGTATCGCCACAGCGCACGGTTACCGCTCCATTAGCCTGCCCGGCTAGTTTGCCCGTCTCCACAATTACCGTTGCATCGCCTAGTTTGGCTTCAAAACTTCTTACGTTATTCATTTTTCTATTCCTTCTCTCGTTCGATATTTCGAGATCAGACGGGCAGTCAGGGACTGGGGACTACACCGCATGCCCCCAAATCGCATGAAAGCGTTTTGCCATGCGGAGCACTCCCCAATTCCTGGACCACCCGTCCTTGATCTCCATTTTTGTGCCGTAACCTCGCTCAATAAAGCGCATAAGGAAACGAGTAGATGAAAACCACCCATCTACTCGCCCATCCAATTATGCCTTTTCAAAGAGTGGTGCACACATGCTTATTTGCGCAGATCTAGCCGCGCTACGATTTCCTTGTAGCGCTTGGCATCTGTGCGGCTCAGATAAGCCAGATGGCGGCGGCGCTGTCCCACCAGCTTCAGCAAGCCGCGCCGGGAAGCCTCATCGTGCTTATGGATCTTGAGATGCTCAGTAAGGGCGTTGATGCGCTTGGTGAGCAGCGCTATCTGCACCTCAGGTGATCCAGTATCACTTGGATGGACGTGGAATTCTTGGATGATGGCTTCCTTTTCGTCCTTACTTAAGGCCATGCCGCACCTCCTTTCTCGTTACGACTTTCATCACAAGCAATTATTGTAGCACATTTTGGCATAGAATGCAAATAGGCGAATTGAATCATCATAA
>Ga0315298_1004198_pt1 | contig 21820 bp, 13 predicted proteins | sample WHS_1_MG_FD_203077 | JGI IMG/M metagenome (GOLD analysis project Ga0315298, IMG submission 203077) | Extremophilic microbial mat communities from Washburn Hot Springs, YNP, Wyoming, USA - WHS_1_MG | ecosystem: Environmental > Aquatic > Thermal springs > Hot (42-90C) | place: USA: Wyoming...
GTCCAAAATTGCAATGGCATGCAGGTCACACGCGCGCGCGCCGATGAAGGCCAGCTTTTCCTGGGGCAAAGGTTCTGATTCAACCACAATCCCGCCGGCCTCCTTGCGAGCCTTGAAAATCCTCTGTTCGGGCGGCAGGAGAAAATTTTTCCACGATTGCGGGCCGTTGGAGAATCCAAAGACGGCCTCGTCAGCGCGGCGTTTGAGGCGATAACGGGCGCCATCCTGCTCATCAGTCCAGCCGATGGGTAAATCTGCGGCGCAACTGATTGGGCCGTAACTGATGGCATCGCCGCGCACTGCTGGGCCGAGCAGTTTGAAACCCAGCCGGGCGATCGCGCCCAGCAAGTCATCCAGATGCTGCCGGGCGATAACGACGCGCGCCCCGACATTCAAGCCCGCTGATTCTGGATTGGAATTGCTTTCCATAAAAACCGGCCCTGTGTTGCACACAAAACATTCTCCCAAAATGCGCGTTTTGCAAGGTTTTTAATGAATCTTGCAAATTGCGCCGCAGTTGAGTGGCTGGAAATCTCTGAAGTGCTGGCGGTTGCTCATGTTCAAGGGGTGGAATTTTGCTCTCGACAGGATGCGCAAGGCTCGCAAGCCTGTTGTACAGATGATTGCGAGGGTGACCCTGGATTTGGCGCTCCGCAAGGAGTTCGACTACCTGATACCCGCCGAGCTGGAAGGACTGGTGGAAGTCGGCACGCGGGTGATGGTTCCGTTTGGCCCTCGTCAGGTGGGGGGGTGCGTCACTGCGCTGGTCACTGACTCGCCATACACAAATTTGCGCCCCATAAGCCGCGTCATCGGTCGCACCAGCCTTATCACCCCGAGAGTGTTGCGGCTGGCCCGCTGGATAGCCCAGTATTACTGTTGCGCCCCTGAAATTGCCCTCAAGAGCGTGGTGCCCGACGCCGTCCGGAAGGAGGAAAGCGGCTGGCGCGAGCGTCTTTATGTGCGCGTGGCGCCCCGGCCGACGGCGGAACTGCCAAAGCTGACAAAGCGGCAGCAGGAGTTGTGGAATATAATCGAGGAATGGCGTGAACTGCCTCTGCAGAGGCTCTTGGAAATGACAGGCGCCACCGCTCAAACTGTGCGCCGCCTTGAAGATTGCGGGCTTGTGGTGATTGCGCCCCAGATTTCAGAAAGAGACCCGTATGCCAATGATGTGATTTTGCCCAGCCAACCTCTGGCGCTTAATGCCGAACAGAATGCCGCCCTGGAACAAATCAAACAAGCGCTGGACAAGGCGGCAGCGGCGCCATCAGCGGGCGCGGCCATGCCTGATGAATCGCCGGGGGGCGCGTTGCCGCAAACAGACGATGTAGCGCCGGTTTTTTTGCTGCACGGTGTAACCGGCAGCGGCAAGACCGAGGTGTATTTGCAGGCGCTGGCACATACGTTGGCCCAGGGCCGTGGTGGAATTGTGCTAGTGCCGGAGATTTCGCTTACGCCGCAAACCGTTGAACGATTCAAGTCGCGGTTCAGTTCCGGCCCGCAGGCGACGCTTGTTGCGGTGCTTCACAGCCACCTCTCGGCGGGTGAGCGGCACGATGAATGGCATAAAATACGTTCCGGACGCGCCCGGCTGGTGATTGGCGCCCGCTCGGCTGTTTTTGCGCCGGTTGACCCGTTGGGGTTGATAATTGTGGACGAGGAACATGAGCACTCCTACAAGCAGGAGGAATCGCCGCGTTACCATGCGCGTGATGTTGCAGTTGTCCGGGGACGCATGGAGGGGGCGGTTGTGGTTTTAGGCTCGGCCACGCCCTCAATGGAAAGCTATTACAACGCCAAGCGCGGAAAGTACCGCCTGCTGGAATTGCCGCACCGTGCCGATCAGAAAAAGATGCCGCTTGTTCGCGTGGTGGACATGCGCTCGGAAGCGCGGAAAACAAAGGGAATGCCGATATTTTCCAATCAGTTGCGGGAAGCCATCCTTCAGCGGCTGGAAAAGCGCGAGCAGGTCATTCTATTCCTCAACCGCCGCGGCTACTCCACAAGCCTTCAATGCCCGTTGTGCGGCTACGTGGCAAAATGCCCGGATTGCAGCGTGGCATTGACTTATCACCGCGTGCAACAACGCCTGCTATGCCATATATGCGGCTACAACGCGCCGGTCCCGCGCGAATGCCCGCAGCAGGAATGCCGCAACCCGGCAATCCGCTACGCCGGCTTGGGCACGCAAAAAGTCGAGGAGGCCCTTGGCCGGATTTTTCCGCATGCGCGTATTTGCCGCATGGACAGCGATGTGTTGCAGCGCAAGGAGGATTACCGCCGGATTCTGGGCGACTTCAAGACCGGCAAAATAGACATCTTGCTGGGCACGCAGATGATCGCCAAGGGGTTGCATTTTGAAAATGTGACGCTTGTCGGCGTCATTTATGCGGACATGAGCCTGCACATCCCGGATTTTCGCGCCGGCGAACGCACCTTCCAACTTCTGACTCAGGTGGCCGGCAGGGCCGGACGCGGGGAGGTTGAGGGCGAGGTTTTTGTGCAGGCTTTTACACCTTTTCATCCGGCCATACAGTATGCGCGCCGCCACGATTTTACCGGGTTCTACGAGCAGGAAATTGAATTTCGACAGCAACTGCTCTATCCGCCAATAAGCCGGATAGCGCTTCTAACTCTCAAGGGCCGCAACGAGGAGAAGGTTAAGTTTTGTGCCGGACACCTGCGCAAGGTGCTTGATTCAAGCCTTGCAGGCTGGAAGAATTTGGTTATCGCCGGGCCTGCTCCCGCGCCGCTGGCGCGGGCGGAGACATTTTACCGCTACCAAATTATGCTTCGCACCATGTCAATGACACGGCTCAGCGCATTTCTGGCAAAGGAGGTTTCCGGGATGCAACTTGCCGATGACGTGACTGTTACGATTGACATTGACCCGGTAAACCTTGCCTGAAAATCTTGTTAAAATACCGGTTGATTTTCTCGGAACTTTACGTAAATTATCCGTAGGAAACAATTTAAAACCGTTATGAATGAGCCAACTCAAACATCCGGTCAACCTCTCCAGCAGCCTGAAACGCCCCCGAAGCCCGGATTTTGCCGCCGCCTTTTCAGCCTCCGCCCGTTAAAATTCTGTTTTGTTGCCGCCGTTGCCTTGGCCGTACTTGTCGTGGTCTTTTACAACGAGGAAAAATTTCGCGGGTACCTAGCTTGGAAAAATTACAGGCAAAAGCTCGAGCGAATGGGGTATGGATTTGATGTAAAATCCGTCCAGTACCCTCCGACCCCGCCGGAGAAAAACCTTGCGCACCTGCCAATCTTTGCGCCGCTGTTGGATGCTACGCGGAAAAACAAAGTTGCAGACATTCCCGGCTATAACGAGTTTTCCAAGAAGTTCCATGCCCCGCGGGAAACGTTGAATAAGCTGGGTTATGAAGATCTATGGGAGGTGGCAGGAAACTGGCGCATTTCCAAAACACCAGACTGGAATTCAAAAATCAGGGTCAAAAAAGGGAATCAAGAAACTATAAATCAGCCTTTGCCACCCGAAAAGGCGGCTGAAATGCTTTTGGACGTAATCAGGCAAACCCTGGGGCCGGATATGGATGTATTACAGGAGGAAATTAAATTAAGGCCTGTGTGTGATTTCGAGGTTAATTTGAATTCACCGGACTCATTTCCAATCATTGGCACGTGCTTGTCCCCATTAATACAACTGGCTTTGGCTGCTGCAATTCGGGCTGAGGCGGAACTAGCATTGAGGCAATCCGATGCTGGATGGCGTGACACCAAATTTGGGCTGGAACTGGTCGACTCAATAAAAAATGGTCCATTCATAATTGATATGTTTTATTTTTTTATCGAAATTGCAATGCGCCAGAATGCCCTGAATCCACTTTGGTACGGACTTGCAACCCGCCAGTGGAATGAGGCTCAAATAGCCGAGTTACAGGCGCTGCTGGAAGGGCGCAATTATTTTGAAGCGGCCCACCGTGTCTTGAACAAAGAAAGGATATTGTTTAATTCCTACACATTTCAATCGATAATACGTACTATTCAAGAGAATCAAAAGTATGCACGTAGTATTCGAAAGGATTATATTGATACGCCAGATGAGACAACTTTTTTCGAACGCGTTGCTATATGGTCATATCCGCAAGGTTGGTTTTATTTTGAGAAACTTAACTACCAACGTTTTTATGTGGAAAAAGTTTTACCACAGTTTCCCACAAACCAGGCTTGGGTTGATTTAAAACAATGTAATGAACACTTCGAGCAAGTGGAAAAACAATTGTCATCAGAAGGCTTGATCCGGACAATATTTGGGCATACCATTTTTTTAAAACTGGCCCATACATCTTTGCGAAGAATAATGTTAGAAACTGCCAGACACCAGGCATCCATTAACCTTGCGATTACGGCATGCGCACTGGAGCGTTATCGGATTGCAAACGGAAAGTACCCGCAGCAGTTGCAGGATTTGACGCCGCGCTACATCGCCAGGCTGCCTGTGGACCCTGTCAATGGCAAGCCGTTGATCTACCGGCTGAATGATGACGGCAGCTTCATTTTATACAGTGTTGGCTCTAATGGAGTGGATGATGGCTGGCTGGTTGTCTCTCCAGAAGACTCGAGGAAATGGGATTTGGAATCTGACTGGGTTTGGAAATATCCGTCAGCACAGACTAATTTGTAGTTGTGGGGAAGAGTGATTAGTTGCCGTCATTCCTGCGGCTGATTTTTGAAAACGCTTCGAGGGCAATTTTTCGTGCGATGTCATGATTGATGATAGGACGCGGATAAGTGCATCCAAGCTCCACATCAGCATTGGCCAAAACATCCGGAGGCGCTTTCCACGGCTGATGCAGCCAGCGGTCTGGAAGCCGGGCAAGTTCCGGGCACCAGCGGCGGACATAGCCGCCGGATGGATCAAACTTTTCCCCTTGGTGGACTGGATTGAACACGCGAAAATAAGGAGCGGCGTCGGCGCCGCAACCAGCGGCCCATTGCCAGCCGAGTGTGTTTTGCGCAAGGTCGGCATCCACCAACTTGTCCCAGAACCAAACTGCGCCTTCCTGCCATGACAGAAGCAAATCTTTGACCAAAAACGATGCGACAATCATCCGTACGCGGTTGTGCATCCAGCCTGTTGCCAGCAATTCGCGCATGCCTGCATCAACAATTGGATAACCGGTGCGGCCTTCCTGCCATGCTTTGAGCCAGCCTTCTTCTTTGCGCCAGGGAAAGTCCCCGAACTCCGGCCGTAACGGCTCGGTTGTTGTGTGCGGGAAGTGATAAAGCAAATGATGCGAGAACTCGCGCCAGCCAAGTTCAGTAATGAACTGCGATGCCCGCCAGATTGTTTCCGGAATCCGATGAGCCTGGGCATGCTGTCTTACCGCATGCCATATCTGGCGTGGCGTGATTTCGCCAAAATGCAAATGCGGTGAGAGCCGCGAAGTGCCTCTTTTGTCGGGGCGATTGCGTTCCTCGCTGTAGTTTGCCAGTCCTTCGCGAATGAAGCGCCTCAGTTGAGCCTGTGCGCCGGTTTCGCCAGGTTGCCATTCGGTCTGAATTGATTCCGGGTTTTTTACATTTGCCTCAAGTCCCAAGGAATCAAGCGGGAGTGTGCCCGGCCATTTTTTTGGTGAGGGAATTACGCGCGGCGGTGGCAGCGGCGCCGTCGGGGCGGGCTTGTTGAGACAATGCCGCCAGAATGCCGTGAATACTTTGTAAGGTTTTCCGCTTTGGTTCTGAACAGTCCACGGCTCGTTCAGGAGCGCGCCGTTGAAACTTCTGGCATCCAAACCTGCGGCGGACAATTTTTCTTGAATTATTTTATCACGCTGGATTACCGCCGGTTCATAGCGCCGGTTCCAAAACACTGCGCCGGCGCCGGTTTCTTTGACGAGTTTGAGCAACGCAGCCAATGACGGCCCCTGCCGTAGTATCAAGGTTGACCCGGCAGCATGTAAATTAACAGCAAGCGCGGCGAGTGATTGATGCAGCCACCACAGCGAGGCGCCGCCCGGTGTCCATGGCGCCTCTTCATCAGGCGCATGAATGAATACGGGGATTACGGGACCGCCGCGTTCAATGGCTGCCTGCAGCGCCGGGTTGTCTGCAAAGCGCAAATCAAGGCGAAACCAAAGAATTGATGGAGTGGCACTCATGGATTGTCTGGTTCAGTTTGTTTTTTCCGGAGCATGCCCGCCGGCTGGCTTGAGGATTTTGCGGATGGCATCGAGGCGACTGGTGTCGGGCTTGCCATCCGAGCCGCGCGTAGGGGCCAGCCAGCCGCCTTCGTCGTACTCATTCCATGCGTAGATAATAACTGCGTCCGCGGGGCAAACATCCGGATGGCGGCGCACGAATTCGAGGGCACGCTTCAAGTGGGCGGCGATTTCTTCCGGCTTGGCGGCGGACGGAAAAACCGTTTGTTGGTGGTAGGCGTGATCTTTTTCCCAGGAGACCGGGTTGTCTTTGCGTGGTTGTTTGTCCCATCCGGTGGTAACGAGAGGGATATACGGGACATGCGCCGCTGCAGCGTTTTGCCAGTAATTGCGCTCAACAGACTGTGCCAATTCCGCAAATGTGGCCTGCGAGCTGCCGAAGGCGTAGGCCGATACTGCTTCAAAGCCGTTGCGGGATTGTTCACGAAAATCGTTTGCTGGATTCCAGCCCATGAAAACACAATAGGGATTGAGTCCGGCTTTTTGCGCGGCACGGCGAAAATCAGCCATTCGTCCTGAGGGGAATTCGCCGCGCACTTGCACCTGAAACGCAAATACCAGCGGCCTGCCATTCAGCACGGTTTGGTAGCCCGGTTCCCGCAGCAACGCAACGGCGCGGTCCCGTTCCGACGGCCATTGGGCGTCGCTGACACTGAAGGCATTGTGCAGAATGACGCAGAAATTAAGCCTGTGTCTTTGCGGGCTTTGTAGGTATTGCCGGAGCGCCGTGCTCATGGTGCTGTCGGCTGGATAGAGCAGAAAGGCCCAATAATCAAGGCCGGCATCGGCGGCGTAGGCAATCTCGCCGTCCATCACCGATTGCGGGCTGCCGTCAATCCGCACCCGGTTGGGGCCAATGACTTCGGCGAACCACGGCAGGCGGTGATGATATTTTTCCGGGCCAAGGGTTGCTTCGACCTGCCGCGTGACTCCGCCTCCAGTCCAGGCATCCCAGCGGATGGCCCCGACAATTGGGCGGGACGGTTTGCCCTGGGCAAACGCCGCCAACGCGACAAAAAACAATGATATAAATCTGATGAGAAATCTCATCTTGCAGTTGTCGTCCATACAAACCGATTTGCCACATGACTGCATATTTGACATAAAATTATCAATTAACCGCTTGAACAGCGCCTTCTGATGAAATCGGGTTCTTCAATCAACGGTTGAGCTGCCAGATTGCAAAATTGAGGGCTGCTGCAAAAGTCACCCACGCGAGATACGGAACCAGCAACCAGCCGGCAATAGGACGAACTCTCCAGAACGCTATGACAGTGCCCAACAATGCCAGCCATAGCAGTACGATGTCCGCGAAGGCAAGGGCAGGATTGTGAAGCCCGAAAAAAAGCGGCGACCAAAGGGCGTTAAAAAAGATCTGCGCCATAAAAAAACAGAGGGCAAGCCGCCGGGCCGGCGAATTGCCGCTTTTCCAGACAAGCCACGCCGCAATTGCCATGATGGTGTAAAGTGCCGTCCAGACAGGGCCGAAGAGCCAGTCGGGTGGATTCCATGACGGCTTTTTAAGTCCGGCATACCACTCTCCCGGCATGAAAAAGGCCCCTATGGAAGCCACTGCAAAAGATAGCGCGAGCCAGCCGGCGAGCGCAAACAGTGGGCGTGTGGGACGTGCATTGGCCGTTGTACTTTCCGTTATTGCCATGCAGTTAATTTAATTTCGATGATAGCCGGCTGGCAAGCAATCCAGGTCTCGTCCTGGAAAAAATCGCCGATGAAACTTGTCGCCGAAGTCGCCCTGACGATATAAAATATGAGCGACGGCAGTGCCCGAAACAGGCAGCCATGCAAGCAGTAGAGCCGCTTCCGGCAGCCGCGCATCAGGGAGCTTGTCCGCCCCTGTAAATGTCGCGAAACATGCAAAGCAGCGCATTGAAAGCTTGTCAAATCCCTGTTTCCGGGTTTTACTGGCAACGTTGGTTGGGTTGGGCCTATAGCTCAGTGGTTAGAGCAGGCGACTCATAATCGCTTGGTCGGGGGTTCAAATCCCTCTGGGCCCACCACTACATTCCTCCCGAATGCCCTTACTGCATAGCGATGAGTTCGATGCCGTTGCCGGCGCCCAAGTTTTTGGAGTATTGCTTGTCCTTTGGATTGTTCCAATGTTCGTGGACGCCAAGGCTGGCCAGTCGCTTTGTGGGCGTGGCATGGTTCGGGTCATAGAATGTTCCAGAAGGCGGGTCATTGGCAAGGGCAGCCTCATGCAGATAATCGTCCACGCCGGGTTGGCGCGGGGCGTCGGTGCGCTCGCTCCAGAGAAAATCCAGCGCCACTGAATCAATGGCGACCGGGTCCTGGGATGCCAGCAGACTGCACGGGTAGCGGTCATTAAATGGGGCCAGCTTCATCGTTTGCGGCAGTGGATCGCGCGGGTGCAAGCCGGTGAAAAGCCCGTCAACGAGGTAAAGGACGGTTTTGCCGCCCAGGTGCTCGTGGCCCATCAAATCCACCAATGGACGGTAAATGCGGGATTGTTTGGAGAAACAATTTGGATGGAGGTCATAGTAGCCGCGCTCCACAGGCCACCTGACAAGCGAGCCATAATGATTTTTGGCGCACAGGGTGACGCCGGCGCCGCCATGGGCTTTCAAGTTGGCGAAGTTAATCAAATAATCGGCGTTGGCAAAGCAGGCTGGCAGCGTATCGGGTGTTTTATTTTCCGGCCGGCAGCTCCAATACAGGGTTTGGGTGGATGATTTGACTTTTATGGAATCGTATTTGCCGGAGTAGTCTTCAAACCTGACGCCGGGGACTGCCTGTCGAAAGATTTGCTGATATTCCTTCACAAAACAGGCCAGGGTGTCGCAGATGGTTATGTCGGCCGGGCGCGCTCCAAGGCTTGTGAGCTGGCGAATCAGGGCGATAATCAACTGCGGTGCCGTATTCATGTAATCGTGGCGGCGGATGAAAGTCGCGTTGTCCAAGTTGATATGGCCTTCGCGATAGATAAGTCCCACCCAGTTGGGTTTGATTAGAATTTTTTCGCCCGGTTTGTATCCGGCATCGCCCCTGCCGCGGCTTTGATTAAAGTGCCGGAACAGCCTGTCCCATGCGCCCCTGGGGGAGGTGTCGCCGCTCAACGCGCAGACAGCGCGGGACATCATGGTGTCGGCTCTTTCCTGTTTGAGATGGTTGCCCTCCCACCAGTGGCCCTGTTCGGGGCTTTTCCAGTCCAGCACATCCGGGTCATGCACCCAGACAACCCGTCCGGGGTGCAGTCCCCGGCCTTGTCCGATCGGCTTGAGCCGTTCAAGGCCGCCGGCGGCATCTTGGGCATGAGATTTGGAGTCGAGTTTCAGTAATGCGCCGGTTAAACAGGCTGAACTGCTGATGCGCAAAAAATGGCGGCGGGAAAGCCATGCGCCGTCGCCTTGGAAACGGGCCTGAAAACTGCTCTTCATATCCATTAACATTCACTTGTCTGTGAACATTGTAAAGCAGTAATTGGCCTGTTGCGAGGGGGCCGTATTGCGCCAAAAGTAATTGTTTTCCGGCGTTGGGACGGGCCGGAGAGCGAAAAATTGCCTTGACCATTTTATATCCCAGCGTACATTGAGTGTTGTGAACGGGCTAGCCAGAGTAATTGCGTTGGCCATCCTCGCCCTGTGGGGAATGGCTACAGTGCATTGCAAGCTGGAAAGGCTGCCGGGGTTTGAGTTTCTGAAAATTTGTTGCCTCACGGATTCCTCCTCCACTTCTTCAAAAGACTGCGATAGCGACGGATGCGGAACTGTTGAAGGTGGCAAGTACCGTCCGGAGGAACAAACTGCCTCAGCTCCAACACCTGCCGTGATATTTGCGTTTCTGTTGAGCCACATTGAAACCGCACCGCCGGACTTGCTGCCGTTTGGAAAAATCGCCACTGAGCCGTCAACTTATCTACACAAAGCCTGGCAATTTAGTTTTCGCGCGGCACTGCCTGCGCGCATGCCCCCTACATTGGCCTGAACCGGTCCGCTTGGGAGGATTTTTGCTGACACCTCCCGTGCGCTCTTCTCGTGGTGGCGGTGGTATTTGAGAAAACCACGCGCTTACATTCATTGGTCAGCCATATTCTGTTTGCATCCAATTATGAATAGAAACGTGATATTAAAGTTTTGCAAGTTAACTGTCCTGACGTCGGCTGCTGCTGCGATGCTTGTGGCTTGCTCGAAAAAGAGTGATACATCGGGGCATGATAAGAATGACGCCCTCAGACACGGCAAATCGGCAGCAGCCGCCAAAAACAATGGCACTGGCGCAAAGTGCGCCGCGCATAACGCGCCCAAGGAGCTATGCTTCATTTGCGACGCCAGTTTGCGGGAGAAAGGCCGGCTATGGTGCAAGGAGCACAGCCGATACGAAGATCGCTGCTGGGAATGTCATCCTGAACTCCAGGAAAAGAACCGCCCGTGGTGCAAGGAGCACTCGCTTTACGAGGACGAGTGTTTCCTATGCCGGCCTGAGTTGAAGAAGACTCCGAAAGCCGATGCTCAAAGTGGCGCACGCTCCGCCGTTCTGATGTGCAGGGAACATGGTGTGCCTGAGGCAGAATGCGGTATTTGCCATCCTGAATTGGCGGGCAAGCTTGAACCAGGAGCCGGCGCCAAGGTCCGCCTGACTTCCCGTGAATCGGCCGGCATGGCAGGGGTTCAACTCGCGACTCCCACTGTTGGCACGATTGCCGACACGGTGGAATGCTATGCCGAATTGACGTTTAACCAGAATAAAACAGCCCAGATAGCCGCTCCTGTGAGCGGCATTTTACAGGAGGTGAGTGTGGACGTTGGCTCACGTGTAAATGAGGGTCAGCCGTTGGCAAAAATCTGGTCTGCCTCGATTGCAGAAGCAGCAGCAAAGGCAGTGTTGAGCCACCAAACTCTCAACCGGGAGCGAAAGTTGATGGCGAATGGGGCGATATCAGAAAAAGATTTGCAGCAGGCTGAGGCAAACCACCGGGCGGTATGCCACCAGCTTCGTGTCCTGGGATTCAGCGAGGAATATATTGACGCGTTGGAATCACGACCTCATGAGCAGGTGTTTGTAGAGATGCGCGCGCCGTTTGCAGGTGAAATTATTGAGCGAGCCGCCGTGCGCGGCGCGCTGGTGGAAGCCGGCAAGTCATTGTTCACGGTGGTGGACCGCTCGGTGATGTGGGCCATGCTCAACATTCCAGAAACGGCACTTGCCCGTGTTAAGGAGGGGCAAACATTGGAGCTGCGCGTGGAGTCCCTGCCGGGGCGGACATTTACTGGAACGATTACATGGATTGGGGCGGAGTTGGACGAGAAGAGCCGCATGGCTCGCGCACGCGCCGAGGTGGCGAATCCAGATGGCTTGCTCAAGTCAAAAATGTTCGCCCAAGCATGCATTTTTACGCGACGTGCTGAGAACGCGTTGTTGCTGCCAGATTCTGCCGTTCAATGGATTGATGGCGGGAGTTTTGTGTTTGTTAAACAGGCTGAAGATTTGTTTGAGGCCAGAAGAGTGCGTCTTGGCGCCAGACGCGATGGGAAGGTGGAAATCATGGAAGGCTTGATGCCAGAAGAAACAGTGGTCGTCAATCATGCCTTCATACTCAAATCCGCCATGCTTATTTCCCGTCTTGGAGCGGGATGCGCGGGCGATTAAACGTCATGTCAAACATCAATTGCCAATGAGTGGCGCAAATTTCACACCATGTTGAACTGGCTCATCACCACCTCGTTGAAGAACCGGCTTCTGGTTGCCACCCTGGCGGTGTTGCTTGTTCTGGTGGGTGGGCGCTCGCTGATCAACTTGCCGATTGACGCCTTCCCGGATACGACACCGGTGCAGGTACAAATCAATACCACTGTTCCGTCACTTAACGCTGAAGAAGTTGAGCAACAGGTTACAATTCCAATCGAACTGGCCATCGGAGGTCTGCCCGGCCTTGTCAACATGCGCTCGATTTCCAAGTTCGGCCTCTCGCAAGTCGTGGCAACGTTTGACGACGACACAAGCGTCTTCCGCGCGCGGCAGCTCATAACCGAGCGACTGCAAACCGTTGAGTTGCCACAAGGCCTCGCACGACCGCAGCTTGGCCCAATCTCCACTGGTTTGGGGGAAGTATTTCATTACGCGCTCCGCTCCGACAACACCAACCGGAGTCTCCTGGAACTGCGCGAGTTGCAGGATTGGGTCATCAAGCCGCAGTTGCGCAAGGTCAAGGGCGTGGCTGAGGTCAATAGCTGGGGTGGATTAGAAAAGCAGTTCCACGTCATCACTGAGCCGCAGAGACTGGTGAAATACGGACTCACCTTTGAACAACTGATGGAGGCGCTGGAATTGAACAACCAAAATGTTGGCGGCGGACAGGTGGTGCGCAGTGGAGAGTCGCTCCTTGTGCATGGCGTGGGTCTCGCTACAAACATCCAGGAAATAGCCAGCATCGTCATCGCATCTTACAACGGAACGCCGGTGCGCGTGTGCGACGTGGCGGATGTACAGGTGAGTCACGAAATCCGGCGCGGAGCCGTGACGGGCGCAGGCAAAGGGGAGATAGTACTTGGTTTGGGCTTCATGCTCATGGGGGAAAACAGCGCGGAAGTCACGCGCGGACTGAAGAAAAAACTCGCTGAAGTGCAAAAGACGCTGCCAAAAGACGTAATTGTGGAGGTTCTTTATGACCGCATGGAACTGGTGGAAAATGTGATTAAAACTGTGAAGCACAACCTGATGGCAGGGGCATTGTTGGTGGTTGCGGTTCTTTTTGCGTTTCTGGGCAACCTCAGGGCGGGTCTGGTGGTGGCAGCCGCTATTCCGCTCTCGATGCTGTTTGCGGGCGACCTGATGTTGCAAACGGGAATTTCGGCCAGTCTGTTGAGCCTTGGCGCGATTGACTTCGGGCTTATCGTGGACGGCTCGGTTGTGATGGTGGAGAACGCCATGCGCAGGCTGGCCATGCGCCAGATGGAGCTGGGGCGGGCTTTGACAAGGGAGGAACGTGAGGAAACGCTGGCCAGCGCGCCGTTGGAAGTGGCAAGGCCGGTGGCGTTCGGCGTCGGAATCATTTTGGTCGTGTTTCTACCAGTCCTGGCACTGGAAGGGGTGGAAGGAAAACTGTTCAAGCCGATGGCGCTGACGATGATTTTCGCATTGGCCGGGTCTCTCATCCTGGCACTAACTCTGACACCTGTGCTGGCCAGCTTGTGCCTCCCAAACAGGATCAAAGAAAAGGAGCCTCTCCTGGTGCGGTTGTTTCGCCGGATTTATGAGCCGCTATTAAACATGGCGTTGCGTTTCCGCGTTTTAACATTTCTGGGCGCCCTTGCGCTAATGGCTTGCATCGGCTTGCTGGCCACGCGCCTGGGAGGAGAGTTTTTGCCCAGGCTTGGTGAGGGCTCCATTGTATGCACCACGGTAAGGCTTGCCGGTGTGTCTGTTGAGGAAGCCGTTGCCTATAATGACCGCATTGAAAAACTGTTGTTGGCGGAATTTCCTGACGAAATCGCCAATATTTGGACGCGCTTGGGCAGCGCCGAAATCGCAACCGACCCGATGGGTGTAGAATTGTCAGACATTTTCCTTGCCCTCAAACCCCGCTCACAATGGAGGAAAGCCAGCTCGCAGGCCGAACTGGCGGAGGAAATGCGCAGACTGCTCGCCAAGTTGCCAGGCATGACAGTCGCGTTCAGTCAGCCGATTGAAATGCGCATGAACGAAATGATTGCCGGCGTGCGCTCGGACATCGCCATCAAAATCTACGGCGACGATTTGGATACGCTTCGCCGGCTCTCAGATGATGTGCGAACGGTTTTGGAAGGTATTCCCGGGTGTGGCGAAGTTACGGGTGAACAACTTGTTGGACAACCCGTGTTGCAGGTGCGTGTGGACCCGCAGGCCATCGCCCGGCATGGCGTGCCTGCGCGCAACGTGCTGAACGTGGTGGAAGCCGTCGGCGGCCGCAAGGTCGGTGAAATTCGCGAGGGTCAGCGTCGCTTTCCGTTGGTGGTGCGCATGCCGGAAAGACAACGCACCGATCCTGAAGCGCTGGCCGCGACACTGATTTCAACGGCGACCGGTTCTGTGCTTCCGCTCAACAAGGTGGCGCATGTGATGGAAACGGAGGGGCCGTCCACCATCAACCGTGAATGGGGCCGGCGTCGTATTACGGTGCAGTGCAACGTGCGCGGTCGTGACGTCGGCAGCTTTGTGGCCGAGGCCGGGAATAAAATTGCCGGGCAAATCAAGCTGCCCGAAGGCTACAGCATTGAATGGGGCGGACAGTTTGAGAACATGCAGCGGGCCAACACAAGGCTGATGTTCGTGGTGCCGATGGCGCTGGGGCTGATATTGGTGTTGCTCTACTTCAGCTTGAAATCGCTGCGTGACGTGTTGATCGTTGCCGTGGGCATTCCTTTGGGCGCGGTGGGCGGTGTGCTGGCATTGTGGCTGCGCGGGATGCCATTTACAGTGAGCGCGGCACTAGGCTTCATTGCACTAAGTGGTGTGGCCATTCTCAACGGCCTTGTGCTTGTGACCTTCATCAAACAGCGGCTCGAAGCAGGCGATCCGTTGGAACATGCCGTGCGCACTAGTTGCCTGGCACGGCTGCGTCCGGTGTTGATGACGGCATTGGTTGCGTCAATCGGTTTTATCCCGATGGCCATCAACACTGGCGTTGGCGGCGAAGTCCAGCGCCCTCTGGCCACGGTAGTCATTGGTGGAATCGTGAGCAACACGGTCTTGACTTTGCTGGTTCTGCCTGCGCTTTACACAACATTTCGGCGCGTGGTGGTATCGTGGCAGGGAGACAAAGCCAAACCATGACATCCCGTGCGCAATGACGTTGACCGGCCTTGTCCATGGTTTTTATTTCTCGCAAAATGGCAGCAAGCGCTTTAGCATGGGCGCATGTTAACAAGCCGTCGCTCTTTTTGGACTGCTTTTTCCGTCGGGACAGTTTCGCTGGCCGGCGGAGTGTTTGCCGCCGGGTCTGACGTAAAAGCCGTTCCAAAAATCAAACTGGGGATTTCCAGTTACTCTTACTGGCATTTCCGAACTGCGAAAGTGCCGATTGAAACAGTCATAGAAAAGGCGTCCGAGCTGGGCGCACCTGCGGTTGACATTCTGCACCGGCAGATGGATTTGGAAGAGCGCGCCCCCTTGACTGCGGAGCATCGCGCTTACTTGCGCAAACTGAAGCGACACGCCTTTCTGAACGGGGTTAATTTTACATGCCTTTCAATTCACCAGAATTTTGTGCTGCCGGATGCCGAACAGCGGCGCAAGGAAGTGGAGCATACTTGCAAGTGCCTGGAAATGGCCGCCGAGTTGGGGGCGCCGTGCATCCGGCTTAATTCAGGGCGATGGCGCACCATAGCTGATTTTGACGAACTGATGAAGAATCGCGGGCGCGAGCCTGTATTGCCGGGGTACAGTGAGGATGACGGATTCAAGTGGTGCCAGGAATGCATTGAACAATGCCTGCCGAAGGCCGCCGAGTGCGGCGTGGTGATGGCGCTTGAAAATCATTGGGGATTGACCGGCACGCCTGAAGGGCAGTTGCGCCTGCTCAACGCTTTCAACTCGCCGTGGCTGGGCGCGCTTCTTGATACCGGGAATTTTTTGGAAGAGCCGTATGACAAACTTGAAAAGGTCGCGCCGCGGGCGGTGTTTGTGCAGGCCAAGACCTATTTCGGCGGCGGCGAATGGTACACGCTCGATTTGGATTACGCGCGGATTGCGCGCATTCTGGCTGCCGCAAATTATCGCGGCTACGTGTCAATAGAGTTTGAGGGGAAAGAGCCGGCGGAAACCGGCGTGCCAAAGAGCCTCGACATGTTGCGCAAGGCTTTCGGTATTTCAGGCGGTTGAGCGGAACGGCCCTGTCCGGACCGGCATGGTTATTCCTCAAAGTCGTAACTCGAGGTTTGCGTCCGCGGTCTCATGGCGATGGCCAGTTGGCGGCGCATTCTTTCCCGGTTTGCGGCATCGTAATATTCAACCGGGTTGTAATCATCGGTAAGCACACGCCCGGCGTGCTGCGGTGTCTCGACTACATTCGCAAAGGCCATTTCGGTTTGCATGCGGGCATCCGGGTGCACATGCTCAAAATCGGCGGGTGGCTTCATTTCCAGAGGGATACGGTCCGAGGCGACCAGCATCAGATTCCCGCCATAGTGGCTGATATGCGCCCGGACGGATTTGAAGACGCTTTTGAGGGTCTTCTCGAGCGAGCCGGCGAAGAAATTGCGGCCCGGGTCCAAATCGCCGAAACTGTTTATGACCAGCGTGCCGTTGGTGCGCAACAGCCGCTGCATGGCGGCAAACGCCTCCCTGGTCATAAGATGCGATGGGGATGAGTCGCCCAGAAATGCATCCAGCAAAATTGCATCGTATTGTTTCTGGCACCGGTTCAGGTAATGCCTGCCGTCGTCAATGATGATGTTCAATTTCTCCGGCTCAAGGTTGAAGTGCCGGCGTGCAATTCCCACAACCGCCGGGTTTATTTCCACCACATCCACTTTCACCCCTTCCCTGGCGAAGTTCATCGGGACAATGCCGACACCAAGTCCGATGCACAATGCGTGCTCGATGCGCGGGGTGTATGCCACGGCCAGATCGTGCAGCATGTAGGTGAACATCGAGAGGCTTTTCTTCTCGGCAGGATCGTAGGTGTTTTGGGTGAGGTAATCATTCAAATAATACCGCCGCAACTGGTTGGTGTGCTGAATGACAAGCAATTCCCCGAAAAGTGAGTTGCGCCGCTCCAGCTCCTCGAAGCCGGGGATGGCAAGGCGGGTTTCGGCCCTGAGTCCAGCGTAGCCGCCGGCCAGTCCGCCGAGCGCCGCCAGCAGAATTACCGCCGAACCGGCGCGGGAGGTTTGATTGCGGCGGATTATCCAGAAATAGCCTGCGGCGACAAGCATCAGCAGCGCGCCGGTCAGCAGCATGGTGACAGAGTTGGGCAGGAATGGAATCATGACGTAACCGATCAACACTGTGCCAAGCACGCTGCCGAGGGTGCTGATGGCCGAAAGCCGGCCCATCTGGCTTCCGACTGACGCCACCGACTGGGTGAGGTTCCGCACCACAAACGGGCCGACAGCCGCCAGCAATGTCAGAGGTGGGAAAAACAAAACCGCCGCTGCCGCCAGTGAGCCGAGCGCAAGCCGCAAGTCCAGGCATGCGTAGGCCAGCGGGCGGCAAACAGGCACTGTCAGGCACAAGTACACCGCCGCCGCAAGGATGCATGCGTACATTCGGCCCACCCCCGGGGTTTTGTCAGCCAGTATGCCGCCCAGATAGTAGCCGGCGGCCAGCGCAACCAGCGTAACCCCGATTTGTGCGGTCCAGACAAAGTGCGATGTTCCGAAATAGGGGGCGAGCATTTTGGCGCCCAGTATTTCAACTATCAATATGGCTGCGCCGGTTGCTGCTGCGGTGAAATACAAATACCGGCGCAACCCGGCCGGCAGCGCCGGCGCAGGCGGTTGGACCGGCGCCTGTGGATGAGACGGTTCCAGATGCGGCTTCTTCACTCCGGCTTTTGTAAAGGCAACCGGCCAATGGTGCAATAGCGAACTCAAAATGTTGCTGGTAATTTGAAAGTTGACATGGAGGCGCGTGATAACTAAAAATGAAGGTTCATTGATTCGTGGCGGTTGGCGGCAGTGAAGCCGCCCCACGCCCGACAATTTTGGGAAAGGAAGTGAGATAAGTTGACCGAGATTAAATTAAGAAAAGGCGAAAGCATAGACAAGGCCCTGCGCCGGCTGAAGAAGAAGGTGGATCGCGAAGGCACTTTGAAGGAAGTGCGCAACCACCGCCATTACGAAAAGCCGAGCGAAAGGCGCCGGCGCAAGGAGAAAGCCGCGCGCTTTTCGGCCATGCTGCGCGCCCGTTACGCCGACCTGTAACAGGAGCGCCGTTTTCATGCCGGGTGCGGCCTTTTTGACGGGCCGCACTCGGTTTTGTTTGTTCAGAGGAAATTTTTTATGTACGCCTTCTCCACCTGCTGGAATTCCCATCGCCACGCCGACGGACGGGCGATGTTGAGGGAAATCCGGGAGCTTGGGTTTGAGTATGCCGAGCTGAGCCACGGCATCCGGGTGAGTTTGTTGCCCGGCATATTCGACGCTGTTGAAGCCGGCGAGATTAAAATTTCATCGCTTCATAACTTTTGCCCGTTGCCGCTGGGTGTGAACCATGCGGCGCCGAATCTCTACAAATTCACCTCGCTGGATCAGCGTGAACGCGAGAGCGCCTACCGGCATACGCTCAAGACAATTGAAACCGCGGCGCGTCTGGGGGCGAAAGTGGTGGTGCTGCATCTTGGCAGGATTGAGATGCGTGAATACACAGACCGCCTTCTGGAAATGACCGCCAAAGGCCTCAACAACACGCCAAAATATGAGAAACTCTGCGCCGAGGTCATGAACAAGCGCGAGGAACTCAAGGAACGCCATCTGGCCGTCGCAGGCGAACTGTTGCGGCGTATCATACGCGATGCGGAAAAGGCCGGTGTCCGGCTGGGCATCGAAAACCGCGAGGCTTTGGAGGAGGTGCCGCTGGAGACCGATTTTCCGGCTTTTTTCCGCGAGTTTTCATCCCCTGTCGTGGCCTACTGGCATGACTGCGGCCATGCGCAGATAAAGGAAAACATCGGGTTCATACATCACGCGCTGCATCTTGAGTCGCTGGCCGACAGAATGGCCGGCCTTCACATTAACGACGTTGCTTTTCCAGGGGCCGATCATCTTGCTCCCGGCATGGGGGGCATTGACTGGGGCGCGCTCAAGCCCATGATAAAACCGGAGCACATCAAGGTCTTTGAGCTGGGGCCGTGGCTGCCGGTAAGCGAAGTGAAGAGGGGCATTGCGTACTTGCAATCAATCTGGGGAACAGAGTGAACAGGGGGCGGAAAATCTGGAGCATCTTCTGGCGCACAGCAGTTTGCGGCCTGCTGTTGTTCTGGATTTTTCACGCCATTTTCCAATACGAGGGCAAAAATGCGCTTGAGCAACGCGGGCAGAAATGGGAGGAGTTGCCTCGCAGCGAACAATGGCGCATGGCATGGACGCACGGCCCCGCCGGTTTGTGGCGGAATTTGCGCCAGATCAGTCCGGGCGCGCTTGCCGGCGGCACACTGCTGGCCGGGCTGACGGTTGTCATAGGCGTTTTGCGATGGCGCGCGGCGCTGGAAGTTCAGGGCATACAACTGCCATTGTCGCGCACTTTGGAGATTTCGTTTGTAGCGCAGTTTTTCAATTCCTTTCTTCTGGGTTCAACCGGCGGGGATTTGATCAAGGCGTTTTATGCCGCCCGCGAAACGCATCATAAAAAGCCGGAGGCGGCAGCCACGGTTTTTGCCGACCGCCTTGTTGGCTTGTGGGCAATGCTGCTTTTTGCCGGGGCGATGATGCTGCCGAATTTGAGCTTGTTGCGCGATCATGAGGTTCTGGCGGCTTCCTCGGCCATCATCCTGGGCATGCTTGCGGCGTGCACTGTTCTTGGACTGCTGGCATTCCGGGGCGGGCTTTCACAGCATTGGCCGGGCGCGCGGGCGGCGCTGCGCAAGCTGCCAAAGGGGGAATGGCTTGAGCGCTCGCTCGAATCCTGCCGCATTTTTGGACGCCGGCGGGATTATTTGGCAAGGGCGTTTGGCCTCTCGATGCTTTTGAATCTTGTGTGTGTGGCCCAATTCGTTGTCATTGCTGCGGGGCTTGGAGCCACGGCTTCGTTGTCTGCGTGGTTGTTGATTATCCCGGTTGTCCTGTGCATCGCCGCCCTTCCGGTGACGCCCAGCGGATTGGGCGTGCGCGAAAACCTGCTGGTGCTCATGCTTGCGGTTGATGAAATCCGCATCCCCGCAACAACGGCACTCAGTATTTCGTTGCTGGCCTATGCCGGCATGTTGTTCTGGAGCCTTGTTGGCGGGCTGGTTTATTTGACATTCCGCCAGCGGCATCATCTGGCCGAGGTGGCCGTCGAATCGCCTGAACAGAATTCCAGTCAATGATTGGCGGCTGGTTGCAACTTAAGCAACCACCGGCTCGATGCCGTGCAACTGGCAGTACGCAAGCAATTCTTTCTTGAAGTCGCCGTAGAAAAACAACTGGTGAAAACCGGGATAGCTCAGCAAATCGGGCTGCCCGTCCATCTTGAGCATCACTGAAACCACGCATCCGCCGGCCGGCGGCACGGAAACATTGTCCACAACCGTGCCGGTGCCAATTACCATGCTTGGTTTCGTCTGATTTGAAGCAGCCTTACCCGGCAGAAGCACATCCGCAACTGTTACGCGCCGGCCAACTTTCCACAGCGGACGCGGCACCGCGTCGCGGTTTCCGTGATGATGCATGATGCTGAACGGCTCAGGGGGCTGGTCGAAACCGTTCAACCGCGTTGGACACGAACAATGCGCCCCAATCAGGCATTGCCTTTGTGTTTCGGGAACCGGGTCCTGCTGGAAACCGGGCCGGTCAAATAAAAATTGCACGAGCGCATGGGTCACGCAGGCGCCCAAATCCGCTTCGCACGCCGCCGGAATGCCCTGATCATTCATCTTCGACCATGAGATGCATGGCAGGCTGACAGTGGTTTTGCCAAGTGCGCCAAGACAATCCATGGTAATCCCATCGCCTTCCTCGCGCTGGAGAATGTTTCGGGCAACAATGTAGCTTTTCAGTCCATTGCAAACATCGTCGAATGTGGCGCCGCTGATTTTTTTGGCCATCTTCAAGTAGGCTGCCGCCATGGCCTTTGCCTCTGCGTCCAGCGGCGTTGACTGATATTCATCCAAAAACGATTTGGCAGGCAGATAGCGCAGTTTGGTGCCGAAGAAAGGCAGCTCGGATTCCTTCCGCCCGGCCCCCTGCAAAACTATGAAACGCATCTCGCGCAACCGCGCGCCGGTCTTGAGCATTTTCAATCCGAATGCAGCCTGCGAAAAATCGCTGGTTGAGCAGATAACCGCCCCGGTCTGTTTTGCCAAATTTGCGGTGTTTGTGGTGAAGGCCGTGCCAACCGGCGAAAAAATGATTGTTTTAAGACCGCTGGCAGCCGCTTTTGCCGCAGTGGGCCACGCGTGTTGCTGGCGGTCCAGCAGCATCACCAACAATCCATCAGCGCGGGCTGCTTTTGCCGATTCCAGCCACCCATCCGCCTCAGCCAGTGAAAAAATTGGTTCTTCGCGCAAGACAACTTTCAATCCAAGCGCCTTTTCCGCAGCCTGCAACTGGCGGGTGTACTCTTCGCGCGCCCTGGTCCCGTCGTAAATGTCTCCCGGCCAGAGTATCCCGTAATTTCCTTTGCGCCGGACAAAGGCCGCGTAAATGACCGGGACATACCGCGCTCCCGGGCCATTGGGACGGATGGGTTGTTCCTTTGCGGCAAGAATTTCATCCAGAAATGGCGGCAACAGCATTGCGCCGCCAGCCATCCATAGAAAACGCCTGCGATTCAACATCAGCCGGCATGCATCTGCGCTCATAAGTATTACTTAACTAACTTTCGGTTCCCGGCCGCTGTTTGTCAAATCCTAATTCTTTTTCCATGGTTGAAGGTGGTGTAAGAAATTGTGTGTAAAAATGGAAAAGCGGGTGTATCTGGGTATTATGAAAACACAAAACCCTAAACCTAGAAAGGACGATACACCCATGAGAGCC
>Ga0315298_1004203_pt1 | contig 21796 bp, 21 predicted proteins | sample WHS_1_MG_FD_203077 | JGI IMG/M metagenome (GOLD analysis project Ga0315298, IMG submission 203077) | Extremophilic microbial mat communities from Washburn Hot Springs, YNP, Wyoming, USA - WHS_1_MG | ecosystem: Environmental > Aquatic > Thermal springs > Hot (42-90C) | place: USA: Wyoming...
TGCGAGGAGGTGGCGAAATTCCGCGCCGCCCGGCGGCTCTGGGCCCGCCTGATGCGGGAGCGTTGCGGGGCCTCCGACCCTCGTTCGTGGCAGCTGCGCTTCCACACCCAGACGGCCGGGTCGAGCCTCACGGCGCAACAACCGCTGAACAACATCGTCCGGACGACTCTGGAGGCCCTGGCCGCCGTCCTGGGCGGGACGCAATCGCTTCACACAAACTCGTTCGACGAGGCCCTGGCCTTGCCCAGCGAACAGGCCGTACGGGTCGCCCTGCGGACGCAGCAGATTATCGCCTTCGAGAGCGGGGTGGCCGATACGGTGGACCCGCTCGGCGGTTCCTATTACATCGAGAATCTCACCGATCGCATCGAGGCCGAAGCCCTTGCCTACATCGACCGGATTGAGGCCATGGGCGGAGCGGCGGCCGCCATCGAGAAGGGGTTCGTCCAGAAGGAGATCGAGGACAGCGCCTACCGGTACCAGCGGGCCGTGGAGGAGGGGCGCCGGACCGTGGTCGGGGTGAACTCCTTCCAGCTCGAAGAGGAGCAACCCCCACCGCTGCTCGAGGTGGACCCCGAGGTCGAACGGCGCCAGAAGCGCCTTCTGGCCGAGGTCAGAGCCGCACGCGACGGGCGGGCCGTGGCCCGGGACCTTGAAGCTTTGCGGCAGGCCGCCCGGGCCGAGGGGGAGCCTCTGCTGCCGCGCATTATCGACGCGGTGCGCGACTACGCGACCTTGGGCGAGATCTGCGGCGTCCTGCGCGAGGTGTTCGGGGAGTATCAACCCGCGCGCACGGCGGGGGCGGCGGAGACGGGCGTCCCCGCCGACGGGGGACGGGGGTGGACCGGATGAACGGCGACCGGCCCATCCGAGTACTTTTGGCCAAACCGGGTCTTGACGGTCACGACCGGGGCGTGAAGGTGGTCGCCCGCGCCCTGCGCGATGCGGGAATGGAGGTCATTTATACGGGCCTGCGTCAGACCCCCGAGGCCATCGCTGAAGCCGCCCTCGAAGAGGATGTGGACGTCGTCGGTCTGAGCTCGCTTTCCGGGGCGCACCTGACGTTGTTCCCGAGGGTGGTCTCGGAGCTGACCAGGAGGGGTCTGGACGACGTCATCGTCGTCGGCGGAGGTATAATCCCGGCTAAAGACGTTCCCGAGCTCCGCAAGGCCGGGGTCAAGGCCGTGTTCGGTCCCGGTACCCCTACCGGTGAAATCGTCTCGTTCATCCGGCGGGCCGTGACCCGAGAGGCGGCGGAGGGCCGGCCGGAGCCGGACGCGGGTCGCTGAAGGAGAGGTCCTGGGACGATGGTCGGAGTCGCCCATATCGGCATCGCCACGAAAGACGCGGAGCGCAGCCTGCGTTTTTATACCGAGGTTTTAGGTCTGGAGGTCGCCGGCCGCGAATCGACGGGGGACCTTGAGATAACCTTCCTCGCCGCCGGGGCGACGGAAATCGAGCTCCTGCAGCCGGTGGCCGGGCGGCCCAGCACCGTTGCGAAGTTTCTGGAGAGCCGCGGCGAGGGGTTGCACCATGTGGCCTTCACGGTGGACGACGTAGGGGCCGCCCTGGATAAAGCCAGGGCGGCCGGGTACACCCTCATCGACGAGAAGCCGCGCGCCGGCGCCGGCGGGGCGATGATCGGCTTCGTGCACCCGAAAGGTACGGGCGGCGTGCTCGTCGAATTCGTCCAACCGGTGCGTTAGCTCGGCCGGGAAGGGGTTTCACGGTCATGCCTGGGGACAAGCTGGCCGAGCTGAGGCGCCGCCGGGAGGAAATCCTCGCCGGAGGCGGACCCGAGAAAGCGGCCAAACAGCACGAGCGCGGCAAGCTCACCGCTAGAGAGCGGCTTGACCTTCTGTTCGACCCGGGTAGTTTCGTGGAGGTCCAGACCTTCGTGACCCACCGCTGTCACGATTTCGGTATGGACCGGGAGAAGGCTCCGGGCGAAGGGGTCGTCACCGGCTACGGGACGGTGGACGGTCGGTTGGTTTACGCCTTCGCCCAGGACTTCACCGTCATGGGCGGGGCTTTGGGCGAGATGCACGCGGCCAAGATTTGCCGGGTCATGGACCTGGCCCGGGAGGTCGGCGCTCCGTTCGTGGGCCTTAACGATTCGGGCGGAGCGCGCATCCAGGAGGGAGTCGACGCCCTCCACGGCTACGGCAACATCTTCTACCGGAACACCCTGGCCTCCGGAGTGATACCCCAGATTTCCGCCATCATGGGTCCCTGCGCGGGGGGAGCCGTGTATTCGCCCGGGCTTACGGACTTCATCTTCATGGTCGGCGGGACCAGCCAGATGTTCATCACCGGACCGCAGGTCATCAAGGCGGTGACGGGAGAAGAGGTTTCGATGGAGGACCTCGGCGGGGCGGCGACGCACAATCGGACGAGCGGGGTGGCTCATTTCTACGCCCGCGGGGACGAAGAGTGCCTGGCCATGATTCGCCGTCTGCTGTCCTTTTTGCCCTCGAACAATGTCGAGGACCCGCCGGTGTATCCGGTGACGGACGACCCGGACCGGGCTCATCCGGCCCTCCGTGAGGTAGTGCCGGCCGAGCCGGACAAGGCCTACGACGTCAGGGACGTCATCATCCCGCTCCTGGATAACGGGGACTTCATGGAAAGTCAGGCGTTCTGGGCCGAGAATATGGTCACCGGGTTCGGGCGTCTGGCCGGCCGGACCGTCGGCGTCATCGCCAACCAGGTCAAGGTCCTTGCCGGCGCGATCGACATAAACGCTTCGGACAAGGCCGCGCGGTTCGTCCGTTTCTGCGACGCTTTTAACATCCCCCTCCTGACTCTGGTCGACACCCCGGGCTACCTTCCGGGTACGGCTCAAGAGTACGGGGGCATTATCCGGCACGGGGCCAAACTTCTTTACGCCTATTCCGAGGCGACCGTTCCGAAAATCCAGCTCATCCTGCGCAAGGCTTACGGCGGTTCCTATCTGGCCATGTGCGCCCGCTCGCTGGGAGCCGACCTTGCCTTCGCCTGGCCCGGGGCCGAGATAGCCGTTATGGGTGCGGCCGGGGCGGTCGAAGTCATTTTCCGTGACGAGATGAAGACGGCCGCGGACCCGGCCAAGGTGAGAGCCGAACGCATCGCGGCGTACGAGCGGACGTTCGCCAACCCCTACGCGGCGGCCGCGCGCGGCTATATCGACGCGGTCATCGACCCCGCCGACACCAGGCCGCAGCTCATCCGGGCTTTCGCGGCCCTGGCTTCGAAGCGGGAGAGCCGGCCGGCGAGAAAGCACGGCAACTTCCCGGTCTAGGTGCCGGCGGGGCCGCCGGGTGCTCCGCCCGGGCGCTGCGGCCGGGCGCTCCGGACTTTCGGGGGCGGCGCCGAGACGGCAAAAGAGAAGGAGACGGCCTTTGCGGGATTGGATTCCGATGCAGGGTCGGGGGCGGCGGACCCCCCGAAGAGTTGAGGGTCAAGCCGGCGGCCCGGAGCCTCCGACGGCCGCGGCGGCCCGGCATCGCCTGGCCGTCGTCGCGGCGGCCGTCGCTTCTTTTCTGGAGGGCGAGGCCGCCCGGGCGTCGCCGGGCTCCGCGGGTACGGCTCCGGCGTTTCGTATCCGCTCGGTGAGCGGACCGTGGGGGGACGGCGTGTACGGGAGCGGCCTGTGGGGGAACGTCCCGCAGGCGACGGAGCCGCAGGCGACCGGGCCGTGGGCGGTATCAAGCTTCCGGTGGACCAAAGCCGGACGCACCGAAGCCCTGTCGGCCGGCAATGAGCTGGAAATCAGGAGGCGGATGGGGCGGATATGACCATCAGGCGGTTCCGTGTCAGCGTCGACGGGGAGACTTTTGAGGTGGAAGTCGAAGAAATAGCCTCGCCTCGGCCGAGCCCGCCCCCTCTTGTCCCGCCCCCGGCGGCCGTTCCGCCCGCGGCCGTTCCCCCGGCGGCCGTTTCGCCGCCGCCCGGCCCCGTGGTCGGGTCCGGCCCCGTGGTCGGGCCCGGCCCCGGCCGCGCCGCGGCACCGCCCCGGACCGGCCGCACCCAGCCCGCCGGCGGGGAGAGGGTGGACGCGCCCCTTCCCGGAACCGTCGTCTCGGTCCCGGTCCAGCCGGAGCAGTCCGTCAAGGCGGGGCAGACCCTGGCCGTCCTTGAGGCGATGAAGATGCAGAACGAAATCGTCTCGCCGCGGGACGGAAGGGTCCGCGAAGTCCTCGTCAAGAAAGGCGACACCGTAGCCGTCGGGGACGCGCTGGTCACTCTGGAGTAACCCGGGGAGCCGCCCCCGGGCCATACGAGCCGCCCGCGGGCCATACTAACTCCATGCGGGTGTGGAAGGCCTTTTACGCCTTAGTCGTCCTGGTCTGGTCGTTCTTGGTCGTCTGGAACCGTTTCTTGGTGCCTCTAGACCAGACGCCGTATTTCTGCCCCGAAAAGACCTTCTCGGTGGTCGGCTTCTTCGAGAACGGTACCGGCCCTGAGTTTCCCGATTCGCTGCCGACCCTCCGAAGTTACGCCAGGCTTTTTAATGTGGTCTCGCCCTTCTGGTACACGGTGGGACCGGACGGACGTCTGGTCGCCGACGGATATCGTCCGGAGGTGGTCGCCTTCGCCCGCTCCCGGCGCCTCAAGATAGTTCCGTTGGTCACCAACGAGAAATCCGGCCCGGGTAACTCGGCCGACGCCATCCGGACCGACTTCGCGCGGGCCGCGCTTGTCGACCGGCTGGTGTCCGTTGTCCTTGACCGCGGCTACGACGGTCTGAACCTGGACTTCGAGCTCTTACCGCCCGAGCGCCGTCAGGACTATTCGGCGTTCGTGAAAGAGCTGGCCGCCTCGCTGCACGGAAAGGGCCGAACGCTCACGGTCTCGGTCTTTCCGGACGTGGAGGTCGCGAACACCATCAGCGGGTTCTTCGATTACCAGGCCATCGGGCAGGCCGCCGACTTCGTGGTCCTGATGGCTTACGACCGGCACTGGTCGGACACCGCGCCGGGACCGGTGGCTCCGGAGGCGTGGGTGGAGGCGGGTCTGGACAGCCTTCTCGGTCACGTACCGGCGGAAAAGGTGCTTTTGGGGATTGGAACGCACGCCTACGATTGGCCGGCCGCTGAAGGCGGGGGAATAGCCGAGTACCTGCCGACGAGAGTGGCGCTGGAGCGGGCGGTCGAAAGCGGGTCGAAAGTCCTCTACGACCCGGCGAGCCGGCAATCCTTCTTCACTTATACCGCCGATACCGGAGTGCCCCGGGAGGTGTGGCTGCAGGATGCGGGTAACCTCGTCGACAAGGCGGAACTGGCTCTGCGGCGGGGTCTGGGCGGCGTTGCGGTTTGGCGGCTGGGTTTCAGCGAGGACGGGGCTCTGGAGAGCCTCGGGCGCGCTCTCGGACGGAGGTCCGGGCCGTGAAAGGGGCGTGGGGCCGCGCCGGCCCGGGCCGGCGCCCGAGCGGGCTGCGGGCGGGCTCGGCGGACGGAACGCGGAAGGGATGAAGAAGCCGTCAACGAATACGGTTACGCTGTCGGGGTGACGGCCGGGCGGGTTCACGAGGGCCCCGACATCCTTCGCGAGGAGGTCGAGCCGGGATGAAGGCCTTGAACTTTTACAGTTCCGTCTACCACGGCAACATCCTCACGCGTAAAAAGAGCTGCACCATCCGCTTGGGCGACAAGTCCCAGAAGTACCACGAGGGCGACGTCGTTCTCATAACCTACGGGAACCGCTTTTCTCCGCGACGCCGTCTCTTCGAGGCCGTCCTGGACCTGGTCGAGGTGAAACCTCTGGCCGAGCTGACCAGCCGCGACATCAACGGCGAAAACCCCGATATGCAGGGAGTTGAGGACGTAAAGGCCTTCCTGGAGAAAATCTACGGTCGCAAGATTGGTTCTGAGGAATTGGTCACCGTAATTTACTTTTCCATCATTACTAAGTGACATTTAGTGACGACGTGACATTTAGTAACGACGCCGCTTGAAATGGACGCCCTAGACGGCGAAGCCCCGCCCCGGCCCAAGGCGGAGCTGCGAAAGCTGTATCTTGAGCGGCGGCTATCCCTCGGCCCTGAGGCTGAGGAGCTTGGTCGGCGGGCTCAGCTGTTTCTCGTCGGCAGCGACGCCTTCCGAAGGGCCGCCTGTCTCATGGTCTATCTTCCTTTCCGGGGCGAGGTCCCGACCGACCTCATTATCCAGAGGGCGCTGGCGGCCGGAAAGACCGTCGCGGCCCCCGTCACCGTCAAGGAGGTCCGGCGGCTGGTCCCCTTCCGCTTGACGGACCGGCCCGAGCCGCAGCTGCGCCGAGGCGCCTACGGCATAGCGGAGCCCGACCCGGCCCGCTGCCAAGCCGTCGCGCCCCGCAGCCTTGATTTAGTAGTCGTCCCGGGCGTGGCTTTCGACGCGGAGGGGGGGCGCCTCGGGTACGGCGGCGGCTATTACGACCGGTTCCTGACGACCGAAGCTCCCCAGGCGGTGCGGTCGGCCCTGGCCTATGAGGTCCAGGTCTCGGAGCAGCCGTTGCCTCTGGAAACAAGCGACGCGAGAATGGATTTCATCTTCACGGAGCGACGGGTCTTGGCGGCCCGGCGGGTGCGCTGAGGGGAAGCGGGGCGATTCATCCGGCCACCAATCTCGTCCCGATTATCAGCAGGGCCGCTCCCGCCAACCGGACCCAGTTCACCGGCAGCCGCGGCGCTTCGAACCAGCCGAAATGGTCGATGACCAGAGCGGCGCACAGTTGGGCCGTGACGATGACCGCCACGCCCAGCCCGGCCCCGGTAATCGGGAAAGCCGAGGCCACGCCGATAATGATAAAGACACTCAAAAGCCCCCCGAGATAGCAGTACCATGGGGTCCCCGACAGGGCGAAAGCCCGGGGCCCGAGTCGCCCGGTGTAAACCAGCATCCCCGCAAGGAAGAGGCCGCTCAAGACAGTTCCGATGATGTGGACCAGAGTGCTGGTCTCTACAAGCCCGACCCGCTTACTGAGCGCGGCGTTGAAAACGCCCTGGAACGACATCGCGGCCCCCGCCGCCGCGGCGGCGGTGAGAGCCAGGACCATTTTCCCCGGCAGAAAGGCCACCCCCGCGCCTAGTGTTCCCCGGAGAGTCGCCTTGACAAATGGTCGCGCCCGCCTGTACTTTCTGTGGGTAGGAGGTGGGCGGATGGCCGAGGCCGCCAGAGTCCCCCGGTATTTCGGAGAGATTGTGGAAAGCGCTTGGCACGTTCCTGACTTCGTCGGCGCCGTCGTCTCGAGCCGTTTCGTCGTGAACTGGCTCAACGTCCAGGTTCCCTCTTTCAGTCAACTCGAGGTCTTCCTGGCCGCGAACTGGTTCGATGCCGGTGTGCGCAAACGGTACGCGGGACTGGTCAAGGCTCTCGGCGCCGTGGCGAAACGATGGCCCGGCCATTTCGACATCGAACGCCTGAGTCCGGAGTCGTTGGGTGTCGATGATTGGGAAGAGGTCTTTCTGCGGCTCATGCAGCGGGGCTACCCTTCCGGTGCGGTCGGTGAGATCCTGCGAGCCGTGTTCCCGTACGTAACCGAGCTGCGCCGCGACGATGTCTTTCTGGGTGACGAAATCGAGATTTACTTCATGATTCCTTACATAGGACGCAACCGCGAGATACCGCAGGAGCAAATCGTCCGCGAGGCTCTTCGTTACGGAGCGGACCGCCAGGAACTCGAGTACCATCTGCACCGGCGGAAGCCTCCCAAGGCGCCTTATCGAGGAGCCATAGTCCTGACGTTCAAGAACCCGGGCGAGGCGCCGTACACCTGGCGGGCGCGGAAAGTGGCCTCGGGCTGGCTCCGGGTTCCGGTAGCGCAGCCGCAGCTCAATATAACGACCAAGGTTGAAGTGTGGATCAACTACAATGTCGCTTTCCGGGGCTACTGGCTGGCCCAGATGTTCCTCATCGCGGCCGGCATGGCCCAGAACAAACGGCGGCGGGTTCCCCCGGAGATAGAGGCCGAGTGGGCCGACTTCCGCACCCGGCTTGGAACGTAAAACTCCGTCGCTACCCGGCTGGAGCGCCATGGTTCGGGAGCGTCGCCGTGGTTCGACAAGGGATAGCTGGGGGATAATAGGGGGAGCGGCTGCTCGCGGCAGCCGCTCCCGATGTCCTGCCGGCCGGCCGGTCTTCGTTCCGCGTTCAGACGGTCGGACCGCCGCCGGTGCGGAGACCGGCTCCGCCGGCGAGGCGGGACTCGGCGTCCTGGATCATCCGCCGGACCATGTGGCCGCCCATCGCGCCGCACTGCCGAGCGGGATAATCCCCCCAGTAACCGTCCTGCGGGGTCTGCAGGCCGATTTCACGCGCAATCTCGTACTTGAACTGATCGAGCGCTTGTTCGGCTCCGCGGACCAGGATGCGATTGCTCCTCTGACCCTGTCCCATCGTTTTCACCTCCTTCCAGAGATGTCTCGGTTCCCAAGTGGGGCGGCTCGAGCCGCTATTTTGCAGATTTACCTGCGCCTTTGTCTTTTAACGACGGAGCGGCTGCCAAAACAGCCGCTCCAGTTTTCCTTGTCTTCGGTTGCGCGACTCCGATTTGGACTCTCGGGCGACGCCTGAAACCAACCCGGCGTTGTCCGTCGGTCGGCGGCTATCGGGTAGCCGTATATCCTCCGACACCGCCGCCGACGCCGCCTCCGACACCGCCCAAGCCGCCCCCCGCGAAGCCGCCTCCAACGGTGGCTCCACCGCCGCCGTAGCCCCCGCCGAAGCCGGCTCCGCCGGCGAAGCCTCCGCCGGACAGGCGCATCTCGGCGTCCTGGATCATGCGCCGGACCATATGGCCGCCCATCGCCCCGCACTGCCGGGCGGGGTAGTCACCCCAATATCCGTCGGGCGGAGCCTGCAGACCGATTTCGCGCGCGATCTCGTACTTGAACTGGTCGAGAGCTTGTTCCGCTCCGCGAACGAGAATGCGGTTCGACCGCTGTCCCGCTCCCATTGTCTCACCTCCTTTTGGTAACTCACTCGTAGGCTCGACCCTTTAGTCGCGAGTCTAGGTTTAACGTCGCCGGGTCGTCCGTATGCTGGTGACTTGTTGGAGCCTCTGGAGACGTCCGACGCCGGATTCTTTTTGTGTTGAGGGGCGAGTAGGACTTGCAGGATGGCCGGGGGTCGGATAGAATGAGCCTGACGTGGGAAGTAGTGGGATAGGGTGGGAAGGCTGTCTTGCTCTACGGCGAGTACCACCACACGCTGGACGAGAAAGGGCGAGTGAGTCTGCCCGCCAAGTTCCGAGCGGAGCTCGGCGACCACGTCGTTGTCACCAAAGGACTCGAAAAGTGCATATTCGTCTATTCGAGCAAGCGTTTTGAAGAGCTTGTGGCCAAGCTGGAAGCTCTGCCTCTCGGTCGGAAAGCGGTGCGGGATTTCTCCCGCATCTTGCTGGCCAGCTCCACTGACGCGGAGGTCGACAGTCACGGGCGTATCCTGCTTCCGGCCAACCTCCGCCAATGGGCCGGCCTCGAACGGGCCGTAGTTTGGATCGGGGTGTCCTCAAGAGCCGAAATCTGGGACCCGGTCGCTTACGAGGCCTTCACCAAGCGGGCGGAAAGCGAGTTCGAGACCATTGCCGAGGAGCTTCTCTAAACCTGTCGGCGCGTCACCTTTGCGATCGGGGCGGCGGGGGCCGGAGCGAAGGTCCCGCGAAGAGCCGCGCCCGCCAAGCCCGGTCCAAAGTTGCTGCTCCCCGATGCGTGGCGAGGAACCACCCGGGTCAGTCCGGGAGGTCATGGCCTGGCCACGCCCCTTTTAAAGCGGGCTGCTCGTCCGGGAGGGCAAGCGGCATGAGATACGGGCACCGGCCGGTCATGCTCGAGGAAGTGGTGAGCATCATCGACGCCGGTCCCGGAGCGGTTTACATCGACGCTACGGTCGGCCTGGGCGGTCACGCCGAACGTCTGGCCGAGCTGGCGGGTCCGTCCGGCCGGGTACTGGGACTCGACCGCGACCCCGAGGCTCTTAAGGGGGCCGAGGCCAGGCTCGGCCGTTTCGGCGGGCGGGTGAAGCTGGTCCACCGGCGTTTCAGCGAACTCGATACCGCGGCGCGTGAGGCCGGCATCGAGAGAGCCGACGGAATCCTGTTCGACCTGGGAGTGTCCTCGCCCCAGCTTGACGTAGAGGAGCGCGGTTTCTCCTACCGCGGGGGGGCGCCGCTGGATATGAGGATGGACCCGAGCTCCGGCGGTCCGACGGCCGCCGACCTGGTGAACGGGCTCGGACGGGCCGAGCTGACGAAAATCCTGCTTGACTACGGCGAGGAAAGGTGGGCGCGGCGGATAGCCGATTTCATCGTGCGCTCGCGGGCGCAGGGGCCGATAACCACAGCCGACCGGCTCGTCGAGGTCATTAAGCAGGCCGTGCCGGCTCGGGCTAGACGAAGGGGAGGTCACCCCGCCCGCCGCGTCTTTCAGGCTTTGCGGATAGCGGTGAACGGTGAGCTTGAGGAACTGAGGCGGGCTCTCCTCAAAGTCCCGGAAATCCTGGCTCCGGGCGGGCGGGTAGTGGTCATCTCTTACCATTCTCTCGAGGACCGTATCGTGAAGACCGAGTTCCGCGGGGCCGAGCGGGGCTGCCGGTGTCCGCCGGGGCTGCCTGAATGTCGCTGCGGCGGGCGGCCCACCCTGAAGGTGCTGACTCCCCGGCCTCTCACGCCGCGTCCGGAGGAACTCGAGACTAATCCGAGGGCCAGGAGCGCTAAACTGCGGGCGGCCGAACGGCTCCCGTTATAGGCCGACGAGGCGGTGAATAGAGTTGATGAGGGTCACGTCCTTGGCGTCGGTGGCGACGGTTTCGCGGCGACGGGGGAAGGCGGCGTCGGCCGTCGGGCCCGCAGCGGCTCTGGGCCGTCCGAGGTCGCGGGGGCGGGCCGGGACGGCCGGGGCCGCTCAAGCGGACGAGGCGGCCCAGCAAAACCTAAAGTCCTATCTGCTCTATCTGTCCTGCGCCTTCGTCCTGGCCGTGGCCCTATCTTGGAGCTGTTCGACCACGGCCCGCCTGGGCTACCGCATTGACGAGCTGAAAAAAGAAATCGCCGCCCTCAACGACGCAAAGGACAGGTTGTCCTACGAGCTGTCGGGTTTGGAGTCCGCCTCCCGGATTGAACGCGAGGCGTTGGCAATGGGCATGGTGCGGCCGGACTACGTCCGTCCGGCGGCGGGCGAGACGGGCTCGAACGCCGCGCCGTCCGCATCGTCCTGGAACGGCGGGCCGTCTTCCGCGGGGACCGGTCAGACGGCGACCAGGGTCATTCACCTCGATCCGGCCGAGCCGGGCCGGGATTCGGCCGCGACCGGCGCGACGAACGCGACGGCCGCAGGCCGGGGTACGGCGGGCTCGGGGGATAAGACCGCGGCTTTGGCCGCCGCCGGCCCTCGGAGCGGTCTCGGGTCTCTCTTGGAACGTTTTTACCGGTGGTTGACGGGTATCTCCCAGGTCGAGGCCCGCGACTGGCAATAGAACCCGGACGGGCCGGCAGGTCCCGCGGCGGCGGGACTCCGGGCGGATCTTGAAGGCGGGGACCCTTCGTGACGACACTGCCCGGGATCGGCCTGCGCCGGCGCGTCGCCGTCCTGCTCGTCCTCACGTTCCTGTTCTCCATCGTGCTTTGCGGCCGACTCGGTTATCTACAGTTCGTCCGGGGGGCCGAGCTCCGGGAGCAGGCCTTCAGCGTCCGCACACACGAAGTCCCGGTCGAAGCCCGTCGGGGGACAATCTACGACCGGGCGGGCCGGGAGCTGGCGGTCAGCGTCAACGTGGATTCCGTCTTCGCCGTCCCGGCCGAGGTGAAAGACTCTTCGGAGACGGCGCGCAAGCTGGCCCAGGTCCTGGGCCTCGACTATGATTGGGTGCTCAATCGCCTGACCCAGAAAGAAGCCTTTGTCTGGATAAAGCGGAAAATCCCCGACGAGGTGTCTCAGGCGCTGAAGGCTCTGGACCTTCCCGGGGTAGGCTTCACCCAGGAGAGTCAGAGAGTCTATCCGAAGCAGGAACTGGCCGCGCAGGTTCTTGGTTTCGCGGGCATTGACAGCCAGGGGCTGGCCGGGGTCGAGTACACGTACGACAAACAGCTCCGCGGGACTCCGGGCTCCATCGTCATCGAGTACGACGCTCTAGGCCGGCAGATTCCTCAAGCGATGCACCGCTACATCCCTCCGACGGACGGCCAGAGTTTGGTTCTGACCATCGACGAGGTCATCCAGAGTATGGTCGAGCGCGAGCTTGACACCATCATGGCGGAGAACAAGCCCAAGCACGCGACCATCATCGTCATGGACCCGAACACCGGCGAGATTCTCGGCCTGGGCTGTCGCCCCACTTTCGACCCCAACCACTTCGCGGACTACCCCGCTGAGACGTGGCGGAACTTCGCCGTCAGCGACACTTACCACCCCGGCTCGACGTTCAAGCCTATAACGGCGGCGGCCGCGCTGGACGCGGGAGTGGTGAGTACCGCCGACCGGTTCTATTGCGGCGGCAGTATTGTGGTGGAGGACCGCACAATCCACTGTCACCGGGCCGGCGGGCACGGTTCACTCAGTTTCTACGGCGTCATCGAACAGTCATGCAACGTGGGTTTCGTGCAGATCGGTCTCAAACTTGGAGCGGATGGCTTTTATAAGTACTGGCACGCCTTCGGCCTGGATACGGTAACCGGCGTGGACCTGCCGGGCGAAGCCACCAGCCTCATCATGCCCGAGAAAGACGTCCGCCCGGTCGATTTGGCCGTGATGTCCTTCGGCCAAACCCTCACCGTCACGCCCATCCAGCTGGCCCGGGCCATCGCGGCCATCGCCAACGGGGGTTACCTGGTGACGCCCCACGTGGCTAAGGAGTTCCGAAGCCCGGACGGAAAAACGGTGACGCCCATCGAGTGGCCGAAGGGGCCGCAGATTATCGCCTCGGATACTTCCCGGGAAGTGGTCAAGGGGATGGAGGCGGTGGTCGAGACCGGGACCGGCAAAGTAGCCTACATGCCGGGCTACCGGCTGGCCGGCAAGACCGGTACCTCCCAGAAGACGGTCGGCGGAGTGGTTTCCTCGTCGGCCTTCGTCTCCTCCTTCTGCGGTTTCGGCCCGGCCGATGCCCCGAAGGTCCTGGTGCTGGTAGTGGTGGACGAACCGCAGGGGGCCTACTACGGCAGCCAGGTGGCGGCGCCGCCGTTCGGCCGGCTCATGCGGGATATCTACCGTTATCTGGAAATCCCGTTAGTCTTTGAACCGGGTGAGAAGAAGGCGACGGCCGGAAGGGAGACGGCCGCTCCCAGCGAAGTGACGGTCCCCGGCGTCGTCGGACTGCCCGTGGGGCAGGCTCTCGCCAGGCTCCAGGAGGCCGGCCTGCGGGCCGAGGTTTCCGGGGAAACCGGGGGGACGGTTTCAAGCCAGACTCCGGGGGCCGACGCCAGGGTGGCCGCAGGGACCCTGGTCCTTCTTGAAGCCCGGGGGTCGGAGACAGCGGCCGGTCTCGTCAGTGTCCCCAACGTGGTCGGCCGGACGGTGACGGAAGCCGCCCGTCTTGTCGAGGCGGTCGGGCTGCACCTGGTCGTCGAGGGGACGGGCCTGGCGGTCTCCCAGGACCCGCCGGCGGGCGCAGCGGTCCCCGCCGGCACGCCGGTGACCGTAAGATTCCAGGCTCCGGGCCCGTGAGCCATCTTTTGCATGTCTTGCCGGAAGCGAAGAAGGATACGGCAGGTAGATCCGTATCCCAAGGGCGGGTGAAGAGCCGAGGGCGGGAAGAGCCCCGGTTTGACGGCGGGGATGCGGTGACGATGCAAGGCCGGGGTACGGTTATTGGGGGTATGGTCGACGCCGAAGCTCACTTCGCTCCTTGAGGGGCTGGAGGTCAGGCGCGTGGTCGGCGACCCGACGGTGGACGTCGCCGGGATAGCCTACCACTCCGGGCGGGTTGAGCCCGGCTACGCTTTCTTCTGCGTCCGCGGTTTCGTAGCCGACGGACACCGCTTCATCCCCGAGGCTGTGCGGCGGGGAGCCGCGGTCCTGGTCGTGGAGGGCGAGGCCGGCCTGGAGTTGGCCCGCGAAGGTCTGAAGGACCTCGGCGGCCCGGGGGGTCCCGGACCGGAGCCCCCGCCCGCTGTGGTGGTCCTCCCGGACGTCCGCGCGGCCATGGGAAGGGCGGCGGCCAATTTCTACGGGCATCCCTCCCGCCGGTTGCGGGTGATCGGGGTGACGGGGACCAACGGTAAGACCACGACGACCCACCTGGTCTGGGAGCTGCTCCGAGCCGCCGGGCGACGGTGCGGGCTTATCGGAACGGTCAAGACCGTCGTGGGGGGACGGGTGCTGCCGGCCGAGCGGACGACGCCGGAGGCGTTCGATCTGCAAGGCCTGGCCGCCCGTATGGTCCAGGCCGGCGACACCCATCTCAGCCTGGAGGTCGGCTCGCACGCTTTGGTCCTGGGACGGGTCGAGAGTTTCGAGTTCGACACGGCCGTGTTCACTAACCTGACCCAGGACCACCTTGATTTCCACGGCGACATGGAAAGCTATTTCGCCGCCAAGGCCCGGCTGTTCGAGAGTCTTGGGCGCAGCTACCTGGACCGGCCCAAAGCCGGCCCGAAAGCCGCCCTCCTCAACGCCGATGACCCGTATTCGTCCAGATTGGCGTCGCTGACCCGGGCCCCGGTCGTCACTTACGGTCTGGGGACCGGCGGGGACCTGGGACGGCCGAGCCTATGGGCGGGAGAGGTGAGACTCGACCGCGGGCGGACCAGCTTCCTTTTGAAAGTCCGCGCCGGACTCGGGATCGGGCTCCCCGGCCCCGAGGCCTTCGAGCGCTCCGTGACCCTGTCGCTGACGGGCCGACACAACGTTTCCAATGCTTTGGCGGCTCTCGGGGCCGTCCTGCTGGAGGGCCTGGAGCCCGAGTCGGCGGTGGAGGCGCTGGCTCGGGTCCAGGGTGCCCCCGGGCGTTTCGAGACGGTCGACGCGGGTCAGCCTTTCCTGGCTGTGGTGGACTACGCCCACACGCCAGACGGTCTGGAAAACGTCCTCGAAGCGGCGCGGGCTCTCAATCCGCGCCGGGTTATCACCGTGTTCGGGTGCGGCGGGGACCGCGACCGGACCAAGCGTCCCTTGATGGGTGAAGTTTGCGGTCGGCTGTCGGATTTCTGCGTAGTGACGTCGGACAACCCCCGTAGTGAGGACCCGGAGGCCATCATCCGGGAGATAACGCCCGGTCTCAAACGCCTGGGACTCAAGGAAGGCCGCGAGTACGTGGTCGAGCCGGACCGGGCCCGAGCTATCCGGCTGGCCGTGGAGGCGGCCGAACCCGGGGACCTCGTCCTGGTGGCCGGTAAAGGCCACGAGACCTACCAAATCTTTGCGGACAGAACCATCCATTTCGATGACCGGGAGGTTCTCCGGGAGGCCATCGCCGACCGGGGGAAAGGAGCAGCCGGTGGCTTCTGAAGTAAGGAGAAGGGCCGGCCCGCCGCGGCCGCTCTTTTCGGTCGAAGAGGCGGCTCGGGTCACGGGAGCGCGTATCCTTCCGCAGTCCGCGGCCGAGGCCGCCCGTTCGCTCGTCGTCAGCGGCGTGGAGGTTGACTCCCGCCAAATCCGGCCGGGGGACCTGTTCTGCGCCCTTGCAGGTGAACACGTCGACGGGCACGACTTCGTCGACCGGGCCTGGGAGGCCGGCGCGGTCGCGGCCATGGTCTCGCGCGGGTCGATGCCGGGCCCACCCGCGGGTCGCGTGTATCTCCAGGTCGCCGATACACTCAAAGGCCTGGCCGATCTGGCCCGTCACCATCGCGAACGCTACCGCCCCGTCGTCATTGGCGTGACGGGCAGCGTCGGCAAGACGACGACCAAAGATCTCATCGCTTCCGTTCTGGGGACCTCGCTCAAAGTGTTGGCCAACCCCGGCAACCTCAACACGGATATAGGCTTGCCGCTCACGCTGTTCGAGCTGGGCCCCGAGCACCAGGTCGCCTGTCTAGAGATGGGCATGCGGGGTCCGGGCGAGATAAGCCGCCTGGCGGGGCTCGCTCGCCCGAGCATCGGAGTCATCACGAACGTCGGACCGGTACACATCGAGCTCCTGGGTTCCCTGGAGGCTATCGCCCGGGCTAAAGAAGAGCTTCTTTGGTCGCTGCCCGCGGACGGTACGGCCGTCCTCAACGCGGATGATCCCGTTACCGCCGACATGGCCCGACGGCACCGGGGTCGCCTGGCGGCAGTCATCACCTACGGCTTGGGCCCGCAGGCTCACGTCAGAGCCGCGGAGCTGGTAACCGGACCCGCCGGGGAGACCCTCTTCCGCGTCGAGGTCGCCGGCGACACCGGGGCGGCCCGATGGAGAGCGCGCGCGGTGGGGGACCTGGGCGTCTTCAGTCTGCCCCTGGCGGGACGGCACGTGGTCCTGGACGCCCTGGCGGCAGTGGCGACCGGCCTGCACCTGGGTCTGGAGCCGGAGGCCGTGCGGGCCGGCCTCGCGCGCCCGCGCCTCTCGGCCATGCGCCAGGAGGTGACCGAAGCGGCCGAGGTGACGGTGATCAATGACGCCTACAACGCGGGCCCGGCCTCTATGGCGGCCGCGCTGCAGCTGCTGGTCGCAACCCGCCGGGCCCGCGGCGGGAGGGCCGTCGCCGTCCTAGGGGACATGCTCGAGCTCGGCCACCTTTCGGAGAAGGCCCACCGCGACCTGGGCCGTCTGGTCGGCGAGGCGCAGGTGGACTACCTCGTGACGGTGGGGCCCCGTTCCACGCTCGTGGCGGAGGAGGCCGTCCGCGCCGGGCTGGCCTCCGACCGAGTGGTCCACTTCGGCGGCTCAGGCGGGGCGGACCAGGCGGGAGCCGAGGCGAGGGCCGCGGCGGCCGGAGAGGTCCTTCGCTTGGTCCAGCCGGGGGATACCGTTCTCATCAAGGCCTCCCGGGGAATGAAGTTCGAGGAGATAGCCGGGCGTATTCTGGAAACCCTTCAGCGGCGCGCGGGCGGCGGCCCGACGGCGCCCCCCGGTTCAGGGAGAGGCGGCGCGGCGTGACGGACTCGGCTTTGCGGCTTTCCTTTTGGGCGTTTGCGGCTTGTTTTCTCGGGGTGGCCCTTCTCGGTCTTCCCGCCGCCGCTCTCCTGGCGAGGCTCGGTCTCGGTCAGACGGTCAGAAGCGACGGCCCGGCCACCCATCTGGCCAAGACGGGGACTCCCACGATGGGCGGGCTCATTTTCGTCCCGATTCTGCTGGCGGTATCACTGGCCCTGGCGGGCCGGAGTCCTTATGTCTGGCTGGCCTCGGCCATAATCGCGGGACACATGCTCCTGGGTCTGACCGACGACTTTCTCAAGGTGGCGCTCCACCGGCCGCTCGGCCTGAAGGCGCGGTACAAGCTCATCGTCCAGACGGCCCTCGGGGCGGCGTTGGGTTGGGGCGCCTGCTCGTTTCTGGGGCTCGGGACGAGGGTCGCGATTCCTTTCACCGGCTTTTCCCTCGACCTCGGGGTCTTTTACATCCCCTTCGTCATAGTCCTTGTCCTGGGCGAAACGAACGCCGTGAATCTGACCGACGGCCTTGACGGGCTCGCCGCCGGTTGCATGCTGGCCACGAGCGCGGCCTACGGCCTGGCGGCCTGGGCGAGGGGAACCGCCCCGCTCGGCGTGCTGGCTTTCGCGGTAGCCGGGGCGTGCCTGGGGTTTCTGGTCCACAACTACCATCCGGCCCGAGTCATCATGGGTGATACGGGTTCTCTGGCTCTGGGCGCGGCCCTGGCTTCACTGGCGGTGTTGACCCGGACGGAACTGTGGGTGCTGGTGATCGGGGGGCTGTATTTCGCGGAGGCTTTGTCCGTTATCATCCAGGTCGCCTACTTCCGGCGGACAAGGCGGAGAGTCTTCCGGATGGCTCCACTGCATCACCATTTCGAGGTGTCGGGCTGGTCGGAGACCAGGGTCACCCTGGTCTTCTGGTCGGTCAACCTGGCCCTGGCCGCTCTGGGGCTGTGGGGACTGCTGGTCGGCTAGCCGGCCGGCGGCGGTGAACCCGACGGCGGGCGGGAAAGGAGGAGCACAGGGTTGGCGCGGCGACCACCGGATTACGCCATCATCAGCTGCGTGGCCACCCTTTTGGCGGTGGGCCTGGTCATGGTTTTCTCATCGAGCTCCGTGCGGGCCCTGGCCGATACGGGCGACGCTTACTATTACCTCAAGCGGCAGCTCCTCTGGTCGCTCCTCGGTCTGGGCGCCATGCTGGTGATGATGCGCATCGACTACTGGAACGTCCGCCGCTGGGCGCGACCGTTCTTCTTTCTCAGTTTCCTCACCCTGGTCGTGGTCCTCATCCCCGGCGTGGGAAAGACGGCCGGCGGCGCGCGCCGCTGGATCGGCTACGGCATAGCTCAGTTCCAACCCTCCGAACTCATCAAGCTGGCCGTGGTGGTCTACATGGCCTGGGCCTTGTCGCGGGACCCGGAACGGGTGAAGAACTTCTCCAGAGGCGTTCTTCCGTATGTGCTGCTCCTGGGGATACTTTTCTTTCTCATTCTGCAGCAGCCGGACCTCGGAACGGCGGTGGCGGTGGCCGGAACGGTCGTCGTGATGCTCTTCGTGGCCGGGGCCCGTTTAGGTCATCTGGCCGGGTTGGGTCTGGCGGCCGTCCCGGTGCTGGCTTACGCCGTCATGGGCGCCGAGTACCGGAGGAGCCGCTTTCTGGCCTTCCTCGACCCGTTCGCCGACCCCCAGGGCAGCGGGTTCCACATCATCCAGGCCCTTTACGCCATCGGCTCCGGCGGGCTTTTCGGGCTCGGACTGGGCAACAGCCGGCAGAAATTCTTCTACTTGCCGGCTGAGCACACCGACTTCATCTTCGCGATTCTCGGCGAGGAGCTGGGGTTCGTCGGGGCGGTCTTCGTCATCGGCCTTTTCGCCGTTTTGGCCTGGCGGGGTTACCGGACAGCCATGGCCGCGCCCGACACCTTCTCGGCTCTTCTGGCCGCCGGGCTAACCACGATGGTCGTCCTTCAGGCGCTGCTGAACATCGGGGTGGTCTCCGGCGTGTTGCCTATCACGGGTGTCCCCCTGCCCCTGGTCAGTTACGGCGGCTCGTCGCTCGTTCCGACCCTGGCCGGCCTGGGTATCCTGCTCAATATCTCGCGCTACCGCTCGGCGCTTTGAAAGAGCCGCGGGTCGCCCGGCCGGACCCCGGAACGGCGGTGGGCCCGGGAGTGGCCGAGGCCGCGGAGCAAAAATAGACTGGCCGGGGCGGAGCGGGCGCTCCGGCGGCAACGGCGGTTGGGGGAGACCGATTTGCGGCTCGTCGTCACCGGCGGCGGCACGGGCGGTCACGTTTATCCCGCTCTGGCCGTCGCCAGAGCGATCGTCCGGCTCAGGCCCGGGACGGAGGTCCTCTACCTGGGCACGCTCGACGGTCTGGAAGCCGGCATCGTTCCGCGGGAGGGCTTTTGCTTCGAGGCCGTCCCGTCGCGAGGGATGGTCGGCAAGGGACTCGCCGGATTGCCCTCGGCCGGCCTAACGGTCCTGCGGGGCGTGCGCGCCGCCGGACGTATCATCCGGCGCTTCCGGCCGGACGTCGTCCTGGGGACGGGCGGCTACGTCACGGGGCCGGTGGCCGTGGCCGCGCGGCTCACCGGCGTGCCTCTGGTTCTGCACGAGGGTAACGCCTTCCCCGGATTGACCAACCGCATCGCCGCCCGGTGGGCGGCCGCGGTGACCGTTCCCTTCGAGCAGGCGCGTCGGCACTTCCCCCGGCGGGCGAAGGTGTTCGTCACGGGCAACCCCATCCGCGAGGAAATCCTGGCGACCACTCCGGAGGAGGGACGCCGCGTTCTCGGGCTGCCGGCCGCCGCGAAAGTGGTCTACCTCGTCGGCGGCAGCCGCGGGGCCCGGGTCCTCAACGAAGCCGTCGTCGCCGCCCTCCCGGATTGGCTCGCCGAACTGGACGTATGGGCGGTCTTCGTTACCGGTCAGCGTTACTACGACGAGGTCATGACGGCCTTGGATAAGGCCGGGATACGGGCGGGGGCTCCGGGGAAGGTTATCGCGGTCCCCTATCTGCACCGGGCCGACGCCGCGCTGGCCGCGGCCGACGTGGTCGTCACCCGCGCCGGCGGGACTACCCTCGCGGAGGTGACCGCCAGGGGGATACCCGCCGTCGTCATCCCGTCGCCGAACGTAACGTTCAACCATCAGGAGTATAACGCGCGCGTTCTGGAACGGGCGGGGGCGGCGAAGGTCATTCTGGAGAAAGACCTGAACGGACCGGCCTTGAGTCGGGTGGTCCGGCGGCTTTTGACCGACCCCGAGCTAAGGGACCGGATGCACCGGGCCAGTCTGAAACTGGGCCGGCCGAAGGCGGCGGAGGCCATAGCCCGGGTCGTGATCAGCGCCGCCGAGGGCCGACCGATTGTTCCGTGAGCGGGGCGCGGACCTCGGATAAGAAGCCGGGAAGGAGCGAGTCATGCTGGAAGACCAGGTGCTGGAATACCGGGGAAGACCTCTCGGGCGCCTGCACTTCGTAGGTATCGGCGGCGCGGGGATGAGCGCCATCGCTCTGGTGGCCATGGAGCTGGGGGCCCGGGTCACGGGGTCGGACATCGCGGTCTCGGACAACACCGAAAGATTGGCCCGGCGGGGAGCCGGGGTATTCCTGGGGCACGCCGCTTCCCACGTCGGTGACGTCGACGCGGTGATTGTCTCCAGCGCCATCGCCGGGGACAACCCCGAGGTGGCCGAGGCCCGGCGGCGTGGCATCCCCGTACTGCACCGCGCCGAGATGCTGGCGGCCATCATGAGGCGGAAGAAAGGTATCGCGGTGGCCGGGACTCACGGCAAGACCACGACCACCTCGATGCTGGCCGTCGTCTTCGAGCGGACCGGCTGCAAACCCACCTGGATTGTCGGGGGAATGGTCCGGGACCTGGGTTCGGGCGCCGGTTACGGCACCGGCCCTTACCTTATCGCCGAGGCGGACGAGAGTGACGAGTCTTTCCTCACCCTTGACCCGTACGTCACGGTGGTCACCAATATCGACAACGACCATCTGGACCACTACGGCAGCCTCGAGCGGATTGTTCAGGCTTTCAAGTCGTTCCTCGCCCGGACTCGCGCCGACGGGTTCGCGGTGCTCTGTCGTGACGACCCCAATCTGGCCCCGCTGGCTCAAGAGCTTCCCCGACCGGTGACCTACTCCCTGGGCCCGGGTGGCGGGACACCGTGGCCCCACTATCAGGCCGTGGACGTGCGGCTGGAGGGCTGGGGCTCCCGCTTCACCGTCAGGCGCTCCGGCGAAGCGGTCGGCGAGTTCCGGCTGGGTGTTCCGGGCCGCCACAACGTGGCCAATGCCACGGCCGTCGTCGCGGTGGCGACGGAGCTGGGGCTGCCGGTGGACGGCGTGGCCGCCGCCCTGGCCGGCTTCAAGGGAGCCGGCCGACGACTGCAGGTCACGGGGCGGTCGGCGGGCGTCGAGGTGCTCGACGATTACGCCCACCACCCCACCGAAATCGCCGCGACCCTGAAAGCCGCCCGGGCTCTGGTGCCCGGGGGCCGCCTGGTGGTGGTCTTCCAGCCTCACCGCTTCACCCGCACCCGCGACCTGTACCGCGAGTTCGGGCGGGCCTTCGCGGAGGCCGATGTCCTCATCCTCACCGACATCTACCCGGCCTCCGAACCGCCCATCCCGGGAGTGAGCGGCGAACTCATCTACCGGAACCTGGAGGTGCGCCCCGGACAGGAGACGGCTTACGTACCGGCTCTGGCGGACGTGGCGCCGCTGGTCGCTTCCCGCGTCAGGCCGGGCGACCTTGTCCTCACGATGGGCGCCGGCGACGTGAATAAGGTCGGCCCGGCTCTGCTGGCCCTTTT
>Ga0315298_1004206_pt1 | contig 21791 bp, 21 predicted proteins | sample WHS_1_MG_FD_203077 | JGI IMG/M metagenome (GOLD analysis project Ga0315298, IMG submission 203077) | Extremophilic microbial mat communities from Washburn Hot Springs, YNP, Wyoming, USA - WHS_1_MG | ecosystem: Environmental > Aquatic > Thermal springs > Hot (42-90C) | place: USA: Wyoming...
TAGTACGCCTGAGCATCACCATTGACTATTCTCAGAACATCCTTGTAGTGCGTTGTACCCCTTCTAGAGGGGTGCACCGTTATCGAGGCGGAGGTGTCATCTTCGCTCAGGTTAATTGTTATTGTGCCACTCAAATCTGTCCCGCCAGCGTTGTTACCCTCGGCGAAGTACATTGGACGTTTGCTCCACTGGGCGCTTATACCTATTGGATAGTAGACAAAGACGGCCGCATTCACAACCGACATCGCTAATGCCAGCAGGATGGCTATGACTATCAGCTCCTTTGCGCGGTTTTCAACCATAGTGAAAAAAAAGTGCTCTAGGTTTATTTCTTTAGGAGAACAACTTTTGATTCTCAGCTCTATTTTTTTCCCAACTGGTCAAAAGAGGCGCATAACAAAACATCTGCCGTCATTTTTGGCATTACATGCTTTAGCTCGAAATACTTGCACCCATTTTGGATGACCTTCCACAAAAATATCAGATCCACAACAGTTGGTTGCGCGTCGGGAGGAGAAGCTCAGAAAGCGAACAGACGAAAAGACTAATCTTGTAGATACGGGATTAGACTTCTCTGTTTCTCAGAGTCTCGAATGTGCCTCCTGGCCAAGCTGTAGAACCTCCTAATCAGGGAAAGCCTGGTCGCCCTTTCCTCGTTGCGGTCCAAGTTCAGTTCATCTGAGAGAAAAACATCCAAGAGAACGGAGAATTCCATGTTTTTGATCTCCGTTGACTTAATGTACTGCAGGAAAGCCTTGAACAAAGCTTCGGAGTGTTCGTCCATCTTCCTCAAGTCGGCCATCATCCGGCGTCTCAGCTCTCCATAGGACTTCGCAATCGACTTTAGGTCTTCACTGTTCATGGCTATTCCTGTTGCCAAATTCTAGATAGTGTGACAGCGAGGCATGAACCAAAGCCAGTTAGTTAAACCGCTTACGGAAACTGTTTTTCCTTGAAGTTTTGTCAAGACCACGTTTCTCAAGAACATCAGGGTCTTCTTGGCTATCGTGTTGTTTGCCAATGAAATCCCTTCTAATACGGTCACCATATGCTTATTAGCTCCCTTGTTTTTACCCACTTCATCGCTTGGAGCCCTCGTCTTAAGATTTTGGCACAATAAGGCTTGCTTTGACTTACGGGCTAAGCTTCCCGTTAGTTCAAGGAACTATTTGTCCCAAAAAAAGTCACGTAGTAGCCGCCCTCACAGCTAGCGACCCATCTCCCAAAGGGAAGCCATGTTACTTCGTAATCACAGATTAGTACTCCGTCGGTTACGCCCTTGCTTCTGCTGTACTCCCTCATCTCCTCCAGTGCCGCTTCACTCGCTGTAAGGTTCTCCATCGGTTGTATGGTCCCGTCTATTCCACCTTTCTCTCTGAGCACCCTATCGTGTACCTCCTTATCGTCAAGCCATGGGGCCCAAATCAACAGGAACAGAAGTAGCAAAGCCACGAGAACTAACGCAGCGGCAAATCTCATCTCTATTTTTAACCAGTTAAATGTTAAATAAAAAGTTAAAAACCTCTGCTCGAGAAAAACTGTTGTTTCAACAAACGTTTCAGAACAGGAGCACGACACGAAAAAGGATCACACCGCATCTTCATAGAGAACTCGGATTTTAGGCTGGCGAGACGTTGAAAAATGTCCGGATGTAGTGTTTACGACCGCGTGCCAGCAAAAAATTGATCGCTGGTTGCATGATCAAGTACGATCTGTCCCTCTCTTCTTCGAGAACAAAAAAACCATCACCGAGGCCACTGCTACAGATGCTACTATGCCAACGCTCACTAGCGTTCCTATCGAGCTCGGTTGTACCTCCCAAGACGCCGTAAGAGACAAAGGCTCCATGACCGTAAACGAATACGTTGGGGACTTTGAGACGATCGTGCTGTTTTCGGCGATCCAACCTTTAAACACATAATCCGTGAACAGGTCTTTGGGAACTACTGCAGGTGAGATCTGCACAACAACGGTAGATCCGGCCTCATACTGCCCCGCTCCAGAAACCTTTCCCATTTCGCTGAAGAGTTCAACCAAGCACGACTTCCCGTAGAGAGGCGTGTATCGACTGTGTGGTTGCATGAGCGGATATTCGTCAACCTCCTTGCCTACCTTATGGGGAGTGTCGCCGACCCCGTCCAAGTCCGCATCGCTGCCGTTGTAACCGCTCCAGTGGTTACCCAAGTAGTTGTTGAAAATGCGACCGCTGTATTTGTAATTCATTCTTTTTTCTGAATGCCATTGGTTGGTTTGCGCATCAGAGTAGACGCTGCAGTTGTTGTCTATGATGTCGTTGAGGTATATCTTGTTTCCACCGGTTAAAATAAGAGAGATACCTTCGCTGTTTTCCTTTACAGTATTGTTCGTAACTACGTTGTCGGAGGATAGGGAGATGGAGATCCCGCAGAGATTACCTTTAACGGTGTTGTTTATTATTTTGTTACTGCTGGATTCGATGAGCCCGCTTATCGAAATCCCAAATATATTGCCAACCACGACGTTGTCAATTACCTCGATGTTTTTGGTTTCCACGAGAAAGACCCCCAAGTATTGTTACGGAGCAGGTTGTTAGCTAACCTGATGTCACTAGATGTAATAAGCTCGATCCCGAAGCTGCTGTTTTCGATGATGTTGCGCTCTACCGTGGAGTCCTCAGTGCCTTGAAACTCGATTCCGACCGCAATGTCGGAAAGGTTAAGACCCCTGATAGTTATACCTCTGCAGTTCACGGCAACCACCTGACCTGCTTCGTTGACCAGCAAGTTACTCACCCTCTCCAAGTAAACCAAGGACTTCCCGTTAATGTGGTTTCCCCTGATGAGATTGTTATAGGAATCGAGGACATGAACTCCACCTCTTATGAAAGCGTTGTTCGATATCACGTTGTCGTTCGCGCCCTCCAAGCTCATTCCGAAATCGTTTCCGACGAAGGTGTTGTCTACTACCTCATTGTTGCTTGACCTCAGAAGCAAAACCCCACAATAAAAGCCACTGATGACATTGTTAGCTATCCTGCATCCTCCAACGTTGTTTATTGAAATCCCGATTCCATACCTGTTGCCCTCGATCGTGAAACCGTTTATCTCGACATGGTTAGAGCTTATGTTGACCGTTGGCACAACCGAGCTGTAAAGTAACATCGGCTCGATGATGCACTTGCCCACCCCGCTCTCAGACCTTATAGTTATCTGCTTTCTGATCAGTATGTTTTCGATGTATGTACCACCTCCGACTACGACTTCGTCGCCATCGTCCGCTGCGTCTACGGCAGCCTGTATAGTTTCGAAATCGCCAGGAACGTGAATGATCTTGTTCGTTGCGCAAACGCGAAAAGTGGCGCTCGTGGCCAAGAGTAGTGTCAAAAGTGAAAAGGAAGCAGCCAATATAGACTCGGTTCTCATCTCCCGATCATTTCACATAAGTTTATAAGAAGATGTCCTTAAATAGTTCACTATTCATCCAACTTCAAGACCTTCTGAAGAGTGAACCAACGTGCCAGAACTTCGCTTGCGCTAATAACGCTTGCTAGATAACCGCGCCTCCGGCGCTAACGTGCCCCAAGTGCAGCACTCAACTGACATACGTCCAAAAATCCAGAGACGGTATTATCCTACCTGCAAAAAGTATCAACAACTTTCGCCTTTTCTTTTTTGGCGTATTCTGTAAAGATTGCCGTAGATTTATATGAGTTTGCTCACTCAAATAAACGGCATGTTGAAAATCGGACACAGGGGAGCGAGGTTTTACGAGCCGGAGAATACGCTGCGCAGCTTCAGGAAAGCCTTGGAACTGGGCGTGGACGCCGTGGAGCTCGACGTTAGGAGAACAAAGGACGGCGAAATAGTCGTGATCCACGATGCTGAGGTAGATAGGACCACGAACGGCAAGGGACTGGTGAACGAGCTTACGTTAAAGGAGATAAAACAGCTAGTCACAGAGGGGGGCGAGAGAATACCAACGCTTGAAGAGGCGCTCGACCTTTTGGACAGGAGGGTTAGAGTGTTGATAGAGCTGAAGGAGGCCGGTTTTGAGGAGGAGGTGTTGAAGATAGCCCGTGAAAAGGGATTGGAAAAGAACGTGATAATTATCTCTTTCTTGGAGGAGGCCTTGAAGCGAGTTAGAGAACTGGATGGAGATGTAGAGACCGGGTTGATCTACGTGAGGCACAGGAACCCCATAAAGGCCGCGTTGGAGCTAAAGACAAACTACCTGCTGCCACTGTACCGTTTTGCCCACACTGCCGAAATCAGGAAGGCGCACGAGAACGGCTTAAAGGTGATAGTTTGGACGATAAACAAACAAGAAGAGGTCTCCGAGTACATAGGGAAAGGCGTCGATGGCATAGCCAGCGATAAGCCCGATATTCTGAAAACAGGATAAAAAATTATGAGCGCGCGGGGCTTTGTTCCACGTGCTTTAAATAGCTTTTCCCGCCGTGAGTTTGACTAGGTCAGGTGGCGACAGCCCCTCTTTTTCTTCTACGTAGAACAATACCTGTGATAACCACAAAAATCAAAGCCAATATTGTAGCTATCAAAATTACCGAGGAATGATCCTCAACGTATATGGCCTTAAATTCAAACTTGGGCTCATATCCGCTGAAGGTTATATTGATAGTGTTCTCTGTAGAGTTAAAAGAGCCGGACCAACCCGCGAATTTATACTTGACGCCAAGCAATCCGAGTAATCCTGACGCCGTTACATAAGTGGGTGCTGAGAGCGTAATCTCGTCGCCCTCTTTGTAAATGCCAGCTCCACTCAAATCAACTTTAATGTTAGATGAGACGTTCAAAGTGTAAGACATAACCACGTTGATAATATCCCAAGTGCTGTTGCACGCGCTATCGTTGTCCATGACCGTCAACACAACTTCGTAAAATCCGGGTTCATAGTAACAGTGTGTTGTTCTACTGCAAGAGGCATTTGTTCCATCCCCGAAGTCCCAGAAGAAGGATTTGAGCTCACCATCTGGATCAAGAGAGATGCATCGAAAGCTACGACCTCACCTACTCCAGCCTTTTGAGGTGAGAGACTAAGCTTAGCGATGGGGAAGAGGTTTGTGCTGAGGATGGCCGATATCGGAGTTGTTGTCTGGCCATCGTAAGATACATAGGCCACTACGTAGTATACTCTGCCCTTGACTGCGGAGGATGTGTTCCAAGTGTAAGTAAACCTGTGTGACTTACTCGGCGCGCGCTAGGTGCGTTCTGCGTTCGATGCCTTAAATAGACGTGATCTTTCTGGTTTTCTTGCTTACTGGAGAGAAGATGCTACTTGGGTCTATCCTGGAAAACTTTCTGTTAGTGGGAGAATAGAGGGTAGAAAGGCTATAGAACAGTGTTTCAGAAATTCTTAGAACAGTTTCCCAAGGTGAATTTCACTCTAAAAAATCTCTGCGTTCAGAATATATTCGCTCCAGGCGGCACAAATGTTGTTACGGCAGTGTGGGATGTTGTCCTCACTAATCGGGCGCGCGCGGAAACCTTCATGAGAAAAAGGCTTAAATTCAAGGGAACCCTCAACAATTAAGACATGGGTATTAAAATCGAGGTTCAAAATTTGCCGGAGGAACTAAGGAGGGAGGGCTTAGAGGAGAAGCTGGCTGAGATCTGCCAAAAGAACGACATAGTGTTTATGGCTATCTTTGGCTCTTTCGTCAGGGGAGAGCAAAACAGAAAAAGCGACATAGATATAGCGATCGAATTTGAGCGGAATAGCGGAAAGAGCCTTCTCGATTTAGTTAGGATAGAAAATGAGTTGAGAAGGGTATTTAAAAGAAAGGTCGACCTCGGAATTTTCAGCAGCTTGAATCCATACATAGTAGAAGACGTAAAAAAGGAAATGCGCGTTGTCTATGAAAAGAGATAAGGCATACCTAAAACACATCTCAGAGGCGATATCCAACATAGAGAAATTTGTAGAGGGCTTAAACAAAGAAGGATTTTTTGAGAATGTGGAGAAGCAGTACGCCGTCTTAAGAGGGCTTGAGATAATCGGCGAGGCAACGAGGAATTTAAGCAGGGAGTTAAGGGCAAGGTATCGTGAGGTTCCCTGGAAAGATATTGCCGGTATGAGGGATAAGTTGATTCATGAATACTTCGGTGTGAATTTAGAACTTGCCTGGGTAACCATCAAAAACAAACTTCCTGAACTTAAAAATCAGGTTCTCGAAATATTAAAAGAGATAGAAGAGACTAAAGGTTAAGCGCTAAAAACACAAGAAAGAGCGCGAGAGTGACCTCTTTTTATTTTGGCTCTTGACAATCGTATTTGCCCAATATAAACTGGAATGAGGAATCATAGTTTTACGATGAGAAATGAGATTGTTGAAGAGGGTTTTCAACAAAAGGAAAAATTCAATTTGAGGATGAACTTATCTTCTCTTTCAGAAGATGAGAAAAGAAGGCTTCTCTTTGAATGTTTTGATATTTGGAGACGGAAAAAGAGCAAACTCTTACGATATTATATAAAATAATACTTTAAGCCTTCTCGGTTATCTCCCTTATGACACCGGCAGCTATGGTAAGCCCCATGTCTCTGATCGCAAAGCGACCGAGCGGCGGGAACTCCGAGAAGACCTCGCAGGCTATCGGCCTCATCGGCCTGAACTTCACCAGCGCAGCGTCGCCGGTCTTGAGGTATGCTGGCTTCTCCTCGAGGACCGCTCCGGTCCGGGGGTCCATCTTCCTGATCAGCTCTGAGAACGTACACGCTACCTGCTCAGTGTGTATGTGCAGGACTGGTGTGTAGCCGGCGGCTATGGCCGTGGGATGCCTTATGACGATTATCTGGCCGATGAACTCCTTGGCCACGGTCGGAGGGTTGGTCTCGTGGCCCAAAACCTCGCCCCTCCTGATCTCGTTCCTCGCTATGCCCTTGAGGTTGAAGCCTATGTTGTCACCAGGAACAGCCTGCTGTAACGTCTCGTGATGCATCTCGATGCTCTTGACCTCGGCCCTCTTGCCGCTGGGCATTATGATGACCTTGTCGCCGGGCTTGAGAACTCCGCTCTCCACTCTGCCGACGGGCACGGTGCCGACGCCCGTTATGCCGAAGACCTGCTGTATCGGAATGCGCAAGGGCTTGTCTGTCATCTTGGGCGGGGGTGCGAACTCGTCTAGCGCCTGTATCAACGTTGGACCCTTGTACCAAGGCATGTTCTTAGAGAGCTCAACGAGGTTGTCGCCAACCCAGCCGCTTATAGGCACGAAGATGACCTTAGCCCTCTTGGGGTCGAAGCCTATCCTCTTGAACAGATCTTCTAGCACATTCAGGCACTCCTTGTACCTCGCCTCGCTGTACTTCACGGTCTCGTCGTCCATCTTGTTCAGGGCAACGACAATCTGCCTCACGCCCAAGGTATAGAGCAGGAACGCGTGTTCCGTCGTCTGGCCTTCGGGGGCTGTGCCGGCCTCGAACTCGCCCTTCTTCGCGGATACTACCAGCAACGCGCAGTCGGCCTGTGAAGCTCCTGTAATCATATTTTTTACAAAATCACGATGGCCAGGCGCATCAATTATCGTAAAATAATATTTTGGAGTTTCAAATCTTACGTAGGCAGCGTCGATGGTGACACCCCTTTCCCTCTCGTCTTTTAATTTGTCTAATACCCATGCGAACTTGAACGTATCACCAACGCCGGTCTTCGCAGACTCCTTCGCGAGCTCCTCCATCTGCCTCTCGTCGACGTACCCTTTGAGGTATAGCAAGTGTCCTGTCGTAGTACTTTTGCCATGATCTACATGTCCCGCGACGACCAAGTTCAAGTGCGGTTTGCTGCTCATTCACACTCACCGTTAGCTGGATTTTCTGTCTTCACGGGTCTATTTAAATAGTTACCTTTTCGAGGACGGTCTACAAGCCTAACAGAGGCTTTATTTTGCCTATTTCTCCCCTCTCATTTACTCCCATTTTTGCAACGTCAAACGGAAATCATTCAACCGCAGGTGGCATCATCATAGTGGAAATGCCTCCAATAAAGCGCGCGCTAAAGTTCATACCTTTTTGTTTAGTTCTTCCGATTTACTGGTACGCTTCACGTGGCAGTATGGCGTATAAGATTATCGTTTTATCGGAAGCCGCCGCAGGAAGCCCTCTCCGAGGATGATGTTAAACGGATTAAGGCTGAGGTTAAAAATACTCCTGCAGCAAATCCCCAGGGAGCAACTGGGTTGCTAAAGCTATGATTTAAACAGATTGGGGGACGCGTGCTGGCTGCTTATCGCACGCTATTGTTCTAATGTTTAAATAGTAGTACTGTACTACCTTTAATCATGCAGCTTGTTTCGGTGACTAGAAAAGGACAGGTGACGATACCTGAAGAGGTTAGGAGAAAGGTAGGGATACGGTTAGGTACTAAACTGCTTGTCGACAGTATAGGCAAGGAGTATGTTTTGATGAAGAAAGTCGAAATGGCTCGGTCTATGGATGAGTTGCAGAGGATTGGAAGGAAACTTGCGAAGCAACAGGGGTTAACCCCCGGCGAGATCCGGAAAGAGATAGAGAAGATCAGGGCGGAAATATGGAAGGAGAAATATGCCAGACGTTATGGTGGATAGCAACGTTATTTACTCGGGTCTCGTTTTTAAAGGCAAGCCCGCCAAAGTGTTGAAAGCAATTTTAGACGGAAAAATGCGGTTGATCATCCCAGAAGACCAGCTTGAAGAATTATACGTTTTATTCAGAAGAAAATCACCCGGTTCCCTATATTTGTTTGAAGCATACCTTTCGCTGCAACATGTAAAAATAGTTTCAGCAGAGAAATATCTGAGGAAGATCAAAACCGCTTTAAAATTAACTAGGGATAAGAAGGATGCGCCATACATAGCGTGTGCACTCCTGATTAAACCCAAATATCTTGTCACTGGCGATAAGGATTTCCAAACCGAAACCGTAAGGCGGGGACTAAACATTCTCACACCCGGGGAGTTTTAACAATCATTGAAAGAGGGTAGGGTTCAAGTGGTTCCGCTAGAAAAACCCTGTAGAGAAACCGTTTATTATCGTTGACGACAGGGAAGCGAGAAGGGCATCCAGAATCCTAGGGATAACACCCGTAGGCACCTTCAGCGTAATAATTCGAGCCTTCAGGCAAAACTCAGTTACAAGAAAGGGGGCGCTCAAAACAATAGACGATCTTATTAAAGCCGGGTTCGGAGTAGACTCCACTCTGTATCGCATGGCGCTCGAAAAAACCAGAATTAAACAAATAACTTCAGACTAAGAGTGAACTTCTCGGGTCGGTTTAGGTAGAGGGGCTGAGGAGAAAGCTATTAGATGAAGCAGGGGTTTTCGCCTCTTTCTTGGGAAAGGCTGCGCGCGCTACTCAAGTTGGAGAAAGGTTTAAGTATTCCAACTAAGGTATAACTTTTGGAAACCATGGTTGAACTCAAGGTAAAAGTTGGAGAAAAGGGACAGATACTCATCCCCAAAGTGTTTAGAGACAGGTATGGGATAGTGGAGGGAGAGAAAGTTTCGATTGAACCCACTTCAGAAGGCATCTTGATAAGAGGAAAACCCTCTCCAGAGGAAATAATGAAAAGGCTTGAGGAGCACGTTGAAAAGATTAGAAGGATGGGGGTTTCCGGCCCGAAGCTAGGAGACCTAAGTAAGGCCTATTTAGAAATGGAGTTCGAGGAGAACGCTAGTTGAAAGTCTTTTTAGATTCTTGCTTCCTCATATACTTGAACGCTATGGTGGATGATAAAAGAAGGCTGATAGAAGAGCTGTTCAGGAGACTTCTTGAGGAACAGCTGTTTACGAACATGCTTGTGGTAGATGAGGTGCTTTACGTATCGAGAAAGTACCGAGTGTCTTATGAAACAACTTTAGATTTCTTGAAAAACATGATGCTGCCCTACGCTGAAGTCTTGCCCGTTGAAGAGGAGGATTTTAAGCCTGCTGAAAAATACTTGTTAAAGTACGGTTTGAAACCCTCTGACGCTATACACTTGGCAACGATGGAGAAAGCCGGAATAAACAATGTAGTTTCTGAAGACAGGGAGTTCGACAAGGTTAAGGAGATTAAAAGAATCTGGGTTACTCCCAATGCTGAAAAATAGGAATTATTCTTCAGGAAGCCAGTATTTCCACAAATGCTTTTCCGGTTTCGCGCGCTACATAAAGGGCTCGTAGATCGAATATTCAGTTTTGAAAAAGACCATTACTTTAGCTTCTAGTTAGCAATACGACTTTCAGATGGCCATAAACCTCTTCAATAGTCTTGACCCCAGAATCCCCCTCGAGATAACTACTATGGCTGAGCGCGCGCGGTTGCTTCTATGAAAGATAGGGGTTGGTGGACCGCTGACGCTCATGAGGATACAAAGAGGTTTGCACGCTTCGTTGAAGACCAGATTGCTTCTCGCGGGGAGCCGCTAGTGCCTGAGGCAAACGCCGCTCGTCCTCAGTTGTCACAGGCTTACAAGGCAGGGAGGCAGAGTAGGGCGAGGGGAAAGGCCCTGGTTAAATGCGAACACTGCGGGGCTCTTATCCCGCAAAGCGCTATATATTGTCCGAAATGCGGGACGAAAAGGAAGTAGTTCTTAGCCCGGATATGGTGTAAGGTTTATGCGACCATGCTTGCAACTTAAATCGTCTCTGAACCTCTCACTCAGCCTACTAATCAGAATAGTAGAACGTGAACCAGAATAGCTTTCCAAACTTCCTGTAGGTGTTGAGGATCTTCTCGTACGCGAGGGTCCCGTACCTAACGAAGTTGAGCACGTATTCCCATGTTGCTCTTCTCTTCTCCTCCTCGCTTGTCTCATTCCAATTATCCCTATATTTGAGACTTTTTGCATTAGACTCGCTACTGTACCATAGGTCTATCTTCTTCACGAGCTCTACATCCCCCTCGTTCTCCAGCCTAAGGAACGAGTTGCTCTTAATAAGCTCAAGCTCAGCCCTAACCTCGTCCAGCTCGAAGACGTTGGCGGGCCAGAAGCAGTGCACACGGCGGGAGCGATGTGACATGAGATGCCGATTAAGAAATCTTTCGAACTGGCTCCTCCCCCGTTTAACCTCAACCCTGCCGCTTAAGTAATCATATATCTCCCTCTCTTTCTTCTTGGCAGGGACTCCATGGATCGCGGAGAACTCTATGACGGGTATGTAGCGCAATCTCTCTTTATGAAGCCGGAGAATCATATTAGGGAGTGCAGGTTCAGGGGATTCCTTAATAATCTTTTCAATAGATTCTTGAAGCTCTCCAGACATATTTTCCGGAAAGAGTAATTCAATGCGATATACGGTCATTTTTAACCTTCCAAGTCAAGATTATCGAGACCATTTATAATCTTTAGCCAGCTCGTATCTCCACCTAAAGCATTTCTAATCCTTACCTCGCCCAGCTTAAAGAGCTCTTCGGGTATTTCTTCGACGAAGACCAAGAAAACCCTCTCCTTACCGAGTTCATCCATCGCCACTTTATACTTCCTCAACCTACCAATAACCTCTTTTTCAAGCAGCGTTTCACTGGCCTCAACTATATTTATCCTAAAGGTTTTTTCGCTCCAGTACTTCGTATCGAGAAGCTCTTTAAGCGTCTCTATGTCTAATTCTATCTCTCCTCCATGTAGAAGCTTCCGTAAATCAACTATATAGCCTCCTCCCTTCTCCCCTTGCGGTGGACAGGGCTGTCTCAGCCTCTCCTATTCGGCCGACAGCGTCGTAAATCCCTTTTTCAGTCCCCACAAGCTTATCCACCTCGTCTTTCCCCAAGGCCATGACGCTTCCATAAAGCTTCATAAATCTCTCACGTAGCGCGTCAGTGAAACCCAGTTCCTTAAGTTCATCGACAAGCCACTTCGCTTCGAGGAACTGGAAGCTTCCGAAGACTAGAAGCTTGTCTCCGAACTCCTCGCCAATACGTACGCGGATACTCTCTCCCTCAGGATCCTGGCTATGACTTCGCTAAAGCTCTCACCCTCCCCTTTAAGCTCGGCCAGAGCCCTGTAAGCTTCGTCGTTTATTGTAATCGTCTTAACTATAACTTACAAGTGTATACGTGTGTTTGTTCCTACGTTGATCCAAGGACCCTTATCTAGTCGAATTTCGTAGTGGTTTATGCCTGAAGTCTCATCCGAGCCCGTCTACGTAACGGTTAATGTTGACAACCTTGCTTCATAGCCAGGGCTTGGAGAAGTTATTAGAATCGCTGGGGCAGTCGTATCCAGTAGCGCGCGCTATGAAACGTAGACCCAGTGTCCCAAGGCCAATAAACTTCAAACAGATACTTATCGATTCTCATCATGGGAAAGTGCCAACGATCCCTAAAGATTTCAGCCAGATCTTGATGGAGATTTAAATATCCTTTAAGGAGTATTCTGATTGGAAGTGAAGATGGGATGGAGGTAAGGGCATCTGAGAGCCCTTGGCCGATGTTCAGGCACGACCCCCAGCACACCGGGAGGTCCCCATACTTGGGTGCGCAGGAGGCTTGGCTGAAGTGGAAGTATACGGCTGAAGGGCCGGTTCATTTTAACTCTCCCGTTATTGGGCCAGGTGGAACGATATACATTGAAGGTGGTGACTATCTTTATGCCGTCGGCCAAGATGGCACCTTAATGTGGAAATGTGAGGTCAAAGAGTTGAGTTGCCCGTCTTCCCCTGCCATCGGACCTAGTGGAGCGGTGTACGTTGGAAGCCTTGACGGGCATCTCTATGCCATCGATCTGGACGGGTTGTTAAAATGGAGATATAAGACTGAAGGGCCAATCCGATCTTCCCCAACTGTTGGAATAGATGGCACCATATATTTTGGAAGCGATGATGAACATCTCTATGTAGTTAATCCAAGTGGTGCTTTAAAATGGAAGTACAAGACTGATGGTTCTATCGAATCGTCTCCCGCAATTTGGGCAGACGGCACGATATACGTTGGAAGTGATGATAAGCACCTCTACGCATTCAATCCGGATGGCACATTGAAGTGGAAATTCAGATACGGGAGTACCATCAGAAGTAATATTTACTCGTCTCCTGCAATTGAAGCAGACGGTACAATATACGTGGGGAGCGACGACGCCTATCTTTACGCAATTGATCCAAATGGGACATTAAAATGGAGATATAAAACAGAGGATTTCGTCGATTCCTCCCCAGCAATAGGTTCAGATGGTACAGTATACGTCGGAAGTTGGGATACTTACCTTTATGCCATCAACCCGAATGGGACCTTAAGGTGGAGGTACAAGACCGAGGGCCAAGTCCATTCTTCTCCAGCAATAGGTTTAGATGGGACAATATACGTTGGAAGCAGAGATGGTTGCCTTTATGCCATTAATCCGGATGGCACATTGAAGTGGAAAATCAAAACTGGATATGAAATCCTCGAGTCCTCTCCGGCTATTGGATCGGACGGAACTGTATACATCGGGAGCTTCGATGTTTACTTGTGTGCAATAGGGGTAGAATAGGTTATAACTGACATTTCGTTTCTATACCTAAGTAAACGTAAACCAGAATCCTACACACGTTTCTTATAACAATCGATTGCCGCGATATTTGAGCACTTGGCTAGGCATTCAGTTAAAGTTCACACGAGCGGAGACACGATATTGGTTTAGCCCCCGAATATCGACATCAAGTATTCCTTGAACTCCTCGATCCCGTTACAAATCTTAAGCCAGCTTAAATCTTCTCCGAACCCCTCCCTCAGCCTACTAACCAGGAGATTCAAGTCCTCCTGCGAATTTTTCTCGTAGGTCGAGAACACGATATCCTTTCCCGGATATCTTGCTTCCCGCGCCTTTTTATACTTGGCTATTTGGTCTAAAGTTCTGTCCAGTCCTTCCTCCCTAATACTGTATTTCACTTCGACGAGAGCAGGGCTTATGATAAAGTCTAAGTAGGTTCCTCCTATGTCTGAATCAAACCACACCTGATAACCTTCTATATTACAATGCTTATGCTCGCTTATAACTTGGAAATGCCTCCATTCGACCCAATCGCCTTTTTTGTCCTTATTGGTTAGTCCTCTACCCTCCTCATCCATAAGAAGCATTACTCCGGACAACTTCCCTGCAAGATTTTGGGCGACCTTTCCTTCTACTTCATACTGATGTGTGAAAATGTCGAGGGCCTCTTCTACGCTCAGCCTCTCAGTTCTCTTCAGCGTGAACTCGCACTCCACGATTTCCTTTGATCCAGCTATTTCCCCAACTCTCGTTCTGATTATCCCTTGGGCGCTTGGCTTCAGCAAGATGGTTCTATAGAGCTCCTGCCCGTCCTTAGAAACTTTTACGACTAGGGTCATGTGGTCGTTGTCAAGTTCACCCCATCTTATTCTCCCGTTCTCGTCGAAATACTTCGCATACTCAGGCCTTTTTCCAAACGTCTTTTCAAACCACTCAGTAAGGGAAATCCTGCGATTCTCGTCCACCTTCACCGGCGCTATTTCTCCAGCACCCTGAGGCAGGTCCTTGACGAATATGAGGAATCCTTCATCTCCTCGGAGGTACTTTACACCAGCTGACCACTCCACGCTCCTCAGGTACTCCACGGCGTCGTTTGGAATTGTAACGGTATACCCTTTTCCCGCTGAAGACGCTGCTATTACCGGTATGCACTTATCTCCGCTAACCATCAGGTAGTTCATCTCGAACGGCACATTGCCGCGGAAATCATCCCCAACGGGGCCGCAGGACGAGGCGTACGCGTACCTAACCTTCGATGCAAAACCCCATTTGCTCAAGCAGTCCTCGAGCAACACTGGGTTAAGCCCTTTTCCTAAGCCAGCATCATTCAAACCTTTCTCAAAGCTGTAGAAGATGCCCTGATGGCTCCCTGGGACTCCCTCCACCTCATGCGGCCCAATCTCATCCCTACGGTACTTCAGCAGGTTTTCCAGTACTCCGGTTATACGGATCATCTTACCCCTGTCTAGTCCAGAATCCAAAACTTTGTTAGCAAGCCTTACGGCTCCGTCGGTCAGGTCTTCGCGAGCTCCCCTACGTTCATCCGGAATAGCTTTCCTGGCTTCGGATATCCAGCCGAGCACCCTAGAGATGAAGGCAACATCATCTCCGTCGCCGGTTTCAACGCTCCTGTGGAACAACGTGAATATCTCACCCTGCCTCTGCTGCCCCAGCTCCTGCGCCATGCTAAGTCCCTTCAGAAGCCCAGAGAAATCGTTGACATCGTCGTCGAGCCTCCATGCCTTGCCCACATCCTCTAGCACACTTTCCTCCAGCTCGCCAATCTTGCCGATTACTTTTAGATCCATTGTTTCCCTGAGCCTCTCTGGATCAAGCTTTCCTAGGAATTCCAAGATCACCCTCGCAGCTCCCCTCGACTTCGTCGCTATCTCCCTCAGTATTCTAAGGATTTCCGTCTGCTTCGGTACCTCAATCCCGCCGCCGTCAAGCATGTAGCTTACATCCATCGCCTCCTCCTGCCCAACGTCCTTGGCGAAGCTGTGCATCTCGTCGTGAAAGTCGGCGAAGCTCTTCAGCCTCTCCACCACCATGCTCATGAAGTCCTCAACCCGCCCTGCTCCGGACTCGATTTTCCCGACAAGCTCCTTCAGCTCGCTCTTCGCAGATTCCCAAGCGTCTAGAGCCTTCCCCTTGATAGTCTTAAGCCCTCTGAAAAGGAGGAACTTCCCGATCTGCAGGGCCTGCCCCGGGTTCTTAACTATGAAGGCGATGACCCCCCTGTTCCTCACTAGGGTCTCAGCGAGGTCGTAGATCGCCGGCGTGGCCCAGGCCTTAACGGTGCTGACGAGGCTCCAGGGGGTCTTCGTGTTCGCCGCCTTCGCCTCTATGCTGGCTATCTTAGTGGCTATTACGAACGCTGTAAAGGAGAGAGCTGCGCTTACTATCCTCCCTGTTGCGCGTCCTCTTACGCACTCGCTGGCATTCGGATTCATCGCCGTCTCGAAGTCCGTTATGCCGCATCCCACCACGAGGTCTAGAACAGTGTCCTCAAGGATCCTAGTTGCAATTCCCCTGAAGTACAACGAGTAGTTCCAGTAGAGCGCCGCGAGAGGACCCTTAGGCTCAAAAGGCTTGGGGGCTTCTGTCGGAGGCCCTAGTGGAAGCCCGGTTTCATACGGAGTATAGTTGCTAAGCTCGTAGCTCCAGTCCCTGAAGCTCTCAGCCAGGCCGTCGTAGAAGGAGTAGGCTTCCCTGCACTGCTCTATCTCCTCCCAGTTCAATGCTGTTCCGCCGACAAGGTAGATGGCGGTGGACACTATGGAGACGACTAAGCCGGCGTAGGCCGCGGTTGTGCTGTGCCCCGTGAGGAAGCCGACCAGCACTATTATCGTGCTCGTCGCCAGTATCCATGGCAGCCTCCCCCTGACCTCCTCCCAGAAGCATTCCCAGAAGGGCGAGGGCTCCGAGTAGAGGCTGAAAACAACCTCGGCTACAAGGTTGCAGCCGTTGAACAGCCTCGCAACGTACGTGAAGTCGCTCGAGGCCAGCGAGCTCGCCAAGAGGGCATCGTCTCCCATTCCCCTTACCAGAAAACTGTAGCTGCGCACCTCCCAGATGGGCTTACCAAGTGGGTAGTAAGCCCCGAGGTTGAACTGCGATACCCTGAGCTCGTAGCTCATGTTACGCGCGGCGTAGTTCTTCACCTGTATCGAGGTCAGAGGACCCGAGCCCTTTACGTTCAGCGGGTGGTAGACGAAGGCCGCGAAGCTGGCCTGGGTCGAGTTAGTCGAGGCCCTGGTAGCGTTCACGTAGGACCTGTAGTTGTATCTGATGTCCTCGTTGTAAACCCTGAGCTCCGCCATCCTAGCCTTGTAGAGCTCGAACTCGGTAGAGTTCAGCGTCACGGCAGCGCTGCTGTTCCTCCAGCAACTGCCGACGACCTGGGACCTGAAGAACTTGGGTAGCTCGCCTTTCCTGAGCTGTCCAGCGCTTACGCCAATGAGCTCCGCAGCATCAGCCTCCTCCAGAGTGCCTACGTAGTCGAAGCAGGGCTCCAAGCTAGTGAGCATCAGGCTCACGTTCGATTGCCTCAAGGTCACCTCGCTCATGTCCTTCGACACGTCGAGCTCGAAGCCGTAGAGAGAGCAGGGCATCATCACCGCGTGTAGCTCGAAGCCACCATAGTGCTCGCCCTCCTCCAGCTTCGGGGCCACATACACGCCTGGCACTGAGGTCATCCAGTCGAGAACGAAGGCGTAGAACCTCACGTGCGTGTAGCCCTCGTAGCCTGGAACGAAAACCTTGACCGTCTCCTCGTGCTCGGGTACAATTGCCGTGTGTTCTTCGAAGTGCTCAGGCACGAAGAAGTTGTTGCTCCAGACAGAGGACCTTGTCTCAACGAGGTAGCTGTTGTTGTCGTCGTCTCTGTAGCTCACCCTAGCTACTATGCTTGACGACTCCTGCAACAGCCTCAGGTCGAAGGGCTCCTCTCTTGCAACTCCGGCCTCGAGGTCCCCGATGCTCCTGCTCTCGGGCTTCAGGTTGGAGCCGGTGACCTCCACGAACAGGTTCCTCGCGGCACCGCCGCCGCTGTTCCTCAGCTCGACCTTCAGCTTCGCGCGCTTGAGGGCCGAGGTGTCCATGCCAGCTATAGAGACGCTCACCGATGGCGACCCTGGAGCCACGACCTGGACCGTGAAGCTCAGCTCGCTGCCAGTTGGCCAGGCGTTGAAGCAGGCGTTGCCTTGAAGCTTCAACGTCAAGTTGTAGGTCCCAGGCTGTAAAGCCCTGAGCTCGAAGCTGCCGTTCCTGTTGGGGTTGTCCAAGCGGATGAGGTTGCCACCCAACACCTCAAAGGCACCCGGCGCGAGCAAGCTTAAGTTCGCGTCGAGAGGCTCCGCGTCTGGGTCTACGCCCTCTGGGAAGGCGCTGCAGCTTACGCGCAGCACTTCACCCACAGCAAGGCTTGTCGAGGACAGCTCAACGTCTACGAGCCAGCCCTCGTAGACAGCCGGGTCGTATGCGGGGAACAGGACCTTGAACTTCTTCTCGTGCTCCGGAACAAGGACCTTGAGATCCTCGTAGTGCCCCGGGACGGCAACAACGGGCGTAGTTGACGTGACCCCCACCCAGCTCGAGAGGCCGTGGATCGCGAGGCCCCAGTTCGGGACCTCTATGATTTCTGTGACGTTCGCGCCGAGGAACTCCGAGGAGAAAACCCCGGCCTGAAGCCTCGACCTTATGCTGTACTCCTTCCCAGTCCTGAGGTCTCTCAACGTGTAGCTGTAGAGCCCGGAGAACCTCTCCACCCTGTAGTACCGCACCAAGGTCTCGTTCCAGACGTCATAGAGCACTCTCAGGTTCGTCGAGTTGTAGCGCAGGTATTTCAAGGACCCGTTGCAGATTATGGGCACCTTAACCCTGACGCTCCCGTCCGGGGGCCGCTCCACATCAAGCGCGCTGAAGTTGAGCACCGCAACGCTGCCATCCGCGAGCCCCACGCTGATCGAGGCGTTGAGCAGATGCCTAAGGTCGTCGCGCGAGAAGCCCATGCTAACGTAGGGGCCGAGCCTCCTCCAGACCTCCTCCGCCTGGGATGGGTTGAGGCCCTCGGGTATTACGTACTCGCTCTCGTTCATTGGAGCTGACTCTGAGGGCATCGCGTCCCTGAGGTAGCCCTCGAGCCTCCAGAGGAAAGAGCTGAAAGCCTCGTCCTGGGCGTAAACGTGCCTTGAGAGCAGGATCTGACCGAGCTCTAGGCTCAGGATCAGATACGCGAACAGAAAACAGAGTAACCCCTTCCCTACCGCCTCCACCACCGCCTCACCTCGATAGCAGAAAGCGAAGCGGCAACTGCCGCGAGGGCAATGAGCCAAACGCAAAGCCAGGTTCTCTCGTTGCTCAGCCTCAAGTTGTCCTCCTTGAGTTGCCCGTTCTCCTCCTCGAGCAAGGTGACGTTCTGCGTGAGCCTCTCCACCCTCCTGTTCAAGACCCATATCATGGCGTCGCTCTCGTTCAGGGCCTGGCTCAGTAGCTCGTTCCTCTCCGCGAGCCTGTTGAGGTAGTTAGAGAGCCTGGCGCTCTCGTTTCCGAGTGTCCAGCATCTCGCCAGCAGGTCGAGGTACAGGTCTCTCAGGTTTCCGCCCACATCTAGGCCCATTGTCACATAACCACCTTCAATCTCCACGGAGATGCTCAGGGAACCTTGGAACTTGACGCCCACAAGAAAGCTGGAGTTGTCTAGGACGACGACCTTGCAGTCCTTGACATCGCCGATTTCGGTGAACAGCTTAGCCTCAACGCCTTTCAAGTTGGCCCTCAGCACGCTGAAGCGGAGAAGCGTCTCATCCTCTACGACCTCGACAGAGACAAGCTTCAGCTCAGGGGGAGCCTCCGTCGGTGCTCCCTTGGCCCTTATCATGAAGTTCCTCGGGAACTCGCTTGCCGCGTCCCAGCACCTAATGACTCCGTGGCTGTTCGCGTCGATCGTGAAGCTCCTGCCGCCTATCGGCTCGTCGTCGTCGACGCCTATCCAGAGCTTGGGTCCGTCTAGGGTGAGGCGCGGCGATATGACGACGTAGAAGTCGCCCCTCACGACAAGGTTCGGCACCTCCACCGCGTACCAGCCGAAGGTCGCGTTCCTGCCTTCGAAGAATGACGAAAAGGAGCACGAACGCTGGTACATCAGGTTGAGCCTCTCGTCATATATCTGGATGCAAAAGTCACCAAGCGGTTGTTTGGTCAGGGAGCACACGCCGTAGAAGCTGACCTCGCTCACAGCCCAGATCTGAGACGGCGGGGAGAACCTCACGGCTGCAGCTACAGGGTGGAAATCACTCCATGTGTAGTCGAAACTGCCGTCGTCGTAGCGGAGCTCGAAGGGAACAGCGCTCACGAAAGCTGGGTTGAGGAAGGATGTTAAGAAGAGGAATAGGGCCAAACCGAACTGAATTCGCAGAGACATCTCTGCATAAAATAAGGCGATGAAGTTTTAAATAACTTTCCCAGAAAATGCCACGCGACAACGATGCCTTCTTCCGCATGAGTGTCGCCCCCCTCCAATGCGTGCGCTATATTTTCCTTTATTTCATGTTTTTCCAGCATTGAGTATTAATTTCATTAGTTCCTTTGCCCTTTTCGCCTTCTCCAAAGCGTAATGGGCTTTTTGTTTGTCATATATTTCCCACGGAGTAAGACCCTCGGTTGGTCTTCCATAGGTTGTAACCCCATGTTCAGGAGCTAGCGCGTGGGCAATTTCTGCCAGTTCTTTTGCATGAACTCTTTTGCCCTCTGAAAGCTCTTCGGCAACTTCCAATAGTTCTTCAGAGGGGTCGTGACTCCAGCTGGGCAATCGCTTCAAAGCCACTATAGCTTTAGCTGCGTTTTCAATCGACAGCTGTGAGGCCTCAACACTTTCCTTGTAGTCTTCTGTGAAAAAGAATTTCTCAGCCCTGCTTAGGTATTCCAAAGACAACTTAACTCTGTAGTCCAACTCTGAAGATGGATCGATCTTCAAAGACTACACCTCTATGATCGTGAACTCTTTAGCTTTTGATTTCCAACCGTACTTTCCATTTTTTGTTCTGTACCTTTCAAGCTTGTCCCTTGCAGCGTTCTTTATGCGCTCGAAGAGTTCTCTCAGCCTGCCTGTAGGGTCGTAGAGTATTATGGAATCCCATGCTATGTTCAGTAACAGAGAGCCGATCTTCAGATCCTCTTTAAATAGCTCATTCTCATCTACGTCTATTACTGTTACATCGCGTTTTAGAACACCTTGCAGGCAATCGTATATCTTGAATCTTCTACTACCATCAAAATTTTTAACAACTACGAAGAAGTCGACATCGCTCTTTTCTGAGGCTTCACCTCTAGCCCAACTTCCGAAAAGAGCAACAGCTACGATCTTGTCTCCTAATTTCTTTACAAGTTCCTCAGAAGCTTCAGCTGATAGTTTAAAGAGTTGACCTTCTACCTGTTTCTTAACTTTACTATAAGATTTTAGAAAATCTTCTTCCTTTGTTGAACCCGGTTTGTGTGCTCTTAGCTCCTCCGCTGAAGAATCCACGGGCGTCACGAACCTAGCAAACCTTAATCTTACAAATAAACTTTTTGTTTAATAAACGTGCTAATCGATAAACAATTTATTTCATTCTTAACCTTACTTCTTTCGGTATAGGATTTTCATATATCAGATCATACCTCTCAGCAATCTTTCGACGTTCTCATCGTTGGATACAATTACAGGAATTTTATTTTCTAGAGCAACAGCTGTAAGAATCGCGTCACCTAGAGGAATGTCCTCATCAATGCGTATTTTAAAGTCACCGTTCGAAGGAGAGACCAGTATCGAGCCACCGGCCACCGACCTTATCTTGTAAGCAATGGTTACCCCTAGGCCTTTATCTTATAGTGCCAGTAAAGGGTATTAAATGCTTCTAGGAGGATTGTGGTTGTAGCGCTGCGCGCCTTTAGATGCAGAGCTAGGTGGCACATTGCAACCTTCTTCAACACAATGCTACCTCTCGAACAAAGATGTCTGAAAAAATACGTAGGTGAATAGGTTAAAATAAAATACAATGATTTAAAATAAAAAAGACTTACAAAGACGTAAATCAATTTAAGACTTATAATAGTCTCGGTGCTGATGAAGATATCAGCGCTGTTAGCGTCATTATTGAACATAGCTTTATTCCTCTGCTACACTATGGAAATAACAGATAGCTTGAGCCAACGCCTGTTATATCTCTATGTAACGGGCACCAACACCGGCGTAAGGAACCTGAGCGACGCAGAAGTTAACTTGAGCGAGGAGAGCAACACAGTGATTATAACCTTACATCCCTACAGAAGGGGGACTACTTGTTATAAAGATGTGCTGAGGATAAGCAACAGAGATACCAAAAAGACATATTA
>Ga0315298_1004207_pt1 | contig 21784 bp, 20 predicted proteins | sample WHS_1_MG_FD_203077 | JGI IMG/M metagenome (GOLD analysis project Ga0315298, IMG submission 203077) | Extremophilic microbial mat communities from Washburn Hot Springs, YNP, Wyoming, USA - WHS_1_MG | ecosystem: Environmental > Aquatic > Thermal springs > Hot (42-90C) | place: USA: Wyoming...
GAAAGACCCGAAAGGCAAATCGAGCGTTCCGTCTGGCTTCGCCAGCGGAACGCGAAAGAGAAGCCCCTCCCCGTTCAGGAGACAAAGCCCTTCCCCCATGTGCCACCTGCGCCGTCGAAGGAGGGACCATTCGATCGCGGAATTTGGGTTTATTGGCTCCGCTTGGACCGCCCGTCCTCGCGGGGCAGATCGAGGCGCAGACGCCTTATTTTGCGGTGCAGGGTCGTCTTATGGATGCCGAGCGCCGCGGCCGCCCGAGTGCGGCTCCAACCGCAACGGGCGAGGGTCTCCTGGAGAATCTTGGCCTCCGCCTCCTCGAAGGAGGAGGAGGGGTGCTCTGCAGAGGAGAGCCGCTCGCGAAACCACTCGGGCAGGTCCCGGACCTCGATGAGCGGCCCGGAGCAGAAGAGGCAGGCGTACTCCAGGATGTTTTCCAGTTCTCGCACATTACCGGGGAAGTCGTAGCGCATGAGGAGGGCCACCGCTTCCGGTGAAAGGCCGTCGATGCGCTTGCCCTTCTTGGCCGCCGTCCGGCGTACGAAGCGTTCGGCGATGAGGGCCGCGTCGGCGGGGCGTGCGCGCAGCGGAGGCATGGTGATGCGGATGACGTTGATGCGGTAGAAAAGGTCCTCCCGGAAGGTACCCTCCGCGACGAGACGAGCCAGATCCCTGTTGGTGGCGGCGACGATTCGGACGTCCGCCGTCAGGGTCGTTGTGCCACCGAGAGGTTCGTACGCCTTTTCGTGCAATAAACGGAGCATCTTGACCTGGACCGAAAGGGGCATGTCGCCGATCTCGTCGAGGAAGAGCGTTCCGCGGTCTGCCAGAGCCACGCGCCCGGGCTTGTCTTTCGTGGCCCCCGTGAAGGCTCCCGCCTTGTAGCCGAAGAGCTCCGATTCGAAGAGCGTCTCGGGGAGCGCGCCGCAGTTCACGGTCACGAAGGGGCCCCCCTTCCGCGAGCTCAACAGGTGGATCGCCCGCGCCGCGAGCCCCTTGCCCGTGCCCGACTCGCCTTCGATGAGCACGCTGCTGTCGGAGGCCGCGATGGTGGGGAGCAGTTCGAGCGTCCTCTTGAGAGAGGGATCGGTGGTGACGATGGTGGTAAGGGGGTCGAGGGCCTCCATCTGATGCAGCAGGGCCTGGACCTTGTTGAGGTCTCGGAAGGTTTCGACGCCGCCCATAATCCTGCCCTCGCCGTCCCTCAACACGGCCGTGGATATGGCGGCGGGGATGGGGCGCCCCTGGGCGTCGCGCAGGGTGACCGCCAGGTTGACCACGGGTGTGCCCGTTTCCATGGTGTAGCGAAGGGGACAGGCGCCTTTGCAGACATTCGCTTTTAGCACCTCGTGGCAGAGACGGCCGAGGGCTTTTTCACGCGGGATGCCGATGCTCTCGGCGGCGGCCCGGTTGAAGCAGGTGAGGCGCCACTCTCGGTCCACGGCGAAGACGCCGTCGGCGATGCTGTTGAGCACGAGCTGAAAACGCTCGGAGGCGTGCTCCGTACCGAGGCAGTCGGCCAAGGCCGGGCGTTGGGTTTTGACCATGGTGCACTCCCTTCCTGAAAAAGCGCGCGGGAATAGAGGTCCAAAAGCCCTTACGGGCGATCCCGCCCGCACGGCTGAAGAGTAGCCATTCGGCTACTCTATACATCCATTAGAGTAGCATCCTTGCATCCCTCCTGCCACCCTTGAGAACCAACGGCTGTCGGAACGGAAAGCGACTGCTCGGGCGCGAGAGTGCCATCGGCCTGGCCAACCACCCGCCCCGAAAAGATTGTGGCCAGAACGTCTCCCGCCTTCGGTGCCAAACCCCGTCCCGATGGGCGCCGGGCCATCCGGCGGAGAGGTCTGGAAGGTATCTGGCACCAACGTTGCTCGGCTGAGGCCGCGTGGTGAAGGAGGTGGGCCATGGCGAACGAAGAGAAGAGACAGGAAGGGACCTTCCAAGAGGAATCGTTTCAGGTTCCTCACGTGGCGGCCCGTCCCATGAGGGTGATCATGGACGAGAGGGGCTGCCCGTGGCTCTGCGACGCCGCCGTCAACCCGCACGGCGACCTGGCCTCTCAAGGTTGCTGGCGCTGCAGTGAGGTGGCTTTCACCAGGAATGACTAGAGCGGCGAGGGCGGAGGAAGAGGTCCGGCCTCTCCTCCGCCCCTTTTTTTGTGATCGAAAGGAGACCGATATGACATCCGACGAATTGAAAGCGTTGACCGTCGCCAAGCAGGTGGATGCTCGCGGAACCGCTTGCCCTGGGCCGCTCCTCGAAGCCAAGCGGGCCATGGCCAGCGTACCCCTTAAGGGCATTCTCGAAGTTCTCTCGTCCGACGAGGGAACCAACCAGGACATCCCTCTCTGGTCCAAGAAGGTGGGGCACGAGTACCTCGGCAACATCGAAGAGGCCGGCTATTGGCGCGTCTTCGTCCGGAGAATGAAGTGATGAACGTCTCCCCGGGGGGCCGCTCCTCGGGCCCCAAGATCCTGGTCTTCTCGACCAACACCATCTCGGATCCCGGGATCGACCTGGCGGGCAGTGCGCACATGCACTACCCCGCCTCGGCGGTGGTCATCAGCGTCCCCTGCTCCAGCGGCGTGAAGCCCTCTTGGGTGCTTCACGCCCTGGAGAGCGGGTTCGACGGCGTCTTCATCGCCGCTGACGGCAGCGACTGCGCCTACCTCTCGGACTGCACCGACAGGACGAGCAGGGTGGTGCAGGAGGCCCAGCGGCTGATTGTGGAGAAGGGCCTGGATCCGCGGCGCCTCAAAATGGCCGCCGTTTGCTCGGTCTGCGCCGAATCCTTCGCCTCCCACATGGAGAAGTTCCACGCCGCGCTGGCCAAACTCGATCCCGCCGCCGCAGGAGTCAGCCATGGCTGAAACGGCGAAGTTAACCTTCGCGCCGGCCGCGCACCCCTCCTTGCGCCCTGCGTATGACGTCCTCGTCGTAGGGGGAGGTATCGCCGGAATGGAGTCGGCGCTAACCCTCGGCGATATGGGGTACAAGGTTTTATTGGTCGAAAAAGAGGCGAGCATCGGCGGGAAGATGATTCTCCTGAGCAAGGTCTTTCCCACCCTTGACTGCGCGAGCTGCATTTCCACCCCCAAGATGGCCTCCACTTCGCACCACCCCAACATCACGACGTTGCTCTACAGCGAGGTCGAGACGATCACCAGGGACGAGGACGGCCTCTTCCGCGTGAAGCTCCGCAAGAAGCCCACCTTCGTGGACTGGGCCGCCTGCACGGGCTGCGGCGAGTGCGAGATCGTCTGCACGGTGGCCCTTCCCGACGAGTTCAACGCGAACCTCGTCGCGCGCCGGGCCACCCACATCGCCTTCCCCCAGGCCGTCCCGAAGAAGGCCGTGGTGGACCGCTTCGGCACCTCGCCCTGCTCCTTCACCTGCCCCGCCGGCGTCAAGGCCCACGGCTACGTGTCGCTGGTGCGCGCCGGCAAGTACGACGAGGCCTTTCGCCTCCACATGGAGGATGCGCCCCTTCCGGGCAGCCTGAGCCGCGCCTGCTACGCGCCGTGCGAGGGCGAGTGCACACGCGGCACCCTCGAAGGCACGGTGCCCATCCGCGCCATCAAGCGCTTCATGGTGGACCGCTACTACGCCGCCCATCCCGTCCCCGAATACGGCCCGCCCGAAAACGTGCGTTCCGAAAAGGTGGCCGTCGTGGGCTCCGGGCCGGCCGGCCTCTCCGCCGCCTACCACCTGGCGCGCAGGGGTTACCGCGTGACGGTCTTCGAAGCCGCTCCGAAGCCGGGCGGCATGCTCCGGTACGCTATCCCGGCCTACCGCCTGCCCAAAGAGGTGGTGGACAGGGACATCCTCAACGTGACCGCGCTCGGCGTGGAGATCCGCCTCAGCTCTGCCGTGCGATCCCTCGCCGGCCTCACATCCCAGGGTTTCAGAGCCGTCTTCCTGGCGGCGGGAACGATGGAGGGCTTCAAGCTGGGTGTCCCGGGCGAAGAGCTCGACGGCGTCACCGACTGCATGGGCTTTCTCAAGCGCGTCAACGGTGGCGAAGCCCTGGACCTGAAGGGGAAGACCGTCATGGTGGTGGGCGGTGGCAACTCCGCCATCGATCCGGCGCGCATGGCCCTGAGGCTTGGAGCCAAGAAGGTCATCATTCAGTACCGCCGAAGTCGCAAGGAGATGCCGGCCCATGACTGGGAGATCGAGGCCGCCCTCGAAGAGGGGGTGGAGCTCCAGGTCCTTCGCACGCCCAAGCGCTTCATCGGCGAGGGCGGGAAGCTGAAGGCCGTGGAGAGCCTCACCATGCGCCTCGGCGAACCGGACGCCAGCGGCCGGCGCAGCCCCATTCCCATCGAGGGTTCGGAAGCGGCGACGCCGGTGGATCTGGTGGTTCTCGCCATCGGCCTCAAGCCGAGTACCGCGCCCTTTGCGGCGGAGCTGGCCCTCAACAAGAACGGCACGGTGAGAACGGAAAAGGAAACCCTTCAGACGTCGCTTCCCCACGTCTTCGCGGGGGGCGATGCGGTGACCGGCCCCTCCATGATCGTCCAAGCCATCGGCCAGGGCAAACGCGCCGCCTTTTTTATGGACCGATTCCTTCGAGGCGAATCCCTGGATGGAGTCCGTTTCGAGGAACCGCTGCCCGTGGTGGACAAGGCGGAGGTGGTGGCCCGGACGCCGAACCTCACACCGCTGCCCGCCGCCCGGCGGCACGAGCGCCCGGTGGCCGAGCGGCTCGGCTCCATGACCGAGGTGGAACTGCCCGTGAGCGAAGAAGAGGCGCGAGAAGGCGCCTCACGCTGCCTGGACTGCGGCGGCTGCTGCGAGTGCCACGAGTGCGTTCACGCCTGCCCGGCCGGAGCCTTCCACTTCGAAATGCGCGAGGAAAAAGCGGAGGAGCTGGTACGCTCCGTCATCGTATCCACCGGATTCAAGCTCTTCGACGGCAGGAAGAAGCCCCTCTTGGGCTACGGCCGTTTGCCCAACGTCATCGACGCCATGGAGATGGACCGTCTGCTGGCGCCGACCCGTCCCTACAACACGGTGCTCAGGCCCTCGGACGGCAAGACGCCCGACAACATCGCCTACGTGCTCTGCACCGGCTCCCGTGACTGCACGGTGGATCACCGCCTCTGCTCCCGCGTCTGCTGCATGTACTCGCTCAAGCAGGCCCAGCTCATCCTGGGTGCCCTGCCGCTCGCCGATGTGACCATCTACTACATGGATATCCGAGCCTTCGGCAAAGGCTACGAGGAGTTCTTCGAGCAGGCCAGGGGAATGGGTATCAGCTTTGTGAAGGGGAAGGTTGCCCAGATCGACGAACAGCCGAACGGGAACCTCGCCGTCACCTACGAAGATATCGAGGGAGGCAGCGGCAAGAGGCGCATGGAGCACGACCTCGTGGTGCTCTCCGTGGGGCTGCTCCCCAACCGCGAGGCCCTGAGCCTTTTCCCGGACGGGCTTTTGGAGTCGGACGCCTACGCTTACGTGCGCGAGGTGGACGAGGAGCTCGATCCAGGCAAGACCAGCATCGAGGGGGTCTTCGTGGCCGGGACCGCCTCGGCGGCGAGGGACATCCCCGACACGGTCCTCCACTCGGGCGCCGCCGCGGCCCAAACGGCCGCTTACCTGAAACGCATGGAGAAGGGCTCATGAGCGCTCCCAAGGATACGGACCGGCGCATCGGCGTCTTCATCTGCCACTGCGGCGGCAACATCTCGGACTACGTGGACGTGGAGAAGGTCCGCGAAGCGGTGGCGCAGGAGGCAGGCGTCGTGAGGGCTCGGACGACCCTGTTCGCCTGCTCCGACGCCGCCCAGCAGGAGATGATCGAGGCAATCCAGCAAGAGAAACTCGACGGCATCGTGGTCGCCTCCTGCTCCCCCAAGCTCCACCTCTTCACCTTCCGCGCCATGGCCCAGCGGGCCGGACTGAACCCCTACCGCTACGTCCAAGCCAACATCCGCGAGCAGTGCTCGTGGGCCCACCGCGGCCAGATTCCCGAGGCCACGGCAAAGGCCGCGTCCATCGTTCGGGCCGCCATCGCCAAGGCCCGCGCCAGTGCGCCCCTCTCCACCATGCGCATCGAAACGAAACCGCGCGTCCTGGTGGTGGGGGCGGGTGTGGCGGGGCTTCGAGCGGCACTCGCCCTCTCCGACATGGGGCTGACGGTTTATATGGCGGAACGCCAAGAGCATGCCGGCGGTTGGGCCTCCACCTTCGGCGCGACCTTCGCTCACGACCGCAGCGGTTCGGAGATGATCCTGGATTTGCTCAAGCTGATCGGCGAGCGGGACAACATCGTGCTCTACACCCGCGCCGAACTCGTCCGCAAAACGGGCAGTGTGGGTGATTTTACGGTGGAGCTCGCGATTGCGGAGGGCGAAAGAGTCACCCTCAACGTGGGCGCCATCGTAGTGGCCACCGGCTTCGAGAGTTATCAACCCCGCGAAGGAGAGTTCGGCTGGGGGCTTCCGGACGTAGTCACCCTTCCTCGCTTCAAAAGCATGGTGGACGGGGGGCAGGGGCTGGTCACCAGCGACGGCCGGCCCGTCCGCAGCGTGGTGTACATCTACTGCGTGGGTAGCCGCCAGGGGGAGGAGGCGGAGAGGCCCAACCGCTACTGCTCCCGCTTCTGCTGCACCGCGGCTTGCCACGCGGCCATCGTGGGAGCCCAGAGAGTTGCCGGCCTTCATCAGGTCCACCTCTACAGAGATATGCGCACTTACGGCAAGTACGAGACCCTCTACGAAGAGGCCCAGCGGCAAGGTTCAGTCTTTTTGCGCTGGGATCCCTCCGAGCCGCCCGTCGTCACGCGCGCGGCTGGACGCCTGTTGGTGCGGGTGAAGGACCATCTGCTGGGAGGAGAAGAGCTGGAGATTCCTGCGGACCTGGTGGTGCTCGTCACGGGCATGGTTCCGAGGGAGAACGCCGCCCTCGTGAACGCCCTCAAGCTGCCCGTCGGCGGTGACGGCTTCTTCAACGAGATTCACCCCAAGCTGAGACCCGTGGAAACGGTGGTTGACGGCGTCTTCATCGCCGGCGCGGCCCAGGGACCCAAGACCATCGCCGAAAGCGTGGCCTCCTCGCTCGCCGCCGTCTCCAAGAGCGCCGCCCTTCTCCTCAAGGGATACGTGGACCTGGAGCCCTTCGTGGCGGAGGTGGACGAGACCCTCTGCACCTGGTGCGGGAAGTGTTTGGAGGCCTGTCCCTACGAAGCCATCGAGAAGATCGCCGCGGAGGGGAAAGAGGTCGCCCGGGTGATCCCATCGCTCTGCAAGGGTTGCGGCGCTTGCGCCGTTCCTTGCGCGGTCAATGCGATCAACGTCAAGGGCTACACCGACGAGCAGGTGCTGGGCATGATCGGCGCCCTGCTGAAGGAGGCGGCGGGATGAGCACCACGGTGTTGCGGGACAAGCGAGAGATCTTCCGTGATGAACTGGTGATGAGGGATCGCATAGCCGCTCTGCTCGGGAGCGGGCCCAAGACGGTCCCAGAGCTGGCCGCGGCGCTGGGGCGCCCCGCCTACGAAGTGATGGCGTGGGTGGCCGCCATGCGCCGGTACGGCCGTATCGAGGAGCGGGGCAAGGCCGACGGCGAAGGCTACTTCGCTTACGCCCTGAAGGGCTGACGGCTTCGGGCCGCGAAAGGAGACGACACCGTGGCGACGCGCGTCAATCTGGACCTGCACGACGAGCTCAAGGCCTTCGGCGCGAAGGATCTGGACCTCTGCTACAACTGCGGCAACTGCACCGCCGTTTGCTCCCTCGCCGACGAAGGGAGTTCCTTCCCCCGCCGGATCATGCACCTCATCCAGGTGGGCGCATCGGACCGGCTCAAACAAAGCCTGGACCCTTGGCTTTGCTACTACTGCGGCGACTGTTCGGTGCAGTGCCCTCGCGGGGCCAACCCCGGCGAGGCCATGATGGCCGCCCGCCGCTACCTCACCTCCCGCTACGACTGGACGGGCCTCTCCCGGCGCATCTACCTCTCCAAAGCGTGGGACGTGGTGGCCGTCCTCGTGGTGGCCCTCTTTGTGATCGGCCTCTTCGCCCTCTTCCACGGCCCCATGGTGCTCGGCCGCGTGGAGCTCAACACCTTCGCCCCGGTCCGTGCGGTGGAGGCGGGAGACCTGATCATGGCGGGCGTGCTCTCCTTCTTTCTGCTGACGAACGCCGCCCGCATGGCCTTCTGGATCTTGAGGGAGGAGGGGGCACCGCCCCTCTCCCTGGGAGCCTTCGTGAAGGCCGTCCCCGAGTTCGTGGTGAACTTCGCCACCCAGAAGCGCTGGCGCCGCTGCGGCACGGCGCAGGGCGAGCCGAAGGAGAATTGGCGCTGGCTCACGCACCTGATCCTCGTTTCGGGCTACCTGACCATGCTCACCCTCATCGTCGTCTTCCTGCGCTGGTTTCAGACCGACGTGGTCCATCCCTTCTACCACCCGCAGCGGCTGCTCGGTTATTACGCCACCGCGGCGCTCCTGTACGGCACCGTGGCCTTTATGGTGGGCCGATGGAAGAAGCGCGACGAGATCCACAAGTTTTCCGAGGCCACCGACTGGATGTTCCTGGTCCTTCTCTTCTTGACCACCCTCACGGGGCTGTGCGTAAACCTCTTCCGGCTGGCCGATTGGCCTTTGGCTACCTACCTCATTTACGTCGTGCACCTGGCCGTGGCGGTGCCCATGCTCGTAGTGGAGGTGCCTTTTGGAAAGTGGTCCCACCTCTTCTACCGCCCCTGGGCGCTCTACCTCGTCAAGGTGAGAGAGATCGCCCAAGGGGCGGCTGACGTTCGGGCCGAAGGGATTCCCGCCACGGCCTGAGGCTTTCTTATTGGAAAGGACGATCGTATGACCTCGAATGCGGAACAACCCGTCGAAAAGATGACTTTCATCGGCCTGCACGGTCCAGACGACCCCGAGATCGCCATTCTGCCCTTCATGCTCGGCGTGGCCGCGCTGGCGATGGAGGTGCAGGTGACCATCCTCCTCCAGGGCCCCGCAGTCCTCTTGGCGCACAAGGGGATCGCCGAGCACGTCTTCTCGGGCTGCGAGGGTACCTCGCTTAGAAAGCTCATGGACCAGTTCTTCGAGCTCGGCGGCAAGCTCTACATCTGCACCCCTTGCGTGGAATCGCGAAAAATGAGGAAGGAGCGGCTGGTGGAGGGAGCGCATCTCGTGAAGGCGGGCAAAGTCGTTTCGGATCTGCTGGAATCCAAGACCACTCTCACCTTCTGAAGCTCGAAGGGCGCCGTTTAAGGAAGCTTGCCATGAGTGAAGAGAAGCCGGAAAAAATCACCATCGTTTCCACTTACGGGGGCGAAGATCCCGAGCGCGCCACCTATCCCTTTCTGACGGGCAACGCGGCGCTGGCCATGGACGTGGCCGCCACCATCGTCCTCCAGGGCAACGGCGTCACCGCGGCGACCAAGGGGATATACGAACACGTCCACGCCCCCGGCCAGGCCCCCCTCCAGCAGTTGGTGGACCAGTTCGTGGAGCTGGGCGGCACGCTGCTGGTGTGCATCCCCTGCATGGAGGCGCGAAGCATCAAAAAGGACCAACTGGTGGAGGGCGCCCAGCCCGTGAAGTCGGCGCGGCTCGTCACGGAGATTCTCGAATCGCGGGGTTCGGTCACTTACTGAGCGTCAAGGAGGCGGCATGTCGGTCATAGCCATATCGCGGGGCTCCCTGAGGGCTGCGACCCAACTCGCCCAAGGCCTGGGGAGCCAGCTCGGCAGCAGGGTGGTGGACCGGGAGGAGATCCTCGCCGCGGCCGAGCGCTACGGCATCGGCGAGACGGGGCTGGAGATGCGGCACATCCTGGCCAAACATGCGCCCGGCTTTTGGGAGCGCTACGCCGACGCCCGCCGCCACTACCTCGCCTGTTTCAAGGCGGCGCTTCTGGACGCGGTCCTGGAGGGCCCGCTCGTCTACCACGGGAACTTGGCCCACCTCCTCCTGAAGGACGTCCCCTTCGTCTTGCGCGTCCGGGTCAACGCCCCCATGGAAAACCGGGTGGAGGCCATGATGGCCGAGCTGGGGCTCTCGCGGTACGAGACGGTCCGCCGAATCGAGGCCATCGACAACGAGCGGAAGCGGTGGACGGAGTTTTTGTACGACGCGGATATCATGAGTGCCTCTCAGTACGACCTGGTCTTGAACCTGAGCCGCATCAGCGTCGGCGACGGCATCAAGATGGTGGCGTCGGCGGTTCAGAAGGAGTCCTTTCAACGCACGCCCGACGCCGTCCGCCGGGTGCGGGATCTGCGCCTGGCCACCGTCGCGGAGGTGCTGCTGATGAGCCATCCGGACACCTACGGGTTGCCCGTCCAGGTTTCGGCCGATGCTGATGGGGCTAGGGTGGCGGTCAAGCTTTCCCTCGACGGCGGTGAACGACAACTGATCGAGGGGCAGATTCGGTCGGCGCTTCAAGAACTGGATGGGCTTCGCCATCTCGATGTCTCGGTCACGGTTGGTTAGGGGACCGGAGGATAGGAGTCGGCCATGAGGCAGTGGAGCTCCCTGGAGGAGGTGTTGGACTTCGCCATTGGCGAAGAGGAGAAGGCGGCCGCCTTTTACGACGAGTTGGCCGTGCGTGCGACGGGGTCCGACCGAAAAGCGATCTTCGCCGCCTTCGCCAACGAAGAAAGGGCCCATAGGGGCCGTCTTCTGGAAGTCAAACGAGGAGGCGCCACGCTCGCCCCGCAGAAGCGGGTGGCCGACCTCAAGATCGGCGATTACCTGGTGGAGGTGGAGCCATCACCGGAGATGGATTATCCGAACGCGCTCAGGCTAGCCATGGCCAAGGAGAGGGCCGCCTTCCAGCTCTACACCGACCTCGCCGCGCGGATCGGCCGTAAAGAGCTTCGGGAGGTTTTCCAGGGACTCGCGCAAGAGGAAGCCCAACACAAGCTCCGCTTCGAATCGGAATATGACCAAGAAATTTTGAAGGAGAACTAGCTTGTCCTTCCGGATCATCTCGGCGCCAACAGCAGAGGGAGACATAACCGTCCAAGAGGATTTCAGCCGGCACTGGTGCGGTTTGCCTTCCGGTGCGTCGCGCATGGGCGCTCCCCGAGGAGTGGCTCGGCCGCCCCTACTCGGCACTCCCCTGGCGCACGCCAGGGGAGCTGCTCTTCCCTGCCCTTGCGGGGGCAGCCCTCTGAGGGGGAAACCCTCCCCGTTTCCCCGCACCCCTTCGACCGGAGCACCCGCTGAACATGGGGGGACGGTTCGCACCAGACAAGGCCCCCAGCGCCGCGCCAACGGCGCGGCCCAGACCCAGCCGTGGGTCGGAGGCGGCAAGGCGCTCTATTTTGGACAGGTAGGAGAGGGAGATGGTAATGGAACCCACTGAGGGAGCATCCTCGCTCGCTGGCCCGCCGGCCGCCGCGCTGCAGGAGCGCCTGAACGAACTGGAAGAGAGAGTGGCATTGCTGGCGGCCAACGCCGCCGAAGACAACCTTTCCATGGTCGTCATGAGCGGGGATCTGGACCACATCCTGGCCGCCTTCGTGATCGCCACGGGCGCCTCGGCCATGTACGAGAAGGTCACCATGTTTTTCACCTTTTGGTCCATCCAGGCCCTCCGCGATCCGAACAAGAGTTCGCCCCCCAAGGACTTGGTCGGACGGCTCTTTTCCAAGTTGCTCCCCAAGGGAGCGCCAGGCCTAAAATTGTCAAAAATGAACATGGGTGGGCTTGGCACGGGGATGCTCAAGCGGTTGATGAAGAAGAACAATGTACTTGGGCTCGAGGAACTCCTTCGCCGCGCGGCGGATGCCGGCATTCAGATCTTCATCTGCCAGATGAGCATGGATCTCATGGGCTTCAAGCTCGCGGAGATGATCGATTACCCGAACCTCAAGCTCGCCGGCGTGGCCACCTTCTTGGCCGAAGCCGGAACGAGCAAGGTGTCACTCTTCATTTGAAGGGAGGAAGTCTCGCGTGGAGAGACTCTTCAGTCCCCTGGAGCTGGGTTCCCTCAAGCTCAAGAACCGATTCGTCCTAGCCCCGATCCTAGCCGGTTTGGGCGGAGCCGAGGGCCGGGTGACGAGGCGCCAGCGGCGCTTCTATGAGGCCATCGCCGAGGGTGGTACGGGTCTGCTCGTGCTCGAGCCGGTGGCCGTTGCTCCCGGCGGGCGCGAACACCCCAACCAGCTCCTGGCCACCAGCGATGAGAGCATGGAGGGGCTCAGCGAGTTGATACGGGCCATTCACGAACGCGGCGCGAAGGCGGCGATCCAGATCACCCACGCCGGGGCGGCCGCCGATCCGAGAGCGGCCGGCTCTCAGCCCGTCGCCCCGTCCGCCTGCCTTTGCCCCTCCCGGGGCACCTTCGCCGAAGAGATGCGCCTGGACGAAGTGGAGGCGCTGGTGCGCGCCTTCGGCCGGGCGGCGTCGAAAGCCGCCGCTGCGGGCGCCGACGCCGTGGAAATCCAGGGGGGACAAGGCCACTTGATCGCCCAGTTCCTCTGCCCGCAAACCAACCTGCGGCGGGACGCTTACGGCAACGACCGCCTTCTGTTTGCTAAGCAGGTGGTTCACGAGGTGCTCGCAGCCACGGGGCTCCCGATTCTGCTGAGGGTCTCGTGCAGCCGGCCGGCGGAGGGGGAGAGCCGGGGAGGAATTCTTCGCCTGGCCGAGCTCGCGGAGGAAACCGGCCTGGCAGCGTTGGACGCGGCTTTCGGTGACGCCTGCCATGCGCGTCCGTGGTTCTACCTCCACGCCGCTCTGCCGAGGGAGCCGCAAGAGGCTCTCTTTGCGGCCATCCGGAGGGCTACGAAATTGCCGGTCATGGCTGGCGGACGCATGGGGAACCGGGCGGCCATCCAGCGTTTCTTGGACGAGGGTTGGGGGGACGCCGTGACTCTCGCCCGGCCGCTCATCGCGGATCCAAACCTCGTTGAAAAATGGCGGCGGCACAAAGACGGAGAGATCATGGAGTGCGGAGGCTGCCTCCAGGGCTGTCTGCGCCACCTGCCCGAGGGGGCGAGCCTGCGGTGCACGCTCAACCCGTTTCTCGCGGAGGAGCCTCCGCTGCCCGCCCCAAAACCCAGGAGTATCCTCGTGGCGGGAGGCGGACCGTCGGGCATGGCTGCAGCCTCCTTTCTCGCCGAGCGGGGCCACCGTGTGACCCTCGCCGATCCGGCTTCGAGCCTTGGGGGCATGTTGCGCGCCGCCGCCGAATCCAAGCCCGCTCTCTTCCATCCCCTCCTGGCGCTCATCCGCCGCCTGGACAGCGCGGGAGTCACCGTGCTGCTGGGGCAGAGGGTGGAGGAGGCCACGCTTGAACGGATCTCCCCGGAGGTGCTGGTGTGGGCCGTCGGAGCCTCTCAGGCTGTCCCGTCCATCCCAGGCCTGCGGGGGCAGAAACTCATGACGGCAGAGGAATTTTTCTCCCGTCGCCCCACTCCGAAGGGGCATCGAGTCCTCGTCTTGGGCGCCACGAGGCTGGGATTGGAGGCGGCTGAGAGACTCGCCGGCGCCGGATGCCGCATCACGATCACCGAGGCGGCCGACTCGGCCGGGTGCGACATGGAAAGCGTCGGCCGCGAGGTGGTCTTGGCGCGGCTCGCTTCCCTACCGGCCATCACCCTCTTTGCCGGTACGGAGGTGGAACGGTTCGAGAAAGAGTGGGTTCTTCTCTCGGTGGGCGGCCAGCCGGTACGCGTTCCTCGCTTCGATTGGGTCCTGATCGCCGGCGGCTTTCTCCCCAAAGCGGGTCCGCCTCCGGCTCTGCGAAAGGCCGTCCGCGAGGTGCACATCCTGGGTGGTCCGCAGGTGGCCACCGATCTTCTGGACGCCATCCACTCCGCCCGGCTTCTCGCCGCTCGCCTGTGACGCCTCTCCAGCCAGCGGCGACGGACCGTCCCTTCGCTGGCGGGAGGTTCGTTCGGCGGTCCTGTCAAGCGAGGATCGGTTCCATGGGCGGAGGGCGCCCCGCCCCACTCCCGCGATGGAAGGCGAAATGGCGGTGCAAATGCCTATGGATCTTCATGACCGGCCATGGTTGTCCAAAACATTTCCATCACGCCCCAAAGCGCCTGGCCTTCCGGCGCGTCGCGCTGTGGCGCTCCCCGAGGAGGGGCTCGGCCGCCCCTCCTCGGCGCTGCCCTTGCGGGGGCAGCCCTCTGAGTGGGGAAACCTCCCCGTTTCCCCGCACCCCTTCGACCGGCGCCATCTTTTCGCTTTTCGCTGCAAGCGAAAAGCGGCGTTCCGGCGCCGATGGGCCTAGTGCAAGGAAGCCGAGGCGGCCGCGACGCAGGCGTACTGGGATGTACGTCGAGGAGCGAGCCGCCGAAGGCTGACGCAGCAATAGGACCGTCGCCGCCGGCGCACCCGTGGAGGGTGGGGGAACGGTCCACACCAGAACGAGGCTGGGGCTGGCGCCCGAAGGGCGGCTGAGGGCCTGCGGACGGAGCGCGGCCACGCTGGCGTGGACGCGCCCGTCGAAGGCCCCCATCGCCGCGCCCAAGGCGCGGCCAAGACCCAGCCGTGAGTTGGAGTCGACAGAGCAGTTTATTTTGGACAGGCATGATGACCGGCATACCTGTCCAATCACCTGCCAAGGGATTGGGGCATTCGGCCCCGGACTGGATCCGGGGGAAGAATGGGCCAAGGGCGGGGTGAGGCTCCGCGGGCCAAGCCCTCGGAGCGGGGAGGGGCCCGAAAGGCAAACCGAGCGTTCCGTCTGGCTCCGCCAGCGGAACGCGAAAGACCCGAAAGGCAAACCGAGCGTTCCGTCTGGCTTCGCCAGCGGAACGCGAAAGACCCGAAAGGCAAACCAAGCGCTCCGCCTGGCTTCGCCAGCGGAACGCGAAAGACCCGAAAGGCAAACCGAGCGTTCCGTCTGGCTTCGCCAGCGGAACGCGAAAGACCCGAAAGGCAAACCGAGCGTTCCGTCTGGCTTCGCCAGCGGAACGCGAAAGAGAAGCCCCTCCCCGTTCAGGAGACAAAGCCTTTCCGCCGTGCGCCACCTGCGCCGCCGAAGGAAGGACCATTCGATCGCGGAATTTGGGCGGCCTTCCGGCGTCGCCTATCCGACGAGTTTTTTGAGAAACTGAGCCTTCCCCATGCGGCGGAAGATCAGGCTGACGCGCCAGCGGTAGGTGCGGTTGCCGCTGCCGGGGTGCCAGGCATCGGGATCGGGCAGGCCAGCGGCGAGCTGGGCCGCCTCCCACTCGGTGAGGTCCGAGGCCGGTTTGTGGAAGTAGGCCTCGCTGGCCGCCTCGGCGCCGAAGATCCCGGGGCCGAACTGAGCCACGTTCAAGTAGATCTCCAGGACTCTCTCCTTATCGAGTTCCCGGTTGAGTTGCACCGTCAGCGCGGCCTCCTTCAGCTTGCGTAGGGGGTTGTAGGAGGGATTCAGCCAGAGGTTCTTGGCCACCTGCTGGGTGATGGTCGAGGCCCCTCTCGGCAGCCTCTTCTCCTGCCACGCCTCCTTGAGCGAGTCCTCGATTTCGCGAACGTCGAAGCCGTTGTCCGAAAAGAAGCCGATGTTCTCCGAGACGAGCACCGCCCGCTTGAGATTGGGCGAGATGGCTCCGTACGGAACCCAGTGCCACGCCACCACGGCCGGCTTGCCCTCACGCCGGAGACGCGCCTTATAGCGCTCGATGAAGGCTGTGGTGGTGGGATTGTGGCGGGCCAGCCGGGCTACGTCGGGCCAGGTGGCGAGCTCGAAGGCGGCGAAGGCCAGCAGGAGAAGGCCGCAGAGGAGAATCACGGTCAGAAGCCGCAAGAAGAGGCGGCGGCAGCCCGAGGATCTTGGGTGGCCTGGCGCTTCCGGGGATACATGGGCGGTCCCCTCCGCACCCGGTCCTGCCCCCGTGACCGGTGATAGCCCGGAGGTGGCGGCCTGGAACCTTTCGTTAAAATCCATGCCGAGATTCACCGGAGGGTGAAGTGGTGCCACCAGAGGGCTCCTTGGCCGGTCTTCGGCCGGAGGACCGGCGGCGATCACCCCATCATGGGGCCGGCGCGGCCTCCCCGGCCATGCGCTCCAGGGTCTGACGGAGCTTCTGAAAATCGAGAGGTTTGAGGAGGTATTCATCGGCCCTGAATTTGGTCATCGCCTCGGAGCGATAGCGCCCCGCCACGTAGACCGAGGTCATGACCACGATCTTCGCGTGGCTGGTGGCGGGAAGCTGCTTCAGGCGCAGACACAGCTCCCGGCCGTCCATCTTGGGCATGAGAGCGTCCGTGAGGACGAGCTCGGGGCGGTAGGCTTGGGCCAAGCGGAGCCCCTCCTCGCCGTCGCCTGCCGCGACGACGCCGTACCCCAACCGGCCGATGACCTCGCTGGCCACGTGGAGCGTTTCCGGGTCATCCTCCACGACCAGAACCAGAGGCCGTGTCACGGATTCGGGGGAGGGCTGGGCCCGCAGTTGAGTTTGGGCGCCGTGGCGTTGAAGGGTTTTTCGGCGCCAAAGGGTGGCGGGGGCCGCCGCCCAGAATGCCTTCTGGTGCGCTTGCGGAGCCTTGCAGAAGCACTGGCCGCAGTGGGGGCAGACGAAGGTGCGGGCGGGGCTCAGGCAGGTGCAGAAGGGGGCCTGAAGGGCGTCGAAGCCCCGGCCGCAGTGGTAGCAACGGATTTCGTAAATCTCCTGTGGGTCTTCTTTCGGTTCGGCCATGTTCCGGCTCTCCTGCGGCGAGGGCGGCCGCGTTCAATCCTGTGACAATAGAACGCCTCATTACGAAAATGTCAAGGAGAAGGGCCAGGCGGTCCCTCATGCGACAGAGCCTTTGGGAAGTTCTCCCTCCTCCATGCCTCCCTTTCGCCGAAGGGAATTTTCGCCCGCTGCCTCCCTTGCCTCGCAGAAGGATAGACACCAACCGGGGGCCGGCTATTCCAGAACGGAAAGCGCGTCATGGCCTTCGTCCCACAAGCCCCCCCGTTCCTATTGCGCGATGCCGTCCCTGTTCTATAGCATAAATTGGCGCCGGTCGGAAGGATGGCGCCGACCAGGAGGGGAGAAGCCATGGAGATCTTGCGTCTGTGGTGGCTGATGTGGGCGTGCGCCCTTGCCGGATTGGTCCTGGGGCAGGACGCGCGGGGAGAGGGGCCCGCTGCCCCTGCTGGAATGAGGCCCGCCGCGGAGGGCCGAGGCTTCGCGACGACGCCGGAGCAGATGGAGAGGGTGGTCTCCTACTGCGAAAAGATGACTGCCGAACGGCCGGCCGGACCTGGCGGAGGCGAGGGCCAACGTCCCGACGCCCGCTGGGTGGCTTCGATCTGCCCCCACGACGACTACGTCTACGCGGGGCCCGTCTACGCCGACGCCCTTCGCCACCTCAAAGCGAAGACCGTGATCTTGTTCGGCGTCTGCCACCAGGCCAAGAAATGGGGCCTCAAGGACCAGCTCGTCTTCGACGGCTTCACCTCGTGGCAGGAGCCCTTTGGTCCCGTCAAGGTCTCGCCGCTGCGCGATGAGATCGTCAAGGGGCTTCCGAAAGGAGACTATGTGGTCCACGATGAGGCCCAGGCCTCCGAGTGGTCCGTGGAGGGTATCGTGCCTTGGCTCCAGTACGCCGGCCGCGACGTGCAGATAGTCTCCATCCTCGTGCCCTACATGGATTGGGGCCGGACGGACGCCCTGGCCAAGGACCTTTCCGATGTGCTGGCGGGCATCGTGAAGGCCCGCCACCTGGAACTGGGGAAGGACCTCGCCTTCGTCATGAGCTCCGACGGCGTCCACTACGGTGACCAGTGGGCCGACGGCTGGAGCTACGCCCCCTTCGGCGTGGGCGCCGACGGCTACCTCAAGGCCATGGGCCAGGATCAGTGCCTCGTTCAGTGGTACCTCGACGGCGGGTTGGAGCGAGGGCGCATCGAGCGCCTGGCCGAGACGCTCGTGGACCAGAAGGACGTGACGCGTTACAAGGTCACCTGGTGCGGCCGCTTCTCCGTCACCCTGGGCCTCGACGTGCTCTCCTACCTCACCGAAAAGCTCTCGCTGCCGGCCCTGGAGGGGGTCCAGGTCGGGTACGGAACGAGCATCGGTACTGGGTTCCTGCCCTTCGAGGAGGTGGGCCTCTCCGCCACGGCGCACGAGAACCTGCACCACTGGGTGAGCTATATCGCGGAGGCCTACCGCTAGTTTTTAGTCCCAAGGGGGCGAGCCGAGGGGGGGGAATGAAACGCAGAGAGCGCGGCGAGCGGCTGAAAGAACTGCTGGAAGCACGTGATTGGAAGGGCGTGGCGGCCTTCCCTTCTGCATCCGGCTGGCTTCTGAGACGACTCCTGGGCTTCCTCCAGGACACCTCGCCGGGCCTTCGCTGGCGGGCCGTTATGGGGCTGGGGCGCGTGGCGGAGGGGCTGCCGCCCGGAGATCCGGCCCTTGCCGAGTTCATCCGCACCCTCTTCTGGTCCATGAACGACGAATCGGGCAACCTTTGCCGCATGGCGCCGGAGGCCCTGGGAGAGATTTTAAGGTCCAGGCCCGATCTCCGTCCCAGCTACGCTCCCCTGTTGCCGCAATTCCTGGTGGAGGAGCCCTTCGAAACGGGAACCCTCTGGGCTTTGTGCCGCCTCGCCGAGGCCGGCTGGCCGGCCAACCCCGGCCTCCGCCACCTCATCGGTGACTCGCTGCACCACCCGGACCCGCGACGCCGCGGTTTGGCGCGCAGGCTGGCGAGACTGGCCTCGGCGAGGACGGAGGTGAGCTGACGGGGCGCCAGCGCTCCTCCTCACCCACTCAACCCGTACACCGCACCCCCATGCCACAGGCCTGAAGGGAGAGAGGCTGGGAGCTTCTCCACCAAAAGGCAGGGGGGAAGTAATTCTGAAAGCCATGATCAGAGGGGAAAGGGGGGCGGAGAGGGTGCCCGGAGGTGCAGGGTGCACCCCCGGGCAGATGGCTGGACCAGAGCCTACTGGAAGAGCGGGAAGGACCTCGGCGTAAAGGGATCGTAGACCGGCGCCATGCTGAAGAAGTTGGGGTCGAAGGAGGGGTTGCCGGAGGCGTCCAACCCGATGAACCCGGACTCGCCCAGCGGGAACATGCTTTCGATGCGGATGGGGCCGGTGGAATCGAACTCCACGCAGTGGGCGTAGGTCGAGCGGTTGGAGTAGGGGGCCTGGTGGATGAGGCCCAGGAAGTCGTCCGTGAAGTTGATGGTTCCTCGGGGTTGGTTCCAAGGGCCGGGCCCGAGCTGGTTCAGTGCCTGGTCCAGCGCCAGGACGATGAGCTGCTGCGGATCGGTGGGCAGACCCTGGCCGGAGGTGTCCTGGAACCAATTGTAGGTGTTCACGATGCCGGAGCTGCTTCCCTCCAGGGAGTGCAGGAGCACGTTGAAGAGTTGCATGGAGGGGGCGGCACCGGCGGTCCCCAGCTTGTCCGCGAAAGTGAGCTGAAGCATCTGGTCGATCCATGCCTTTTCCAACACCCAGGCGTCCGCCCGCGTGGTTCCCATGGCCCATTGGGTGGGGCCGCCCGCCACGAAGTGGCCGTCCCAGTTCTGGAGCATCTGGAGCGCGGCGGTGCGGGCCGGTGTGGGATAGGCCTCCACGGCGGCGGTGAAGTAGGGAGCCACGAACTTCCACGGCACGCCACCCGGTACGTCGAAGTCGGTGGTGGTGGTGGCGATGTTCAGCGCCAAGTCCCGCACCTCTTCGAAGGTGAGGTTGTTGTGGGTGGAGAGGTAGTCATAGATGACGTGGGCCCGGTCGAAGGGACCGAAGCCGTAGCCGATATCGTTCGGGGCGTTGTCGTAGTTCACGTTGGACTTGTTGTTCCAGCCGGCGTAGAAGCCCTGGGCGGTGTTCCGGTCGGTGGAGCGGGGTTTGAGCCTGACCGGTTTGGGCCAGTCGTGTTTCCCGTCGCCCGGCACCGGCAGGCGCGGGTCCACGTTGGAGGCTCGCACGGGGTCGCGGCCGGACATCCAATAGGCAATGTTGCCGTCCCTATCCGCGTAACAGAAGTGCTGGCTAACCGCAACCTCTTCTATCCCCTTGCCGAAGTCGTCCATGCTCTGGGCGCGCGCGAGCTGGAGGAAGCCATCCAGGGTTTGCAATTCGTAGCCGCGCTCCGCGTAGTCCCAGGTGATGATGGGACCGGAAGAGATCTTGGGAACGTATGGCATGGGGCTGATGACCGGTCCGTGCTTGCTCCGGTAAAGCCGGAGGGTCACGTCGGCATTGCCGGCGACGTGAATGACCGTCTTTCTCCAAAAGGTCACGTTGCGCGGGTCCTCCACGAAGTAGTCGAGTGTGTGGCAGTGCCCGACCTGCATGGACCAGGCGTGGTGAGGGGTTCGGCCGATGATGATGCCCGGAACGCCGGGGACCGTCATGCCGGAGACGTCGTAGCCGGGAGCCTCAATGGAGCCCTCCAGCACGATCGAGGGAACCGAGAATCCCATCTGGGGACCCGAGTAGATAATGGGGTTGCCGTCGGCCGTCTTGCTGCCCGCCACGGTCCAGGCATAACTGCCCATGTGGACGTAGGCGTTGATCTTTTTCAGCCCATCCAATACTCCCTGAATGGTGTCATGAACCGAGAGGGCGCTGGCGCGGAGGTCGGGGAGCTCCTCGGCCTGGGCGCGAAGCCTCGAGGTCAGGGCCACGGGATCGGGGCTCCTCTCCGCGGCGCCCTGCGGCGGCGGAATGTAGGTGAGGGCCGAGGGATCGTTGAGCCAACGTAGGTCTTGAAACATGGAGAGAGCGTCGTTTGGAAAGGTCTGCTGCAGGGTTACGAGCAGGGCGGCGTTGTCCAGTTGACCCGTCGAGAGGGCTTCCGGATCGAATTCCCGCTGCATCAGGGCCATCCAGGCCAGCACGTCGTACACGCTCCAGTGCTGGGGGCGTACCGTGGTGCCAAGTTGCCGGCTGAGGGCTAGATATTGGAAGGGCATCAAGGCGGGATTGGCGTTCACCTCGTCCACGCGGCGGTTGAAGCCAGCAATGTAGGCGCTGACGGCGGTCTGGCCGTCTTTGCTCAATTTTTTGAAGCCCTGTTTCAATTCCTTGGGACTATAACCGATGGTTCGCATGAACATATCCACGGGCAATTCGCTGGCGCCGAAGAGCTCGGCCAGGCGGCCCGTAGCGGAACGGAAATAAAGCTCGGTCTGCCACAGGCGATCCGTGGCCACGGCGTAGCCCATGGCGTCGAAGGCGTCACGCAAGTTTCCGGCCGTGATGAACCAAACCCCCTTGTTATCCCTCGTGGTCTGTGCCGTAGTGGCCTGCGCTTCGGGTGAGGGAAAAGCCTGCCAGGATAGCGCGAGCGCGAGGATAAGCGCACAAAAAACCGGCCCCGCTCTTTTCATGAACTCCTCCTTTCACAAAGTGACACGAGACAGAACCCCCTGGACAATCGATGCCGAGCCGAACGTCAACGCTCCGTGTCCCTTGAACCGTCGAAGGTGTAGGTCTTCGGCTGTCCCTGGAACACGGTTTGAAGATTCACGGGGCGGCGCCAGACGTGGTAGAGGGCGTGGAGGGTCTGGCGCGCTTCGCCGACCTTGAGGTCCACCCCGTCGTGGATGTGTCTGAGCAGCAACTCGGAGCGGTTGGCGTGGTTGGCGTCCACCACCTCGAGGATGGGTTCGCCCCCGTTGGTGATGTGCGCCAGCAGGGTGCTCTTGACCTTCTGGAACTCCCGGCTCTCCAGGACGTAGGCGCCCTGGCGGGGGTTTAGGCGGAAGGTGAAGAGGCGCGACTTGATCACGAATTCGGGAGTGAGGAAGGCATCGAGAAACTGGGCGTCGTCGAAAGCGGAACGAACCTCGAAGACCTTCTCCATGCCGCGCCGCTCGCGGGTGTCCCAGCGCTGACGCTTGGCTCTGTCCTGGCAGGTCTCC
>Ga0315298_1004209_pt1 | contig 21780 bp, 24 predicted proteins | sample WHS_1_MG_FD_203077 | JGI IMG/M metagenome (GOLD analysis project Ga0315298, IMG submission 203077) | Extremophilic microbial mat communities from Washburn Hot Springs, YNP, Wyoming, USA - WHS_1_MG | ecosystem: Environmental > Aquatic > Thermal springs > Hot (42-90C) | place: USA: Wyoming...
ATTTCGGACCAGGGTGACGGCAGGGTTGAAGAGGGAGAAGCCGCACATCAAGGCAACCCCGAGCCTGCCCCGCGTCTCGGCGGCGAATCGAATCTGCGAGTGCAGGTGGACACGGCCGAAGGCCTCCTGGCGTGGCAGGCCGACCTGGTCGTGCTCTCCACGGGGGTGGAGCCGGGGGAGAATCGCAGCCTGGCCCAGATGCTCAAGGTGCCGCTGAACGAGGATGGCTTTTTCCTCGAGGCGCACGTCAAGCTGCGGCCCCTGGAATTCGCCGCCGACGGGGTGTACCTGTGTGGGCTGGCCCATTCGCCGCGCGACCTGGATGAGGCCATGGCCCAGGCCTACGGCGCCGCCGTGCGGGCAGTCGCATTGCTCTCCAAGGGCGAGTTGGAGGCGGCGGGGATCACGGCCACCGTCAATGAGCGCACCTGTGCGGGCTGCGGGCTCTGCGTGTCGGTGTGCCCGTATGGAGCGCGTCGCCTCGACGAGGAGAGGCGTGTGGCAGAGGTGATCGATGTCCTGTGCCAGGGTTGTGGTGCATGCTGCGCGGCCTGTCCCTCGGGTGCCTCACAGCAGAAAGGGTTCGAGAAGCGGATGGAATTGGCCAAGATCGATGCAGCCCTTGCCTGACGGTGCAAACCTGTGGAGGGTGGGGCGGTGCCGATGTGTGTCCCTGTTCTGTATCGAGGAGTGGGTGCTGCGCGAGGGTGAGGAGACAATGAGCGGACTCTTTGCGCGGTAGCCGAGGGGCGCGGGACGAGTGGAGCGGAGGCGAGCCGTCTCGTCGGCAATGCTCGGCGCCCGGTGGCGTGGCGGCGTGAGGGGCCGGCCCCGCCTTTGCATATGGGAGGAGGAGAGATGCTGGTCAGAGAGCGTATGACCCCCAACCCGATCACCGTCGACGAGGATGTGTCGATGCACGATGCCTTGCGCCTGATGCGCGAGCGCAGGATCCGCCGCCTGCCGGTGCTCGACAGGGGAGGACGGCTGGTGGGCATCGTCTCGGAGAAGGACCTATTGTACGCTTCGCCCTCTCCGGCCACGAGCCTCAGCGTCTTTGAGATCAACTATCTGGTGGCCCAGATCAAGGTTGGACAGCTGATGACCAGGAAGGTCATCACGGTCGGCGAAGATACCCCCCTCGAAGAGGCGGCGCGCATCATGGTCGACAACAAGATCGGCGGGCTGCCGGTGCTAAACAGTGTCGGCAAACTCGTCGGCATCATCACCGAGACCGACCTCTTCAAGATCTTCCTCGAGCTTTTGGGGGCGCGCGAGCATGGCCTGCGCCTGACGCTGCTGGTGCCCAACAAGCATGGCATGCTGGCCTCGCTCGCGGGTACGGTCGCGAACATGGGGGGCGACATCCTGGCCCTGGGCACCTTTGCCGACAAGAGTCCTGAGCGCGGGCTCTTGACCCTGAAGGTGCGGGGCGTCGAGCGGCAGGCGGTGCTCGATGCGCTGAAACCTCTGGGCATCGAGGTGCTCGACGTGCGAGAGGCGTAGGGCATGGCCGAGGGTTATGAGCCGCGCATTGTGGCGTTTCTCTGCAATTGGTGCACGTACGCTGGAGCTGACCTGGCGGGCACGTCACGCTTGCAGTATCCGCCCAACGTGCGCATCATCCGCCTGATGTGCTCGGGTGCACTCGACCCGGTGTACGTGGTCAAGGCGCTCCTCGAAGGCGCCGACGGCGTGTTCATCGGTGGCTGCCATCCTGGCGATTGCCACTACCAAAACGGCAACTTCAAAGCGCGCCGGAGGGTGGCGATCCTGAAAAAGATCTTGGAACAGACCGGGTTTGACCCCGAACGGGTGTGGCTGCGCTGGATCTCGGCGAGCGAGGGCCGCCTCTTTGCCGATACGATGACCCAGATGGTAGACGCGATCCGCGCCAAGGGCCCGAACCCGCTGCGCGGCCAGTGGGGGATGTGAATGACCACGTGGATGCGAGTTCCTGGCTTTGAGGGGGATACCTTGGCCGCGCTGCGCCGGCTGCTGGCCGATCTCCTGGAGAAAGGGTTGGTCGATGCACTGCTCGTGCCAAGGCCGGCGCCCGGAGGGGGCAGCCTGGTGCAGGCGTTGGTGAACAGACGCGAGGCTCTGGCCGATGCCGACCCAGTCGCGCCGGTGATGCCGGTGCAGACGGCGCGCATCCTCTCGGCGCTGACCGCGGGGGGCGCCCCCTACCGCTTGGGTGCAGTTGTCAAGTCGTGCGAGGTGCGGGCGGCGATCGAGCTGGCAAAACTGAAACAAGTCGACTTGAGCCGCGTGGTGCTCATCGGCGTTGACTGCCTGGGCACCTATGAACCCCGCGAGTACGCGGCCCTCGTGGCCGCGGGGCAGGATCCCACGGCTTACGCCCTGGCTGCAGCTGGCGCGGGCATGGTTGCGCCGGTCGAGGGGGCTGCCTTCCGAGACGCTTGTCGGATGTGCGAGCAGCCCACGGCCCAGGGATGCACCCTCCGTGTGGGTCTGGTAGGGGCGGGTGGGGCGGTGCTCATCTCGGGCTCCGACGAGCTCCTCGGTGCCCTGGGCTATCCCACGGCCGACGAGCCCGCGGCGCGCGAGGCTTGCTTGGCCGCCTTGGTAGCCGAGCGCACGGCCACCCGCGACCGCATGCTCGCAGAGGTGCGCGAGCGCTTGCGCGATGCGGCGGGGCTGCTGGCCGAGTTCGGCAAATGCATCCGCTGTCACAACTGCATGACGGCGTGCCCAATCTGCTATTGCAGGGAGTGCATCTTCAAGTCGGCCACCTTCGCCCACCCGCCGGCGACGTACCAGAGTTGGCTGCAGCGCCACGGCGCCCTGCGCATGCCCGCCGATACGGTGCTCTTCCATCTCACGCGGCTCAACCACATGTCGGCATCGTGCGTCGGCTGCGGTGCGTGCTCCAGCGCCTGCCCCAATGGATTGCCCGTGGCCCAGGTCTTCCGGGCCGTTGGCCGCGAGGTGCAGGCGTTGTTTGACTATGTGCCTGGCCGCAGCGTGTACGATGAGCTGCCGCTCGCCGTTTTCCGCGAGGACGAGCTGGGGGATGTGGCAAGGTGAGGTGTGTAGCGCGTAATGCGTGATGGGGTTGACGCAACCGGTCGTCTCCTTGCGATTCACGCAGCACGTTCTTGGAGGACAACTATGGGCGAAGACGGTCTGATCCCCATCTACATCATGGGCAAGCGTTACCTAGTGCCGCCGAGCCTGACGATCCAGAAAGCGATGGAGTACGCTGGCTATACGCTGATTCGCGGCTGCGGCTGCCGGGGCGGCTTCTGTGGGGCTTGCGCCACGGTGTATCGCGTGGGCGATGACTACAAGCTCCACATCGGCCTGGCGTGCCAGACGGTTGTGCAGCCCGAGATGTACCTGGCGCAGATTCCGTCCTTCCCAGCCCGTCGTGCACAGTATCGGCTGGAGGAGTTGACGCCCACTATGGGTACTCTCCTCAAGCTCTACCCGGAGCTCTTGCGCTGCCTGAGCTGCGGCACCTGCACCAAGGCTTGCCCGCAGGAACTGGATGTGCGCGACTATATGGCTGCGGCTATGCGGGGCGACATTGCTGCAGTGGCCGACAAGTCGTTTGACTGCATCATGTGTGGCCTGTGCACTGCCCGCTGCCCGGCTGAAGAGGTTCAATACAACATTGCCATCCTCTGCCGCCGGCTGTACGGCCGCTACCTGGCGCCGCGTTCGCAGCACCTGATCGAGCGTGTCGCCGAGATCGAGGCGGGCAAGTACGATGAGGCGTTGGCGGCGATGAAAGCCCTGCCCATCGAAGAGCTGCGCAAGCAGTACAATGCCCGCGACATTGAGCCAGAGTGAGGCACGCAAGAAGGAGAGCTGCCATGCCGTATCCGCCTGAAATGCAGGAATCACTGGCCCGTGTGGAGGCTACCCGCTCTCAGCGCCTGCACGAGACCTTTCCGACTCTCAGCCCGCAGGAGAAACAAGACCTTCTGAAGCGGTTCCATCCAGACTATATCGAGTCGGCCATGCGCGAGCTGCGCGTGGGCCCCAACAAGGGGGGGCGGACGCCGCTAGAGTTGGCTGCGCTCCTTGAGGCGCCTTCGCGGCTGCGGGGGGTTCGGCTCGACTTGACCAAGGTCGACTATGAAACCGACGTGCTGATCATCGGCGGCGGAGGGGCGGGCTGCTCAGCAGCAATCCTGGCCGATGATCATGGCGCCAGCGTGCTTCTGGCTACGAAACTGCGCCTGGGCGATGCGAACACGATGATGGCGCAGGGTGGCATCCAGGCCGCCGACAAGCCCAACGACTCGATCATGCTACACTACCTCGATGTCATGGGCGGTGGCGGCTATGTCAACGACCCGGACCTGGTGGAGGCGCTGGTGCGCGATGCGCCCATGGTCATCCAGTGGTTGGAGAACCTGGGGGCCATGTTCGACAAAGAGCCCGACGGCACCATGCGCACCATTCATGGTGGGGGCACCTGCCGGCGGCGCATGCACTCCTCGCGCGATTACTCTGGCGCTGAGATCATGCGCACGCTGCGGGATGAGGTGCGCAGCCGCCCGCAGATCCGAGTGCTCGAGTTCTCGCCGGCCGTAGAGCTGCTCACGGGCAAGTCGGGCGAAGTGACGGGAGCGGTGCTGCAGAACCTGGAGACCGAAGAATACCTGGTGGTGAGGGCGCGCACTGTCATCCTCGCCACGGGTGGCTCGGGTCGGCTGCATTACCAGGGCTTTGCCACTACCAACCACTATGGCGCCACGGGCGATGGGCTGGTTATGGCCTACCGGGCGGGGGCCACGCTCTCGTTCATCGACACCATGCAGTACCATCCCACTGGCGCGGCGTTCCCAGAGCAGATTCTGGGGCTCCTGGTCACCGAGAAGGTGCGCGGCCTGGGGGCGCAGGTGGTGAACGTAGAAGGCAAGCAGTTCGTGTTCCCGCGCGAGACGCGCGATGCCGAGTCGGCGGCAATCATCCGCGAAGTCAAAGAGCGGCACCTGGGGGTGCGCACGCCTTCGGGCATGGAGGGCGTGTGGCTCGATTCCCCGATGATCGACCTCATCCACGGCCCGGGGACAGTGCAACGCGAGCTGCCGGCGATGGTGCGCCAGTTTGCGCGCTTTGACATCGACATCACTAGGGAGCCGATGCTGGTGTACCCCACTCTGCACTACCAGAATGGCGGCGTGGCCATCAAGCCGGACGGTTCCACTGAAGTGCCCAACCTCTACGTGGCCGGCGAAGCCTCGGGCGGCGTGCACGGCCGCAACCGGCTGATGGGGAACTCGTTGCTCGATGTCAACGTGTTCGGGCGGAGGGCCGGCCGCGCGGCGGCGCTGCGGGCCAAGGAGGTGCAGTTCGGTGAGCTGACCCTGGCCCACGTCGAGGCGTGGGAGCGGGCGCGCCGCGAGGCCGGGTTGGAAGACAGTGAGCCTTCGCCGCTGGTGCTGCCGAAATACGCACGGCATGAGCGATAGCCCGATGGGGTAGGCTTTCTGGGCCGCCGGTTGAGCGGTGGCCGAGGGGCCGACAGGCCGAGGGGCCTGCGCTACTGACTGGTTGTACGTCTGCTACGAAAACGGCGGTTGGCACGGCTGTGCGGGCCTCCAGCGCTGGCTTCGCCCCTTGGGCGAAGGAAAGGTTTTGGCCGTGGCGAAAGGCGTATGCGCCCTCGACGCGGGGGCGGGGGATCCCTTGGCCACCCGCCGTGCTGGCAGCCCGTTGTGGCGAGGATTCTCCTGACCTGGCGCCTGCGCGGACCACTTGCCCCGAGGAGCGCTTGAACCGCTGGAGGGCGAGGGTCAAGGGCTGCAGAGGGAGCCTGTCGGCCCGGGCGAGAGCCTTCGTGACCGCACGTTGCGCCAAGGGTCTCTTTTCGGCTCGCCGGCGATGTGCTCGATGCCGAGACGGCAGGGCAGAGATGGCCGGCGACGGAGGCGTTGCGCGCATAAGGTTTGGTGGGCTGAAGAGCCCGCCGCAGGTTTGGCCCTTCTTCTCCTCCGTGCTATACTCCCCCGCGTTCGCCATCCGTCGTACCTACGAGGAGACACTGTGCCCAACGAATCCCATCTGATGCAGCGCCTCGCTGCCGAGCTCGAGCTGCGTCCCGACGTGGTAGCGCGCACTGTGGCCCTGTTCGACGAAGGGGCCACGATTCCCTTCGTTGCCCGCTATCGAAAAGAGGTCACCGGCGGGCTCGACGAGGAGCAGCTGCGCAACCTGGCAGAACGCCTGCGCTACCTGCGCAACCTGGAGGAACGTCGCGAGCAAGTGCTGCGTTCGGTCGCCGAGCAAGGTAAGCTGAGTGCAGAGCTGGAAGCAGCCATCCGCGCGGCCGACACGCTGCAGGCCCTGGAGGACCTCTACCTGCCCTACAAGCCCAAGCGGCGCACACGGGCTACGGTGGCCCGCGAGAAGGGGCTCGAGCCGTTGGCAGAGATGATCCTCAAGCAGGTGGTGACCAACGAGCCTCTCGAATCACTCGCCGCTCCATTCCTTTCAGAGGGGGTGTCGAGCACTGAGGAGGCGTGGGCTGGTGCGCGGGACATTGTGGCCGAAGTGGTGAGTGAAGATGCTGAGGTCCGCGGCGTCGTGCGAGAACGCATGCGGGCCGGAAGTACCCTTCGCACGGAACGGAGCTCTGAGGAGGCAGACCCGGAAGGCGTCTACCGACTGTACTACGATTTTGCAGCGCCGTTCAGCAACCTGGCCCCACACCAGGTGTTGGCGATCAACCGTGCCGAACGCGAAGGGGTGCTCAAGGTCTTGCTGGTGGCCGACGCCGAGCGCCTCATCGCGGAGATCGAAAGATCGTACTACCGGCCTGACCCGTGCTCGCCGTTGGCGGATCAGTTGCATGCGGCTATCGCCGATGGTTTCGAGCGGCTGCTGGCCCCGGCCATCGAGCGTGAGCTGCGCCGTGCTTCGACAGAGGTGGCCGACGCGCACGCGATCGAGGTTTTTGCGGCAAACCTGCGCCAGCTGCTCCTGCAGCCACCCCTGCGCGGTGCGACGGTCATTGGCATCGACCCGGGGTATCGTACCGGCTGCAAGGTGGCGCTGGTGGATGCGACCGGCAAAGTGCTCGATACAACCACCATCTACCCTCATGAGCCCAAGAATCAGCGCGAAGAGGCGCTTCGGTTGCTCGTGAGCTGGCTGACGGTGCGGGGAGCCGACATCATCGCCATTGGCAATGGCACGGCCTCGCGCGAAACCGAGGCTCTGGCTGCGGATGCGGTGGCACAGGCCGGCAAGGGCGCCTACGTCATCGTCAGCGAAGCGGGAGCGTCGGTCTACTCGGCTTCGCCTCTGGCGCGAGAGGAATTGCCGGATCTCGATGTGTCGCTGCGGGGGGCGGTGTCGATCGCCCGGCGCTTGCAGGACCCGCTGGCCGAACTGGTCAAGATCGAACCCAAGGCCATAGGCGTGGGCCTCTACCAGCACGATGTCGATCAAAAAGCCCTCGGCGAGGCGCTGGATGCGGTGGTGGAATCGGCGGTGAACTATGTGGGGGTAGACCTGAACACGGCGTCGCCGGCCCTCCTGCGCTATGTTTCCGGCCTCACCGCTCGCACCGCCAAGGCCATCGTGGCGTATCGAGAGGCCAACGGAGCGTTCCGCGAGCGGGGGGAACTGCGCAAGGTACCAGGCATCGGCCCCAAGGCCTTCGAGCAGGCGGCGGGCTTTCTCAAGATCCCTGGCGGCCGCAATCCGCTCGACAACACCTTCATCCACCCCGAGTCGTACCCGGCATGCGAGCGGCTCTTTGCCCTGATGGGCGTGCGCGCCGATGAGCCAGGCCTCGCGGCCAAGGTAGCGGCATTCCGCCAGAGCTGCGACCTGAAGAAACTCGCCGTGGCGCTGGGAGTGGGCGTGCCGACCCTGAGCGACATCCTCGACAACCTGCAGAAGCCTGGCCGGGACCCACGCGAAGGGCTGCCGGGGCCGCTCCTACGGAAAGATGTGCTGAGCATCGACGATCTGCAGGAAGGGATGGTGCTGCAGGGCACCGTCCGCAACGTAGTCGATTTCGGCGCCTTTGTCGACATTGGTGTGAAACGCGATGGGCTGGTGCACGTGTCGCAGATGGCCGACCGCTACGTGCGCAACCCGCTGGAGGTCGTGGCAGTGGGGCAAATCGTGGAGGTGCGGGTCATCGGTGTCGACAAGGAGCGCGGCCGCATCAACCTGAGCATGCGCAAAGGCCAGGCGCTTGGCCTAACAAAGGCACAGGCCACCTAGATAGCCAGCAGCCGGGGGTTGGGCAGGCAGGTCGGCCCGATGTTGGCCTGCCCGTCCAACCCCGAAGACTCCTGGCTGCGGAGAGCGCGGGCCCGCGCTCGGGGGCCCGACGACAGCAGTCGGGCCCTGCACCTTCCAAGGTCAGGCAGGCACTTTCGCCAGTTCCTCGTTCAGGACTTCTTGCAGGCCCTCAGGTGAATTGGGGTAGGGCTTGTTCATCTTGGCAAAGCGTTCGGCGATAGGCATCATCAGGTCGATGAGGGTGTCGGAGATGCCCTCCGCTTTGCCCTTGCGCTGCTTCAATACCTTGAGCAGGCCCGACCAGGTCATCTCCTTGTTGTCGCTGAACAACATCTCTGCGTCATCGATTGGCAGGTGTGCCATCTCTCCTCCTCTTCGAGCCCGCATGTGTGTGAGCCCAGCATGTGGCCGTATGCGTGCAGCACGGCTCCCGCGGTTGTCGACGGCCAGCCGCCTAGAACCGCAGCTGCGACGGTAGCCACACTCGTCGCAGGCAGGCCTCTCGGCTAGCCGCGCTCGACCGCTGGGCCAGCTGCGGCCATGCCTGCGCAGCGTCAGGCGGTTACCTTGTTCAGCTCGTTCTCGAGAACTCGCTGCATCTGGTCCACCGAACCGGGATAGGGCTGGTTCGATCGCTCGAGGTTCTGGGTGATGATGAGCAGCGTGTTCACGATGGAATCTTCGATGCCGTCAACCTTGCCCTGGTGCTGCTTCAGGACCTGGCGCAGCCCCGACCACGTGTGCTGTGTGTTTTCCTGGAAGAGCACCTGGACGTCGTCGAATGGAATGTGGGCCATCTCCATGGCCTCCTTGAGCTGTGATATGGAGGGGTCTGTGCGACTTGGCGCAGACTCTCCCGGGCTGTGCCAGCAAATCCCGTGCCGGGCGCGCAGCCAGCGGCTGGGTTCGGCAGATTGCCAAGATGTGACGCCGCCTGCACCCCGATTTGCTTGGGACCGATGTGGCCGCAGAGTGTTGGTCGCTGAGGCCAGCTCCTTTCTTCCTTTCCATGCCAGGTGCCGCGTGTGGGTTCGGCTCCGCATGGTGCATGCTCACTCCGAGGATGAACAGAGCCTGGTACGAATTGTGCTCTTCTCACCCGCGGGTGCCCACATCCCGTCCAATCCAGGGGAGAGCCATGCCCTTGTTGGAAGAGTCACCCAGGAGAATCGCCGTGCTGCGTGCCAACGGTCTCGGCGACTTTTTGGAAGCCACCCCTGCGCTGCGCGCCCTTGCCAAAGGCTTCCCCGGCGCCGAAATCACATTCCTGACCTTGCCCTGGCTGCAGGGTTTCCTGGCCGGCCGCTACCCTTACCTGCACCGGGTGGAAGCTATCCCCCGCTATCCCGGCATCCATGATCCGGGGTCTGGCGACCCGGCGGCGGAGGAGAGCGCGGAGAGCTTTTTTGCGCGCATGCGAGCGCGCCAGTTCGACCTGGCGATCCAGATGCACGGGGGCGGCGCCAACTCGAACCCCTTCGTGGCGGCGCTGGGAGCGCGGCACACGCTGGGGCTTGGGGCGCCAGGCAGCCCGCGGTTAGAGCATATCCTGCGCTACGTGTACTACCAGAGCGAGGTGCTGCGCTACCTGGAGCTCGTGGGGATGCTGGGAATCCCTTGGGACGGGCTGCACACCGACCTACCCGTCCTGGAAAGCGACCGGGCGCGCCTGGCAGCAGCATGGAGGCCGGTCGGCGGCCGGTACGCAGTGGTCCACCCTGGCGCTGGAGACGCCCGCAGGCGGTGGCCTGCGGAGAGGTTTGCGCAGGTGGCCGACCAGCTGCGCAGCCGCGGCCTGGAGGTGGTCGTAACAGGCCGCCCTGAGGAGCGCCCCGTGATCGAGGCGGTCAAAGCTTCTTGCCGTGGAGGGCTGGTGGACCTGGGCGGCCAGCTGGACCTGGGCGCCCTGGCAGCGCTGGTGGCAGGGGCGACACTCGTGGTGTCGAACGATACCGGGCCAGCCCACATGGCCTACGCCCTCGACACACCAGCGGTGGTGGTCTTTTGGTGCGGGAATGTTATCACGGCCGGGCCTCTTGGCCGCCAGCGGCACCGCCCCGTCCTATCATGGACGCAGACCTGCCCCGTCTGCGGTACTAGCGGACGGTGCGGGTGCGGGGCGTCGTGGGTGGCCGAGGTGGCAGTCGACGAGGTGCTGGCCGAGGTGGACGACCTGCTGGAAGGGAAGGCCGATGAAGAGGGCCACGAGAATGGCAGGGATGGGGGAAACTGAGGCGGCACCCCTCAGTTTCCCCCATCCCTCGACTTGCCCGCGTCCCTTCTTTCACAGCCCGAGCAGTTCCTCCGCGGCCAGCCGGGCGCCGACAGCGACGACGCGGGTACAGAAGGCCTTGTGGTCGGGGTGGCCGAAGCCGAGGGTGTTGATAGTGCGGCAGCTCTCGCTGCCCGTCTCTTCGACAAAGCGCTGCCAGAGGCGCAGTGCGTGCCCGTAGGCAATCTCTTTCTGTTCTGCGTTGGGCGTGGTGCGGCCGTGAGCCAGGCCGAGGACCATGGCGCCGCCGCTGAGTGCTCCACACACGGCGCCGGCACGCCCAATGCCGCCACCAAAGGGCGTGGCAGCCATGATCAGGCTGTCGCTGGCAGGCAGCCCAAGGGCCTCGGCGACGCCACGCAGCACCGATTCGGCGCAGTTGAAGCCGTCGCCGGCAAAGCGGGCTGTAGCCAGCTCGACCGCCCTCTCTGCCAGCGAGCGGCGCTCTGCCTCGGGCAGTGCGCGAAGGTCGGGCATAGAGAGTCCTCCGTGGATGGGTTTTTGCCCTACTTGATGACGAATTGCGCCACGAGGGCGATGGCGACGAGCAGTGCGAACATGGAGATGGCAAGGATGCCCACCCGGCGCAGGTCGCCCAGCACGTAGCGATACTCGTTGGCGAGGTCGGCTGTCGACGGCGCCGGTGCCGGCTGTGAGGCCTGTGCCGAGGGACGGGGCCCACTGGGGGCGACTGTGGGCCGGCTCGCCGCAACAGGCGCGGCTTGGCGGGCGGGCGCCGGGGCGACGGGCCTCCGGTTCGCCTGCGGACGATGCTTACCAGATTTCTTGGCCATATGACTCCTTTGCCTTCCAGGCAGATGTTGGCGCGGGCCACCGCGCCCTATCTGACGAAACTGGCGCTGACGACGATGCGGTGCGTATCGACCAGCGGCGGGTAACAGGTGATCAGGGTTAGTGTGGGCTCCCGAGTCGGGTCCATCACGCCGGTCTCCTTAGGCGTCACAATACGAATAGAAGTGACCTGGTAGCGGTACGTTCGCTCGGGCGTATCGATGAACACCAGGTCACCTTGCCTCAGGTTGCCTAGGTCTTTGAAGATGGCTCCGTACACGTCGACGTGCGCGGAAAGGACCATGTTGCCGGCCTGTCCCGGCAGGCCGCTGCCGATATGATGGCCAACGCCGCGCCTCAGCGTATCCCAGTCGTCGCCTTCCACGATGGGAGCATCGATCCGGATGGCCGGGATGATGATGCGGGCCCCTACCAATGAGGGCGGCTGGGCCGATGGCGTGGCTACCGGCGTCGGCGCGTAGCGGCCCCCGGGCAGCTCGGCCTCGGGGGGTGGAGTCACGCTAGGTGTGGGCGTGGTTGGCGATGGGATCGTCGCCGTCGGAGCCGCCGCTGCCCAGGTTGGCGATGGATTGGCAAGGCGGGCCAGGTCCTGCTGCAGTCTGTCGACCATGCCAAAGGACACCAGAGCCGCGGCAACCAGGCCCAGGGTCGCCATCACCTCAATGGTGACCAACAGCCGGTCGAGCCACGAGGCTGTCCACGCCTGGTCGCGGGCCAGACGCCGCAGTCGCTCGGACCACGGCAACGCAGCAAGGGGCTTTGCCGGCGGGTCGGCCGTGCCGCTGCCCGCCTCGGCCACGCTCGCTTGAGCAGAAGCCGGCCCACGTGCGGCCTGCGATGCCAGCGCATGCATCGGCTCCACGCTCGGCGGCTCGTCGGGTTGGGGGTGCCAACGCTCGAGAGGCGCTAGTCGGCGGCGTTTGGGCACCAACACGCCTCTGGCCAGGGCGTCGGCCTCATGCTCCAAGCCCGATGTGATGCGCCGTATGCGGTCGCGAGCCCAGGCTGCACGCCTTGCCCGCCAGGGATCATCGAGGTGGTCGGTCACCGGGGTCCCCTGCCAGTCAGCCACCGATTCCTTAAGGAGCGATTATAGCGTCGGGAGGGGGTGGCGTCAAGCAAGCAAGAGCCGCAGGGGTGAACTGCACCCAAGCCGCGGAGGAATGGATGGCGCACATGAGCCTGGCTGCACCCGATGGATGGGCGAAGAAGCCAGGCGAAAAAAGCGGCATGCTCTGGGCGTGTCTGCCCGGAGCATGCCGGAGAGTCGTGTTGGCCAGTGGTGGCCGAAGGCGCTCAGGCTAGAGCCATTTCTGATCGCGCATGAACTGGGTCACGACGGGGATGTCAAAGGTCTTGCCCTGGTATGCCTGGTAGGCCCAGTAGAGGAAAGGCACGAACACCAGGATCCAGAGGAATGGCACGCAGAGGGCCAAGATGACGGTGGCTCCCAGGATCACAGAGAGGATCGTGAAGAGCACCCAGATGACGACGCCCGCCCCGAGCGCCTGGACCGCGTGGTAGCGCTCGAAGGGCTTGTTCTTGTGCTCTTCGACCAGCAGGATGAAGAGTGAGACGATGGGGAAGAGCGGGTAGCAGAGCGCTGCCAGCAATCGCTCGTTGCTGGATGGCTCGGCTGCACTGGGCGTGTACGACTGGCCAGACATAGTTCCTCCTTGTGCGCTTGGCCCAACACAGGGCTTGGCCTGTTTCAACGACTGCTCTATTGTAGTATAGACTGTGGTTTTCGTAAAGTTGCACGTGGTGTCTTGGGCGTCTTGTTCCGCCCCCTTGCGACTCGGGTGGCTTGACCGGCAGAAAGGGGCTGCGTATATTGGTGGCAGCTTTTGCTTTCGGCCTTTGCATGGCGCAGGGCACTCTGCGGGAGCGCGGGTGGCGCTCGATGAGGGGCTGCTGGTGATCGTTGGTATCTGTACAATCCACCTGGGCCTGCCCGGCTGTGCCTCGCTCAAGGATAAGCGCGGGGTGCTCAAGTCGCTCATGGCCCGGGTGCACAACCAGTTCAACGTCTCGATTGCTGAGGTGGCTGAGAACGATAGCTGGCACTCGGCAGTGTTGGGCGTGGCTGCCGTTTCGAACGATCCAGCGTACACCGAGGGGCTGCTGAACCGCGTGGTGCAGTGGATCGATGAGACGCGGCTCGACGTGTCGCTCTTGGACTATGAAGTCGAGCTTGTGCGTTGAGCTCGTGGAGGGCAGAAGGGCCGACAATGAGCAGTCTCAGCCGGGCAAGTGGAGTGGCTAGCTTGATTCTGGCGGCCGAGGCCTTTGTCATTGGCCTAGTGGTTCTGGCGGGCCTGTACCTGGCGGTACGGGCGCTGGGCCGCCTCGTGCCCAAGGTACGCCGTTGGCTGCGCCTCGGGTCGGTGTGGCTCGGGCAGGTCGAAGGGATCATCACTACGCTGACGCAGTGGCTGCTGGCGCCCATCCTCCTCCTGTCGGGGTTGTGGGCAGGGCTGGGGGAGGGCGTGCGCGCCTTGAGAAGGAGATAGGAGCGGATGGGTACTGGCATTGTCGTGGAAGAAGAGACCAAGCCCGCGGCGAGCCGTGACGACCGTATGGCGATCGTTCTGGGAGCTGCGGCTGGAGCGCTCGTGGGTGGCATGCTGGTGTGGGCCTACCGCCGGGCGTTGGTGCGCCAGGCTGAGGAGAGGGGCGAAGCGCGGCTAACGACGGCCATTGGCCTGCCCGATATCGCCCGCGTAGCCCTGGCGGCCTTGGGTCTGCTCCGGCAGGTCGCGGAATTGGGGCAGTAGAGCCAGAGCTTTCGGCGCTGTGGTGGGCGTTGGCGGAGGCTGGCCACGCGGCCGGTCGGCTGCTGCTGCCTGCGCAAAGCCCGAAAGACCAAAGCAGGGCGTTGCGGCCTGCCCGGTGGCGCGACCAGCCCACTTGCTGATGGGCGCCCCCAGCCTGCTCTCACGAGCCAGCGGCCCCGAGCCAACCGCTGGGTAGGTCTGGTAGCTGGCTCAGGCGTGGCCTGCCTGCTGGATCTCGCGCAGCCGGAAGGCCAAGGCCAGCTGCAGAACGCCGTAGATGAGCCCGAAGAAGCCGATAAAGAACGTGATGGCCAGCGCACCGGCTCCTGGGCTCACGACGACGATCAGCCCGAAGAACAGCGAGACGATGCCCGTCGCGATGAGCAGCCATTCGTTCGCAATGGCCTGGCGCAGGCGGATGCCTTCGATGATCTGGACAACTCCGGCTGCGATCGCCCAAAAGCCGATCACATAGAGCAACACCAGAGCGGTGATACCTGGCCACAGGAACGCAGCGATGCCAGCGGCGATGCCGATGATCCCCAGCGCGACGAGCCCCCAGGAGACGCCTTGGGGCTGGCGCACCCCCGAAACGACCGCAGTGACGCCTTCTACCAGCACAAAGATGCCAAAGATGTAAATCAGCGTCAGCAGGGTCGGTGCAGGCCAGAAGAGGAGGAGCAGGCCGAACACCAGCGCCGCGGCACCGCGGACGGCGATGGCCTGCCAGTTGCGGGCGAGTCTCTCACCGGTTGTCATGAGCGGCCTCCTGAAGGATTGGTAGTGGCTGTCTGCCCAGGTCAGAGCAGAATCCGTGCCACTGAGGGTATCCGCAGAGCCTCTCTTTTGACACATCGACAGAGATTGTGGACAATAGCGACGGGCAAGCAGTGCCCCGTTGTTGCGCGTGTAGCAGGCGGCCACGAATCCTCGACATAATGCATGAGGGTGAGGTGGAGAGGCTCGAAGTGGTGTGGCCCCGGTACGGTGCAGAGAGCATCTCTGCACCGTACCGGGGAACAAGGAGGTCAGCCAGTGTACCGGATTGTCGCCAGGGAGGACCTGGCCCCAGTGACCAAACTCTTCGTCGTCGAGGCCCCGGAGGTGGCCCGCAAGGCTGAGCCAGGGCAGTTTGTGATCGTCGTGGTGGGTGAGTACGGTGAGCGCATCCCCCTGACTATTGCCGACTATGATCGGCAGGCTGGTACGGTCACCATCATCTTCCAGGAGGTGGGCAAGACCACCCGCTGGCTGGGCACCAAGAAGCCCGGCGACAGCATCTATGCCTTCACGGGCCCCCTCGGCATCCCCAGTGAGATCGAAAAGTATGGCACCGTGATGTGCGTCGGCGGTGGCGTAGGCATCGCGCCCATCTACCCCATAGCCCGAGCGCTGAAGGAGGCAGGCAACAGGGTCATTTCAGTCATCGGTGCACGCACCAAGGACCTCCTCTTCTGGGAGGACCGCATGCGCGCAGTGAGCGACGAACTCGTGGTGACTACTGACGACGGCTCATACGGCCGCCAGGCGCTTGTGCCGAATGCTGAGAAGGAGATCCTCGCCTCGGGTGTGCACGTGGACCGCATCTGGGCCATCGGCCCCGCGATTATGATGAAGTTCGCCGCTCTGGCCAGCCAGCCCTTCGGCGTGAAGACGCTGGTGAGCCTGAACACGATCATGGTCGATGGGACTGGTATGTGTGGTGCCTGCCGCGTGGAGGTGGCGGGCAAAACACGGTTTGTCTGCGTGGATGGCCCCGAGTTCGATGGCCACCAGGTGAATTGGGACCTGTTGATGGCGCGCCAGCGCATCTACCTAGATGAAGAGAAACGCGCGGCAGCGCTCTTTGACGAGCAGTGTGCGTCCTGCCGGGGTGGGGGCCACTGAAGGAGATAGGGGACAATGGCGAAGGAAAAGATACCGCGGCAGGAGATGCCGCGCCAGGCACCCGAGGTGCGCCGGCGCAATTTCGAAGAAGTGGCACTGGGCTACCCCCTGGAGACGGCGCTTATTGAGGCCAGCCGCTGCCTGCAGTGCAAGAAGCCGGCCTGCGTGACGGGCTGCCCCGTGCAGGTGCGCATCCCTGAGTTCATCGGCGCGCTGCGCAACCGGGATTTCCGGGCTGCTGCCGAACTGCTCAAAGACAAGAACAATCTCCCGGCGATCTGTGGGCGGGTGTGCCCGCAGGAAACGCAGTGTGAGGCCGTCTGCATCCTGGGCCGCAAGGACGAGCCTGTGGCCATCGGGCGGCTGGAGCGCTTTGTGGCCGATTGGGAGCGTCGTGAGGGTGTACGGGTGCCGCCATTGCCACCCGCGACGGGCCGTCGCGTAGCCGTCATCGGTGCGGGGCCGGCGGGCTTGACCTGTGCGGCGGACCTGGCTCGCCTCGGACACAAGGTGACCATCTTCGAGGCGCTGCACGCGCCAGGTGGCGTGCTGATGTATGGGATCCCCGAGTTCCGTCTGCCCAAGGACATTGTGCAGGCTGAGGTCGACTATGTGCTCAAGCTGGGGGTAGAGCTGCGCCTAAACTGTGTGATCGGCAAGGTGAGCACGGTCAACGACTTGCTCGCCAGCGGCTTCGATGCGGTGTTCTTGGGCACAGGGGCCGGCCTGCCCATGTTCATGGACATTCCAGGCGAGAACCTGATCGGTGTGCTTTCGGCCAATGAATTCCTCACGCGCAACAACCTGATGAAGGCCTACCGTTTCCCAGAGTACGATACGCCGATTAAGATTGGCCGGCGGGTAGCGGTGGTCGGGGCAGGGAACGTGGCCATGGATGCCTCGCGCACGGCCCTGCGCCTGGGTGCCGAGGAGGTGCACATCGTGTACCGGCGCTCACGCGATGAGGTGCCAGCGAGGGCCGAAGAGTTCGAGAACGCCCAAGAAGAGGGCGTGATCTTTGACTTTCTCACCAATCCGGTGGAGGTGCTCGGCGACGAGAAGGGGCATGTGCGCGGCCTCCGCCTGCAGCGCCAGCAACTGGGCGAACCCGATGCCTCGGGACGGCGACGGCCGGTGCCCATCGAGGGCTCGGAATACGAGATGCAAGTCGACATGGTGATCATGGCGTTGGGCACTCGCCCGAACCCCATGGTCTTCAGCCATGCCACGGGGCTCGAGCGCACGCGCCACGGCACCGTTGTGGCCAATGAGCAGACCGGCAGAACCAAGCTCGAGCGCGTGTGGGCCGGAGGCGACATTGTTACCGGCGCGGCCACGGTCATCAGCGCCATGGGCGCCGGCAAGCGCGCGGCAGCAGATATCGACACGTATCTGCGCGATCCGGGCGCTGGCCCCTGGTGGGTCGAGCCCAAACCGGCCGAATAGGCCCGCCTACCGGTGTCCTGGCGGTTGGAACCAGGCAGGGTTAGCCGAACCAACAACACGCCGAGGTCATGGGACGGTTTGTGGCCCCATGCCCTCGGCGTGCTTTGCATCAGGGCGTCGGCGAGGTGTTTGCCAGCAGGGCGTAGAGTTGTGCCTCCGTCTGCAAGACCTCTGCATCATCCGGTTGTCGCTGGTGGGGTGGCGTCTCGATGGTGAGCTCGGCGCGGATGGTCGCCGGTTGGCCGTCGAGCACTAGGATGCGGTGTGCCGCGAGGGCTGCCTCGGCAGTGTCGTGGGTCACAAAGAGCACCGGGCGTGGGCGACGGAGCCACTCGTCGAGGAGGAGGCGCACCAGCGTCAGCCGCAGGCCAATGTCAAGCGACTTGAAGGGCTCGTCGAGCAGGAGGTAGGCCGGCTGCACGGCGAAGGCCCGCCCCAACGCTACTCGCTGTCGCATGCCACCCGAGAGTTGGTGAGGGTAGAGGTGAGCGGCGCCAGCCAGACCGAGCTGATCGAGATAACTGGCCACGATGGCATCGCGCGCTTTCTTGGGCACTCCCTGGGCCCGCAAGCCCAACGCTAGGTTATCGGCTGCCGTCCGCCAGGGCAGCAAGCGCGCCTCCTGGAAGACGTAGCCGGGGTGGCCGGGTGGGCGCCGTACAAGCCCGGCGTCGGGGGCTATCAGGCCGCCGGCGATGTTCAGCAGGGTGGTCTTGCCGCAGCCGGAAGGGCCCAGCACGCAGACGATCTCCTCAGCTCCTGCGTGCAGCGAAAAGCCGTCGAGCACGCGGTTGGGCCCGTAGGCCTTGACGATCCCCTCCAGCGCCAGCATTCAGGCCTCCCAGCGCCAGGCCGACGCACGACGCGCCAGGGGCCCCAGCAGCAGCCCTTCGCTGAGCCAGAGGAGCACGAGCGCCACCAGCACCCAGGCCAGCACCTCGGCAGTATTGAGCTGCGTGCGGGCGAGGGCCATGGCGCTGCCAACGCCGCGGTCGCAGGCCAGGAATTCGCCCATCACCCCGACGCGCACAGTAAGGGCCGCCCCCGACGAGAGCCCAGAGAGCAGGTGGGGCGCCAGGGCGGGGAGGTAGAACTCGCGCACCAGGGCCGCGCCGCGCAGGCCAAACGCGCGGGTCATGGCGAGGAGGTCTCGGTCGAGGGCACGCATGCCCTGGAGCGTGGCGTCAAAGACCACGGGCGCGGCGACGAGGACAGCCACCACGATGGGCGTCAGGCTGCCGGTGCCAAACCAGATGAGGGCCAGGGCGATCCAGGCGATGGGCGGTGCGCCTGCGGCCAGGCCCAGCCCCGGCCGCAGCAGGCCTGCCAGGGCCTCGCTCTGCCCCGCCAGCAGGCCGAGGGTGGCCCCCAGCACCGATCCCAGGGTGAAAGCGCTGGCCAGCCGCATGATGGTGACGCCGAGGGCCTGCCATAGCCGTCCTCCCGCAGCCAACTGCCTGAGGGCGGCGAGTACCGCCACCGGTGATGGCACGAGGATGGGCGGGTATAGCGTGGCCAGGACGGCCCAGAGAATCGTCAGCAGAACCGCCCCCAACAGGGGCCATAAGAAACGCCGGGCACCCGTGACCATTGCCCCGTTCAGCCCTGGCCCTGGTAGTAGAAGGCATCGGAGGGCAAGGCTCCTCCGATGAGCTCTGCCGAGAGGGCCCGCATCTGCGAGAGGAAGAACTCGACCTCCTGGCGGACTGCCCGAGCCTCCTCGAAAGAGAACTGGATGTGGGGCACAGAGTCGCGCATGACGGCGGGTGGAATGGCTTCGATGGCCTGTGCCCCCGACTGCGCTGCCTCGCCCGGATGGGCAGCCACCCAGGGCACAGCCTCGTGGAAGGCGCCTTGGAACCAGGCAAGCAGCTCCGGCCGGCTACGCGCCAACTCGGGTTGGGCCACCACGCCAGCCATAGGGATGCGAGGCTGGCGGCCCGTGGTTGCGGCCCAGGCCTGGGCATAATCGAGCGCCCTGTACAGGGCGATGCCATTCTGCTGGGCCTTCTGGATTGCCAACGTGGCCGAGGGCTCGGAGAGCACGGCGTGCTGGGCGCGGCCGGCCGCCAGCAGCTGGGCGGCCTCGGGGGCAGCGCTCACGTAGCTAGGCTGAATGTCGCTGCCCAGAGACAGCCCCTCGTGCCGCAGCAGGTACTGGGTGAGGATGTCGGGCAGGTCGCCCCGGAAGGGGATGAGGACGGTCTCGCCGCGCAAATCGGCGAGCGAGGCGATGTGCGGCGTCCGGCTGACCAGGTAGAGAATACCCCAGATGTAGACGTTGAGAAGCTGCACCGCCACGCCGCGGTTGTAGAGGGTCGCGGCGACGTTGACGGGCACGCCCGAGAAGTGAGCCTGGCCGCTCGTGATGCGCGCCCGCACCTCGTCGACTGTCGACCACACCTGGAAGCGCGCCGCCTTGGCCAAGTTGGTAGGCACGCCCTGCTGCGCCACCCGCAGCAGGGCTAGGCTGGGCGGCGAGGCAGCGCCTTGGATGATGACTGTGTCGAGGGGCTGTGCACCGCGCCGACACCCGCTGGCAAGCCCTCCCAACGCTGCCCCGGCGCCTGCATATACAGCCCACGACAGGAATTGCCTGCGTGTGATCCTGGCCATCGTGCGCTTCCTCCATTGTAAATCCTAGCATCTGAATTATAGCATCGCCCCTAGCCGGCCGCAAGAGACCGGCGGCCGGGGGTACAGTTCAGTTGGGAGTCGAAAAGTCCAGAGGGCCGCGCCAAAGCGCATTCTCGTAGCCGCCGTCTACGGCCGGGTGGCAGCTGTCGGTCATCGTTGCTCTTGTGGCTCGGCCACCTTGCGGGCAAAGGTTGTGAACAGGTCGCCCAGATTGATGGGGATGGGCCACTGAGCGACGCCAAGGGCGCGGGCGCTCCTGCGGAGCAGGCGCGACAGCCGCGGGTTGACGGCACTGAACTGTTCGAGGAGATAGTCCAGGAGGAGGTACCGGCCCTGGCAGAACTGGCGGATGACCTGGAAGCCGACCGCCTGCAGCAGCATGGCCAGGGTGCGCCGCGAAAAGTAGTAGAGGTGCATCTCCATGAGCCAGGGCCAGCGCGGGCCGAGCAGGCGAGGCATGAGGCTGCCGATGTCGATGGTGTGGATGCACACGATGCCACCAGGTTTGAGGAGGCGGTTGACTCGGCACAACTCTCCCTTCGGGTCGGTGAGGTGCTCGATCACGTCCCACAGGGTTACGACATCGAAGGAGCCAGGAGCCAGGTTCGCAGAAGCCAGGGTGCCGGTGATGACTCGCAGGCCGCGCCGCCGCGCCTCCTCGGCCGCCCATACCGAGGGCTCGACGCCCCATGCATCCCAGCCATGGCTGGCTGCGATCTCCAGAAACACGCCAGCATAGCAGCCGACGTCGAGCAACCTTGGCCGGGCTGGCTCGGTGACTAGCGCCAGGAGGGGCCGGAAATTGCGCTCGAAGGTCATCACTCGGCCTCGGCGCTCTTCCACGTAAAGGGGGTCAACTACGGCTTCGTAGCTCTGCCGGATGGCCTCGTCGCCCCCGCGTGGTGATGCGTATATCAGCCCACAGCGGTTGCAGCGGACGATGGCGTGGTGTCGGCCGTAGCCAGAGCTTGTGCAGCGGAAGCGCTCGACGCTGCCCGAGAGGTCGTCGTCGCTCAGGGTGTTGGGAAAGAGCAGGTGAACATTGTTCGCGCCACACAGATTGCAGGCGACGCTGTCGTACACGGCGGAGGCACTCCCGATTCAAGATGAGGAACAGGCTCATTGTAACTGAAGTGTTGCACATCGCAAATCCCGGCCTATGGCTGCTGCCAGCGCCAGGAGGAGCACAGACTGGGTGGCTGGCGTCACGCACTGCAACTTGCGCCCCGTAGGCACAGGGCGACCTGCAAGGCCTGGCAACGTCAGCGGGCCTGCGACAGCCGCCAGATTCGACCGATCCCGCGGGGCGGCGAGCTGCCTTTGACAGAGCGGAGAAGTCGCCTAAGCTTGGGGCATCGACCAAGTGATCAGGAGGAAGCTGCCCTTGCGAACCCTCACGCGAGCTCTCTACGCTTTCTGGGCTGTCCTCGTCGCCGGGGCGATTGTGGGCGTGGCCAGTGGATACGCCTACTTGCAATCCAGCCTGCCGGGCGACAATGGTCGCCTCGAGTTGGCGGGCCTGCAGGCCCCGGTGGAAGTCATTCGCGACCGCTGGGGCATCCCCCACATCTATGCGCAGAACGAGGAGGATGCTCTCTTTGCCCAAGGCTATGTGCACGCTCAGGACCGCCTTTGGCAGATGGAACTGTGCCGGCGTGCCGCCCACGGCACGTTGGCAGAGCTCTTGGGGGCCACAGCATTGCCGGGCGA
>Ga0315298_1004211_pt1 | contig 21771 bp, 15 predicted proteins | sample WHS_1_MG_FD_203077 | JGI IMG/M metagenome (GOLD analysis project Ga0315298, IMG submission 203077) | Extremophilic microbial mat communities from Washburn Hot Springs, YNP, Wyoming, USA - WHS_1_MG | ecosystem: Environmental > Aquatic > Thermal springs > Hot (42-90C) | place: USA: Wyoming...
CAAGCCCACTGCCCAGCGCGGTCCGGCCTGCACCAAACTCTGGCCGACATGGAAGTCGTCCCTCCAACCGAACCGAAAGCGGTGCTGGAGCACCGCGCTCCAAAAATTTCTCCTCCAATCCTTCACACCAGAGGCGCAGAGAGTAAGGTAGGGCGCGCAGTCCTCTGCGCGCCGGGGTTGGTTGTGCAGACCTGACTTTTTAGGTTTGAATCTTGTTTTCCGCGCCCTTACGGGCGCGGCTACGGCGCGCGCCCCTTATTGTCGAAAAAAGCCCCGACACGCTCCATCCACCTTGAGGGCACTGCGGCCAAGATGGCCGCGCTCCAATCTCTGCCCAAAGGCGCAGAAGCGCAGAGCGTTGGTAGAGCGCGTCCCGCATGTGCAGGACGCGCCGCAATCCGTACACCCGGAAAGGTCCGGCGGGCAGAGGACTGCCCGCCCTACCAATCCGGTTGTGACGGAGCGCGCCCCTGAAGGGGCACAGTAAATTCTGCATTGAAGAGCAAGGCTTCGTCAGGGCCGGCTGCTATGTGCGCTCGGGCTATACCAAACTTTGGCCGACGCGCAAGTCGTCAATCAATCGAACCGAAAGCGGTGCTGGAGCACCGCGCTCCAAAAATTTCTCCTCCAATCCTTCACACCAGAGGCGCAGAGAGTAAGGTAGGGCGCGCAGTCCTCTGCGCGCCGGTGTGGGTCGTGCTGACCGGGCTTCTCGGCTGGAATCCTACCGTCCGCGCCCTTACGGGCGCGGCTACAGAGTCGGTAGGGACGCATGGCCTGATGCGTCCATATTTTTACCGCAGAGACGCGCAGCCGCAGAGTTGGTAGGGCGTTTCCGCATGTGCAGGGTGTGCGTCGGGGTTGGTGATGCAGACCTGGCTTGTAGGTTTGAATCTTGTTTTCCGCGCCCTTACGGGCGCGGCTACGGCGCGCGCCCCTCCATGCCGAAAAAAGCCCCTGACACGATCAACCCGCTTCTGCGGGCACTGCGGCCAGGATGGCCGCGCGACAGGGCACAATAACCGCTGCACAAGACCACACCGACCGGACGCCTCGGCGATGCGTCCCTACCCAAAAAATTTTGTTTTGTTGGTAGAGACGCATGGCCGACGCCTCCCCATTTTTACCGCGAAGACGCGGCGACGCCGAGTTGAGGTAGGCCGCGCAGTGCGGTGCGCGCCCGAGTTTGTTATGCAGACCCGGCTTCTAGAGTTGAATCTTGTTTTTCCGCGCTCTTACGAGCGCGGCTACGAACGGCTAAAACGTCCGGCGGGCAAAGGACTGCCCGCCCTACCTATTGGGCCGTTGATTCATGGCAGTCTTGGGGGGTCGAGTTTCACCTCGACTGATACGCGGTGCCCCAGTTTCATGTGGGGCGCATTTAACCGCCGAGACGCAGAAACGCAGAGGCCAGGTTTGGTTAGCCGACCTGAGCGTGCAGTCGGCATCTTGCCGGCAGACCCAAGCACCTTTCCACATTCCACGAGAAAGCTGGCCGACGTGGAAGTCGGCCCTCCATCTGCTTCTGGTTGACCGCGGAGGCGCTGAGGCGCGGAGAGTCGGTAGGGTGCGCAGTCCAGTGTGCGCTGGGGTTGGTGATGCACACCCGGCTGCTAAGTTTGACTCTTGTTTTCCGCGCTCTAACGAGCGCGGCTACGGAGCACAACGTGGCGCAGTAAATTCCGCGTCTGGAAACGATGATTCGTCCGAGCCGGCTCTGTCGTGCCCGGTTCGCCACTGAACGCGTGTTTCATCACTTGCCCTCTGACCCGGAAATGTCACGCGCATTGGGTTGGAGTTCACCAGCGCACATTCTTTTGCTGGCGCGCAAACCATCATGGCTGGCGAAACGCGACCTGTTTGAGCGGCTTGGATTGGACTACCCAGGCTGAAGCGCCCAGAAAAAAACACTAAACGTTGATGCTGTAGCACGAGACCATGGGGGTGGCACGGCTGAAATACCGTGGCTGCCACGGGTTTCAGAGGGCAAACCCACACTTCACAACGCGCCTTTGGGTCCAGGTTGAAAAACGTCGGAAAAGTTTACAAAAGCAAAAAAGGTCAAAAAACACTGTATTACATGTAATTACACGCAACAGGCTGTCGCAGCAGAGATAAACCGTCGGCGTTGTTTACGGTATTACGCTTTTCAGTGCCAAATCGAGTGGTGCGACGTTTTTATCTAACACCATCGCAACCCGCTCACGCTCAGTGTGTTAGAATGAAAAGTGAAGCAAAAGCAGCTTTTGTTCTTATGTGGCACTGCAAATGCTTTTGGATTGGCGAAAGCAAGGCAAAAAACTAAACCGACACTGTCAGAAAGCGGATTTATGAAGTCGGGACTCAGAACTACCAAACTGTTCGCAATTGGCTGCATAATGGCGCTGTGTATTGCGCGCCCGGCAGGTGGAATACCGGTGACTTATACACTTAACCTGGGCAACGACGACTTGACCGGCTTGCCGACGCCGTTTGGCACGGTCACGGTTGACCTGGTGGACCCCGCAACTGCAACTGTACTTTTCCAAGCAGGGGACGCGGGGTGGTATCATTATCTTTTCGGTGCAACTCGGATGGTTGCTGTGAATGTGAACGGGCCATTCACGTATGATGCCATAAGTGCGTGGGGCCAACCTCAGACTCCCAATTCGCCTCCGAGCCTTACTGCAGACACGTCGGTACAGCAGGTTGACGGTTGGGGCCGATTTAACCTTGTGATTAAGGGCTTCGACGGATTTACGCACGCCGCTAGGAACGTCAGTTTCACGCTTAGTCTCACGTCGGGATCGTGGGCAAGTGCGGATGACGTGCTCACCCCGAATTCGAATGGATACTTTTTGGCAGCTCATGTTTTGGTTGCAGATGGTAACTGGCAAAACACAGATGTCACCGGTTACGCTACTGGTACGTGCGTGCCCGATGGGGGTGTCACAGCTACGCTTCTTGGCCTTGCAGTGTTCGGGCTAGGCATTGTGAGCCGCAAACTCGGCACCGCTTGAAGCAATCTTTTGCCCCGCCCCAAGGCACAAGCGCCTGGAGGGTACGCATCGTTTGTTCTGTTTGAGTCGGCCACATCTCGGTCAGCCTGCAGATAATAGCGATCTACCGAGAAAGGGTTGTTCCAGCAGTGCTAAAAGCCCAAGCTGCTGCTCAGGGTATCGTAAACCTCACACATGTGCATGGCACGCTAAGCGCATTCCATCACAGTTCGCATCTCCTCTCACGACTCACTCTTTCAACGTTATATTGGCAAAGCATGTCGGGTAGGGACTGAAGAACACGCCGGGCGGAGCTGCGTCTGTTGGTCCCCGCGCCGAATACACGCCGTGAAGCCGGTGGTAAACTTTCCGCGCGTGCAGCCAAGTTACTCGCGGATGCGCTAATGAGCTTTGTCCCTTGCACCGAAAAGCGCTTACCAAGCTTAGGCACGTCATTCTACGTGCAGCTTGTGAACAGAGGTGAAAAGTTGTGAATAACTATTGCTTCTCAGCGGTGTGTGCGTATTGCTAAAAGACCGGCCACGCAGTAAGTTGTGTTGCGAAAAAGGTCTGCGTACTGGCCCGTGTCAGGTCCCGCAGGCATGACGTTAAGATGAGCAAGCTGTACAAACCGGTTAAACCTGTCAGACGAACACACAACACGGCGTTCACGCTTATTGAACTGCTGGTTGTAATAGCGATAATTGCGATCCTAGCTTCGTTATTGTTGCCGGTGCTCGCCCGTTCAAAAGCGCGCGCACAGACGATTGCATGCATGAACAACATGAGACAGTGGGGGCTGGCACTGCATCTGGCGGCTGGTGACGCAAATGACATGCTGCCTCGCGACGGTACCGACAACGGTGGCCAGTACGGAGTTGATACAGGCGCTACAACGGGTCCGGGCAGTCCACACGACGAATACGCATGGTTCAACGTTTTACCACCGACCGTAGGCGAGAAAACACTTGCGTACTACTACGACGAGACTGGGCCGCCCCGAGTTAAGATGCCGTTTCCTGGGAACGGCGTTGGGAAAATCTGGCATTGCCCAAGCGCAAAAGCAGCCCCAGCCGATAATTTCCTCAAGGGCGGTTCATTCGGGTTCTTCAGCTACGTGATGAACATAGACCTGAAACTGAAAAGCTCGATCCAAAACGGTGTGCAGGGCAACAGCTTTACTTACCCTACAATGCCGACCTTGAGCATGATACGGTATCCGTCACGCACGGTGATGAACACCGAAGTAACGTTCAGCCCCACGCTCGAAAACTACGTTAACACACCCGAGCGAAACGGCATATTCCCGTGCGCGCGTTGGTCGTATTTCCCGAAACGGCACAGCGGTCGAGGCACGATAGTGTTTATTGACGGCCATGCTACGTCGTTCAAGTGGGAGTACGTTTACAACATCGGCGCGACCACACGCGAAGAAAAATTTAATCCGGACATCTGGTGGAACCCGAATCGGGACATTATGACAAGACCTTGAAACGATTTTTTCGCTGACCCACGGAAAAACCAAAAAGCCAAACCGACTCCACGATTATGAAAACAACGATCAAAGTACTAATCGCGCTGATAACAGCGGCATTAACTAGCCTGGTCGCCTACGGCACGGTCATCCTCCAGGATGATTTCAGTTATTCAGACGGTTACTTGCCCGATGTGTCCTCGGGCAAATGGTCAAGACACAGCGGCTCGGCTAACGACATGCTGGTTCAAGGAGGTGAACTTCGGGTAACAGGCTCTGCAACAGACGACTGTAATGCGGTGTTAGCGGGCGGACCTTACAGCGGCACGAGCACTCAAGCTGCGCTTTACGCAAAATTCACGATCCGGGTGACCAGCCTGCCGACGGGTTCAGGCACTTATTTTGCGCATTTCAAAGACAGCAGCACGGGTTTCCGCGCACGTGTGTGGGTGTTCACATCAGGAGCAGAAAGTGGAAAGTACCGAGTAGGAATAGCGAACTCTACGGGCTCGGCTCAGCCTTATCCGCAGGATTTGGATCCTGATGTTACATACACAATCGTTACGCGCTACATCCCGCGTAGTGGTGAATCAACACTTTGGGTGAATCCAGCTAATGAAACGAGTTCCTCTGTGACCGGAACCGATTCCGCAGGAACGATGAGTACTGTCCAATACGCTTTCAGACAGGCGGCGGGCGAAGGAACAATCATGGTTGATGATCTTGTGGTCGGGACGACATTCGCTGATGTTGTACCGAGCAGTGCGGGGTCGAATCCGCCATTTGTTGTTGTCCAGCCTGCAGATACAAACGTGACGGAAGGTGTGACGGTGAGTTTCATGGCTCTGGCGTGTGGTGATGAGCCGCTGAATTACCAGTGGTATTTCAACACAAACACCGTAATTGATGGTGCCACGGGCATCAAACTTACCTTGACCAATGTAACCGCAGCGCAAGCCGGCACATATCACGCGCAGATTTGGAACGGAGCCGGCACAACGAACACGCGGTTTGCCGTTCTGCAGGTACAGACAATTATTGTGCCGCCCACTATCACAAATCAGCCCCAAAGTGTTTCGGTTACCATCGGTGACACAGCAGTGTTTTCCGTGGGTGCTGCCGGCAGCCCGCCACTGAGTTACCAGTGGTTTTCAGTTATTGGGGGTGTAACAAACCCGGTCGGCGGCAATTCTCCAACGCTGAGTCTGAGCGCAGTCAGGCCCGAGCAAGCCGGGATGTATTTTGTGATTGTCACAAACATAGCCGGCAGCGCAACAAGCGATGTGGCTTACCTGACGGTAACCCAGCCGACTCTCACAAACATTGCTTATGTAAGGTCGTTGATTGACCGGACAACCTACGCACCGACAAACACAACCAAACTGTTCCGTGTACGTGGCATTGTCACCTCAAAAGCCAATCTGACCGGCGCAGCGAATAGTTTGTTCTACATGCAGGATGAAACGGCTGGCATCGCAGTGTACTGGACTTATGCGCCGGGCGACACCTATCTGCCGCCTGCAGGTGCACTGGTAGAGGTTGTGGCACCTGTGGTAAACTTCAACGGCTTGCTCGAGTTAAGCCCGTCGCTAACAAATCCGCTGCACAGTGTGACGATACTCAGCACGGGTAATCCACTGCCTGCGCCCACACCGCTCCCATTTGACCCGGCTGTGATTAGCGATCCGGCAGTGATGGATGCACTGGAAGGTCTGTATGTTGTAGCTACAAACGTAACGCTTGACCAGTCATCTGCTGTGTTCCAGTCGGTCTCGGCAGGCGAACAAATAACGAATGTGCTTGGGCAAACGTTCACAATGTACATCAACGCATATACAGACATTCCGGGCCGGAAAAAACCAACCACATCAGTCACAATTTACGGTGTGCTCGGCCAGTACGATAACAGTTCCCCCTATACTTCGGGTTATCAACTGATCCCGACGCGGTATGCGGACATCGTATGCCCGGTGCAATTCTACAATGTGCTCGAGAACCTTTGGCGGCCAAACGGCCAACCCACAAATGAACTGACTGATAACCCGCTTCGGCCCGGTGAAAAAATCACTACTTATGTGACCGGTAGTGATCCGGCAGGCGGAAACATCACCCTTACACCAGTTACAACCGGCCTACCGGCCGGCGCAACTTGGAGCACGGGACCGGTCTCGGGTCAAAACCCGACCACATCGTTCACATTCACGCCGGCTCAGGCTCATGCAGGTACAAACTACATCTATTCGGTCATAGCCACAACGGCTTCATTCACTTACACACAGTCGTGGTCAGTTTATGTGCCGGCCCTGACAGAGCAGAACGTGTTCATTGGCGAATTCCTAGCTAATCCAACAACGAACACTGCAGCGCCGCACTTTAACCCGCTACGACGTGAAACACCATCTACGAACGCAACCGTGCACGATGAGTACATCGAGATAGTGAATCTTACAGATGCCGACCTGGACCTGCTGAACTGGAGCGTTGAAGACGCAGCAGCGACACGTCACGTGTTTTACAGCGGTGTTTGGGGAAATGAAGTGATCCCGAGCAAAAGCGCAATTATTGTGTACGGCGGGCCGCTGTCGGGGTTGGTGCCGCAGCTCGATGTAGCCGCGTTCCCAGCCAACCAATCAACAACTGCTGGCCTTGCACTGAATAATAGCGGCACTGAATGGATCACCATACGCAACGGTGCGGGCTACCCGGTTGACCGCGTCTTTTACAAAGGCGCTGACTTGTCGCCGGACGGCTCACTCAGCCGGTTCCCAACTGATCGCGGTGCAATTGTGCCACAGGCGTACGTTCGCACCAACACAGTCAGCCCGGGCAAACAATATGCCGGCAATAGCTGGTCTGAACCACCTGTGTGGCCAACTGGGATTGGCCAAATAACAATCAGGTACGGGAACCCTGTCACACTCCAGTTCACAAATGATACCGGCCGGGTCGCCACCCTGTGGCTGGCGGATGAGGTCACTAATACGTTCAGGGTCGTTTATGGCCGGCAATTCCAGGCTGCAACAGCCGAATTTTCAGTGAGCAACCCGCCACCAGCCAGACAGTTCTACTTTATCACACAGCAGTAAAGAAACTGCCCGTGCGCTTTCGTCAAGGTGCACGGGCGCCCGGAACAACCAACGCATTCTGGCGTCGCTCGACTGTCCGAATTTGAAAAGGCAGTCGAACGCCAGGTGTTTTCGCCTGTTACTCACTCCTGCACTTACGGTGCGGATTTTGAATGGAGGACCGAAACTGGCTGCTCACAGCTTTGGAAAAACCCTGTCCGCACCAACCCATTACAGCGCGCTGGTTGTGCCGGGTTACCGTTTCACAACACCGTTAGCGCGCAACCGGCTCGTTCAGCGGTCCACTCCCCCAGATGCAGAACCGTAATCACGTGCGCTGGCCGGCGGATTCGAGAGTGGCGGCACGCCCGTGTGCCGCTGTGCGTCGCAATGCGAATGCCGGCCTAGGCGTCCGGCATTCAATTGTTTGGGAAGACTGGTCAATATGCGTGGCAGCGGTTTGTTGACACTGCAATTTGCGACTCGGACCGGGATTACTTGTTTGTCAATGCAGCACCGAGCCGTTGCAGCCCAACATCAATTTTCTCCAGGTCGTTTACCAACGGACCATAGGAAAGTCGAATTGCATCCTTGAGTGTGTCGCCAAAACCCCAGCCCGGCACGACAACTACACCGGCTTTTTCAAGTGCAACGCGTGCGAACGTGGAACTTTCAATACCAGTCCGCACCACTGTGTAAAGGCCGCCTTGTGGTTCAAGGCACGGCATTTTGAGGTAGTTGCGCACAGCTTGAACGGTCCGTGTTGCAGCCAGCTCGTACCGTCTGGCCATTTGTGCGATGTACGGTTTGATGCTGTCGGTTGCAATGCCGGTTTTGATGTAGTCGGCTAGCGCCATTTGATGAAGTGTGTCGGGGCACAGGATGCTCGCCGCCTGAGTCGCTTCCAGCGCCTCGATTATATCGGGTGGGCCTTCGACCCAGCCGAGTCGCCTGCCGAGACCGCGGCACCACTTCGAGTTGGAATGGACTGTGACAAAGTTGTCGGCTGGTCCCCACGCAAAGTATTCCGGGTACTGACCACCCCACACGATCTCTTTGTACGCGAAATCAATGACCAGAAATGCGCCAACGTCAACCGCTGCGTCCAGCGTAGCCTTGACGAACCGTGTGGAGGGGACCTGAGAGGTTGGGTTGTCCGGTGCGCACAGCAATATCATCTTTGGCTTCTGAGTGCGTATAAAGGCAGCGAATTGGTCGGCTTTTTCATCGGCAACGTATCGCCAGCGCGCTGCATCGAGCACGGGGAACCGGACGATCTCGACTCCCTGAATTGCGGCTGCTTGAGCCGGGTAATTGCAATACGCCGGGTCGGGCAGAAGCAGTTTGTCGCCCGGGTTGAGCATGATCTGCATCAGGCTTGCAGTTAGCTGGGTCGAATTTGCGCCAATGGCAATGTTATGTTGGCAAATGGCCATGTCCGACCCGAACAGGTGTCTTTCGTACTCGGCAATGGCGGCTCTGCATTCGGGGGTGCCAATTGTTGGCGAGTAAGCGCCGCAAGCGTGGAATCGGCCCGCGTCACGCGCAATCTCAGCATACGCCGCGCGTAATTCTGCGGGCGATTCGTGGTTAACCCAACCGCCTGAAAACGAGATTACCGTGTCGGGGGCCAACCTTGTACGCCTGAAAAATTCCGGGCTGGCCAGGTCCATTATCTCACGCACAGGTGATTTGGTGCACTGGACTTTTCTGACATTTTTTGAAATTTTGGGTTTCATGCATCTGCGCCAAAATAGCGGCGCGCAGCGCATCGTAAGTAGCATTGTGCCGGCTCACAATTTGAAAATGAATTGGCCAAGAAATGTGGGCCAGCTTACAGTTGTGATCCAATGAATAGGTTTGCGCCGGACAAATTGAACCTGACAACGCGATATGGCGAGCATATGCCGCGGGTGCCGCAACTGCAGGACGGGCCGCGTGCGCTACACACCCCAACTCAACTCCGCAGGTTGCAGTGTTTGACGCTGTTGCTATGCGCGTTGTGTGCCGTGGCCGCTGGCGGTCAGGAAACCCGGCGCATTTATCTGTCCGGGCGCGGCAAGGACGATGCGGTACCGTGGCAGTTCATGTGCACCGCAGGTGCGAATTCGGGCTTTTGGACAAACCTGCCCGTGCCATCGAACTGGGAACTGCACGGGTTCGGCACGCTAAACTACAAGAAAGATTCGCCTGAAGCACAGGGCGAGAAAGGACTTTACAAGCTCGAATTCTTTGCACCGCCTGAGCTGGCCGGGTGCCGTGCGTTCATTGTATTTGAGGGGGTGATGACGGATACCGCGGTGCGGCTTAACGGCGAACATGTCGGGCCGATCCACCAGGGCGGCTTTTACAGGTTCAAGTACGAAGTGACACGCCTGCTCAAGCTGGGCGAAACCAATCGGCTCGAAGTAACAGTCGCAAAGCATTCCGCAAATCAATCGGTCAACAAAGCCGAGCGCCTGGCCGATTACTGGGTGTTCGGCGGTATCTACAGACCGGTTTACCTTGAAGTTGTCCCGCCCCAGTTTGTCGAGCGGGTTGCAATTGACGCGCGTCATGACGGTACGTTTGGAATGGCCGTATACGTTAATGGCCCCACACCCGCAGACGCGGAAATGCTGGCTGAAGCACAAGTGCAGACGCTCGACGGTGTACCGGTTGGCGCGCAGTTCAGTTGTGCGTTCACGGGCACAACAGCAATGCTCACCACGAAAGTTGCCGGTGTGCGGCCGTGGTCGGCTGAGACACCGAATCTTTACCAGGTCGAAGTCAGGCTCAAACATGGCAGCGACCTGTTGCATGTAATCAAGCAACGGTTCGGCTTTCGCACCGTGGATGTGCGCGATGGCGACGGCATTTACGTCAACGGGCGCAAGGTCATATTGAAAGGGGTCAACCGACATTCGTTCTGGCCAGAGTCAGGCCGATGCCTGAGCGAAGCCATTCACCGCCTCGATATCGAGACGATCAAGGACATGAACGGCAACGCGGTGCGCATGTCGCATTACCCACCTGATACTGAGTTTCTCGATTTATGCGATGAACTTGGCCTGTACGTGCTGGACGAACTGGCCGGTTGGCACAACCACTACGACACCGATGTGGGCCGCAAGCTCGTCGAGGAAATGGTCACGCGCGACGTTAATCATCCGTGCATTTTGTTTTGGTGCAATGGCAACGAGGGCGGGTTCAATACCAATCTTGACGCTGTTTTCGCCGAGTTCGATCTGCAAAGGCGCCGTGTGCTGCATCCGTGGGAACCGTTCAACGGCATCAATACGGCGCATTACCTTGCATATGACACCGCCCAGATCGCCGCCACAGGCGCGCCAATGTATTACCACGCAAAAGCAGGCAGGGAACTGGTCAACACCAACCTGCCAGCCGGCTGGATTTACATGCCAACCGAGTTTTTGCATGCAATGTTCGACGGGGGCGGCGGTGCCGGCCTGGAAGACTATTGGACCATGATGATGCAAAGTCCGCTTTGCGCCGGCGGGTTCATTTGGGCACTGACAGATGACGGTGTCAAACGGCCTGACACAGGCCAAATCGACACTGCCGGGAATCAGGCGCCAGACGGCATCGTCGGCCCGTACCGCCAACGCGAAGCAAGCTTTTACGCCATCAAGCACATCTGGTCGCCAATCCAGGTGCGGCGCGAAACCAATGGCCTGTTCACGCTGGAAAATCATTACAGCTTTACCGATGCGAGCCGGTGCAAGTTCACGTGGCAAACGCGCCAACTCTGGATGGGTTTGGCCACCAATACAATTGACCGTGTTGTTGCCGAAGGAACTTTTCTCGTGACGAACCTGCCGCCAGGCGGGAAAGTCACAACCGAACTTCCGATTCCAAAGGATTGGGATCGTGACCGGGCAAACGTCCTTGTGCTGCGGGTTGACGATCCGTACGGACGCGAGTTGTGGAAATGGGTGTGGCCTGCGGCGCGTTTGTTCAGCATTTATCCGCCACCCAACGTTGCTTCCTTTGGCCCGCCGACTGTGGGGGAGCGCGCCGACACCTTTGAAATTGAAACTCGCACTTTGGGAAGTGCTGGGTTGATCAAAGTCCGGATCAGCAAACAGACGGGGTTACTGGCAGGCGTGGAATGCGATGGCGAGCCAATTTCACTCACCGGTCCGCGCCCGGTTGTCGGCAGTGCCAAACTGACCAGCATCCGAAAGACCAACGATGAAGGTGATGTGGTGGTAACAGCTTTGTTCGATGGGGAGTTGAAGAAACTTGTCTGGCGCGTGCGCAACGACGGCGCACTCATTTGCGATTACACCTACTACTGCACCGGCACCTATGACGTGTATGGTGTCGTGTTCGATTACCCGGAGAACCTCGTAAAACGTAAACGCTGGCTCGGCGACGGCCCGTATCGCGTGTGGAAAAACCGGCTGCGCGGCGTGTCGTTTGGCATTTGGGAAAACGACTACAACAACACTGTTACTGGGTGGCGCGACTGGATTTATCCGGAGTTCAAAGGCTGTTTCGCCAATGTCAGCCACCTGCAACTTGAAACAACCGAAGGTTTGATCACAGTGCTGCCGAACAAAATTCCATATCTGCAGGTATTGACTCCGGCACAACCACCGGATGACCTGGCCGGCAAAACGAAGGTTAATTTGCCAAAATGCGGTCTAGGTTTGCTGCATGCAATTCCACCCATCGGTTCGAAGTTCAAAAACCCGGAATCAACCGGGCCGCAGGGTCAGCCGAACATTGGCACAGGCACGTACACCGGCTCGGTCACGTTTTACTTCGGCAAGCTTCGGTAACAGGCGTGCGCCGCCAACATCGTTCCGCCAGTGAGCTGCAGCCAGAAACGGTTTCCTGGCTGAATTAAGCGGTGCAGCCTAAAAAAATTTCGGCAAACTTTGTACCGCGGTACTTGACCGTGACCAACAGCACACCGGAAAGTGCTGTCGGACCGCACGCCGCACCCGGATACTATTCAAAATGTAGTGCGCCCAATACTCCGAGCGCCCTGAACCGGTCGAGTTTGAACTCGACCCTCCAAGACTGCCATGAATCAACGGCCCAATAGGTAGGGCGGGCAAGTCCTCTGCCCGCCGGACGTTTTAGCTGTTCGTAGCCGCGCTCGTAAGAGCGCGGAAAAGCAAGATTCAACTCTAGAAGCCGGGTCTGCATGACCTAACCACGGCGCGCAGTGGACTTTGCGCCTTACGTTACTCTGCGTCTCAGCCCATCTGCAGTGAAGAATTGGAGGGCCGACTTCCACGCCGTCCAAATTTGATGCTGCGCCCCAGAGTGGCGCGCGCCGATACCACAACTTCTGCAGCGGCGTTCTGCGGACGCCATCCGTTTTTTGCCAGTACGTAGGTACGGCAAGACGGCCGCCAGAAATGCTGGAGGACAAAACCGTGCGGTCATAGACCGCCGCTACAACACTGCAGGCGTTCGTGTCCCGGGCACAACAAGACGCTCTGGCGTGCGGTGATCGAGCACTGCTTTCGGTTTTGGCCTGCGCATAGCTGAAACGGCTCCAACGTGCTACAGCACTGGTACTGCGCCCCAGAGTGGCGCGCGCCAATACGACCACAGGTGTTAGCGTCGTTGGCGTCATAGGCCGCCTTCGAGTGCACTGCAGTAGCACCACTTTCGGTTCGGCCCAAGCATAGCCGAGCAGCTCCAAGCTCATATGGCATCTGGCACATGTGGAACTGCGCCCCGGGAGGGTCGCGCTCCGCCACAACCGCATTCCTGCAGCGCTGCTCCAGCAGGCATAGAGCATTCTTTGTACGAAACCAACATATGTCAGATGTGGCGTCGGCTCTGAGGCAGAAACGGCTTTCTGCCAAAGAAATAAAGCGCTTTTCGTTTTGACTGGCGCTGCGCTTCCGAGTGCGGCGTGTTAATGGAGCCGAAACCCGCCGCAAAGATGATCTTTTTGAGAAGCCGGGAACATCCTGCTCGATGCCAAGCAGGCTGTTCGATAAGTCTTGGCCTGGGCAGATTTCGCTGCTGGGAAACGACTTGCGATTTAGCTTTTTTGGTGGCAATAGTAGTCGCAGCCGCCGGGCGGACAGTGCCAGAGTAGCTCAGTGGTAGAGCAGGGGACTCATAAGCCCTTGGTCGGGGGTTCAAATCCCTCCTCTGGCACCAATTCTTTTTATCAGCTCAACAACACCCTACCGATCGCGCAGCGCATCCCCAGTAGCGACCCGATCTGCCGGGTTGGAAATACGACAGCCAAGCCAAGCTGCGTCCTGCAAAAGCATTGCACCGGCAGCCATTCGAGTGAGTTCGTCTTCGTGCTACACAGCAACAACAGCCGGCCAGCCGCATTGGAACGTGAACAAGCAAGACGCTGTAACTGTGAGCCCTGTTAGGGCCGCGTAGTCCATGTATTGTCCGGCTTGTGTGGCGCCGAAGCATCCCGAGATGAGGCTTTTTACTGCAACCTAAAGCCTCGGTCAACCTGGCTCACATTGTGGAGTGGTCTTATGCCAGATTTAGCTTCTGCATCCTCGCATTGAGGCAGGCTGAGGTATGACTAACCGGTTCGCAAGTTGTTGCACGGGTGCCAAACGCGTTGGAATCGAGCAGCCGTTATTTGGTGTGGAAAACAGAGCGTGTACATTCAGCCGGCGCGTGGGGTGTCAGGAAATGAAGTCCGGTGTCAACTGCAAAATCCGGGTTGAACTTGGCAGCCTTTTCGGCTGTCACGCCGTATCAATGTACAGCTTGGGTGGTGGCGCTTTGACGAACCTGGCCTCGCGCAGGTAAATCGGCTCGAGCTTTTCGCCGGAAACGAACTCGGCCCGAGCTGCTGTAAGTCGCGCAATCCAGATTGCGCTCGGGTAAAACGCCTGTACAGTCGCGACCCGAGCGGTGATATCCGGACCAATCAGTACACGACCGGTTGCAGCCAGGCGCATTACTTCATCGGAGCTTGCGAGCCGGAGCGGCTCGAGTTCCTGTGCACCGGCAGCGTCAATCAAATACGTGGCGATGTAAAATTCATTCCGTTGTGCATCAATGAGCACACTGCACGTGCCGCGTAACCCGCGTTCCCATGCACCTGCTGCAATTGCCGCTGCACTACTGACACCGGCCAACCTGACATTGCTTGCAAGTTGCCAACCCTGCGCAATTGCAATTGCAGCGCGAATGCCGGTGTACGAACCCGGCCCCAAGCCGACCGCAACACAATCGAGCTGGCTGCGTTCGAGGCCGGCCTGGTACAACGCGTCTTGGATCATCTGGAACGGCTGCATCGAGTTTGTTTGGCCCACCTGAACAACTTCGGCAACTCTGACTGGTTGCGGCTGTTCAGCCAGCTTGGCCAATGAACACGAGCCGGCATGCGTGTCCAGCTCTACGACAGCAACGCGCCGGTGAGCCGATGAAAATTCAAGTGCCAAAATCTTCATAACTGATGCAGCGTTGCGCTGTGTCTGTGATCCGGATGTTCACCCAGCGCAGTCTGAGGTTCAAGCGCTGGGCGGCTTCAAGCGGATCGTTACCGAACCATTTTTCAGCCCATTCGATCGCAGTTACACCATGCGGTTGGAGGTATTCATCAAGCCCGGCTGCAATGATTTGCTCAGGCGTCTGGAGCCGGTATAGGTCAATGTGGTACAAGAACAATCTGCCACCCCCGTAAATGTTGACCAGGGTGAAACTTGGCGAGTGAACGCGACCCGGTATCCCGAGGCCGGCGGCAATGCCCTTGACAAGTTGTGTTTTGCCTGCGCCCAGCTCGCCGCATAATGCTATTACAATGCCGGCCCTGGCATTGCGTCCCCAGCTTGCGCCGAGTGCTTCGGTCTCAGCCGGGCTATTGGAAATGTACGTACCCATGGGCAGTCAACGGTCGTGTGCCGTGCTTGTCACGGATTGTGACACCTTCGGCAGCGGTAATCTTGCCTATGCAACTGAGGCGCAGCCCGGGAAATTGCACCTTCCAACTATCGAATAATCGAACTGCATCGGCGCTTGCCACCGTAAACAGCAACTCGAAATCTTCACCGTCGGTTAACGCAGCTAGCAACGGCGATTTTTGTCCAGCGATATCAACCGGGGGCAATGGCTCGGCAGCTGCCATGCGTGCACGCTCGCGTGCTGCGCGGCTGATCGGGATTGCCTCGGCCAAAAGTTCGGCTCCCACACGACTCGCTTTCAACACATGGCGCAGGTCGCTTGCGAGCCCGTCACTCAGGTCAATCATGGCGTGTACATCAAAATGTTCGGTTAACCAGCGCGCCTCGGCCAGACGCGGTTCGAATTCGAGATGTTTACCGGCGAGCGATCCACCGAGTTCGCCGGTCACAAAAATGGCATCACCAGGTCTTGCACCCGAACGCTGTACACAGCGGTTTTTGTGCACCCAGCCAACCAACGCAACTGAAATGACAATCCGGTCAGGACTAAGCGTTGTTTCGCCGCCGACAATTGCAACATTGTGTTGCCGGGCAAGCGCGCTCATGCCGGTGTAAATCGCCCTGACACGTTCCGGCTCGAATTGCTTTGGCAGGCCAACTGTCACAAGTGCTGCAATTGGAGTGCCTGCCATTGCCGCAACGTCGCTCAAGCACCTGCCGATGGCCTTGTGCCCGACTTTTTCAGGGGGTGCATCCGGCGTGAAATGCACGCCTTCAACAACTGCATCTGTCTTGAACAAGATGAACCTGTCGGGCAGGCCAAGCTCGAGCACCGCACAGTCGTCACCTGGCCCGACAACAACCGCGCTGTTGCCGGGCAGACCTGCGCAAAGCATATCAATAAGCTCGATCTCGGTCATTACGGTTATCCTGCAGATGTACCGGACTGCACCAAATGCAGCATGGCAAAATTGATGGCATTAAAGCAACCGTGCGCAACGATCGGCGCAAACAATGTGTCTGTCTTTTCGTACAGCAACGCCAGGCCAACTGCCAGCAACATCAACGGCACAAACGTGCTGAGGTTCATGTGGATCAACGCGAAGAGGATTGCCGTGCCCCACAGTGCAATCCATCTGAACCCGAGCTGTTTGATTGCGCTGTACAAAATGCCCCTGAACAACATTTCCTCGGCTACAGGTGCAATCACAATTGCAAACAAGCCAAGGTAAATCCGTTCGGCCATGTTCCGTTTGAGCCGCATGATCTCGACCAGGTGCTGCTCAGGCAGTTCAACCCTCAACAGGTCAAGCAAATGCACATAACCAAGCTGTAATGCAAATGCCGCCCCCGCAACTGCAAGCCCGAGCAAAACCGCCCTCGGCAAATGGCGCGCTCTCAAGCCGAACGCATCGCTCAAGGTCACATCGTGTTCACGAACAAACCACCAGATAAGTGCCAATGTTGCACCCTGAAAACTCACTGTACCCACCACAATGCTCGAGATTGAATCTGCTCGGGGCATGGTACCGCTTGCAACCTGCGCAAATGCAGCCAGATTCAAACTCAGGAAAAACGCGATAAGTAACCAACCGAACCTCGAGGTTGCGAGGCCGACCGGGCCACCACGCAGGGCAAGTACCAATGCAATTGCGCCGCTTAACAGTGCGCCTGCACTCAGGCCGTAGTACGCTGCGGTGCGCAGGCCGGCAGTTTCAGATTTAAACTCGATTACACCGGCCAACACAGACCCCATGAAAACGCAAATAATTACACCTATTAACAGGCGCACCAGCGCCTCGAGTCGCCACGGTTTAGGTGTCAGCACGCCGACAGGTTAATCAACTGCGGCCAAAGTCACGACGCAAATTTTGCACCGCCACGCCCGCGTTCAACAAAAAGAATTGCTATGCCTGTCCGGAGGCGTAATGCCGTGCTGCAACCGCCTGCCGGTAGGCGAACCGGCAGCATTTGCGCACCTTTGTGGTGACCCGGTCGAGATTAAGGTGCGCATGCACAAAGCCGAATAAATGCGGTGTTGGCACAATTCGCTACTGCTGCTGCAGTGACTGCATGTCGAATGAGCCGTACCCAACATGCCGCCCCGGACCCGAGAGCGACCTGACCTTTCTCGGACGGACGCCTCGGCGTAACATGTCGGATCGGCAAAATCATTAGGCGTGCTGCATGCGATACTCAACGCGAACACCAACACAAGGATAATCGCAGGTCTTGCAGTTCACACAGGATTCCATTTCCTAACTCCTCGTGCCGGGTAAAAGTCCAAGCTATGTTGCCGCCCCCAATAGCTGCTGCTTAATCCCAACGGCTTTAGCATCTGTGCAACAACCTGCAAACCAGGTAACCACACCTGCGCCTCTTTCAATGACACAAACGCAATATCTTGGACAAATTGGACGGACGACTTCCATGTCGTACAGAGTTTGGTGCAGGCCGAACTGCGCACGACAGTCGGGTTGGACGAAGGCTCGCCATCCAACGCAAAATTTACTGCGCCCCAAGAGTGGCACGCGCTGGTACAACAGCTTTTGTAGCGGCGTTCTGTGAACGCCGTCCGTTTTCGCCAAGCATGCGGTGCAGCAAGATGGTACCGCAAATGCAGGACAACTTAACCGGGTGGTCACAGACCGCCGCTACAGCACTGCAGATGAGCGTAGTCCCGCCCGTAAGGGCGCGGAAAACAAGATTCAAGCCTATAAAGGCGGGTCTGCATGATCAACCCCCACGCGCATTGCGCACATGGGGGACAGGCCCGCATTAACTCTGCGTCTCTTGCGTATTTCAAAGCAGGCTGGAGACCAGGGTAATGTTCTACATTCGCCTCTAATCGAGGTCTGAATGCAAAGCAAAATCTGGGTTACAAATTCCTGCTCGCTCAGACTGCTTGTATTTACTCGCTTCTTAGCCGGTAGAAACCTGAAGTTGTGCCCGGGATAGGCATGAACGTCCAGTTTGTGCCTTGCAATGGTCCGGCTACCGTGTACCAATCCGCCGGGTCAAGTGTGGGCGAGAACTCGATGTACACCAAGCCACTTGCACCGGTCCATTCAATGGTAAGTCGGCCGTCTGGTTCACGCCGGATACCAGTTATTGTGCCCGGTTTGGGTGCAGGCGGGCCGTATTGCAACGGCCATGGAGCCGACCATGCTGAACTAAGGCCGCGCTGGTCTTGGGCACTGATGCGCCAGTAATACAGTGTGCGCCAGACGAGATTTTGTGCGCCGGGCAAACTGTTCAATGGCAGGCTCAACACCCAGTTGCTGCCGGGTGGCACTTCAATGGCTGGTATATTCGTCACGTTAATTACGGGCAGCGCAAACGCAAGATTATCAGCCACCTGCAAATGATATGACACTACGCGGTCGCCTTCATCTGGATCGCCTGCTGATGGGTACCACAGCAGCAACACATCTAGATTCGTCAGAATCAATCCCTGTGGTGGGCCGGCAATGACCGGTGCCTCTGGTGGCCGATTGGTTTCATTGACGTAGAACGTGGCGGTGGCCATCCAGGGGCCGAGATTCGTTCCGTCGGTGGCGCAGCATCGCCACCAGAATTGAGCGTTGTTTGGCAGGTCGGTGTCCACCGTCCAGGCAGTCGTCTCCGACCCGGATGCAACAGCAGGCACCTGTGCTACGAGGTCCGACAGCGCCGGGTCGGCATACACCTCGAACCGATACGTTAACGGGTCACCTTGGTAATCCACCGCGTTACTGACCACCAAGGTCGGGCGTGCCACTCCCACAATGGCAAAGTTAGCGGGTGAAGCCAAAGTCGGCGCACCAGGTGCAGGTTCGCCAATGCCGATGTTGTCCAGGAACAAGTCTTGATCGGGCGCGGTACCCCACTCGCTCCAGACGATGAACCGTAGGCGAATAGTCCGATTAGTGTAACTGGTTAACGGCACTTGCAAGCGTGTCCAGCCTTGATTCCAGTCGTAGTTTAGCCCGACCAAATCGTTCCAATTGACGCCGCCATCTGTTGATGCTTGAGCACGGAATCGAGTGCGATACCAGAGTTGGCCGCGCACCCAGAACGTCAGTGCCGGGTTAACGGCGTTACTTAGATTGATTTCACGCCCGAAGACCAGCGCAAGCTGCGCGTCTGGTGGGATCCGCGCCGGTACAGTATCGCGCACTGCATACAAACCAGCATACGGCATGTTAGTGTCCACGGCCCACGACGAATGCAACCAGTTATCCAGCCCCGACTCAAAGTTTTCAAACACGGGATAGATAGCAGGCGGTGGCGTGTAGTCTTCCACAGAGACGTCGTCCACGTACCACCCGTCGTTTTGCGTGCTACCGTCGGTGTTCATCTGGAATCGGATCCAGACCTGGTCAGAGTTCTTCCAGGGTGACAGGTCGATCGTCTGTTCGAGCCAGTTAGTCCGTGTTTCTGAAACGCCGTACACACACGTCCAGCTAGCCCCGCCGTTGCCGGATACGAAGACGCGACCCCAATCGTTGTTTGCGATGGCGTGGCGGTCCCAGAACCGTAACACCGGCCAAGACAACCCACGCAAATCAACAGCGAATTGTGCGAAATGCGATGAGTTATTTGGGTAATCGGCCGGCGAATCAACCAAAGCAGCAGACCCATTTCTGCCGACACCTGGCCAAATAGTCCACGTACCGGTAAATGTCCAACCTGGTTGGTTGGTTTCGAACCCATCCGCAAACGGTAGTTGTACACCGGCGGTCGTGGCAGTGCCTAAGTTTGATCCAATCCCGGTGTCGTTTTGATTATAAACGTAGATGCGGTAGTAATATGTCTTGCGCGCCATCAGCCCAGTATCGGTAAAGGTTGTCATTGCCTTATTGGTGATGACTGCAAGAAGGACTGAACCTTCTGACACGTCTGGTGATTCCGACCTGTACACGCGATAGGCCTTGAAGTTGGTAAGAGTGGTTTCGCTCCAGGTTAGCCGTATTGAGTTGGGCGTGATATCAGATGGCGGGTCAAGCACCACTGGTGGTGGCGGTTCTTCAATCGCCACATTATCCAGCCAGAGGCTTTGTGCTGGGGCAGTGCCGTACTCGTTCCAGGTGACAAACCGCAGCCGCACACTCCGGTTGGTCAGGCTTTGCAAGCTCACCTGCACGCGTGTCCAGTCTGAATTCCAGTCGAAGTTCCAACCGGTTAGGTCAGACCAACCTAGGCCGCCGTCTGTTGAGTATTGTACTCTGAATCTTGATCGGTACCACAATTGGCCTTTGGTCCAGAAGACTAGCTGTGGGTTGGAGGTGTTGGATAGGTTTAAGTTGCCGGCAAGCACCAACGCGTAGCCTGTGTCTGGGTTCATCCGGCCTGGGACATCCCGCACCGCGTAACTGCCAGCATACGGGCCGTTGGTGTCCTGGGCCCAACTGCTGTGTAGCCAGTTAGTGAGGTCTGATTCAAACCCGTCGACAAACGGCAGGTTGATGGTGGCTGGTGTGTGTTCTACGATTTGTAGGTCGTCGATGTACCAGCCGTCCTCGGTGGTGGAGCCGTCGGTCCAGATGTGGAAGCGGATACGCAAGTTGGACTGGTTCTTCCAGGGCGACAGGTCGATGATCTGTTCCTGCCACTGTTCGCGTACGCCGTATGCCCCATAGACTGCTGACCAATTGTTGCCGTCGGTGGATACCTCGACTCTGGCCCAGTCGCCGTTTGCAAGCCGATACCGATCCCAGAAGCGCAGTACTGGCCAGGTGCTACCCGTGAGGTTTACTGCTGTGAGTGCATAACTGTCGCTGCTGTTTGCGTAGTCGCCGCCTGGTGAATCAGTTAGGCAGGTGCCTGTTCGGCCGCCGGGGCTAATGCCCCAGGTACCCGTGGTGACCCATTGATCCACGGTATCGAATGCATCAGTTAATGGTAGTACGACTGGTACGGTGGTAGCGGATCGTTCATTTGATGGGATGTATAGGTCGTTTGTGTCCACGGTATAGACTCGGTAGTAATACGTTGCGCCGATGCTTAGGCCTGAGTCGGTGAGGTTAGTGACTGCTGCATTGGTGAAGCTGCCAATTCGCGTGGCTGTCCAGCTCACGTCCGGGCTGGTCGAGCGATACACTTCGTAGCGTTTGAAGGCCGACCCTAGCGTGCTGGCTGTCCAGCTCAAGTTCACAGAGCGTAGGCCTGGTTCTGGCGTCTGCAAGGTGACAGCCGCTGGCATGTCTTTGATGGCCACATTGTCCAGCCAGAGGCTTTGTGCTGGGGCAGTGCCGTACTCGTTCCAGGTGACAAACCGCAGCCGCACACCCCGGTTGGTCAGGCTTTGCAAGCTCACCTGCACGCGTGTCCAGTCTGAATTCCAGTCGAAGTTCCAACCGGTTAGGTCAGACCAACCTAGGCCGCCGTCTGTTGAGTATTGTACTCTGAATCTTGAT
>Ga0315298_1004213_pt1 | contig 21766 bp, 13 predicted proteins | sample WHS_1_MG_FD_203077 | JGI IMG/M metagenome (GOLD analysis project Ga0315298, IMG submission 203077) | Extremophilic microbial mat communities from Washburn Hot Springs, YNP, Wyoming, USA - WHS_1_MG | ecosystem: Environmental > Aquatic > Thermal springs > Hot (42-90C) | place: USA: Wyoming...
TGGGAAGAAGCGTCGAGGTTGTATCGGCAACTGCTGTACAGGACGGCCGGGAGGGCGGGGTCGAGCGGGAAGGTAGTGTTGGGTGAGAAGGAGATCATGGAGGTGATAAAGGAGGGTGGGAAACTGAGTTTTGGGGATGTGTTGATGTTGAGGATCAGGCACATAACCGACGGGGTGGCGTTGGGGTCGAGGGAGTTTGTTGAGGAGGTGTTTGTGAGGTATCGGAACAAGTTTGGGTTGAAGCGGAAGAACGGGGCGAGGCGGATCCCTGGTATGTTGTTGGGGGAGGTGTATGCGTTGCGCGACCTCAAAGTGAACGCGATCGAGTAAGGGGGAGAAGGGCGAAAGCGCAACGAGGGGGTAGGGAAATTTCCAGGAATCAGAGATTGAGCAGGCCGAAAGACTGGCGATGGAGTTCGGCGATGGGGGATTGTTGTTGTGTGACGTCGTTGCTCGTGTCGGCAGTGTGGTGATTGGGGATAAATCCGGGGTTTCAGGGGCGCTGACCGGGGCTGGGGACGCCTTGATGGATCAAATCTGAGGTTTCCGATGGTTGTTTGGTGCGGTTGAGGGGTGTTTTCTGCTGGTGGCGCAAATAGAGGGACAGACACGATATGTGGCCCGGCTGATCGGCGCCGGGGGCGACCGAGAAATAGAGGGACAGACACGATATTTGGCCGGGCTCATCGCCGCGGGGGTGCCGGCGTAGTCCCGGACAGCGCGGTGCGGCAGAATAGAGGGACAGACACGATATTTTTGGCGAGGGTCGGCGGCGGGGCGAATAGGGTGACAGACACGATATTACGGAGGGAGATGCGAGTCGGATCAACGGATGAACAGTTCGAAGGCAAAAGTCTCGAACCACGCGCTGATCTGCGATTTCAGCGCAGATTATGCAATATTATACCCCAAAGGCCGCACGGTTGTGACCGCAATGCTCGCTGCCAGAGGACCGGATACTGACAAATTGAGCAAGTTTGCGGTCTGAAAATCGATCGCAAATATGATCGATTTCTCGGTATAACAATTCAGTGCGGCGCAGCCGCATCCGAGCGGTCAAGATTCGCGCACCGTGGCTTTCAGAGTCTCTTTGAATCGGTTTACAACCTGCTGATGTGCGGCGTTGACCTCGGCATCAGTGAGGGTTCTGTCCGGACTCCGGTAAGTGAATGCGTACGCCATGCTCTTGTGGCCGGGCGGCACGTGTTTGCCGCGAAACACATCGAACAGTTCGACGCTTTCCAGAAACGGCGGTCTGGCCTGCTTAACAGCCGCGAGAACTGCATCGTGGGTAACGCTTTCGGGCACGATCATCGCAACGTCCCGGCGAACGCTCGGGAACAGCGGCAGCGGCTTGAAAACGCGGGTGGTATTGCGGAGGCGAAGCAGTTCGTCGAGGTCAAGCTCAGCAAGCAGGACTGGTTGCCGGATGTCGTAACGTTCTGCCAGTGGGGGGAGTACTCGCCCCATCTGGCCAAGCTCAATTCGACCAAGATGAATTGTTGCAGATTCGACGAACAAGGTCGTTCTGTCGGCGCGGCCTGCGTAACTGACACCGCGAACCCCGTAACGGTCCAGAAACTCTTCGATGATCCCCTTCAGATCAAACAAATCGTAAAGCGCGTCCCTGTTTTCACCGGTCCAGAACGGGATGTTCCGGTGCCCGGTCAAAGCCATCGCAACCCGGCGACTTTCCAGCACCGCCGGCCCGTTTTTGTCTTTGGCGGCGTCTTCGCCATGGAACACCGGTCGAGTGAACACGCGCCCGATCTCGAACAAAGCGACGTCTTCTGTTTTCCGACTCACGTTGTGCCGCAAAGAATCGAGCAAGCCGGGCAACAGGCTCGGCCGCAGAACGTTCATATCGGCGCTCAATGGGTTCTCCAGCGGCACAATCTCACTGGAGGCAAGGCATGCTGCGTCCTGGCTTACAAGGGTCTGGCCCTGGGCTTCATTCAGGCCGAGCCCCGTCAGTATCCGGCGAGCTTCGGCGAAATTGTCATGAACCGGATCGTATTCGTTGGTGCCACGCGCGCCACGCGGCATGGTCGCCGGGATTTTCTCGACCCCATGGAGACGGCAGACTTCTTCAATCAAATCCGTTTCGCGTTTCAGATCGACTCTGAAGCTGGGGATCAAGAACGTAACCGGCTGCGGTTGTGAGCCGGAAGCGCCGACCGGACGTGGTTTGTGGTCCTCGATCTTAAAGCCCAACTGCGACAGGTAATACTCGATCTCTTCAGGTTTAAGTTCCAGACCGAGCAACTCGTTGACCTTGTTATGCCGCAGGACGATGCGAACGGGTGTGGCAGGTTTGGGGTAAGCATCGACCACGCCGCGGGCAAGCCGTCCGCCGGCAGTTTGAAGGATCAGTTGCGCGCAACGGCGGCTGGCCCAATCGGTATTGCCAAGGTCAGCGCCGCGTTCAAATCGATACGACGCGTCCGTGCGCAGCCCCAGCCGCTTTGAAGTGCGGCGGATGTTGGTGGGCTTGAAATAAGCGCTCTCGATCAGCACGTCCACGGTTTTGTCGTTGATCTCCGAGTTGCGACCGCCCATTACGCCTGCCAGAGCTATGCCTTTTTGTTCGTCGGCAATGAGCAACATTTCTTCAGTGAGGACACGCTCCTGCTCGTCAAGGGTGACAAACCGTTCACCGGCAGCGGCTCTGCGCACGACGATCGTTGGCACGCCGGCGGCGTTCTTTGCGATCAGATGATAATCGAACGCATGCAGCGGCTGACCGCACTCGAGCATGACGTAATTGGTCACGTCAACCACGTTGCTGATGCTTCGCAAGCCGACAGCCTCGAGCCTCGCCCGCAACCAGTCGGGGCTTGGCCCCACCTTCACCCCGAGCACAACCCGCGCCGTGTAACGTGGGCAAAGCTCGGCGTCTTCGATCCGGACCGCAACCAGATCAGACGCCGGGGGCACGGACCGGTCTTCTGCAAGGCTCACGTCCGGGATACGGAGAGGATTGCCGGTGATCGCGGCGATTTCCCTTGCGATGCCAATGACGCTGTTCAGGTCGGGGCGGTTCGGCGTGATTTCAAGGTCGAACACAACATCGCTTTCGGTGCGGCCAAGAAACTCGGCAAAAGGCTGTCCCACCCTTGCGTTCTCGGGCAAAATCATCAGGCCCGCGGCGTCTTCGGATATCCCAAGCTCTTTCGGCGAGCACATCATGCCGTGCGACTCGACACCGCGGATTTTACCGACTTTGATCGTGAACGGTTTTTCCCCGGGCTGCGCCGGCAGGGAGTATCCGGGCAAAATGAGAGGCACTTTGTCGCCGGCCTTGAAATTGCTCGCGCCACAGACAATCTGCCTCTCGCCTTTTCCGTCTGCGACCCGGCACACGGTTAGTTTGTCGGCATTTGGGTGTTTCTCGACCGACAGAACCTGTGCCACCACTATGCCTTCGAATTCTCCGCTGAGTTTTTGGACGTTTTCGACTTCCATGCCGAGCATGGTGAGGCGCTCGGCCAGTTGGTCCGGCGTAAAATCAAAATCGACGTACTGTCGAAGCCAGTTGAGCGTGACTTTCATGTGCGCTTTCGGCTGTTTGCAAAGCCACGATGATATGCAAGCAGCGCCGGTGTGCCAAAGAAAAACTTCAGCGTACAAGCTCGACCGCGTAACCCTTCAGGTACTCGGTTTCGGGGATCGACGGTATTATTGGGTGGTCGGGCGCCTGAGTAAACGTTGCCACACGACGCACCACCCGTCGGGTGTCGAAAGCGGCGGACAGTATGACGTCAAGGAACGTCCGCGCGTCCACGTGGTGCGAACAACAGAACGTTGCAAGCAGCCCACCTGCCGCCAGCAACCGGAAAGCCCGCAGGTGTATTTCCTTGTACCCACGAAGGGCGTCCGGGACAGATGCGCGATTTCGAGTGAATGACGGCGGGTCAAGCACAATAACATCGTATTGTCCCTGTGGAGCCGCGCTGGACGAGTCCGATTCACGCCCGGTTTGCGGCGCATGCGCCTTGAACCAGTCGAACACATTGGCTGCTTCAAACGAGCATCGGTCTGTCAAACCGTTCAACTCGGCATGCCGCCGCGCTAGCGTAATTGCTTCTTCGCTCTGGTCAATGAAATGCACGTGGGATGCGCCTGCTGCTGTTGCGTGCAATCCAAAGCCGCCCGTGAAACAGAAACAATCCAACACCCGAGCTCCGGGCCGTTTCGCAACAAGGTCGGCGACCAGCGCATAATTGACCTGTTGATCAAGGTACAGACCTGTTTTGTGGCCGGAGAGAAGGTCAACCGCAAAATGCAGTTTGTTCAATGTGACGCTGATTTCGCCGGGGTTTGAGCCCCAGAGCACGCCGCGTGTTTCCTGCAGACCCTCCAGCTTCCGGGTCGCTATGTCATTCCGCGCAATGACAGCTCTGGGCGACAGGATCGAACGAAGAGCTTCAACTATCGTTTCCTGGCGTTGGTCCATCCCGAGAGCCGACGTTTGAATCACCAGCACATCATCGTATTTGTCAACAATCAACCCGCTCAAAAAATCGCCCTCGGCATTCACAACTCTGAATGAACTTGCCCACGGCATGTAGCGTTCTCGCAGCCCGAGCGCCTCATGAATCCGGTTTACAAAAAACCCCTTGTCGATCTGCACTTCGTCATGGGCAAGTACCCGCACGTTGATCTTGGAACGGGAATTGTAAAAGCCCACCCCCAAAAAACGGCGCCGATGATCCAAAACGCGCACCGCACAACCGTCAGCCGCTTCCGGGCTCACGCGTTGCACTGCACCCGCATACACCCACGGATGCCCGGCAATAATGCGGTCTTCTTCGCCTCTTTTGAGAACTACAACCGGTCCGGCCCCGACCAAAACCTGGTTGGATTGCGATTTGCCACTCACGGTTCTGTTACCCTCAAGGATTTCCTCATGCACTCGCACACCATCAGAATCGCGCTGCACAACCTGACCCGTCGAGTCCGCTGACTGCGAACGCTGCACACGCAGGAGCATTTAGTTTCATTTGGTACCCGTGCTCGCAGATCACATTCTCCGCGCGGCACACAACATGCCCCCGCAGTTTCTCCCGGCACGGCCCGATTCGACCATGATCGAATGCAGGTCCATACTAGCACGTTCGACTCCTTGAATGCCATGATTTACTGTCCACCCCAAACTTTATTGAAGCCAGGGCGCGATACGAACTGCCTTGACTTGTGAACCGCGCTGCGCATCAACCCAACGGACTCGAGGCTCTATTGCGGTGAGATTTCCGGGAGCCGGCATATTTCAATCCACCGCCACGCGGCGGAGCGTCAGACCTGCAACGAACGCCCTTGCGCCCCGGGATAATTTGGTTCCGGCTACGCCGGGCTGGATTGTTATATTGCGAAATCGATCATATTTGCGAAGATTTTCAGGCTGCGAGTTTGCTCAACTTGTCACCAGAGTGCGGCCTTTGTAGTAATCTGCGTTCGGAAATCGCTGATTAGCGGGTCGTTCGAGACTTTTCGCTTCGAACTGTTCGGCCACTGATCCCACTCGATTCTCTCCCCCTGTGGGCGACGGAGTCGCCCTTTTCAGCGCGGCGCGACGCAGTGCCAAGCCTGGAACGAACGCATTTAGCTCGCCGCGATCGTTTGGTTGCGGCTGCGCCGCGCTGAGAAATATGCCGACCAACACTTGTTTGACATTTCAGGCTGGCATCGACAGTATAATGGCATGAATGCGAGCGATCGCGCACATGCCTTCCCCGATGGGCGGCATCATTCGAGTGTTCGCGTTCACCGGCATCAACATTCACACCGGCGCAAGCGCTTTCATTATCGCCCGGAAGCATTGGGCAAGGAGGACTGGGGATGGCGGTTGACCGATGTTGATTTTCGGCAACTGCTTGCGCGAAAGGGTTTGGTGAGGTTGGCCCTTGTACTTCTCTTTGTAGGGTTGCCATTGGCCGGCTTGCAGCTTTCGATATGGCTGCTTGGAAGTGAACAGGTCCACAAGTGGCTCATGGAAAACGGACCTGATGCTCTGATGCGGTTTGTTCGCTGAACATCCCGATTCTGCCATCCTTGCGAATCATCGCAGCCAGGGTGATCAAACCGTGATCTCTTGAATTTTGCCCTTGTGCAGTTTGGAATTGATCGCGATAACAACCGCACACGATGAATGTGCTCGAAGATTTGAACTGGCGTGGTTTGGTTGCTGATTGCACGGATGAGGCGGCGTTGACGGCTCGGCTTGCCTCGGGTCCGATCACACTCTACTGCGGATTTGATCCGACGGCCGACAGTCTGCACGTGGGCAATCTCGTCCCGTTGCTCGTGCTGAGACGGTTTCAGATTTACGGACACAAACCGATCGCTGTTGCAGGCGGCGCAACCGGGTCGATTGGCGATCCCAGCGGAAAAACTGCCGAACGTCAACTGCTGAGCCTCGAGGCGATAGCGCACAACATCGCTGCGGTCAAAGAACAACTCAAGCGGCTTTTGGATTTTGAGGCCAAAACCAACCCGGCACTTCTGTTGGACAACGCGGATTGGACCGCCAATGTCCGCTACCTTGATTTTCTGCGCGATATAGGCAAGCACTTTTCGGTCAACATGATGGTTGCCAAGGAGAGCGTGAAGGCCCGGATGGAAGATCGCGAGTGCGGGATCAGTTACACCGAATTCAGTTACATGTTGCTCCAGGCATTCGATTTCTACCATTTGTGCAAGAACCATGACTGTGAACTGCAAATCGGTGGAAGCGATCAGTGGGGAAACATCACCGCCGGGATCGATCTGATCCGCCGCAAGCTTGGCCGCCAGGCGTATGGCCTGACGCAACCTCTGATCACCAACGCTGATGGTTCGAAATTCGGCAAAACCGTTGCCGGAGCCGTCTGGCTGAGCAGCGCCAAGACCAGTGTGTACCGGTTCTACCAGTACTGGATTCGCACCGATGACCGCGATGTGGTTCGTTACTTGAAGTACTTCACCTTTCTCAGTCGCGAGGAAATCGAATCAATCGAAGCACAACACCATCAAAAGCCCGAATCGCGCGTTGCGCATCAGGCGCTTGCCACGGCCGTGACAACAATGGTGCACGGCGACGCAGCCACCCGGGAAGCAAGGCGCGCCAGCGAAATCCTGTACGGGGGCGAAATTGGGGATATCGGTGAGGCGACTTTCACCGAGCTGGCTGCAGAAATCCCAAGCGCAAGCATTGACCGGCCTTTGTTGGATGGACAGGGCATGGCGCTGATTGATTTGACTGTCAAGGTGGGCCTTTACGAATCAAAGGGCGCCGCGCGACGCGAGATGACCGCCGGCGGGTTTTACGTGAACAACGTTCGCGAAACAAATCCGCAGCGCATGATTCGCAGTGCTGATCTGTTGTTTGGCAAACATCTTCTTTTGCGGCGCGGCAAGCGCAATTACCTGCTTGTCACAGCCAAAGCCTGAGCGCGCAGCCCGGGGCCGAAATCTCAATCGCAGGCTGCATTAAACATTTGCCGCGTGCGAATTCGGCGTGTTCATGGTAGATGAATTGTCCAGGAACGAAGTGCTGGTGCCATGTCAAATCTTCAAATCAAGAATCGGGAATCTTGCGCGTACGATCTTGTCGCGCTCGGCGAAGTGATGTTGCGGCTCGATCCCGGAGAAGGGCGCATCAGATGCGCTCGCGAATTCAGGGTGTGGGAGGGCGGCGGCGAATACAACGTCGCCCGCGGGCTGCGTCGTTGTTTTGGCATGCGCACAGCAGTTTGCACTGCGTTTGCCGACAATGAGATCGGGCGATTGCTCGAGGACTTCATTCTCCAGGGCGGGGTGGACACACGGTTCATCAAGTGGGTCCCTTACGACGGCGTTGGACGGACGGTGCGAAACGGGCTGAATTTCACCGAACGCGGTTTTGGGATTCGTGCCGCACTCGGCGTTCCCGACCGCGGGAACTCGGCAGCCAGCCAGCTTGGGCCGGGCGATTTTGATTGGGACCGGATATTCGGGGAACTCGGTGTGCGCTGGTTTCACACCGGCGGCATTTTTGCCGCGCTCTCCGATTCGACTCCGCGGCTGGTAATCGAGGCCGTCAGAAAAGCCAAAGAGTATGGCACCGTCGTTTCGTACGACCTCAATTATCGGCCAAGTCTCTGGAAAAGCATCGGCGGCCATGCACGCGCCCGGGAAGTGAACCGGGAGATAGCAAAATACGTGGACGTGATGCTTGGCAATGAAGAGGATTTCCCCGCCTGCCTCGGCTTTCAGGTGCGCGGGTTGGACACAAAATTTCAGAATCTCGATGTGTCTGCTTTCAAATTGATGATTGAAGAGGCTGTAAAGGCTTACCCGAATTTCAAGGTTGTTGCTACAACATTGCGTGTTGCAAGGAGCGCGTCGCGAAACGACTGGAGCGCCATTTGCTGGATGAACGGCCAGTTCTACAAAAGCCGTGAGTACATCAACCTGGAAATCCTTGACCGCGTCGGTGGCGGTGACAGCTTTGCCAGCGGCCTTATATACGGCCTCATGACCTCCGCGGACCCGCAATTGGCGGTCGAGTATGGCGCCGCACATGGCGCCCTTGCAATGACCACCCCCGGTGACACCAGCATGGCCAGCAAAAGCGAGGTCGAAAAGGTAATGGCCGGCGACAGCCCAAGAGTCGAACGTTAGTTCGCCAGCGAGCTTCTGATTCAGGTTGGCGAGGCATACGGTACGATAATCCCCGACTGGTGCTCGCCGACTGCGGTGCTCCGCCCACCTCACCATCGCAAATTCCGAATCAAAATCTTGAGTTCTTGAGCCAAGTCCTCAGAAATATCGTGTCTGTCCCCAAATTTGGACACCAGAAGCCACGACACGGTTCCGCAGCCGAACGAGGCTCGGTAAACATATCGAGCCTGGCACTCTATTCCCCGGGCTTTATGACACGATATGTGGACAGACACGAAGTTCAAGGTTTCATGCCAAGGATCGGTGTCAGGTTGTACGTTAAGCGTTGGGTGTTGAGCGTTGGGCCTTATCAACAGGACCACCTTACCGGTATACCAATTGGGAACGTTCAACGTGGAACGCTCAACTCGCAAATTTCAACGGGAGGAAATGAAAGGCCGCATGGCGGAGCAAAGACAGGCCACTGACCACCGACCCCTGACTCCTGTGCCCTGCCTACTGTCTCCGGCCTCCACCCCTTCAGGGCGGGGCTGATGCTGGGACGTCTCGTTTCCCGGGACGTTGCCCCGGGCTGACGAGTCAGGCACCTTTGGCGCAGCGCGGCATGGCAGCGCCAATTTCGAGTTTACTTCAACAGCGGAAGAAGCTGTTTGAATTCGGTCGTGCCTGCCCTTTCAAGCAGCTCGAACAGAATCATTTCTGTGGAAACCACAACCGCCCCCGCATCGTGCATTCGCTCCAGACCCAGCTTCCAGTTTTCCGGTGTACGCGACGAGACAGCGTCACCTACCACGAAAACGCGCAGGCCGCGATCGAGCAAGTCCATGCATGTCTGGGTGACGCACACGTGGGCTTCAATCCCGCATAATACGACGTCGGTTGCGCCCATCTTTGCGAAGGCCCGATTGAAACCATCAGCCCCAACGGCGCTGAATGTGAGTTTTTCCAATGGCTGGAATCCTTCGAGCGCACCCGCGACTTCAGGCACGGTCGGGCCGATGCCTTTCGGGTACTGTTCAGTGACGATTATTTTCCGACCGAGAACTTGCATCCCGCGAATGAGAAGAACGGCGTTTCGGACAACGCGCTCCTTTTCGAATATGCTCGGTAGCAGGCGCTCCTGAATGTCAATGACAAGGAGCCCGGAGGCTTGCCTGTCTATTCGTCTGTAGTTGCTGCTCATTTCGCGCAGGCATTGTTTGCTGTTCTTCTGAGTCATATGACCGCTTTCATGTACATTTCGCCGACCGTGGTTCGTTTGGAGATTCCATTGTCATGGCGTCATCTTAACGCTGAATGGGAGCGGTGTTTTCTCCCCGACCGTTCTGCTCTAGCTGGGTGCTTTGCTGAGGCGTCGATTCGGTGCCACCCGGGAAGAAACTCCGCAATGTTTGGAATGGCCGCAACAGACGCATGAAAAGTCGAGGAACATACACAGGCTCGAGCTCTGGTTTCGCCAATGTTCCGTTCACCTGAAAAATGAAAACCTTGGACAGTGGGGTCAGAGCAAGGCTGATGAATGGTCCGACGAGCGGCGTGGACGCGAGGATTTCGGCTTCGGCTCTTGCATCGACGCGTCCTTCGAGGTCGGTTTTGCCGTGGTAGCGGAGTCTTGCGGGGCCGGCGTCGATTGCGAGGTTGTCGGTGCGCAGGACACCGTTGTCGAGTGTGAAAGTTGCGCTGGCTGATCGTGCTTTTGAATTGCCGAGGCCGGGCACCACGGTGTTCAAGATGGGCGACAATATGCCGAAGATCGGAAGGTCCCACAGTGAACCGTCGCGCATTTCGATGTCTCCATAGCCGCTCCATGTGCGCACGTCTGCGGCCTGCCCGTTGACCACATTGAAGTTGGCCGAGACAATGCCTTCGATGTTGGCAGAATGCTCGAGCAAATCCCGGGCCAAAAGTCTCAGGTCGGCATTCACAAGACGCGAACTGAACTGAATCGTGGTGTCGTTTGTTTGGTAAAACTCTGCGCGGACATTGCCGGTGAGGCGGCCCTGATACAGGCTTGCGGCGAGGTTGGTAATCAAGAGTCGGTCTTCCTGCCAATGAACAATGCCTGCCACTTCGGAGGCATTCAGCCGCCAGAACTGAAACGGTCCTCCGGCAACGTCAAACACAATGTCCGGGCGCGTGTGGTGTTCCGGGAACGCGATCACCCCCGAAACCTTGGCCAACGGCGGGTTCCCAAATCTGTAAGGTTCGAGCGCTTGCACAACATTTGACCCGATTGCGCGCGCGACCTTGAGCGGATCAATACAGCACTGTGCGTTCGAGAGGCAAACCCGGGGGATTTCAGGGTCGAGGGTTACGCCGGGTGCCTTGATCCATTCGTTGCCGGTTTGGATGTTGACGTTGGATGCAGATACAATCTTGTTGGACGAACACACAAACGCGTCAAGGCGGTCAACCGGCTCACCGCGAAACGAAAAGTTTGTGGCGGTGATAGTGAGCGCGTAGTCAATTCGCTCCGGCGGCTTCCAGCATCCCCAGACCTTGCCGACGACCCTTGTCGGATGCGGGAAATCGAACATGCTGAGCAGCCGCGGGGCGTCTCTGCTTATTGCCGGTCCGATGGCCTTTGCGTTCAGTGATCCGTTCACATTCCAGTTGAAGTCGCGGGTGCGCGTGTGCAATTGATACTCGAGTTCGGCCCGTCCTTCAGGGCGCACAACAAAAAAGTCCGTGAGGCGCAAGACCTCGTTCGAGAGTGAAACCTTCAGCGCTGCAGATTCAATCGGGATGGCCCGATACGACACATTGCTGCCGTGGAGTGTGGCTGTCAGTTGAGCCTTTTGGGGCAAATCGGTCTGCCAATCAACGCTCGCGCTTGCAGTGTCCGGCAGCGGGAGGGTGATTGACGCATCAATCTCCGGCGGCTGTTCCCAATCAAACTGCGCGAGCCACTGCTGCGCTTTTTCGCTCAACAGATGTTCGATCGAGTGCGGGTCAAAGTCCGAATGCAATGTTGCGATCAACCTGTGATTCTTTGTATTGAGGACTGCAGGCCGGACCGTGAGCGTGCCTGTCGGCAGTTGAGCTTCAAGGTGCTGGACATGCAGTTCCGGCGACGTCCATTTGGCATTGCACTTGAATTGCGTGACAGGTATGCGCGCTGAATCAATGCCTGTGCCCGCAATGCTCAAATCGATCTGGTTCTCGGTGAGGTAGGATACCGATGTGCCGTTGTCTTGAGCAAGCGATTGCATTGGGCGATGGGGCGTCAATTTGGCTGTCAGCGTGGCTTCGGCGGCCTTGCCGTGTTCGGATGAAACATTGTTTGCCCTTGATTCAACCAGAATTTCCTGCGGCATCGCGTTTGTAGCGGAGTGGAGAAGTGTTGCTGTTGTGGTGTTGCTTCCTGCCGAGAACCATTTGGTTTCGACGCCGGAGCAACGCATCTCGATGCTTGTTCGAAACATTAACGGAAGGGCGGTTTGGGGCCGCGTCGATCCCGTGGCGCTGGCGTTTTCCATGCGACAGTTCGACATGCTGACGCCTGCGGCGGTGATTTGCCATGCAACGTCCAAATCCGAGGGCCCGGATGGGATGCGTGGCAGCGAGGCGAACAATTGCAGGTCATCGAACGTGGCCAGCTTTGTTTCCGTACGCCGGCTGCGAAAGGCTATGTGGGGCTTGGAAATGTGCTCGGGCGAAGAATCCGGGACAACAGCGATTTCGAGTTGTGAATCGGTTGTCCGTCCCCACGATCCATGTGCGCCCGGGATTCTTGCTCTGAGAACCGCTGAAAAATTTTCCGTTTGGTCGAGGTCGCCGCTGAACTTGAGATGGAACTCGGGCGGGGCGTCCAGTTCGAACCGACTGGAAACGCGAACAAAGTCTGCAAGCCGGGTTTGCCATGTGGGAACAGCATTGGTTGTTCCTTTTTTGAGCGCGGCTTGATCGGCTAATGCGGCGAGATTGGTGAGCACGCCCTGGGCATCGAGCTTTGCGCCAAAGGCTCGGGCGTGCAACTCCTCAAGTTCCCAGACGTTTGTCGATCTGCGTCGGAGTCGCGCTCCGATTTCATCCAGCTCGACGGTTTCTTTGGATTGCGTGTTTGCAGGAACTGACAGGGTAACATGGCCTTGTGAAACATGAACTCCGTCTATGTCAAACCGACGCTCGGTCAGCAGACGACTCCAGTCCACATCCAGCACGAGCTCGTCAACCGAGGCTTTGAAGACGTTCGAGTTTGTTCCGGATTGGATTGTGACCTGCTCGGCGACAATGCCGCGGTACCAGCGCCAGACGACGCGCTTGAATTCGAGGTCGATGCCGTGCGCGTGGGCGGCAGATCGAATCCATGCGGTGATGAATCCCGGCGCGGCAATTCTACCGATCAACAGGAGGAACAACACAAAGAACAAAATGGCGGCAAGAATCCCAAGGCGCACCCAGCGAAAGCAACGCATCAGGCGATTTGCCGTGGTATGGGGATTTGCGCCATTGCTCATGGAAAAGCGCCGGCCGCCGGCGGGCCCGCAGTCAGTTCGCTTTGGATTAGTTCGTACAATCTGGGTCGGAGCTCGAAAACAACTGGGGCGGTTTGTCCGTCAATGACCACTGCCGCATAGGCAGAGTTACCGATGGGCGTGCGACGTCCCACCCGCAAGGTGCGTTTTTCCGGTTTGTCAGCCACGGTCAACTCAAGTGTTATCTCGTGATCGATTGACGCGAATCCGTAGCGTGCAAGCTGTTCTTCGCCGCGAGCCACCCACTTTGCTGCGTGCAGGCGACCCAACTGGTACGCTGCTTCTTCAAGCGCGAAAGGGTTGATTTGTGACCGGGGCGAATCGGGCGCAATCGTCCATTGGGCCGGGCCTGTGCGCAGGAGTCTCTTTGAGACACCCATTTGTCGGATCGTGATGGCTGCGATTTGGTTTGTACTGAAATCCCAGATCAGCCTGTCACGCAGCTCATACGCGGCTCTCGGGATCCGACCTGTATCGAGCATTGTGACGACTGAGTTTTCGGAGTTGCGGCGGGCAAAGAACTTGTAAGTTGTCGGCGTACCGATGTCCAACTGAGCGATGGGTTGATTTGTCGCGGTCCCATTGGCGTTTGTGATTGTTGTTTCGAGTCTGTACCTGCGGCGGGGTGGGTCCAGGCCGTAAGGCGCAAAATCTGTGGCAACCTCGCGTTCGAACTCTATGAACTCGAGGTCGGCCAGCGAAGCGAGCATTTCAAGGACAAGAAGATGATCCGCCGGGGCTGGATAAGGTGTTGTGATGGACCATGACCTTTCGCCCTGTTTTTGGACGACGAATTCCTCGTCGGCTTTCGCGACGATGCGCGTGACCTGTTCGACATCAAAAACCATCAGCCGTCGGTCACAGAAATCACGAAAACCGCCCAGCCACGGTTCGATTTCAGCGCGCGGCACAAGCACCACGTTGGAATTGGCAAGTCGGCGCGCGAATATCTGGTCAGGCGCGTTTGTTGGACTGCGCCCGAACTGGAGGGTGAGAACCTCGTTTGTGCCGCGGGCCAAAACAATTTCGCGCTCCGGCGGTTGCAGTCCGTAAGGTTCGAGGTCTGCCCGGGGATCGTCTGTGACGAACTTCGCAACCCGGACGAGGTCGAGTCTTTGGAGCAATCCTTCGAGTTTGGCGCTGTTTGCTCGCAACGGGAGCGGACGCGTTATTTGCCACGCGCGGTTCGTCGGGTCGCGGATCACTTCGAACCCGTTTGTAATTGGCTTGAACTCGATGCGGTTGAATTCCAGCCCTGCAAGATTGGCGAGCGCAGTGTCACGCCACTGCTCAACGGACGCAGGGATGAATGTTCTGACGCTGCCGTCCACGGTCACAAGACCTTCGCGACCGACGACCTGGGCATACACCTCGCCGCCGAGCGGAGTTGTGATCCCCAGTCGCAGCTCATGTCTCGAGTTCTTTTGTTGCAAAACAACGGTATTTGATGGGGGTTCCAACCCGAAAGCGCCAAGTGTGTTGCTGTGAGACAAAAGGTCGGATGCGGACAAGACCGTTCGCGATCTGAGGTTTGCGAGGCCATCGAGCAATCGTTCAACGCCTGCGGCCTGAGCCGGATATCGAATCGGGAAAGCCAGTTCCCAATGCTGATTGGTTCGCTCGACTTTGAGCATCAGGTTGGTTTGCTGGAGGATCGTTATTGCATCGACCTCCTGAGGAACAAGAGCGGGGATAACCAATGACTTGCTCGATGCGAGTTCGTCAGCCGATCTGCGCGGTCGCTCGTAGAAGAAAATAAAGGCCGCCAGCGCAGCAGTAATCAGGATCAGCCATCGCGTGGTCGATGTATTCATCCTCAACGACGTCGTTTAAACCAGATTACAATGCCGATCACAAGGGGCACACCCGGCATCACAATGACGAGCATCCATGCCAGGCGCGACAACACGGCTCTTGGCAATGTGATGCTGAACTCCCGGAGCGGGCGTGGCGGTATGCCGGCCAGTTGCGTCGGCCGATCAACAAGCCAGTTGATTGCAAGGTTTGCAAAACCGAGGTTGCCGGAAGCTTTCAGGATGGTTTCGTTCGCAAGGAAAATTGATTCCCCTGCCACCACTATTCGCGTGGCGCTCTTGTCAGGGCCGACTCCTTTTATGCTGCCTTTGTCAACCGCGACAGCAAGGGGGATGGCCCCGTGCCGATCTCTGACCGGATTCGAGCGCGGGACGCCTGATTCTGAAATCTCGCTTGCGGTAAAACCCTCAGTGCTTGTTGCGAAAAGCGGTTCTGCACGTGGTGCGTCGGCGCCTTGTCCCGGCGTGGTTGTCGGGTCCACTGGCCGCGCCAAGACAACGTAAACGGCCTCGCCACGGAGTGGCTTGACAATCGGATGCATGGAAAAGTTTGTGCAAATTATGCCGCCGCCAACGACAGCGTTGTTTCTGTCGAATGCAAACTGCCGTCCCACGGCCACGCCCCATGCGGCAAGAAGCGGTTCCAACCCGGTGTCGTTTTGGCCTGACCTGATCAGACTCAACAATGCGAGAAGCCGACCGCCACGATTTAGGTAACGTCCTATGCGCTCGACTTCGTCCTGGCTGATGCGGCCTTTGGGTCCTGCAATCATGAGCACCTGGCAATCCTCGGGGACATCGCTCGTCCCGCTGAGCCACAACGGAAGCGCCTGAATGTTTTTTTGTGCCAGCAACTGGGCAAATCTGGAATAACCGAATTTGGTTTCTGTGCTGGCGAGGTCATGTTCGCCGTGTCCCTGGAGGTAGTAAAGCTTCGGGGACCGCTGATCCAGAAGGCCGCCAATTGCGGTTGTGAAAAGGGCTTCGCCCTTGAACGCGATTCGCTTGATCTCGTGGCTTGGTGTAAGCACGCCTGTCAGATCGTAATCGGAAAGTTCGGTGTCGCGTATCAGGCGCGCACGCCCGCCATACTCGATTATCACAAGATCGGTCTCGGTTGGGGCGAGCTGATGCCGGGTCATGAGAGTCTGAGCACGAGCGAGGTCGCGCTTGTAATCCACATGTTCGACGACGAGGTTTGCGCACTGGTTGCGGTATTCTTTCAACAAACCCATCACCGGGCCGTAAAGCGGGTTGTTGCGGTCGAACATGACGGTTACGTGGACCTCGTTGGTAACCGCTGCCAGCACTCGTTTTGTTTCGTCGCTGAGCCCCGTCAGGGCCTGTTCACCCAGGTACCATCTCTTGTAATGCCGTGTTGCGAGGTAGTTGATCATGGCTGCAAGAGCCAGCACGGCAACAATTGATATCCCGACGTTCAAGCCGATCTTGACGCGGCTCCATGTCGAGAATCCACTTGTCACGTTGTTTTGTGCGGCCATTGTCAAGCTACCTCCAACGTCGGCTTTCAACCACCTTCAACGTAAGGAACAGGCAAATCCCTGTAAGAGTGAGATAGAACACAATGTGACGTGTATCCACCACGCCCCGAACGAAATCCTCCATGTGATCGAACATCGAAGTGTAGGTTGCCACCTGGGCTGCAAAGCCACTGCGTTGTCCGACGCTGAATCTCAGAAAACTCAGCAGGAAAAGGGATACGCCGATGGCAAAACTTGTCATGGCAGCGATGATCTGACTGCGCGTAAGAGCGGACGCAAAACAGCCGATGGCAATGTACAGGCTGCCGATCAACAAAATGCCAAGGTACGTGCTGACAACCGGCCACCAGTCAAATCCGAGTCCTGCGGCAGTGTAATGATGAACAAGCCGCAGGCACCCCGCCAGCGGCAGCCACATCACAAAGTAGAACAGAAACGCGGCGGTAAACTTCGCAAGCACGACCTGGCCGTCGCCAACCGGTGCGGTCATCAACGTTTCAAATGTTCCTGTTGCACGCTCCATTGCGAACAGACGCATCGTTATCACGGGCGTTGCCACCAAAACTATCAGCCAAAAAAACATCGTCCCGTAAAACAACTCCGTCAAAGGCACGTCTATGGTGTCGCCGTTGTACGCAAGCAACATGACGGCAAACCCGAGCCCGAGCAAGATTAGTGCGCCGGCTATGATGACATAGCCTGTCAAAGACAGAAAATAACATCCAAGTTCCCGGCGCAGTAGAATCAGGTAGTTGTGCATCAGCTTTCCTCCTCATCCCGCTCGGGCCGTGTCACGTGCACAAAGACGTCCTCGAGCGAGTGCCGGCTTAATGTGAGTTCGCGAAGGCGCCATCCGTGTGTTCGCACAAGTTCGAATATGACGGGTCTCAAGTCCATGCTGGTGCGTGGCACAATCGTGCACCGGCAGTAGCCGCTGTCTGCCGGGCTGATGTCATGGTATTCGATGTCCTGGTTCTGTTTGAAACAGGCCTCAAGTTCGTCGGGTGGCGCAGCGATCTCGGCCAGAACCTGGGACGCGCCGGTGAGCCGTTGTTGGAGGTTCTGCGTGCTGTCTGCGGCAAGGACATGCCCGTTGTGCAGAATAACAACCCGCTGGCAGGTCATTTCGACCTCGGGAAGAATGTGAGACGAAAGCAGGATTGTATGATCCTTGCCGAGCTCGAGTATCAGTTGTCTGACTGCGCGGATTTGGTGCGGATCGAGGCCGATTGTGGGCTCGTCAAGGATTATCAGCCGCGGCTGGTGCACCAGCGCGTCTGCAAGCCCCACCCGTTGGCGGTACCCTTTGGACAGGTTCCCTATCACTTGTGAACTCACTTCAGTCAATCCACAGCGTTCAGTCACCTCGTCCACGCGAGCGCGGCTTTCCTGGATTGAAAGTCCCTTGAGCCTTGCGCGGAACTTTAGATACTCGCGCACGCGCATGTCATGGTACAGCGGATTATTCTCGGGCATGTAGCCGATGCAACGCCGCACTTGGTCGGATTCCTTGAACACGTCCAGTCCAGCCACCCGTGCCACGCCCGAGGTTGCCGGCATGAAACAGGCAAGAATGCGCATAATCGTTGTCTTGCCTGCGCCGTTTGGCCCGAGCAAACCGACGATTTCGCCTTCACCGACGGTGAACGTAACATCGCGAACCGCAGCCCGTCGGCCGTACAGCTTTGTGAGGTTTTCGACCTCGATCATCGGCTGCACCTCTGCGCTGTCAGTCGTCACATTCTGTTTCGGAGTCCAGGTCACATCTGTTCTGTTTCCAACTCGATCTCAACCGGCGTTCAGCGAACGTCCCACGATGGGCGCCTGTTTGCCGGCTTGCGGATCGCATCCCGTGCCTTGGGACAGGCAGTGTTACCATGCCCCGAACGGCCTTGGGAGCGACCGCCACATTTTCGGATTAAACGCCGCCAAGTTCAAGGCCGACCACACGACTTGAACCTTGCCGGTGCACACTGCAGACTTGACATTGTCGAATCAAGGACACAAAAGAAAAACAAGGATGTTTTTCCCATCAACCATTCGAACGCGGAAAGCGCGTCAAACCGCGCCCAACCTCGTTCTGTTGACAAGGAGGGTATCGACACAATGCCACCAAATGAACGTATCATCCAACGCATCTGGCTCGAACAACGTCTCAGACGGAACGTGCTGCGAACATTCGACGGCAGAACCGTCACGATTCTTCATCCCGGCATTTGGAATCGTGAAGCCGGACCCGATTTTCGACAAGCAATCATCCAGTTCAATGACGAGCCGCCCGTCACGGGCGACGTCGAGGTCGATCTCGGCCAACGCAGTTGGCATGAGCACGGGCACGACGTTGACCCCGCATATCGCAAAGTGATCCTCCACGTTGTTTGGGAACCGGACAAACCGTCGGCCTCCGGACCGCCAACCCTTGCCTTGTGTGACGTGTTGGACACGCCGATAACGGAGCTCATCGAGCAGTTCGCTGGCAACACCAGCGGTCTCCCGCCCCTTGTCCAAGCCGGTGCCTGTGCGGATCCGCTCCATCATCTGTCTCCGGCACAGAGAGTTGAACTCATCACACAGGCTGCGCGCCGACGGCTCAATGCCAAGGCAAAAACCATACAGGCGCGCGCCCGCCACGTCGGCTGGGAACAAGCGCTGTGGGAAGGCCTTTTCGCAGCGCTCGGCTACAAACACAACGTCTGGCCAATGCGGCGTCTTGCCGAGCTGCTGCCTCTGTTGTCCCGGATCGGTTCCGGTTCTGACGCTGCGTTCCTGACGTGGCAGTCACGGCTCCTCGGGCTCGGCGGGCTGTTGCCTGCTGATTTCAGCCGCCTTTCACCGGACAGCAGAGCCTATATCCGACGTCTCTGGGATGAATGGTGGCGCGAACAGGCCGCGCTCGCTCCCTACCTCTTGCCGTCTTCACTGTGGCACATGCACGGCCTTCGCCCCGCAAATCAACCAGCACGTCGGCTTGCGCTCGCAGCCTCGTGGCTTTCAACCCCAGGTTGGATACATCGGCTCGACGGCTGGATCGCAGAGGAAATCCCCGATCGCAAACTGCTCGAATCGCTCTGCGCACGCATTTCAGCTCGACCGGATGGATTCTGGGCGTGGCACTGGACATTCCGGTCAAAGCGATCGACGAAGTCACATCCCCTCATTGGCGCGCCGCGATTGACCGACCTCGCTATGAACGTCCTTTTGCCATGGTTTTGGAGCAGGGCCGAGGCCGGACGTAACCGCGCTTTGCGGGAGTTGATCGAACACCGCTATTTCGCATGGCCCGCCGGCGAGGACAACGCGGTCCTGAAACTCGTTCGCCAAAGGCTCATGGGCGACGAAACACTGCAACTGCCACGCACCGCCGCAATCCAGCAGGGGCTCATTCAACTGGCACGCGATTACTGTGACCAGTCGAACGTACTCTGCGAGGAATGTGAACTGCCAGACCTGCTGCGGGCCATGGGCAAAACCGACCCGCCTCTCGCATCTGAATGACAATACAAGCGCCCCGCTGCCACGTTCGTGTCGTTCCTTGCTGCGCTGGGAGTGCGGGCGACGGAAAACCACAGAGAATGGAGGACGATTCGGAGCTTCCGCCCTTTCACCGCGGGCACAACCAAGGGGCTTGCGGTTTTCCGGGGCGCTGCTTTTGACTGAGAGATTCAACGTCTTCGGCGCAGCAAATGCTCGAACCCGGAAGATAGCTTATCCGAAGTTATTCATCGGCGGGGCGGTAGGCCGCCAGGCAACCCCCGTCGCCTCGACGGTGCTCTCACCGGCCAACGCCCAAGGGGCTCAAATACGTTCAATCCGGTGAGATTTCCGGGCACTCATATTTCTCAGCCCGGCGTAGCCGCAACCAAAGTTGCCTGACGTCCAGAGACGCGGTCCTTCCCCCCCGCCGTTGATCAGAAAGCTCTGCGCCGCCGGGCTTGGAAATATCTGCTTCGACTTCGTCCCCTGCCCCCGGCTCACGCCTCCGGGAAAGAATACAGACACTGCAGATAGCGACGCCATAGTACAGACAGGCAAAACCCAGTGATAGGTGTCGCCGTAACTCCATGTCTGTCCCCATATCCCGCCCACCATACGCCCTTTCGGTCACCCCGTTGAAAGTTGAAAGTTGCACGTTGGACGTTCGACGTTCCTCATCGGCATACCGGACATCGTGTCTGTCCCCATATTCGCGTGCCCCGGTAGCCTCCACCGCCCGACCGGCGCTTGGACAAGCCCGGCCAGCCAAAAACTCGGGCGCCCACATATCGTGTCTGTCCCCATATCCCGCCCACCATGCGCCCTTTCGGTCATCCAGTTAAAAGTTGAGAGTTGAACACTTCACGTTGAACGTTCCTGATCGGTGTACCGGACATCGTCTCTGTCCCCATATCTGGGCGCCACAGCCGGCTTGGACAGCGCGGCCGGCGCTTGGGCCGGTCCCGCGGGTCAAAAAGCCCGGTCGCCCAAGTATCGTGTCTGTCCCCATATCCCGCCTACCATGCGCCCTTTTGGTCACCCGGTTGAGAGTTGAGAGTTGAACGTTTCACGTTGAACGTTCCTGATCGGTATACCGGACATCGTGTCTGTCCCCATATCCAGGTGCCGCAGCCAGCCTCGACGGCCCGACCAGCGCTTGGACAGGTCCACCGGGTCAAAAGTCCGGTCGCCCAAATTCCGTGTCTGTCCCCATATTCCGCCCACCTTGCGCCATTTCGGTAACCCCGTTGAAAGTTGAGAGTTGAACGTTTCACGTTGAACGTTCCTGATCGGCATACCGAACACCGTGTCTGTCCCCATATCCGGGTGCCGCAGCCGGCCAAGACGGTCCGACCCGCGCTTGCTCAGCTCCGCCGGGTCAAACTTTCAGTCGCCCAAATCGCGTGTCTGTCCCCATATCCCAGCCACCATGCGCCCTTTCGGTCACCCCGTTGAGAGTTGAGAGTTGAACGTTGGACGTTCGACGTTCCTCATCGGCATACCGGACATCGTGCCTGTCCCCATATTCGGGTGCCCCGGTAGCCTCCACCGCCCAAGCGGCCCTTGGACAAGTCCGGCCAGCCAAAAACTCGGGCGCCCAAATTGCGTGTCTGTCCCCATATCCCAGCCACCATTCGCCCTTTCGGTCACCCCGTTGAGAGTTGAGAGTCGAACGTTGCACGTTGAACGTTCCTGATCGGTATACCGGACATCGTACCTGTCCCCATATCTGGGTGCCGCGGCCGGCTTGGACCGTCCAGCCGGCTCTTCGTCAGGCCCACCGGGCCAAGAGTTCGGTTGTCCAGATTCCGTGTCTGTCCCCATATCCCGCCTACCATGCGCCCTTTCGGTCGCCCCG
>Ga0315298_1004214_pt1 | contig 21759 bp, 20 predicted proteins | sample WHS_1_MG_FD_203077 | JGI IMG/M metagenome (GOLD analysis project Ga0315298, IMG submission 203077) | Extremophilic microbial mat communities from Washburn Hot Springs, YNP, Wyoming, USA - WHS_1_MG | ecosystem: Environmental > Aquatic > Thermal springs > Hot (42-90C) | place: USA: Wyoming...
TGCAGAATCCGGCTCCCCATTCCATCCAGGCGAATGGAGATCGTCTGGCGGCCGTCCTGATCGGTATTCAATGTGACAGTGTCGAGCCGGTTGTCGTGATTGAGATCGACCAAAAGGGGCGGCCTTGCAGGTCCGGTCGGGGGCCCGGCAAAGGAAACGGCAATAGGAGCGGCAGGAGGGGCCGGGAACAGTCTTCTGGCCACCCAGGCTCCCTGGATGAGAAACAGTGCAGCGGCGATCAGGTACGCCGTTGCCCTCGACGGTCCGGTCGCACTCCGAAACTGCATGAATACATAAAGTTTACCAGATTGGCTGGCAGGGGGCGTTTGCGTGTTCGTTGGATTTCCTTTTCCCCTCCGGAATCGAGCGGCTAAGTACCAGGCCATCGGGCCATCGTTGCCGACGCGGGCTGTCCTCGCCCCCCGCAACGGGCTAGAATGGCTGCATGCAATTCCTCGAAAGCAGCCTTCTGGAACTTGTCTCCCAAACTTCGACCAACCTGCCGCCGGACGTGCGTGCCGCCATGAGCCTGGCGGCCGGCCGGGAAGCTCCCGGCACACAGTCCGCGCAGGCGCTGAACATTATTCTCTCGAACATCGATATGGCGTACCAGGACGGCGGCGCCATCTGCCAGGATACCGGCATGCCCACCTTCCTGATTCATGCGCCGGCCGGCGCCGACCAGCTTGCCATCCGGAAAGCTGCTCTGGCGGCTGTCGCGGAGGCCACGCGCCAGGGCAAGTTGCGTCCGAACTCCGTGGATTCCATCACTGGAAAGAACAGCGGCAACAACCTGGGGACGGAAACGCCCATCTTGCACTTCGAACAGTGGGACCGGGATGAGATTGAAGTCAAGCTGCTGCTCAAAGGCGGCGGATGCGAGAACATGAACGCGCAATACTCGGTGCCTTGCGAACTGGATCACCTGGGCCGCGCCGACCGCAACCTCGAGGGAGTCCGCAAGTGCATCCTGCATGCGGTGTGGGCGGCGCAGGGGCAGGGATGCGCGCCGGGCGCCATCGGCGTGTGCATCGGCAGCGACCGCGCGCACGGCTACTGGCTCGCCAAGCAGCAGTTGTTCCGCACGCTCGACGACGTGAATCCGGATCCGCAACTGGCGCAACTCGAAGCTCGCATTCTCGCCGAAGCCAACCAGTTGGGCGTGGGCGCCATGGGCTTCGGCGGGAAAGTATCGCTGATCGGGTGCAAGATCACTGCGGCGAACCGGCTGCCGGCTTGCTACTTCGTGTCGGTCGCCTACGATTGCTGGGCCTTCCGCCGGCTGGGCGTGCGTCTGGATGCATCGAGCGGGGCCATCACCGGGTGGCTCTACCGGGATCCCGAACGCCCCGTCGAACGCATGGCCCAAGCAGAAGGTCTGCCGCTCACCGGACGCGAGATCGTGCTTCGCCCGCCAGTAAGCGAGGCCGACGTGCGCGCCCTGAAAGTAGGCGACGTGGTGTTGATCACTGGTGAGATGTACACCGGACGCGACGCCGTGCACGCGCATCTGATGAAGAACCCTCCGCCGGTGGACCTCAACGGGGCCGTGTTGTACCACTGCGGACCCGTGATGCTAAAACAGGGCGATGTCTGGACGGCCAAAGCCGCCGGCCCCACCACCAGCATTCGCGAGGAGCCCTACGAAGCCGACGTGATCCGCAAGTTCGGCGTGCGGGTCGTGATCGGCAAGGGTGGCATGGGCGCCAGGACCCTGGCCGCCATGAAAGACGCCGGGGCGGTGTACCTGAGCGCCATCGGGGGCGCGGCCCAGTACTACGCGCGCACCGTGGAGAAGGTGCTGGGAGTGCACCTGTTTGAGTTCGGCGTGCCCGAAGCCATGTGGCATTTTCAGGTGAACGGTTTCCTCGGCATCGTCACCATGGACGCCCACGGCAACAGCCTGCACGCGCAGGTGGAGCAACAGACGGGCGCGGTATTGGAGACCCTCGGAAAGAGCTGATTCGCGGGGTTGTCACCAATCGGCGGGCGCCGCATCTAATCACTGGAGACTGCTGTGAGGCAGATCGGGGGAGATGAAGATGACGGTAGAACGCTTGCTCCGTATGATCGCCGGAGCCTTTGTGCTCGTGAGCGTGGCGCTGGGTTACTGGGTCCACCCGGGGTGGTTCCTGTTTACGGCTTTCGTGGGGCTGAACCTGTTCCAGTCGGCCTTCACCAACTGGTGCCCGATGATGACGATTCTGAAGAAACTGGGCGTGAAAACCTGCGTGCCGGCAAACTGACGGGAGTGGCATGACGAACAAAGCCAGAATTCGGGTAGCGGCGGCGCTGGCCGGGGTGACGGCGCTGATTGTCTTCGCGGCGGGGCGCAAGTCCGACGGCGCTTCGGCCAGCCCCGGCGGCCGTCAGGCCGTCCCGGAGCTCCGCCTGCCCGGCCTGGACGGTAAGATCTGGAAACTGAGCGAGCACCGCGGGCGCGTGGTGCTGGTGAATTTTTGGGCCACGTGGTGCCCGCCGTGCCGCTATGAGACCCCGGGACTGGTAGCCTTCTACCGCAAGTACGAGCCGCGAGGCTTTTCCGCCGTGGGAATCTCCATGGACGAGGAAGGACCCGAGGTGGTCCGCCAGTTCGTGAAGAAGTATCAGATTCCTTATCCCGTGCTCCTGCCAGGTGAATCCGGCGTAGGTTCCCAGGTGCAGGGCCTGCCCACCACGCTGCTCATCGACAAGCGAGGCCGCCTCGCCAAAACCTACGAAGGCCTGCTGGACGAGGCCGAGTTGCGTCACGACGTAGAGCGCCTGCTCGCCGAGTGAGCTGTGAAGCCTGGCTGAAACTCCGGGTTCCAGGGAATCCGGGGGTCAGCTCAGGAGGGTGGAGAAGCTCCCGCGGGTGATCGCCCAGCCTGCATCCACGATCAGCGTTTCGGTTTCAGGATCTTCATGTTGGCCGGCAGGGTGAACAGTTCGTCGGTCAGGTCGCGGTTGATGACCACCGAATCGGAAAAGATTTGATAGATTTTTTCGCCGTTGCGCTCCCGCCAGATGGTGAATGGCCACATGACGCCCCCTCCCACGTCGCGGTACTTGGCGAAGTTGGTGACCTCTTCAATGCGGTCTTTGGTATCCGGGTCGCGCCGGAAGTATACCTGCCGGATGGGCAGGTGCGTGGACATGTTGAAGTAGACCGTTACCTGGCGGTTATCGCTGTCGGCGATCTCAACGATCTCGACCGGCTGATTCTCAAAAACGTCCGTGCCCCGAAAAACAAAGGTCAGGCCCGGTTCCCCGAGGCGTTGCCGCAGGATATAGAAAATGTTTTGCAGCGTGCTTTCCTTAAAACGCTTCACCAGGGCCGGCGCCAGGGGGCGCGCGCCGCGAAAAGTGATTTCCCAGCCGTTGTCCTCGGCGAACAACACCGCGCTTTCCTCATTCTTGCCGAAGGCTTGGCGTTCGCGTACGCCCAGGTAGCCGGGAACCGGTGGTTCGGGGCGGGTCAGGTAACGGGTGTAGATTTTGGCGCGGGAGAGTCCGGACAACTCCTCGCGATAAAAGGAATAGGCGCGCCCCTCCTCGATCCGGTCGCGCATTTCCAGGTAATTCCGCCCGCCCAGGGCCTCCAGAGCCCGATCAATCACCTGCTTGCCGCGTTGTTCGTTGGTCTGGGGCAAAGCCGGCGTTGCGAAAAGCGCCGCAGCCAGCCAGAGCGTGAACGAGGTTCGCTTCATGGACGTTTGCTGATCTCCCCGGCCGTCAAACCGGTGTTTGTCTTGTACTCGAGAATTGTGGCTTCCGCGAATTTCGTCCCGTTCTGGTTGATGGTGATCTTAAAAGGAATCTTGATTCCGTTCACCTCGCGAAAATCGCCGTATACCTCTTCAACGGTGGCCGGAGCGCCGCCCATTCCCGGTTGCTGGTAGGTCTCCTTGACTGGCATGCCGGTGGCTTCATCGATAAAGAGCCGCACCGTGATCCCGTCGCCGGAAATCTCCAGCGTTCCCGGAGCGGAGCAGTTCACCGTCCGGCCCGGGAGCTGGTCGCTGAGCATCAGCCGCGGGTAGATCCGGAACAACTCACTCTGGACCTGTTTCAACATCGGCGCGGGCAGGGGCCCGGCGCCCTGAGGCCCGGCAAACCACCCCGTCTTGCCGTCCGAGTAGGCCGTGATCTTTCCGAACGGCAGTTCACTGACCTGCCGCATGGATTCCGGCGCCAGCCACTGATTGGTCTGTTTCGCTTTCATGCCGCCGCGCGCAATCAAAACTTCGGAGACCGAAGTGATGTCATGGATGGCTTCCAGCCGCTCCGCGCCGCCGATCGCCTGCTGCGCGCGTCCGAGAAGCTGCCGGCCTTTCTCGAGCGACGCGGCATCGGCCCTGGCGGTTTCCTGTTTTGGCTCGGGAATGCTCAAGTCGATGGGCGTCACCGGCATGCCCAGACTGGCCAGGCCCTGACCGATCTCGTCGGGATTCCCGGCCGCCACAATGGTCAGATTTTCGGGCTTGAGGCGTTCGCGAGCCACCCGCAGCACATCGGCGCGGGTCACCCCTTCGATGGCCTTCTGGTACTGAAAGATGAAATCGCGCGGATAGCCGTAGTACTCGTAACGCAGGATGCGGTTGAGCGTTTTGGCCTTCGTGTCAAAGTTGAAGACGAAGCCGTTGAGCACGGAGTCCTTGGCGGTCTTGAGTTCCTCCTCGGAGACTTCCGCGGAGCGAATGCGCTCGATTTCCTCCCGCACCGCCTTCAGCGTTTCCACGGTGGAGGCCGACTTGGTGCTGCCGGAAATCTGGAACAGGCCGGGATGGTCGAAAGTGGCGCCCCAGTTGGCGGAGATGTTGTAGGCCAGGCCCATCTGGGTGCGCACGCGCTGGAACAGGCGGCTGCGAAAGCCGCCGCCCAGGATGTCGCCCATCACTTCCAGGGCCGGGTAGTCCTTGTCGCGAAATATCCCGCCCAGATGGCCGACTTCAAAGAAGGTCTGATTCACATCCTTCTTGGCGGCCAGGAAGATGCCCGGCCGGGGCTTCTCCACCACCGCCGGAAAGGGCGGCGGCGGGGGTTGTTTGTCATCCCACGTCCCGAGCAATTTTTCGATGGTGGCCCGCATGGCGGGCGCCGAGAAGTCGCCGTGGATCGCCAGCATGATATTGGCGGGGAAGAAATAGCGCTTGTAAAAAGCGATCAGATCGGCGCGCTGGATCCGGTCGACGTGCTCGTACTCCATCATCCAGCCATACGGCGTATTGCGGCCGTAAACGAGGTTGGCGAATTCCCGCGCGGCGACCGAGCCCGCGTCGTCGTTGCGGCGCGAGATGGAGCTGCGCAGCTCCGTCTTGGCCAGATCGATCTTGTCCTGGCGGAATTCGGCGCCGGTGAGCAGATCGCGGAAGATGCCGAGCACCTCGTCGGTGTTCTCTTTCAGGCAGGAAAACGAGAGCCGCCCGCTGGTTTCGCCGATATCGCTTTCGACCGACGCCGCGATGTTCTCGAGGTCGACGTCGAGTTCGTCGCCCGTCCTGGTCTTTGTGCCGCCGGTGCGGAGCACCATGCCCGTCATGGTCGCCAGCCCGATCTTGTCCGGAGGATCGAACAGATTGCCGGTGCGCACCAGGGCCGTGCCGCTTACCAGCGGAAGTTCGTGGTCCTCGAGCAGGTACAGGCGCAGCCCGTTGGGAAGAGTGAAAGTCTCGACCTTCGGAATCTGGATGGGCTTGAGGGGCGGAAACTTGAGATCTTTGTAGGACGGCAAAGCCGCGGCCGGAGGCCTGGGCCTGGCTTTCGCGGGGGCGGCGGCCGGCGCCTGCGCATACAGCGCCGCGGCGAACAGGAGCATCGAACCGATTGCCGTTCTCACTTTTCACCTCCGCCCTGCGGCTTCTTCGGCTGGTAGATGAAGACGAGGGTCTTTCCCTGATCCACGAAATATTTCCTGGCCACCCGCTGCACGTCGCCGGCGGTCACCTTATCGATGTCGTCCAGAGAGGTGAACAGCTTGCGCCAGTCACCGTAATTCATGTAGTAATTCGGCAGCAACGAGGCCAGCCCGGCGTTGCTGTCCAGTTGCCGGATCAGACCGGCACGCGTCTTGGTCTTGACCCGGGCGAGGGTCTCGGCGTCCACTGGCTGGCTCTTGAAGCGCTCCAGCAGATCGTAAAAGGCCTTCAGGTTGTCATCCACGTCGTGGCCGATGGCCGGCGCCAGCAGGAACACGAACAGGTTGGGATACCTGCTGCCGGGAAAACTGGGGGCCGCCACCGCGGCCAGCGAGATCTTCCGGTCACGAACCATTTCTCGGTAGAGCAGTCCGGTCCGGCCGCTGGCCAGAATACCGGCGATGACGTCGCAAACCGGATCGTCCTTGTCGTATTGATCGGGGCGTTTGTAGCCCAGGAAAATCAGGGGCTGGCTGGTGGATTCCACCTCCGCGCGCTTCGGGCCGGGCTGCGGCGGCTCCACGGTGGTGATAAGCGGCGGCAGCGGCCGCGCGGGCAGGCGCGAGAAATATTTCTCCGCCAGGCGGCGCACCGCCACGGGGTCCACATCTCCGGCGATTCCGATCGCCATGTTGCCGGGCACGTAATAGGTCTGAAAAAACCGTTCAGCCTCGGTGCGGCGCAGGTTCTCGATATCGCTGGCCCACCCCGCCGGCGAGTGCCGGTAGGGATGCGCTGCGAACGCCGTGGCCAGGAGCGCCTCCATCAGCTTGCCCTGCGGGTTCGACTCGATGCGCATACGGCGCTCCTCCCGCACCACGTCGCGCTCTTTATAGAACTCGCGAAAGACAGGCCGAAGAAAGCGCTCGGATTCGAGCAGGAACCACAGCTCGATGCGGTTGGACGGGAAGTTATAGTAGTAGTTCGTCGAATCCAGCCCCGTGCCGGCGTTCATGCCGACGCCGCCGTTTTCCTCAATGATGCGCGGATAGGCATTGGCGTCCACGTATTGCCCGGCTTTCTCCATGGCGGCCTTCAAATCGGCTTCCAGACTCTTGATCCGGGCGGGATCGGCGCGGAAGCCTTTGCGCCGCTCGGCGTCCAGGCGGTCGTAAACCTCTTCAACCCACTGGAGCGCCTTCTTTTCGGCCGGCCAGTTTTTCGTGCCGATGGTCTCGGTGCCTTTGAAGGCCATGTGCTCGAACATGTGCGCCAGGCCGCTCTGGCCCAGCGGATCGTCCACCGACCCGGCGTTGACGTAGGTGTGAAAAGACACGACAGGAGCCTCGTGCCGTTCCAGCACGATGAAGTGCAGGCCGTTGGCGAGCGTGAATTCGGTGACCCTCTTCTCGAATTCCTTCAGGTCTTGCGCCTGCAACAGCAGAGGCGCCAGCATCAGCAAGGCGCGGAAGCGCCGCGGCGAGAACATATCTCAATTCTATATGGGATGAGAATCAGGGGTTGGGAGGTTGCACATCCTCGAGCAGCACGGCGGGACGCACGTCCGGCTTCACGACTCGCGCCTCCAGGTTTCGCAAGCGCAGATTGGCCACGTGGCGGCAATAGAGCCCGTAGGCCGGAAGCCTGCCGAACATGCTGTGCTCCGGGTATTTTTCCGGGTGTTCCGGAACGGGCGTCGCGGGTTTCTCCGCCACCCCGCCCTCGAATTCGAGGCGGATGTTGTCGAGCGTCAGGTTCTCAATCGGGTGACCCGGCAGGCCGGCAATCGCGCACCCGGTGGCGCCCGCGCCGGTGGCCTCGATATTGGCGATGGTCACGTTGCGGAGCCGGCCGATGCCGGGACGCGGCCCGCCCGCGACGAACGGCCGGGCGCGGTCGCCCAGCCGGATGAAGACAGGCGCGCCCACTCCGCGCATGGTCAGGTTGGACACCGCAACGCCGTCCAGGGTGCCGCCATCCACAATCTGTAAGGTCAGCCCGGCCAGACCCGTATCGCGAATGGCGCAGTTCGAGATCACGATGTTTTCAAAACCGGCGTTGGTTTCGGTGCCCATCTTGAGGGCGTTGCAGGCGGTGCTGAGGAGACAGTTTGTGACCACGACGTTCGCGGTGCGGCGGTCCGTGGTACTCTTGAGCACGATGGCGTCGTCGCCCGAAGAGATGTCGCAGTCCGAGATGCGGACGTTGCGGGAGGCATCGATATCGATGCCGTCGTTGTTATGGTTGACCCGGCTGCGCACGGTGACGCCGTGGATCAGCACCTGCTCACAGGCAAGATAGTGTTGTACCCACATGGGCGAGTTTCGCAGGGTGACGCCCGTCACGGCCACGTCCCGGCACTCGACGAAGCGCACCAGATAGGGACGGCGCTTATAAGGGCCTTCGAACGCCGCGCCCTGCCCGTCGATCACCCCGCGGCCGGTGATTGCGACATTCGCAACGCCTTCGGCGAAGATGAGGCTGCGCTCGGTGTAGGTATCCGTGTAGGAGCGCAGCTTCGGGATGTGGACCGGATAGTCGGCCAGGCTGGTGCTGCCGAGGAGAACCGCGCCGGGGTCGAGGTGCAGGGTCACGCCGCTCTTCAGCACGATGGTTCCGGACAGGTAGGTCCCGGGCGGAAAGACGACCGTGCCGCCGCCCTGCCGGGAACAGGCGTCCACAGCCGCCTGGATGTTCGCCGTATCGAGCCGCCGTCCGTCACCGGCGGCTCCCTGGGCGCGCACGTCGAACTCGCGTTTCCCTCCCCCCGGGACTTGATTCACGGCGGCGCCTCCGGCGGGCAGCCACCTCGAGAACAGGCGACGAGTGATCAGCATGAAAGGCAGCGTAGCACGCATGCCCCGCTTGTGACCTCGGGGGGCAGACCGGGTGCGGGTGGATCTGTTCAGTCAGTGAGGAAGCGCGAGTGGCGCTCCAGTTCAGCAACCTGATACGGGTCGAGCCCGGCGCCAGGCGCCCGCACGGAATCGCTGGCGAAGATGCCCTTGTCGCGCAGCAGCCGCTTGTGAACGGCCACGGCGAGATCGACGGTCTGCATTTCGAAGTTCAGCATCGGCAGCAGGCGCCGGAAGGCCCGGTACCCGGCCGCTGGATCGCCTCCGGTGAGGGCCCGGAAAACGTCCAGGTCTTCGCGGACGTGCCCGGCGCCGCCCATCAGGCCGTGCGCGCCCCGGGCGATCGAATCCGCGAGTTGCAGCCCCGAGTACCCGATCAGGAACGTGAACCCCTCGCCCGCCAGCGCCTGGGCCAGATGGGTAAGAGTCGGTCCTGGGGGGATGAAATCGATCTTAAGGCAGGAAAAATGCGGAAACTCCCGCCGCAACTCGACCAGGGATTGCGGATTCAGCTTCAGGCCGGTCAGAGAAGCGGCGTATTGAATGATATGCGGCCTGGGAGCGCAAGCCAGCACCTGCCGTACGTGCTCGATGGCGGCTTCCGGGCCGGGGGGAACCACGAAGGGCGGCAAACACATGAGGGCGTCGCAGCCCAGTTCGAGGAAGCGGCGCGCCTGGCGCACGGCCAGAAGCGTGGACTGCGCCGTCACGTTGAAGACGATCTTCGTGGGACCGGTCCGGGTCTCGGCGATCACCCGCGAAGCGGTAAAAATCTCCTCCTCGGAGAGTTTCCACCATTCGCTGACGAATCCCGGAAACGCCATGCCATGAGCGCCGGCCTCGCATACGTAACGGACCTCGTTGCGCAAGGAATCGAGGTCCAGTTCGCCGTTCTCGCCGAAGGGGGTCTGGAGAATCGGGATGACGCCTTCAATGCGGCCGGCGGAAGCCGGTGAGCAAGCCATGGTCCGCCTGCCATCTTATCAGTCAAACCAAAGCAATTCCCAGTCCAGCTCGAAGGGCGCCAGCTTGTGGAGCTGAACCGGAAAGTTCCGGTCCGCCCCCAGGCTCAGGAAGCACATGGCCGCGGCTCGCAGGCGGACACGGATGCGGTCCTGGGGAATACCGGTCTCGGCCGCCAGTTCTTCCACCGAGGCGCCAAGGTGGTAGCGCCGCAGCAGTTGGGTAGGTATTTGGTCGCTGCTCAATGAGCCTCCTGTCGTGTCGTGCCAAGGGTCGGTGTATGATCCACCCCACGGTAAAGATGTGCCGGCACAGGGGGAAAAGTCGCAGCGGAAAATTCATGCCGGAGACGAAACATTCCAGCGGCAGCGTCGTCTAACCCCGCAGACATCGCAGCGGACTCGCAGGTCTGATTCGCTTTTTTGGATGGAACAAAACCATCCGGCAAAGCGTTATTAGCTACAACCTGTCGAGTCTGAGACGCGATAGACCCCATGACGCTCATCTGGAGGCCCGGGAGGCGGGTTGAGCCCGGGCCCTCTTTCAGGCGCGCATGGGCGCAACACACGGAATCGAACGGACGGGATATGACCCAAGCTCAATACCGCAGCCGGAGAAGGCGGCGGTGGTTTCTGCTCATCTTCCTCCTGGTGTTGCCGGCCGGCGCCTTCTTTGGGATCCGCGCCGCCCTGCGACCCAACCACAAGATCGACCCCTCCAAGCTCGCCCCGGTTGAACGGGGCGATCTGGCGCGTTCGGTGGTAGCCACCGGCAAGATCGAGCCGCGCGCCAAGGCGCAGGTGAAGTCGAAAGCCAGCGGGATCGTGAAGAAAATCCTGGTGGATTACGGCGACCTGGTCAAAGAAGGCCAGGTGCTCGTCGAACTGGACAAGGAGGAACTCCAGGCCCGGGTGCGCGAAGCCCGCGCCACCCTGCTGGCCGCGCAGGCGTCCGAGGAATCCGCGCGCGCCTCCTTTGAACGGAACAAGGCCGAGGCCGAGGGCCCCGACGTGCCATTCATGAAGTCCGCGATGGAGCGCGCCCGCAAGCTCCACCAGCAGGGGCTGGTGGCCCAATCCGTGCTGGAAGATGCCGAGAAACTCTACCAACTGGCGCTCAACAAGCAGATGGTGGCGCTGCGCAACGTGGCGGTGACCCGCGCCGAGATGGCCAGGTCCAAGGCCCAGGTTGCCCAGGCGCAGGCCGCGCTTGACCGCGCCGAGGAGGATCTTCGCAATTCCACCATCATCAGCCCCATGGACGGCCTGGTGCTGTCCCGGGACGTGCAGGTCGGCGACGCGGTCAGCTCGATCCTGGTGCTGGGTTCACAGGCCACCCTGGTGATGACCATCGGCGACGTCAGCGATGTCTACGTGCTCGGCAAAGTAGGCGAGGCCGACATCAGCAAGGTGTACCTGAACCAGCCCGCGCGTATCTCGGTCGAATCCCTCAAAGACAAGAAGTTTGCTGGCAAGGTGACGAAAATCTCTCCGCTGGGCGTGGAGAAGGACAACGTCACCACTTTTGAAGTTCGGGTCTCCATCCGCAACGCCACGGGCGAACTGAAGGCCAACATGAGCGCCAACGCGGAAATCATCCTCGAGGAGAAGAAGGGCGTCCTGATGATTCCCGAGTCCGCTGTGTTGTACGAAGGCGGCCGCAACGCTTTCGTCGAGATGCCCGATCCGGAGGCGGAGAAGGGCAGGCGTAAAGTGCCCGTGAAGCTTGGAATCTCCAACGGCGTGAAGACCGAACTCGTGGCCGGCCTGCGTGAAAGACAGCAGGTCATCCTCCAATAAATGCCGGCCCGCGAATTGATCTGCGACACCCTGAGGGTGTTGTGGGCGCACAAGATGCGCGCGGCGCTCACGATGTTCGGCATTGCCTGGGGCATCGTCTCGATTGTCCTGATGGTGGCGGCGGGGGAGGGACTGCGGGTGGGTCAGGAGCGCCAGTCGGAAAACTTCGGCAAGGACATCATGATCGTTTTCGCCGGCCGGACCAGCCTGCAAGCCGGAAGCACGCGCGCGGGCCGCGCCGTGCGATGGACGGACACCGACTACCTGGCCGTCAGGCAGGAGGCTTCGGCGTGCCAGTACGTGATCCCGGAGTTCGGCCGCGGCTCCATGCCGGTCCGCAGCCGTTTTAACAACGGCTCGCTGCTGGTGACGGGATCTCTGCCTCCCTTCGCCGTCATCCGCAGCCTGAACGTGGCGGAAGGCCGGTTCTACAACGACGAGGACGATGCCCTGGGACGCAGGGTGGCTTTCATCGGCAGCGACGTGCGCCAGCAGCTCTTTTCCGGACGTCCCGCCGTCGGCGAGACCATTCACATCGACTCTCTGCCATACACGGTGATCGGCGTGCTGAAGCCAAAAGGGCAGAACTCGAGTTATGACGGGCGGGACGTCTCGAAGATCTTCATCCCCTTCCACGCTATGATGCGCGATTTTCCCGGCAAGCCCCCGCTCACGGCGCACCAGATCGATCGCCTGCTGGTTACGCCGAAATCCTGGGCCGACCACGAACCATGCAAATATCAGGTGCGGCGCGCGCTCGGCCGGTTGCACGGCTTCGACCCGCGGGACAAGGAAGCCGCGGGAATCTGGGACACGGTCGAGGACGCCAAAGCGTTCCGCCAGATTATCGAAGGTATGGAGTACTTCTTAGGGGCGGTGGGCGTGGCCACGCTTTTTCTGGGCGGCATTGGGGTGATGAACGTCATGCTGGTGGCGGTCCGGGAACGGACCCGCGAAATCGGCGTGCGCAAGGCGGTGGGCGCCACGGCGCGATCCATCCGCTGGCAGTTTTTCACCGAGGCGCTGATCCTGGCGCTGCTCAGCGGCACGCTCGGCTCGGCGGTGGGCCTCGGGCTTTGCGCGCTCATCAACACGCTGCCCATGCCGGAATTCTTTGCCGGCATGCTGGTGTCGTGGAAGACCGCGGCTGGCGCTTTTGCGCTGCTGGGCGCGGTGGCCGTTCTTTCGGCGCTCTACCCGGCCAGCCGCGCCGCAGCGGTGGATCCCATTGAGGCTCTGCGTTTCGAGGCGGGAGGGTAGGCGATGCTCCGGGAGATCATTCGTCAGGCCGTCGATGCGCTGCGCCGCAGTCCGCTGCGGAGCTTTCTGACCATGCTCGGCATCGTCTGGGGGATCGTGTCGGTAACCCTTCTGCTGGCTTATGGCAGCAGTTTCCGGAGGATCCTCTTGAACAGCTTCGCGGCCTTCGGCAAGGGCGCGGTGATCGCCTGGCCCGGCACCACCAGCCAGCAGGCGGGCGGCGAGCGCGCCGGAAAGCGGGTGCGCTTCGAGAAGGAAGACGTCGAGGCCGTGCGCCAGGAAGGCCCGTTCGTCAAGACCATCTGCATGGAAAGCGTGCGCTGGCTGGCGATCTCCCGGGCGGACCGGCTGGCGGACACGGCCATCCGGGGCGTGTGCCCCGAGTACGGGGAGATGCGCAATGAGAAGCCCAGCCAGGGCCGCTGGATCACACCGGACGACCTGCTCGAGCGGCGCCGGGTTGTGTTTCTGGGCGCCCGGCTCCGGGAAAAGCTCTTCGGCGGACGGCCGGCGGTCGGCGAAGAGGTCCTGATCCGGGGCGTGCGCTTCACCGTTATCGGCGTCATGGATCTGAAGATGCAGGACAGCAACTACTTCACCAGCGACGACGAATCCGCCTTCATCCCTTATAGCGCGGCCAGCGACATGTGGGACACCCGGTACGCCAGCGTGCTTGTGTTTGAACCGGTAGAGGCCCGCTTCGAGGCTCAGGCCATGACTCAGGTGGCCACCGCCATCGCCAAGCGCCAGCGCTATTCGCCAACCGACCGCCGCGCCATCCAGATGTTCGGCCGGGAGGAGTCCCGCCCGGTGCTGGACGGTATTACCATCGGCCTCCAGATGCTGCTGCTGTTCATCGGCGCGCTCACGCTGGGGATCGGCGGCGTCGGGGTGATGAACATCATGCTGGTGTCGGTGGACGAGCGGGTCAGGGAAATCGGTCTGCGGCGCGCGCTCGGCGCCCGGCGCATCCACATCAGGACCCAGGTGCTGGCCGAGACTCTGGTGCTGACCCTGCTGGGGGGCGGCATCGGCTTCCTGATCTGTCCCTTGCTGGCGGCGGCCGTCGGCCCGCTGCCGCTGCTGAGCACGGCCTATCAGGACACCAGCGGCGCCGCCGACATCCACCTGAACCCTTCGCCGGCAACGATGGCCGTCTCGGCCGGAATCCTGGTGCTGGTGGGTGTGCTCAGCGGCCTGGCGCCCGCCTGGCGGGCTTCGCGCCTCGACCCCGCCGAGGCCCTGCGGTACGAATAGGCCGGCGCGGGACCTGCCGGCGATCGTCGCCCATCCCGGGGCTTGTGGGGCTATGAGAAGATCGGTTCTATAAAATGCTCCCCATACGGATTCTCTTCCTGTTCTGTGCCGGCTTGACCGCGCTGCCCGGCGCCGGGACCGCTCTCTCGGCCCCCGAGCGCGAGGCGCTCGAACACATTTCCGCCGATTCGCTGCGCGGCCATGTCTCTTTCCTGGCCTCGGACCTGCTGGAAGGCCGCGCCACTCCCTCCCGCGGGCTCGATATCGCGGCCGAGTACATTGCTGCGCAGTTCCGCCGGGCGGGACTGGAGCCGGCCGGAGACGATGGCTATTTTCAAACCGCAAAGTTTGTGGAAAGCATACCCAGCCTGGAGGGCTTCGAGCTCATCATCGAGAGCGCCGGACGCACGCTCCGCGTGGAGCCGGACAAAGTGATGGTAGAAAACCGCGGCGCAGTCCACATCGAGCGCGCCGGGGTTGTCAAAGTGGCGCTTGACGCCGCCAAGCCGCTGGAACTGACGGCCGAACAGGTGGAGGGCAAAGTGCTGCTGGCCGGCGCTCCGCCACCGGGTCCGGGCGCGTTCCGCCAGCTCGGCGCGTTGCTCAAATTGGCGGAACGGCTCAAGCCCGCGGCGGTCGTGACACTGTGGAAGCACGGCGGCCGTCTCACGGGATCGAGATTGCAGGATTCCACCAGCCGGAGACCGCCGTCGGTGATGGTCGACGACGAGGCGTTACAGAGAGAGTACGAGGCGATGCAACCGGGCGCCACCGGGGCGCTCGCTTCGCTGCATATCGCCGCTCCCAAGGAACGCCCGGTGGTGCTGCGCAACGTGGCCGCCCGGCTGCGCGGTTCCGATCCCGTTCTGAAGGACAGCTACGTATTGCTGAGCGCGCACTACGACCACAAGGGCGTGCGCGGCTCCGGGGATGGCGACAGCATTTACAACGGAGCCAATGACGACGCCAGCGGCACGGCAAGCGTAATCGAGGTGGCCGCGGCGCTTGCCGGCCTCGAGCCCAGGCCGAAACGCAGCATCCTTTTCATCGCCTTCTTCGGCGAGGAACGCGGGGAGATCGGCTCGACCTATTATGCGCGGCACCCTTTGGAGCCGCTGGCGCGCACGGTGGCCGCGATCAACCTGGAGCAGCTCGGGCGGACGGACGACAGCGAAGGGCCGCAGATCGCCCGCGCCGCCGTTACCGGCTACGATTACTCCGATATCGGCGAAACGCTCTCCCAAGCCGGACAACTGACCGGGGTCGAGGTCTTCCGGCATCCCAAACACAGTGATGAGTACTTCGCAGCCAGCGACAACTTCCCCCTGGCGGCCGCCGGCGTTCCGGCCCATACCGTCTCGGTCTCCTACCTGTTCCCCGACTACCACCGTCCGGGCGACGAATGGCAGAAACTGGACTATGCCAACATGCAAAAGATCGATCGCATGATCGCCGCCGGCCTGATCCTGATTGCCGGCAATCCACAGGCCCCGGGATGGAACCACGCCAGCCCGAAGGCGGAGCCCTATGTGAAAGCCGCCCAGGGGTTGACGCCCTGATCAGTGGCGCATGCGCTTGACGGAGTACATCTCGCGGTCGGCTGCGTCCAGCACCTCCCGCAACGGCCGCCCGGCGGCTTCCGCGGCGCCCCAGCTCAACTCGATCGGCAAGGAGCCGTGGCCGCGCACCTGGAAATTCCGCAAACGGGCTTCCAACTGCTGCATGCGGTTGCGCACCACCGGCAGGTTCTCGTCGTAGAAGATGATGACGAATTCGTCCCCGCCCCACCGGAATGGCTCATCCTCTTTCCGGATCGAAGCGCGGATCAGGTTGCCGATGTTGCGCAGGACCTCGTCTCCGACCAGGTGTCCGTAGCGGTCGTTGACTTCCTTGAAATTGTCCAGATCGCAGACCGCCACCGTGCCCACAAATCCGCGGGCGCTCTCCATGCGGCGGGAGAGGGCGGCGTGATTCAGCAGGCCCGTGAGCCGGTCCACTTCGATAGACCGGGACGTTTCCTTCTGAACGCGGGTCAGTTGGTCGCCGAGACTGCGCAAGCGCTCGTTCAGGCGCCCGATCCACGTCGCCATGGCCGCAAATGCCAGCACGGTTTGCAGACCGAAATCGAACAGGTCATGGTAGGGCGCGTAGGGAGCCCAGCGGGGAGCGGCCCCGGCCAGGCGCGCGTAAGAGAAAACCACGGCGTGATGCAGGCTGGCGACCGCCAGGAACAGCAGCGCGACCCGGAATAACCTGCGGCCCAGGCCGTCCATCACTGGAGCGGCAAAATAGGTATACAGGTAGAAAGCGGCCAGCATCAGGGAGTGGAGCGCATGGTACGCGGCGAAGCTGGAGCCGGCGCCAAGCCCATACACGAGGAGCAAAAACAGAGGGTAGCCGAGCAGCACGCGCGCTTTCAGCTTTGCCTCCGGGTGCACTTCGGCTTGCGCCGCGGCAAGCAGCGCAACCGCGAAGGAGAACTCAAAAAACGACCAGGGATAAAGCCAAAACCACGCCCCGCCCAGGAAATTCCGGAGGGCGCAGATCATTGCGGCGGTCTCCAGTCCCCAGGCCAGGCCCCAATAGCCGAAGTAGACCACCCCGGACTCCCTGCGCAGGTACAGGAAGACCGCGCAGAACAGAGCGGAGCCAAACAGGTGGACGTATAGCGCCGCCGGATTGGGAGCGATACCCGCCATTACTCTCCCCGAATCATATGACGCCGGATCGAGATTGTCCTCCCGGTCTGCTCATCCACCTCGAGGACTACGGAGTGTAACTCCGGCCCGCCCCGGGCCGCCTCCATGCGTGCGGGCAAGCCCGTCAGGAAACGCCGCAAACCGATCTGCTTATCCACGCCGATGATGGAATCGTAGGGCCCGGTCATGCCGGCATCGGTCTGGTACGCGGTGCCCCCGGAGAGGATGCGGGTGTCCGCCGTCGCGATATGCGTGTGAGTGCCGATCACCGCGGACACGCGCCCGTTCAGGTACCAGCCCATAGCCATCTTCTCGCTGGTGACCTCGGCGTGGAAATCGACGAAGCGGACCTTGATTCCGGGATCCAGCGAATCGATGAGCTGATCGGCCTTCCGGAACGGGCAGTCCGTGTTGGGCATGTAGGTGCGGCCTTGCAGGTTCATGACGGCGCACTCGACGCCGTTGGCGGCGCGCACCACCAGCAGGCCCTGGCCGGGCAGATCCGAAACATAGTTGGCCGGCCGCAGCAGGCGCGTCTCGCGGTTCAGGTAGTCCTGAATCTCGCGCTTGTCCCACACGTGGTTTCCCGAGGTGAGCACCTGGATTCCCATGCCCAACAACTCGTCGGCCACGGCGGGTGTGATGCCGAATCCGCCGGCGGCATTCTCCCCGTTGGCAATCGTCAGATCAATCGAGAACGCCTGCACGATTCCGGGCAGATGCTGGGAAACCATGCGCCTGCCCGCATGCCCGAAGATGTCGCCCACAAAAAGAATGTTCATCCAGGAACAAAGCCGTAGATTAGCACGCCGGAACTATGCCAACCGGGAAGTCACGGCGCCTTCTGAAGCCGAGGCCACCAGTGCGCAGTACTTGGCGAAGACGCCGGTGGTATAGCGGGGCGGAGGGGGCGTCCAGCTCTCCAGCCGGTTCCGCAGGGCCTCGCCCGGGATCCCGATGTCGATCACTCCCGACTGGACGTCGATGGTAATGGGGTCGCCTTCTTCCACTGCTGCGATCGGCCCCCCGCTGGCGGCCTCCGGTGAGACATGGGCGATCATGAAGCCGTGGGTGGCTCCGGAGAAGCGGCCGTCGGTGACCAGCGCCACGCTGTCGGAGAGACCCGCGCCGACGATCGCGCCGGTGACGCCCAGCATCTCCCGCATTCCGGGTCCGCCGCGCGGTCCTTCGTAGCGAATGATGACGACGTCGTTGGGCTGGATCTGGCCGCCCAGCACGGCGCTCATGGCCGCCTCCTCGCAGTCGAACACGCGCGCCGGCCCGCGATGCATCTTCTTGTTATGGCCGGCCAGCTTGATCACGCAGCCCTCGGGCGCCAGGCTGCCGCGCAGAACCGCGATGCCACCGGTGGGCTTGAGCGGCCGGTCGAGCGGGCGAATCACCTCCTGGCCAGGCGTCTCGCGCGATTCGGCGGCCTCTTCGGCGAGCGTGCGTCCGGTGCAGGTCAGCGCGGAGCCGTCCACATAGCCCCCTTCAATCAGGCGCCGGGCAATCACCCCAATCCCCCCGGCTTTGTCCACATCCACCGCCATGAACCGTCCGGCCGGCTTGAGATCCACCAGCACGGGCGTGCGGTCGCTCACCGTCTGGAAATCGTCGATGGCCAGCGGCACGCCGGCTTCGCGCGCCATGGCCAGCAGATGCAGAACGGCATTCGTGGACCCGCCCGTGGCTTCCACCGCCGCAATGGCGTTTTCCAGAGCCTGGCGGGTGACGATGTCGCGCGGCTTGATATCCTTCCGCACGGCATTCAGAATCACTTCGCCGCAGCGGTAGGAGACGTCGAATTTGCGCGGGTCCACTTGCGGCACGGCGTTCATGCCCATGGGCGACAGCCCGATCACCTCCATGACAGTAGCCATGGTGTTTGCGGTGAACTGTCCGCCGCAGGCGCCGGCGCCCGGGCAAGCGTGGTCTTCGATTTCGCGCAACTCGTCGTCGCTGATGCGTCCGGCGGCGTTGGCGCCCACGGCCTCGAACACATCCTGGATGCTGATGTCGCGCCCGCGGTGCCTGCCCGGCAGGATCGACCCGCCGTAGAGGATAACGCCCGGCACGTTGAGCCGCAGCAACGCCATGGCCGCGCCGGGAATGGTCTTGTCGCACGCCACCAGGGCGACGATGCCGTCGAACATGTGGCCGCGCGCCACCAGTTCAATCGAGTCGGCAATCACCTCCCGGCTCACCAGCGAGGCTTTCATGCCCTCGGTGCCCATGGTGACGCCGTCGCTGATGGCAATGGTGTTGAACTCCATGGGCGTGCCGCCGGCTGCGCGAATGCCCTCCTTCACCTTTACCGCCAGCTCGCGCAGGTTGTAGTTGCACGGCATGGTTTCGATCCAGGTATTGGCCACGCCGATGATGGGTTTCGCAAGGTCTTCGTCGGTGAAACCGATGGCCTTAAGCATGGCGCGGGCCGGCGCGCGGTCGCGTCCTTGGCTGATGGTGTAGCTACGCAGTTTGTTCATGTCCAGGGTTTCTTTATCTTACCCCGGTTTTTCTCTTCGAGCGTACGCCGCAGGATGGGCAAGACGGCGAGATCCTTTTCCCCGGCAGTTTCCTCCTTGATGGCAATCAGGGCCTCCAGGGCGAGCACACGCACCCGGAGGCCCGCACCGGCGGCGAGTTCGACGGTGCGTGGCAGCAAGTCCTGGTAGGTGTGCCCTCGGCCGATGCTGCCAAGCAGATCGAGCGGACCGAAGCGGGTCACCAGCAGTTGATGCCCGGGCGAGGCGAGATGCGACGCTTCTGGCCGTAAACGGCGCTCGGGTTGGGTACGGTAGTAAGCATCCAACGCGGCCAGCGCCGGCAGCAACCGCTCGATGTTGGCCGGGCTGGTCGAGTGAACCAGGTCCAGATCGAAAGTGTTGACGGGAGCGCCTTCGAGCACCGCCGCGACGCCACCGGCCACAATATGATCCACCCCGTAGTCTGCCAGCGTCCGGAGAATAGACAGAAACTCAATGGCCGGCATTCTCACCTCGAATCATGAGAACGCCGTTCACGAAGTTCTCGAGCGATTCCAGCCGCTCAGCCGGAGTCAGCGAGAGAAACCAGCGGATGAGCGTCAGGTCGACGCCGTCCTCACTGCGGACGGGCGGCGCGAGAGGCGGCTGTGCGTCGGAAGGCATGTCCGATGTAGTTGGATAGCATATCCCGGCACTCAACACAAACCCGCCGGGCACGCCGTCTTGCGCCGGCTTGCGTCCGGCGATTAGAATACGGGCCATGCCGCAATGGAATCGACGTGATTTCACGCGAGCGGTGGCCGGCGCGCCGCTGGCTCACAGCGCGTTACCTGCCGCGGGCGCGATGCCGGTCCGCCGGCTCGGAAACATTAACTTCCATGCCAGCATCCTGGGACTGGGAGCACAACACCTGGGCGACAACGGAGTGGAGCAAAGCACCGTAGACCGGGTCATCGGAGAGGGCATCGACAACGGCCTGAACTACATCGACACCGCCCCAACCTACAACCTGTCGGAGGAACGCGTGGGACGCGCGCTCAAGGGGAAGCGGGACAAGGTCTTCCTGGTTTCCAAGGTGGAGACGATGACCCGCGGCGACGTCATGTACCAGATCCGCGACAGTCTGCGGAAGCTGCAAACCGATCACCTGGATTGCGTGCACCTGCACAACATCAGCCGCGACGACCGCTATCCCGACCTGAAGATTGCCCTCGACCGCAAGATCGGCGCCCTTGGCGCGCTCATCGACGCGAAGAAGCAGGGCATGATCCGGCATATCGGCTGCACCAGCCATTTGCGGCCCGCCCGGGCGCTGCCAGCCTTCGAAACCGGCGAAGTCGAGCTGTTCATGTGCACCCTGAACTTCGTCGAACGGCATATTTATGGCTTTGAGGAGAAGGTGTTGCCGGAGGCGCGCAAGCGGGGCATCGGGGTGGTCGCCATGAAGGTGCTCGGCGGCCCGGTGCGTGGCGGTGCGCGGCTGATGGCGCCGGAGGATTACCAGGCCACCCTGCGTTACGTGTGGGGCCTTCCCGGCGTCGCGGTGGTCAATCTCGGCATCCGCACCGTGGAGGAACTCCGCCAGGCGCTTGCCGCGGCGCGCAGCTTCAAGCCGCTCAGCCGGGAAGAGATGGCCGCACTCACCGCGCGCGGCAAACAGATGGCCGCGGCGTGGGGCCCGCTGCGAGGCCCCGTGGCGTGAAGTGCGCGGCCGGCTCACCCGGGCGATGAGAATTGAACTCCACGCTGCGGCCGGTCAGAGCGTCATAGAATGGATGAGGGAGGTGTGAGGTGTATTTACCGAAGCCCAAAGCGCGCGGCTTTTCTCTGATTGAGCTGCTGATCGTAATCGCCATCATCCTGATCATCGCGGCGATCGCCATGCCCAAGCTGAACCGCGCCCGGATGTACTCGCAGGAGATGGCCGCCATCCGGACCATCACCACGATCCACACGGCCCAGGCGCAGTACTTTTCGCAGTACGGGCGATTTGCGGCGTCGCTGGCCGAGCTCGGCCCACCCACCAGCGGCTCGCCTACCGCGGCAGCCTCCGACCTGATCCCCGGTGATCTCGCCCTGGGCGAAAAGAGCGGTTACCGGTTTGTCCTGGCGCCCTCCCCGACCGGGTACACGATCAACGCCAGCCCGGTGGCATTCAACACCACCGGCAGCCGGACGTTTTTTTCCGACCAGACCCTTGTGATCCGGGAAAACTACGGCCAGGAGCCCGCTACGGCGCAGAGCAAAGAAATCAAGTAGCCTTTCCGAGGCTCCCTGGGGCGCGCAAGCCAGGCCGGCTCACAAAGGCGTGAGTGAGGCAATCGATGTCACCTCTGCATAACCAGACCCACCGCCGCCGTTTTCTAGCCTCGCTAACCGGCGCGGCCGCCATTCCGGCAATTGTCCCCGCCAGCGCTTTAGGCCGCGGATTCACCCCTCCCAGCGACCGGGTGACCGTCGGCGTCCTCGGCAGCGGGGGCAGGGGAGTCTTCGAGACCGGCCAGTATCCCTCCTTCGACAACACCGTGATTGTCGCCGTGTGCGACGCCCAGGAAAGCCGCCGCTTAAGCGCCAAGGCGGCGCTCGAGAAACGGTATGCC
>Ga0315298_1004216_pt1 | contig 21751 bp, 12 predicted proteins | sample WHS_1_MG_FD_203077 | JGI IMG/M metagenome (GOLD analysis project Ga0315298, IMG submission 203077) | Extremophilic microbial mat communities from Washburn Hot Springs, YNP, Wyoming, USA - WHS_1_MG | ecosystem: Environmental > Aquatic > Thermal springs > Hot (42-90C) | place: USA: Wyoming...
AGCGGCTGCCGCATTGGCGGCCTCCGGGTGCGGGCAGTCGCAAAGCCCAGCGGCCTCCGCCAACCCCCCGGCAGCCACCGCTCCGCAGGCAGAAGCTGCGGGGGTGAGTTCCGCTGGATCGGCCCCGGCCTCCTCCGCTTCCGGACAGACCGCCCCCCAGCCGTTTCCCAATGCCGCGGCCCTGCTGAAGGCCATGGTCATCGCCTACAAGAACGCCACCGCCTATACCGACGCCGGGACGTTGCGGCTCCAGGCCCGGCAGGGTGGCCAGGATGTGAACCAGTCGGCCGAATACATGGTCGTGTTCTGGCGTCCCAACAAGATTCGCCTGAAGGTCTTTGAAGGGGCCATGGTCTCCAACGGCACCGAATTGTCGGCCTTTGCCAACCAGGTTCCGAACCAGGTGATCAAACGGCCGGCGCCGCCGCAGATCACGATTCGCACGCTGTTCGAGGACGAGATGCTTGGCAGCGCGATTTCGGGGGCGGCCACGCAGGCCCCCACCCAGAGCTTTTCCTGGGTGCCCCTTCAGTTGCTGCTCCTTTTGGCCGACGACCCCCTCAAAACGCTGCTCTACCGGTCCGCCGAGCCGGTATTTCTCGAACCCGCCAAAATCGACCAGTACGAATGCTTCCGCGTGGAGCTGGCACGGCCCGACGGCAAGGCGGTGCTTTGGATCGATCAGAAGACGCTGTTGCTGCGCCGGGTACAGTTCCCGGTGGAAGAGATGCTCCGCCAGATCCCTCCGGAAGAAAAAGTGCAAAGCCTGGCCTTGACCGCCGACTTTACCGACGCCCGGTTCCAAGACCAGGTGGACGAGTCGGCCTTCCGCTTCGAGATTCCGGCCGGCCTTCAGGTGGGCGAGGCGCTGCTTCCCCCGGCCCTGCTGCTGCTGGGCAAACCCGCGCCCGATTTCACCTTCACTGCGGCCGACGGCAAAACGGTGGGCCCTAAAGAGTTTGCGGGAAAGGTGCTGGCCATCGACTTCTGGGCCAGTTGGTGCGGCCCATGCCGCGTAAAGCTCCCGTTAGTAGAAAAGGTTTACGCCAAATACAAGAGCAGCGACAAGGTGGCCTTCCTGGCCGTCAGCGTCGACGCCCCCGAAACGCCCGATAAAGACCTCCAGAGCGCGTTTACCGAGCTGGGCGTGACGCTGCCGGTGGCTCGCGACCCGCAACAGCATGCCGCCAAGAAGTTCTACGTCTCGGCGATTCCGGCAAGCTGCATCCTCGGCCCCGACGGCCTGGTTCAAGACATTCAGACGGGCTTCCGCCCCACCCATGATACCGAACTGGCCGAGAAGATCGAAAAGCTGCTTGCCGGCAGGGATATCCATTCGCTGCCCCTGGTTCAACTGGCTGAAGAGCGCAAGCAATACACGGCCTGGCTGGACCAGTGGATCAAGGAAGGGGTGTTCGTAGCCCCCTCGGCCCTGGAAGCGGACCTGCCGCCGGCTACCATCGCCCCCCGAAGCGAACCCAAACACCTGAAGCTCTCCGCCCTGTGGCAATCGCGGGACGTGAAATCGCCGGGCAACATGCTCGTACTGGCCGACCCCAACCAGTCTCCGCGGCTGTTGGTGCTCGACGGCGGGCGGAGCGTGGCCGAACTCGATGCCTCAGGGAAACCTGCGGCCTTCCATCCGCTGGATATGCCCGAACACCAAGTGGCGGTGTTCTTGCGCACATTTGGCCAGGGGGAAAAGCGGTTCTTTGCCGTAGCCGGCACCATGCAGCCCCAGGTGCACGTTTTCGACGCCCAGTGGAAGCGGATCGGCAGTTTTCCGGCTAACCCGGCCGAAGGCCCCCAGCCCGGCATTGCCGACGTGCAACTGGCCGACCTCGACGGCGACGGCACACCCGAAATCTACGTCGCCTACTTTGGCGAGGGAGGGGTGCACGCCGCCTCGCTCGAAGGCACAGGGCTGTGGGCTAACCGCTCGCTTTCGATGGTCTCGCGACTGGCGATCCTTGGACCTGAGGGGCAAACCCCTGGCCGGCTGGTCTGCACCAACGCCTTGGGCTCGCTGGTCGTGCTCGATGCCCACGGCAAACGGCTGGACGAGTTCCGCCTGCCCAACCGCCTGCTCCATTGGGTTGTGGCGGCATCGCCGGCGGGCGGCAAACCCCTCCTGGCCGGCTTGTTCCTGGCAGACGTGGCGTCCAGCGTGGCCATCGGCCTGAGCAGCACGGGCCAGGAACTGTGGACGTACCCCCTTCCCAAAGGCCTTCACCAGCGGGCCGTGGAACAAGTGCTCTTTGCCGAACTGCCTCCCCCGCTGGGCAACCTTTGGGTGCTTCCCGGCCCCGATGGCTCTATCCATTTCGTGGCGCCCGACGGCAAACCGATCGATCAATTCCACTACGGCGAGCCCTTGTGCGGGTTGGCCACCATGGTACTGGAGGGCAAACCGGCGCTGGTGGTGGCCACACCTCAGGGCGTGGAGGCATGGCACTTAGGGGCCGGCGTTCCCTGAGCCCATAGCAGATGGCTGCCGAAGGCGGTCTTGCCAGGCAGGCCGCCCTTCTTGCCGGTCGCCGAGTGGAGCCGAAGGTCTTTTTGGGTGAAGCGTGCCGGAGCGCGGCAAAGGGCGTCTCTCCCCAACGACGGGCCCGGCAGTGCCCGCCGGCTCACACCTGCGTTCCCAAAAGCCAGGCCAGGATGCCCTTTTGCACGTGCATTCGGTTGGCGGCCTGGCGGACCACGATGCTTTGCGGGCCGTCGATCACCTCGTCGGTCACCTCCTCGCCCCGATGGGCAGGCAGGCAGTGCATGAAGAAGGCATCCGGCGGGGCATGGGACATCAGCTTCTGATTGACCTGGTAGGGAGCGAAATCGCGACGCCGTTTTTCGCGTTCTGCCTCCTGCCCCATACTGGTCCACACATCCGTATAGACTGCCAGGGCATCGCGCACCGCCTCGACCGGGTTATCGGTGACCGCGAGTTCCAGCCGGGGCGCCTCGCGTTTCAGGCGGGCCAGGAAATCCTCGTCAAACCGATACGCCGGGGGCGTGGCCATTGCAAAACGCATTCCCATCTTGCCGCAGGCCACGGCCAAGCTGCGGGCCACGTTGTTCCCATCGCCGATCCACGCCACGGTGCGGCCGGCCAGGTCGCCCGCCAACTCGCGGAGGGTGAACAGGTCGGCCATGGCTTGGCAGGGGTGTGCGTAGTCGGACAAGCCGTTGATCACCGGGCAACTAGCCACCGCCGCGATTCGCTCCAGGGTCTGGTGGCTGTAGGTGCGGGCCACGATCACGTCCACGTATTGACTCAGCACGCGGGCGAAATCCTCCAGCGATTCCCGCGACCCGAACCCCGCCTCCGCTCCTAAAAACATCGCACTGCCCCCCAGATGGACCATCGCCGCCTCGAAACTCACTCGGGTCCGCAGCGATTGTTTTTCGAAGAGCATAGCCATCACCCGCCCGGGCAACAGCGGCTCGCGAATGCCCTGCTCGAATTTGCTCTTCAGATCGACGGTGATCGAGAAGATCCGCTCGATCTCCGCGGTTTTCAGGTCCGACATGGCCAGGAGATGTCGCATGGCAGGTGGCAGGCGATTGGAAAAATAGCAGGAAGCTTGTAACAAATCCAACCCGCACGCGGCGGCGCTATATAAAAACACTTTTCGCTTGCGGCGCTGCCTTCGCCTGGCCGACGGCTGGCATACCGCAGCCGGCAATAAGGCGGTGGCACACCGCCGCGGTGCCCCGCGCCGCTTTTGGGCGGGTTAGGCGGGTTAGCCCAAAGCCGGCGAGCCGCGGTGGGCCCGGCAGACCGCCTACCCGGGCCCGGCGGCGCCGGCCTGGGCACGGATCACCTCGGCCAGGATATCGCATCCCTGGTGCAACTGCTCTTCTTCGAGGGTCATGGCCGGCAGCAGGCGAATCACGTTGCCGTGAGTGCAGTTGACCAGCAGTCCTCGCTCCATGCACGCCCGCACGGTGGCTGCGCCGTCGATGGCCAATTCGATGCCAATCATCAGCCCGGCGATCCGGACTTGGCGGACCACATCGCACTGCTGCTGGAGTTCCACGAGGCGATTACGGAACAACTCGCTCAAACGCTGGGCCCGCTGAAGCAGCCCCTGGGTTTCGATCATTTCGATGGCTGCCAGGCCAGCGGCCGCCGCCACCGGGTTGCCGCCGAATGTCGCTGCGTGCATACCGGGGCGCAGGCTGGCAGCCACTTCCCGTTTGGCCAGCATCGCCCCGGCCGCCAGCCCTCCACAAATGGCTTTGGCCAGCGTCATGATGTCCGGCGTGACGCCGAAGTACTGATACGCAAACCACTGGCCCGTGCGGCCGCAGCCGGTCTGCACCTCGTCGAACACCAAAAGCAGTTCGTGCTGGTCGGCCAGTTTGCGGAGGCCGGCCAGAAAGCCGTCCGGCGGCAGCCGCACCCCACCCTCGCCTTGAATGGGCTCGATCATGATGGCCGCCGTCTCGGCATCGATCAGCCGGGCCACCGCGTCTAGGTCGCCATAGGGAGCGTACACGAAGCCGGCCAAAAGCGGGCCTAATCCCTCGTGATACTTCGGCTGGGCCGTAGCGGTGAGCGAGCCTAGCGTGCGCCCATGAAAACTCCCCTCGAAGGTAATGATCTTGTATCGGGGCCGCCGCGCATGAAGCCGTACCAGTTTGATCGCCGCCTCGTTGGCCTCCGTCCCCGAATTGCAGAAAAACGCCTGGCCGCCAAAACTGCGCCGGCTGAGGGCCTCGGCCCAGCGCCCTTGCAGCTCGGTGTACCACGTGTTGGGCACGTGGATCAGTTGCCCCACCTGACGGCGGACCGCTTCCACCACCGGCCCGGGGCAGTGCCCCAACAGCCCGCATCCCCAGCCCGGAAAAAAGTCGAGATACCGCTTCCCCTCGCTGTCCCATACGTACGAATCTTCTCCGCGCACCAGCGCCACCGGAAAGCGGGCGTAGTTGCCGATGACGTACTCTTGAAACAGCCGGATGGTCTGTTCGGAACTCAGGCTCTGGCTCACGCGACGCATCTCCTTGGTCATTGCCGGGCGGGCGGTTCCCCGAGCAGCCCACGCAAAGCCCCCGGGGAAAGCGAGGGCCTCACTCCCGGACGATCTCCGTCCCCACGCCCTTGCTGGTGTACACTTCCAACAGCAGCGAATGCCGCAGCCGGCCATCGATAATGTGGATTTTCCGCACCCCGGCTTCGAGCGTTTCCAGGCAGGCCTGCACCTTGGGGATCATGCCCGAGTCGATGGCCCCGGTGGCCATCAGCTCGCGGGCCTCACGGGCTGTAAGTGACTGGATCAAGGAACTCGGATCCTCCTTGTTCCGCCGCACGCCGTTGACATCGCTCAAAAACACCAGTTTTTCGGCCTGGAGGGCTTTGGCGATGGCCGTGGCCGCCGTATCGGCATTCACGTTCAGCTTGCCTCCGCTTTCTTCATCCAGGCACATCGAGGGGATGACCGGCACGATACCCCCCTCGCACAACGCCCGCAAGGGCTCGCAGTCCACCCGAGTAACCTCGCCCACATATCCCAGATCCACCGGCTGACCGTCTTCGCCATCCAGCCGCAGACGCCGGCCGTGCAGCACATTGCGGGTGCGGAAATTGAGTGGCTGGGCCAGCCCCCCGATCTCTTCGATCTGCCGGGCCAGCGCCTCATTGGTCTCGTAAGCCAACACGCGCTCCACAATGCCCAGCGTGGCCTCATCGGTATAGCGCCGACCCTGAACAAAGCGCGGGGTGATACCGGCTTCGGCCATGGCCCGTGTGATGGCCGCCCCCGCCCCATGCACCAGCACCGGACGCATGCCCACGCTCTCCATGAATACCACGTCCACCAGCAGATGCCCAAGCGCTCGGGGATCCTCCATTACGCTGCCCCCCAACTTGATCACCGTGATCTTGTTGCGAAACTGGCGAATCCACCGGAGGGCCTCGATCAGGACGTCGGCTTTCTCGATCGCGTCTTGCAACGTGGGGCTCCGCAGAAAACAACCCGGATACGCAACCCAACCCCCGATGGGACAAGGGGTTCGGGGCGGAAAAACTCTTGATTTTAGCCCCACCCAGGGAGCTGTCAACCACCCCATCCGGCCGGAAGCCGTCACGTCCGCGGTGTGCCACGGCTTGCCGCCAGGGAAGCCGCGCGCTTGCAAGACACGGGCACCGCTTCTGGCGAAGCAGGGGCACACCGGCCACGGCACACTGAGGATCGATTTCCAGCCGTCGGCCACACGCAAGCTCAGTAGAGGACATCGCGCGGGGCGGCTAGAATGGGGTTTTGGTTCAGGCCGGCGGAACCGCCGAGCGGGATTGGCCACCTGAAGCCAGACGCGGACTGAGGCACATGGCAGCCGATCATCGCATCTTGCGCAACCTGCCTTCGATCGCGTCGCTGCTGGAGGACCCAGAGGTGGCGGCGGTGGCGGGGCAGATTCCCCGGCCGGTGCTGGTGGACCTGCTGCGGCGGGCGGTGGGGGAGGTTCGCGCGCTGGTTCGTCGCGGGGCGTGCGGTTCGGCCGAGCCGGAAGTGCTCCGGGCGGCCATTCTGGAACAGTTGGCCGCCGGCGTGCGGAAGTGCACTCGGCCCCATTATCGCCGCGTGATCAACGCCACGGGCATCGTGTTGCACACGGGGCTTGGCCGCGCGGTACTGCCGGCGCGGGCCCTCCGGCAGATTCAGGAGGAATTAGGCGGCTACTCGCTGCTGCAAGTCGATCTGGATACCGGCGAGCGTTCCAAGCGCGACGAGCGGATCGCGTGGCTATTGCGGCAGTTGACCGGGGCGCCGGCGGCCACGGTGGTGAACAACAACGCGGCGGCCACGTTCTTGGTGCTTTCCACGGTGGCTCGGGGCCGCGAGGTGATCGTCTCGCGGGGGCAGCTTGTGGAGATAGGCGGTTCGTTCCGGCTGCCCGAGGTCATGGCCCAAAGCGGTGCGAAACTGGTCGAGGTGGGCACCACCAATCGGACGCATCCGGCCGACTACGAGCGGGCGATCACCAATCAGACGGCGGCCATCCTCCGGGTGCATCCCAGCAATTACCGCATTCGGGGGTTTACGGCGGAGGTTGGTTTGCGCGAGTTGGTGGAGATTGCCCATCGCCACAACGTCCTGATGATCGACGATGTGGGGGCCGGGGCGCTGCTGGATTTCTCCTGCTTCGGCTTCGAGCCAGAACCCACGCTGCCGGAATCGATCGCGGCCGGGGCCGATCTGGTAACCGCCAGCGCCGACAAGCTGATTGGCGGGCCGCAGGGCGGCATCATTCTGGGGCGCGAAGATTTGATCCAGGCCATCCGCAAGAATCCTTTGGCGCGGATGGTCCGCGTGGACAAGTTGACGCTGGCGGCTTTGGAGGCCACGCTGATGCTGTTCTTGGACCAGGCGGTGGCCCTGGCTGAAGTGCCTACCCTGCGAATCCTGCGGCGCGGCGTGGAGGAGTTGGGCCGACAGGCCGAACGGATTGCCCGGGCGGTCGCCCACCAAGTGCCCGAGGCCGAGGTGGTCGTGGTCGATGGGTTTTCGCAAATGGGCAGTGGCTCGCTGCCCGGGCAGGACCTTCCTACGCGGCTGGTGGCGATAGGAAGCCCCTCGGTGGACGCGGGGCGGCTGGCGGCCAGGCTGCGGCAACACGAACCTCCCGTTTTTGCCCGCGTGCATCGCGACCGCGTGTTGCTTGATCCCCGGACGGTGCTGGAGGGCGAAGAGGACCTGCTTATCGAGGCATGCGTGGCGGCATTCCGTGCGGCGCCCTGAGGCCAGCGCCCCGCTCGGGTCGGCTTGGCCGTCGCGCCATGCGAGGGACACGAAACGTAGCGACCATTGGCCATGCCGGTAACCGATATCAACATCACCCTTGGAACGGCCGGGCATATCGACCACGGCAAGACTGCCCTGGTCAAGATGCTTACGGGCTGCGAGACGGACCGCCTGAAAGAGGAGAAAGAGCGGGGGATGTCTATCGACCTAGGCTACGCCCCTTGCCGGCTGGACGAGTGGCAGGTGGGCATCGTGGATGTGCCCGGCCACGAGCATTTTATCAAAACCATGGTGGCCGGCGCCAGCGGCATCGATGCGGTGATCCTTGTGGTGGCGGCCGACGATGGCATCATGCCCCAAACCCGCGAGCATCTCGACATCCTCACTCTGTTAGGGGTGCGGCATGGAGTGGTGGCGCTTACGAAGATGGATCGAGTGCCGGCGGAACGCCTGGAAGAGGTCGGAAACGAAGTATCGCAGCTTCTTTTGGGTACATTTCTGGCTGGGGCGCCTATCCTCCCAGTATCGAACGTCAGCGGGGAAGGCTTCGAAGCACTCATCAAGGCGCTGGCCAGCCTGGTGCGGTCAATCGTGCCCCGGCGGAGCGACGGGGTGTTTCGGGTGCCGTTGGACCGGGCCTTTTCGGCGCGGGGGTTCGGCACGGTGGTAGCGGGCATTCCCGTGGCCGGCCGCGCCGCCGTGGGCGATGAAGTGGTGCTGCTGCCCCAGGGCCAGACCGGCCGAATCAAGCGCATTCAGGTCTATGGTCGCGACAGTTCCTGCGTGCTGGCCGGTCAGTGCGCCGCCTTGAATGTCCCCGCGTGGGACCACCGGGCTATCCGGCGGGGCGATGTAGTGACGGTGCCGGGCTACTTCGCTCCGGAAACCTGGTACGCGGCGGAACTCCGCCTGCTGCCCGAAGAGAAGCTGGCCGGCCCGGTCGTCAGCGCGGGCTTGAAAAACGGGGCCTCGGCCAAGCTGCATACCGGCACCAGCGAGGTGCTGGCCCGGGTGTATTCGCTGGAGGGCGGGCCGGTGCTTCCCGGAAGCCATGGTTTTGTGCAGGTCCGCCTGGAGCGGCCCGTGGTGGCCGGCCCCGGCGACCCCTTTATCCTGCGGAGCCTCAACCCGGTGCGGACAATCGGCGGGGGACGGATCCTGGAGGCGACCAGCCGGCGACTGAAACGCCATCGGCCCGAGGTGCGCCAGATGCTGGCCGAACAGGCCGCCGCGCTGGACGACGACCTCCGCCGGGTCGAGCAGCGTTTGCGGCGGGCCCCCGGGTTGGCGGCCTCCGAAGCCGACTTGGCCGGCGCGGCCAAAATACCGCGCCTGCGCGTCGCCGAAATCCTGGCCCAACTGGTCTCGGAGCAAAAGGCCGTGGCCCTAGGCGCCGGGCTTTATTTGCATGCCGAGGGGCTTTTCGCGGCCCGAGAACGCATCCTGGCGGCCGTGCGGCAGTTCCACGAGCAATCGCCGGAGAGTCTGGGTCCCACGGCCGAGCAACTCCGCCAAGCCACGGGCCTGGAGAAGCCGGTTCTGGCGGCTGTGCTAGGCCGAATGAAGGCCCAGGGCGACCTGGTGGAACGAGGGCAGCGGCTGGGTCTGCCTGGGCATCGGCCGCGTTTGGAGGGGCCGCAAGGCCAGCTTGTCGGCGAGATAGAACACCGCCTTCTTCAGCGCCTGTTTCATCCTCCGGGGGCGGACGAACTGGCCGCCGCCACCGGCGCCTCCAGCGACGCCGTGCGCAAGGCCCTGGCCATTTTGGTAGAACACGGGCGGGCGGTGGCCGTGGCCGATGAACTGTGGTTCCATGCCGATGCCCTGGCCCGCGCCCAGCAGATCCTCGTCGAGTATCTCCTCAAGGAAGGCCGGCTGGAAAGCGTGCGGTTCAAGTATCTGTTGGATACCACGCGCAAGTACGCCCTGCCGCTTTTGGACTATTTCGACCGGGTGGGCCTGTTGCGGCGATCGGGGAATACCCGGTTCTTGCGCGAAAAACCGCAGGAGTAACCCCAAAAAGCGGGCCGGCCACGCGAGGCCGAGATGCCTCGGCCAGCCGCCGGAGCTGCCGGTTATTCACGGGAACCTGGCCCGTCGAAAGCGCGGTCATTTTTCCGCCATCTCGGTCCGCTCGTACAGTTTCTGGCCGCGGACGATGGCTTGACGGGCCGCAGCTTCGCGCTGCCGCAGGGCGTCGTATTTGGCTTGCTGGGCCAGTTCCGCCGGGGCAACCAGTCGGGCGGCCGGCTGGCGGCGCAGCAACTCGGCTCCCTGGCGGAGGATTACGAGCGCCTCTTGGCGCCGCGGGTCCTGGGGGGGCAGCCGCTGGAGGCATGGGCTCAGCTCCGGCCGGGTGAAGTTGGCTAATCTCAGCGCATCGCGCTTTGTGAAGTCCACGCCCACAAGGCGTCCCAAGCGGTCCAGTTGCTGCGGATTCAAAGGGCACCGGCCATAGAGATGGTCCCGGTACGCAGTCGCGTAATCTGGGTAGTACGGGGCGTTGATGTCGATCCAGGTCAAGATGCGATCCACGTCTTCAGCCGTCAGATGCACATGCTGGTCATGCTTGCGATCCTTGTGCCCGTAGAGCACCACGTTGGCCAGCGGGCTGACGAAAGAACCCCACGATCGCGGCGGGAGGACTTGGGCGGGCCCGGCCCCCACCACTTGCACAAACCGCTTGCTCCGCAATTCCACATACGAGGTGTTGAAAATCAGCAGCTCGTCGCTAGCCAAGTTAAGAACCTTGCCGCCCGGCTGGCCGAAATCGTGACATCGCACGCAGTGGCGATCGAACACCGGTTGCACTTCGGCCAAGTAGTCGAAGAGCCGCGCCGGTCCATGCCAGGGTTCCAGGGGCCGGGGCGGGTGCCGGGCGGCCAGGGGCGCCCCTGCTGCTCCGGCCAGGGGCACCGTCGCGTGCCGATCCTCATGGCAGCCCACGCAGCCGGCCGTCTCGCCGGGGCGTACAAGGGTGCCGCTCCGCATCGACTGCACCATTCGGCCTTCGGCATCGAGCAACTGGAAGTACACGAATCGGTCGGCCGGAACCGCGAAATACGCGGAACCGTCGGGTTCGACGGGCACCGTCCCCAGGATGCGCTTGTTGTTGAAATCGTCCCAGGCCATGCCCGGCGCTTGCTGGCCGGTGCCCCCATCCCAGGCCGGGTGGGTCCAAAAGCGCTTCTCCGGTGATTCGACCACGCGCAGGCGTCGCACCGTCCCCCGAGCGATCCGCTCCATACCCGTCCCCCGATAAACATCGACGACCAGGAAGGCCCCCTCGGTTTCGGCCAGGTGGCTGCGCGGCGGGATTTGCGGAGGCATGGGGCGTGGCCCTACGGGCATGGGGTCGTAACAACCGGGCCCTTCGACGTGCACCAAGATCTCATTGCCAAATACGTCGAGCAAATAGATGCCCATCCGCTCCCCCTCGCCGGTCATGCGCGAGGCCAAAAAGTATTTGGCCGACAGCGGGTAGGGATCCTCGTATTTGGGGCGGACCTGGATAAACGTGTCGTAGTTGCCGCGATCAACCAAATGGATGGCATCGGCTGGCCAAGTGCGGAGCACGGCCGGCTTGTGGTCCACGCCGCGGCGGTGGTCCAAAAGGGCCAGGGCCCCCCACGGTCGGTCATGGCACGAGGAAAGGGTGGCCACGATCCAGGGGGTGCCCGGCACGGGCCGACCGTCCAGCACCGCTCCCGGCGAATCGGTACTGTTGCCGTACCAGACGGCGGGCTGCGTGCCATCGGGCCGAACCGTCCACAAGCCCTGGGCGTTGCCGAAGTTGCGGTCCACGTACTCCCAGCGGTCATACAAAATGCGGCCATCGGGCAACAGCGCCGCGTGCCCCTCGTGCAGCGTGCTGTGGCCGATCTGGTGGATGTTTGCCCCGTCGGGGTCCATCTTGAACAGATTGCCCATGATGTGCCGATTGCACATGCAGAACTTAGGCTGGCGCGTGGAGGTGAATACGATCTCGCCGCTGGGCAGATAGAGCGGGTCGATATCGCTGATGCCCGATCCAAAGGTGAGCTGCACCGGTTTGCCCCCCTCCAGGCCCATCTCGAACAGGTGGTAATCGTCCTGCCGGTTTCGGCGCAGCGCGAAGAGCACCTTGCGGCCATCGAAATGCACCTCCGGATCGCGCACGATGCCCTCCGGCACTTCCAAAATCGTCCGTGCCCGGGGATGTTCAGGATCGCTGATATCGAGGAGCTTCAGCGCCCCGCCCCCGCGAAAACTGGCCGTGTTGATCTCCCCGGTTTGAAACATGGTCTCCGTATTGTGATGGTCTGGCGCGTACTGCGGCCTGACCACAAACAAGATAGGCTGCGCGCAAACCAACGGGTTCGACAAAAGGGCTTCGCGGCGGAGGGCCTCGAACTGGCTGTGGATGGCCTGGGCTTCGCTCCCTGTCACCTGCGAGGCCCGCTGTTGGAGGGCCTCGAGTCGGGTGAGGAACTCGCGCCCCCGCCAATACCGCTGCGGAAAGGTGGCGACCAGATCCTCGACCGCCGCCCGAAGCGCGCTGGCCCCAGGCAGGGCCTCGCCCGATGCCAGCCCACTAGCCAGACACATGGCCAGCCCGATAGCCGTTGTTGCCAGGTGCTTTTTCAGTATCCATCCAGCGGGGCGCATACGTCACTCCACGAAGGACAATAACCGGAGGCAATGCCGGCCGAGGACAGACCCACTCTGGCGTTTTGCGCGAGCCGCGAAACCGGGGCGAGCCTAGCCCCAGCCAACAGATAGTGCCAGGGCACAGGGCCCTGGCGCAGAACGTCGGTGGGGTGGGGCTTCAGCTCTTCAATTTGGAAACGGGGAACTCCCACTTTTCGGCCGCGCGAAGCATCTCCTGCCAAGTGACCTCGGCTCGCTTGTAGGCCGCCATCCGTCCTAGGATGGTTGTCAAATTGCTTCGGACACTGGGGGCCACGGTGGGATTCGAAAAATCGCCTTTGAGGATCGCGGCGTGGAAGTCGGCGATGTTCTTGGCGGCCCCGTCGGTGTACAAGTTGCCGTGCTTGCCCCCCTTGTATGATTTCTCGCCGCGGATAAACACGGCGCCGAAGTAGTGGGTCTCGATCATCCCTTTGGGCCCGAACATCCGGCAGCCGATGTCATCGTAGCCGGTCCCGTACTGCTTCGACGTGAAGCTGACGGCCACATCGCCGGGGAACTGGTAGACCACCGAGAAGTTGTCGTGGCAATCGCCGTGATCCTGGCGGCCTTTCTTGCTGCAAACGCCGTAAGCTTTCAGGGGCTCGGCATTGACGATCCAGGTGGCCACGTCCAGGGCGTGGATGTTTTGTTCGGTGATGACGTCGCCGGACAGGACCCGGTCCAGTCCCCAGGCCCGCAAGCGGTTTTCGGGGTTTTTGGGGTCGGCGGCCAGGATTTCGTCGCCGCCCCAGGTGGGGCCGCAATAGTACACCGCCTCGCCATTGACCAGCGGGCCGATGTCGCCTGCATGAACCCGCCGAATGGCCTCTTGGTAGAACTCGCTGGTGCGGGTCTGAAAGTCGATGAGCACGCAGCGGCCATTTTGGGTGCCTTTTCGGCCGGCCTCGGCCATCATCTGGCAGCCGGGTACGTCCACGGCGATAGGCTTGGCGCAAAACACGTGGCAGCCGGCTTCCACGCCCGCCAGGGCCTGCTCGGGGTGGAAGTAGGGCGGAGTTTCGATCACGATGGCATCGGGCTTGCAATCCAACACCCGCTTGTAGCCATTCAGGCCGGTAAAGCGGCGGTCGGAGGGGATTTTGAACTGTTCGCCCACCCGGTTGACCCGGTCGGCGAAATAGTCGGCCGCCGCCACAAGCTGGTACCCGCCGTGCTTTTGGAACAGGTCGGCGATCCAGCTCCCCCGGCCGCCGCAACCAATCAGGCCGATCCGCAGCTTGGTGTTAGCGGGTGCGCCGGCCACTTGCTCGGGTTTCAGCAGGGTCACACTTGCCAGGGCGGCGCCAGCCAGGAATCCCCGCCGCGGCAAGGTCTGGGAGGTGCGATTCTCGGCGCTTGGTCGGTAGGGAAGGCCAGTCATGGGAGGATCCCTTGGGGTTGTGAAAGCTGGAAAACCACGAGCGTACCCGGCCAGAGGGCCGAAATCAACCAGCCGCGGCAGCCTGCAGCCCGCGATGGGCAAAGGGTACTCCACAGGTGGGTAGGCCCAGGCTGGCCTTGCCGCTCGTTGGCCCATAGGGTACCATGGCTGCCGCTGTGCCCAACTCTGTCGCCCCAGGCAGCGCGACAGCGGGGAGTGCTTGGAAAGGAAGAGCACGGATGCAGGCCACGCTGGCAGAGCTAGCGACCCTGGTCAATGGGGAACTGATAGGCGACGGAAGTCTGGTCGTGCAGGGGGCCGCCCCTTTAGGCGAGGCAGGGCCAGGCGACATCACGCTCATTGATCGGCCGGATAAAAGCGCGAAACTGGCAGCCAGCCGGGCCTCGGCAGCCGTAGTGCCCCGGCAGTATGTTCCTAACGGCCTGCCAATCATTCGGGTGGACGACGTACACCGGGCATTTACGACCATTGTGCTGCGTTTTCGCCCCAGGCGGCACGGCCCCCCTCCCGGCATTAGCCCCTTGGCGGTCGTCAGCCCTACCGCCAGAGTAGGAGACGAGGTGACCATTCACCCGTTCGCTACCATTGGCGACGAGGTCGAGATTGGCGACCGCACCGTGATCCACTCGGGGGTGCACATCTTGGCGGGCTCGAAGATTGGCCCGGATGTAACCATCTTTCCCAACGCGGTGTTGTACGAAAACACGGTGGTCGGCCCGCGGTGTGTCATCCACGCTGGGGCAATCCTGGGGGCTTTTGGGTTCGGGTATTCGTTGGTGGCGGGGCGGCATCAGCTTTCGGCCCAATTAGGGCACGTGGTGCTGGAAGCGGAGGTCGAGGTTGGGGCTGGCACAACCATCGACCGCGGCACGTACGGGGCCACGGTGATTGGCGAAGGCACCAAGATCGATAACCAAGTGATGATTGCCCACAATTGCCGCATCGGCCGACACAACATGCTCTGCGCGCAGGTGGGCATTGCGGGCAGCACGACCACGGGCGACTACGTGGTGATGGCGGGCCAAGTGGGGGTCCGCGACCACGTGCGGATCGGGCACCGGGCGGTGCTGGGTGCCATGGCCGGCGTGATTAACGATGTACCCGACGATGCCCGCGTGGTAGGCATCCCGGCCACGCCGGAACGCGAACAGATGATCAAGCAGGCCGTGCTGGCCAAGCTCCCCGAGATGCGGCACCAGCTCAAGCAGTTGCAGGCCACGGTGGAACGCCTGCGCCAGATAGTCGAGCGCTACGAACACGATCAGGGCGGCTGATGGCGATGCGCGGCTTCGGCCGCTTTCCGCGTTGTACATGGATATGCCAGACGTGTCGGCAACCACCCGGCCCCCTCCTGCCCGAGTGGGACTCGTGGCCGGCTGGGGACGCTATCCCCTGGTGATCGCCCAGGCCCTGCGGCGTCAGGGGACAAAGGCCTATTGCCTGGGCGTGGTGGGCCATGCGGACCCGGCTTTGGCGGAGTTGTGCGACGATTTCTGCTGGATCGGCTTGGGCCGGCTGGGCCGGGCGATCCGCTACTTCAAGCGGCACGGCGTGACCGAAGCCACGATGGCGGGCAAGTTGCACAAGACGGTGTTGTTCCAACGGTGGGCGTGGGTCCGCCATCTGCCCGACTGGCGAACCCTGCGGGCCTGCGTGCCGCACTTCCTTACTCGACGCAAGGACTGCCGCGACGATAGCCTCTTAAATATGCTGGTCCACGAGTTCGCCCGTGACGGAATACGCTTTGGGCCGGCTACGGATTACGCCCCCGAGTTGCTAGCCAAAAAGGGATGGATCTCGCAGTATCGTCCTTCCGCATGGCAGTGGAAGGATATTGTTTTCGGCTGGCGCATGGCCAAAGAGCTGGGGCGGTTGGATATCGGCCAAAGCGTAGCGATCAAAGACCAGACGGTGCTGGCGGTCGAGGCCATCGAGGGGACCGACCCATGCATCCGCCGGGCCGGCGACCTGTGCCCCGCCGGAGGGTTCACCATCGTCAAAGTGGCCAAGCCGCAGCAGGACATGCGATTCGACGTTCCCACGGTGGGTTTGGGCACGCTCCAGACCATGGTCCAGTCGGGCGCGAAGGTTTTGGCCATCGAGGCCGGCCGCACCATTGTGCTGGATGAGCCCGAGTTTGCGGCCTATGCAAACCGGAACAAGCTGGTCGTCGTCGCTTTGGAGGAACCGCCTGAACTGGCCAAAGACATGGTGGAATGCGTACGCTGAGGCCGCTGCAAAGGACTGTTTCGCAAAAGGCAATCGCGTAGCTTGGCGTTTAGCCCTGGAGACCCTGCGCAGATCACGGGAAAGGTAGAAGAGATGGGGTCGCCGCCGGAGTGCCCACTTTGGCCGCGACCTTCCCGCAACGTGTCCCGCCTTACCAGCTTCTCTTGCTTCCCACCGCCAGACTGATTTGCGCAGGGTCCCAGGGTTTTCTTTCGACCTGTTGCCGCGGCTTGCGTGCTGCGCCGCAAGCAAAACCTGAAGGCGCGAGCGTAAGCTACAGCCGGGACGGAGCCGGGAGCGTAAGCTCCCGGTGAACTGGGCACCGCCGGTGGGCGGTTCCGCTGACAGCTCACGCTGCCGGGGCGTGTAAGATGGCAGCCGGGGCTAAGGCCCGGCGGGTTCCAGCAAACCCAGACGCCACGGAATTTCGCCGTAGGGCTTGCCAGCGCGAGCCCGGTCCGTAACGCCTTGAAACAGGAATCGCAGCCGGGCGGGATTTACCTCTAACTGCTGATCGAATCCGGCCCGAAGCAGTTCGCCGTGGCTGATGGAATCGGTCCAGTGCCGGGCGGCCGGACGCACATTGGCCATGCTGGCGAAGGCGTGGTCCCGCGTGGCCGCCAGCGGTTGCCACGGGCCTTCCAGGCGGTCGGCCAAATACGCCTTATAATATCGCCACCCATGTCCCCCCTGGGCTTCGACCAGGGTCAAATACTTGTCGAGTCCCCGCAGCCGATAGGTGTGGCTGGCCTCGAAGATATCGCCCTGGATGGCCAATTGCGGTTCGGACCAGCCGGTGGGGAAATCCTCCAGCCGAGTCTCTTCCCGCCACAACCGGCCGTCGAGCGTGGTAAAAAACAAGTGGGCCTTGGTCTGGTCGCAGATGATCCAGAAGTCCAGCCCGGCCCTGCCCTGGGCGGGTTTGGCTCCCAGCGGTTTGAGCGGGCTCCAGCTCTGCGGTCTGTCGATCTCGGAGCTGGTGCAATAGGCCGCGCCGTACTTGGGCTGCCACCGCTCGTCGCTGGCCTGACAGATCAAGTACCACCGCTTATGCGGTACGAAGTAGAAAACCTGCGGCGCGCAGAAAAAACCCTTGTGGTTCTGGAGCACGTGCCGCGGGGCTCGACGGGCGTCTTTCCAGTCGGCAAAGCTCAAGTACTCGATTTGGTGGGTTCGCTTGCGACTGCGGATGGTGCAGAACAGATGCCAGCGACCCTGGTAGAACACGATGCTGGGATCCTTGACCGAAAAACACGGATCCTCGGGTCGTTCGACCGGGGCTACCAAGGGCGGGCCATACGTCCAGCGGAATTGGCCGGCCAAAAGCCTTTCGACTGCCCTCTGGGGCTCCGGCCCCTTAGGTTCCTCTTGCATGGCCACCTTTACGGGTCCCTGGGCCGCACCCATCAAACTCAATAGGGCCAACGCCAGTTGCACAGTGTTCATACATGCTTCCTCGCCAAAACGTTGCCGATAACGAGCATTGTGGGGCCGAATTGGGCTCGGGGAAGGTTGCGGCCCGGGGTTGCGACTGCCGGCGCGCCATGGGCGCGGCGCCGCAAGCCGCCGTGGGCCGGCCATCGCGCCGGCGCGAATCGCCGCCTCAGCCGAAGTTATTGGCGGCTGGCCTCGCGGGCAGCCAGTAGCACCGCTCCGGCGACTGGATCGGGCACCACGGCCACAGGCTGGCCCCGGAGGCCCTGGCACTCCAGGCACTGGACCACGCGCTGTTGCAGCCCTGAGTGGTGCACGAGCAATCCACCCGCAAATGCCAAGGGGAACGGGCTGTCCAGCCCGGTACGCCGCACCGCACAGGCCACCAGCGCCGCCAGTTCTTCTGCTGCTTGCTGGATGATCCCTTGCGCGACGGGGTCGTGGTCCGTAGCAGCCAGGACGTATTGGGCCAAGCCGGCCAGGGCTGCCCGATCGTCGGCCAAACGATGCACGGCAGCAATTAGTTCCAGGGGGTCGGTCAGGCCAAAGTGTTTGAGGAAAGCGGCCAACAGCGAGGTGTGGGGTCCGCGACCTTCGGCCGCCCTGGCCGCGGCTCGCAGCCCGGCCATGGCAATCCAGTACCCGCCCCCCTCGTCGCCCAACAGGAAGCCCCAACCGCCGGCTCGCTCTCCGGAGCCATCCGGTGTCTGAGCGAATGCAAACGAGCCGGTGCCGGCGATGAGGGCCACTCCCCAACCGTCAGGGGTTCCTGCGGCCAGGACGCTGGCCGCATCGTGGACCACCCGCACCGTGCCCGCAAGCTGCCGCTGGCTGGCCCACTCCTCGATCGCCCGGCGAATTTCCTGCCGGTCGCAGCCGGCCAGGGCCAGCACCGCACAATCGACCGGCCTCGGGGCTTGGCCCGCATCTCGAAACGCGGCTTCCACCGCCTGCGCAAGATTCTCCAAGGCGACTTGCGCCCCGACGGTTTGAAAATTAGAGGCGCCGGCCGCGCCGCGGCCCACGACGTGCGGCGGGCCGGCGTTCTTGCGACGTAACGCTTCGGCTGACGGCGCGGCAAGGCAATCGGTTTCTGCAAGCCAGGCCACGGTCTTCGACCCCCCGCCATCGACCCCCAGCACCAGGGGCCGCCGCGGGTTTGCATGAGGCTCGGCCTTTGGGTGGGCTTCCAGCACGCGTCGCAGGTGGCCGCCGGCTTCCTCAAGCCATTGCCGGGCTTGTGAAGCAGGTACGCCGCAGTGCGCCATCACCACGGCGGTTTTGACTTCGCCATCGGCCTGGGCCAACAGTCGCTCTGCCTCGGCCGGCAAGCACCCGGTCAACGTCATGACGATGCGGCGGGAACGCTCGCGGAGCTTGCTGTTGGTAGCGCGGAGATCCACCATCAGGTTGCCGTAGGTCTTGCCCAGGCGAACCATGGCCCCGGTGCTGAGCATGTTAAGCACCATTTTGGTGGCGGTGCCGGCCTTCAGTCGGGTGGAGCCGCTGAGCACTTCGGGGCCCACCACCGGCGTAATCCGCAGATCGCATTCGCCAGCGATCACCGCTTCGCGGTTGCAGCTCAGGCCGATCGTGTAGGCCCCCACCGATCGGGCGTATGCCAAGCCGCCCACCACGTAGGGCGTGCGGCCGCTGGTCGCAATGCCCACCACAACGTCGCGCGGTCCCAGGCCGATTGCTTGCAGATCGGCCACAGCCGCTTCGGGGTGGTCTTCGGCACCTTCCACCGAGTGCGTCAGCGCCGCCGGTCCACCCGCAATCAGCCCTACCACCTGCCCGAGCGGAGAATTGAAGGTCGGAGGACACTCGGCGGCATCGAGTGCCCCCAACCGGCCCGACGTACCAGCCCCCAGGTACACCAGCCGGCCTCCGGCGCGCAGCCGCTCGGCAATCGTCTCTACCGCTTGGGCGATGGCGTCCAACTGGGTGGCCACGGCCCCGGTTACCCGCGCGTCCTCGGCGTTCATCAGGCGCACAATCTCTTGCGCGCTGAGACAATCGAGCCGCTCCGAGGCCGGATTGCGGCTCTCGGTAGTCAGATGTCCTAAGGATTCGTGGCTCACAGCCCGTTCCCCGAAAACCGCCCTGGCCGACCCAAAGAAGAGGACGCCCATTGGCCCACCGCCCCCTGCCAGGGGTGATTATACCTTGCGCTACGCCGCGGCGCGAAATCGAAGCCCACCGGCAGAGTGCCGAGCACAACGGCCGCAACAGCCGGCTGGCTAAGAAGGGCAGCGCGGATCCCCTCGGGGCCGGTATTGCTCCCAGGCCGGCGGTCTAAGCCATCCGGGCGTATGTCCATACCGCCGGCCGAACCGGTATAATCCGTTGGCTGGGCATGCCGGCGTAAGGCCAACGGCTGGGTCTGAAAAACATTGAGGGCCCTTCCTCGCCGGATGAAGGGCCCTCGACCGGGCTGCCCGGACCAATCCAGGCCAAAGCCAACAGGTCCGTGAACCCGCAGCCACGCCTTTGCTATCGGCCGCAGTGCTGGCCGGACTTGAAGCCGGCGGGCAAGCGGCTCTTCGGCTTGGCAATACCCGCAGCCCTTTCCTAATTTACTTGGTGAATCTTCCGCTGATCGTTCACGATGAGCCAGACGGCAAAACTTGCGCTGGAAGACGGCACGGTGATGACCGGCCAAGCCTTTGGAGCCCGCGGCGAGGTCGAAGGCGAAGTGTGCTTCAACACCTCCATGACCGGATATCAGGAGATCCTCACCGATCCCAGCTATCGGGGCCAGATCGTGGCCATGACTTACCCACAGATTGGCAACTACGGCGTCAATTCCGAGGATGTGGAGAGTTCCCGCCCGCAATTGGCCGGCTTCATCGTGCGGGAACGGAGCCGGCGGGTGAGTAACTTTCGAGCCGATGAAGACCTGCACAGCTATCTGGCCCGGCACGGGGTGGTGGCCATGGAAGGGATCGACACCCGGGCCCTGGTCCGCCGGCTGCGGATCCACGGGGCGATGCGCGGCGTGCTTTCGACCGTGGATTTGGACGATGCCCGTCTGGTGGCCAAGGCCCGGGCCAGCCCGGGCCTGGTCGGCCGAGACCTGGTCCGCGAGGTCATCCCCGCCGCACCGCTCCAGTGGCACCAGCCGCTAAGCCCCTGGACCCGCTTGGTGGCCGGTCGGCCGGCCCGGCCCGCGGCCACGCGCCCGCCTCATGTGGTGGCCCTGGATTTCGGCATGAAATGGAACATCGCCCGGCATCTGTTCGACCAGGGATGCCGGGTCACCATCCTTCCCGGAACCGCCACCGCCGACGAGGTGCTGGCCTTGGACCCCGACGGCGTGTTCTTGTCCAACGGGCCGGGCGACCCGGAGCCCGTCCGCTATGCCCAAGAGACCATCCGGCAACTGCTGGGCAAAAAGCCCATTTTCGGCATCTGTCTGGGGCACCAGTTGCTGGCCTTGGCGTGCGGCGCCCGAACGTTCAAGCTGAAATTCGGCCACCGAGGCGCTAACCAGCCGGTGCTCAACCGCCACACCGGCCGAGTAGAAATCACTTGCCAAAATCACGGCTTCGCGGTGGAGGCCGACTCGCTGCCCGACGATCTGGAGGTAACGCATATCAACCTGAACGATCAGACTATCGAAGGGCTCCGCCATCGGCGATATGCGGCATTCAGCGTGCAATACCATCCCGAGGCATCGGCCGGACCGCATGACAGCAACTACCTGTTTGCCCAGTTCCGGCGCATGCTGGATAAGTAGCGCCCCCGCGCTAGTTCGCCACTGCTTCGCCAGAAGCGTTGGTGGTGTGCCACTGCTTCGTAAGAAGCAGTGCTCGGGCAACCGGGCGCCACTGCTTGCCTTGCGGCAAACAGTGGCACACTGCGTTTGACGAGCCGGGCCGGCGTGTGCCACTGCTTCGTAAGAAGCAGTGCCTGGGCAACCGGGCGCCACTGCTTGCCTTGCGGCAAACAGTGGCACACTGCGTTTGACGAGCCGGGCCGGCGTGTGCCACTGCTTCGTAAGAAGCAGTGCCTGTGGTTGGCCATTACGCGGCACTGCTTGCCTTGCGGCAAACAGTGGCACACTGCGTTTGGCGAGCCGGCCCGGCGTGTGCCACTGCTTCGTAAGAAGCAGTGCTCGGGCAACCGGGCGGCACTGCTTGCCTTGCGGCAAACAGTGGCACACTGCGTTTGACGAGCCGGGCCGGCGTGTGCCACTGCTTCGTAAGAAGCAGTGCTCGGGCAACCGGGCGCCACTGCTTGCCTTGCGGCAAACAGTGGCACA